>SKEP01000085.1_pt1 | contig 64562 bp, 50 predicted proteins | sample 4826901 | NCBI WGS metagenome assembly SKEP01 (sample SAMN11008806, study PRJNA524170) | human gut metagenome | biome: Human fecal sample; material: Feces; isolation source: fecal sample from pouch patient p4, p43, p49, p54, p55 | host: Homo sapiens | place: Israel: Tel-Aviv | collected 2014-03-20
GAACCTATAACGCAGATGCCGTAGGCGCATATAATATCCTGAGAAAATATCACTCCGTATCCGGAGTAAAAAGAGAACTGTCCGTAACCGGACTGAAAACACCGGAAATAATAAAAGTAGCTGTATAGCTCTAAAGAGCAAACAGTAGTGGTGCCATGGATGCACCCTGAAAAAAGACGGTATCCCGCCTTTTTTCAGATGCTCTGGTAACTCAGTTACCGAGTAATTCACGCGTCTTGACTCTTAGCCTAAATTTGAATAGAATAAGATATAATCAAAATTGAATAACGATTATGATAAAAGTTGTACTAGAACGTGTCTGAAAAAATATCCCACAAATTGTGACGCATATCTTGCAGAAAGCCTTTTTCAGACAGGATCCAGGGGGACAGGAAAAATGTCTAGAAACACCGTCCCTAAAAAAACCAGGAGGAATTATACAAATGAAAATTGCAGTAACATACGAAAACGGAAAAGTTTTCCAGCATTTCGGAAAAACAGAATCTTTTAAAATATACGAAGTAGAGGATAACCAAATTGTTTCCAGTGAAGTGATCAGCTCTAATGGCTCCGGACATGGTGCGCTGGCGGGACTTCTGGCAGAGCAGGGAATTGATGTGCTGATCTGCGGTGGTATCGGCGGTGGAGCACAGGCGGCACTGGCTGATGCAGGGATTGAATTATGTGCAGGAGCACAGGGAGATACAGACCAGGCAGTAGAAGCTTATCTGAAGGGAGAACTGGTATCTTCCGGAGTGAACTGTGACCATCACGGAGAGGGACATTCCTGTGGACATCATGAAGAAGGACATTCCTGCGGTGACAGCTGTGGAGGCGGATGCGGTTCACACAGTACCATCACAGGACGTAACGTGGGCAAAACCTGCCGCACTCATTACAGAGGAACATTTAATGATGGCACTCAGTTCGATTCCTCTTATGACCGTGGAGAACCACTGGAATTTATCTGCGGTGCCGGACAGATGATCAAAGGATTCGATGCAGCAGTAGCTGACATGGAAGTTGGCCAGGTGGTTGACATTCACCTGATGCCGGAAGAAGCATATGGTATGCCGGATCCTAATGCAATTTTTACACTGGAGATCGCACAGCTTCCGGGATCTGAAGATCTGGAAGTAGGACAGCAGGTATATCTCTCCAATCAGTATGGACAGCCTTTCCCTGTAAAAGTCACAGCGAAAGAAGAAAAAAACATCACATTTGATGCTAATCATGAGATGGCAGGAAAAGAACTGAACTTCAAGATCGAACTGGTTGAAGTGAAATAATTGAAATCAGCCATAACCGCTGAAGCAAAAACAGCACCAATCCCGTTATAATAAATGAAGGAAGTTTTATCTTCCGGCAGAAAGCATCTGTTTAACTGTGCAAGTATCGAAAAAGATGCTTAAAAAGAGAAAGAGAGTGAATAAGAATGCTTACATTATTATTTGTCATTTGTATGTTTGGTATTTTCGGAAAGCTCATCGGGCTTGCGTTTAAAATGACCTGGGGAATTGCGAAGGTGCTGTTCACACTGGTATTCCTGCCAGTTATTCTGGTCGGATTGGCAATGGGTGGCCTTTTGGTTGTTGCATTTCCGCTTCTGATCGTGGTAGGAATTGTATCGCTGGCAGTGGGATTGCTGAAGGGCTGAAAAATAGAATGGAGAAATGCTCTATGAGAAGATCAGATGAATTTCAACCGGCAGATCTGAAGGGAATTTCCATGATCCCTTTCGGACTGCTGGCAGGATTTATGGATGAAAAAGAAATCAGAATCACAGAGCTTGCAGAAGAAGGATTTCGGTTTCGACTGTCGGAGAAGGCAGTCAGACCGAAATCCTTTTACGTATGTTTCTATGATATGGAGAGATCAACTTATGAAAAAATATGTCTGCAGGATTATAAACTGATAGAAATAGCAGACGAAAACGGTAAGCCAGGACAACCAGAAAATGAAATCACAGAAAAATGCCTGGAAACACCGTCCCCATATACAGCATGGGTTCAGTGGGGACAGGAAAAATGCCTGGAAACACAGTCCCTCATAAGAAAACTCCAAGAACAATACAGCAGATATATCCGCCTGAAACTGGAAGATGACGATGAAGAACTCGCCAGGGTATTAACGGGATACCCGGAAAAAAAGCCAGTTAATTATTATGATCAGGAAGAGAAACAGAATTACAGCCCGGAAACAGCAATTGAAATTGACCGGCCGGAATTATACAGAGAGTATCTGCAGAAAGATATAAGCCATCTGGTGAGACAATGTTACGAATGGAAATGGATAGCGAAAAGTGTGTCAGAATCAAAATCTAATTTCAGACCAGATCGTATTTACATTGGAAATCAGTTCTGTCATCTGTTATTCCCGAATGAAAAAGAACTATTTATGATGCTGGAGAAAGCACATAAGGAATCTCTTGGAATTACAATTGCGTTCTCTTATGTCCGGGAGTTTATGTTAAATCCCGTGGAAGAGCTGATAAATCGTCTTGCGCAATGGTGCAGAGAAAAAGATACCTGCATAGAAATCGTCATAAATGACTGGGCGATGGCAGATATTATAGCAAAACAAAATGTAGAATCAGCAAGACCATATCTCATTCCCTGTTTGGGAATTTTGTTAAATAAGCGAAAAAAGGATCCAAGATTCCCCTATAAAAAAGGTGATAAAAGCCTGTACAGTCAGAACAATCTAAATGCAGATTTCTATCGCGAATATCTGCAGAGCGAGTTTGGAATTCAGCGCTATGAATGGGAATCCTGCGGCTATGAGCAGGAATTTCCACAGGGAAAAAACAGTCTGCATCTTCCCTACTATCAGACCAATACTTCCCAGTATTGCCCACTCCACGCAATCTGTACAACAGGAAACAGAGGTATGCAGCGTCTGGTGAAAGAATGTCCATATTATTGCAGTACCTATACTCTGACATATCCAAAACATCTGAACATGACCGGACGCTTTAATTCTTTATTTGGCATAGATAAAGAATTACTGGAACATCCGGAAAAAATAGCAGGTTACATAAACGCAGGAATAAATCGATTAGTTATCAGCTGGAGGTGAAGCAAATGAAAATCACAGCAGGCTTAGGATCAATAGATGAATACATCAGATTCGCAGAAGCTGGTGCAGACGAATTTTTCAGCGGTTATGTACCATATTCCTGGGCGGAGAAATACGGCACAGTGATGCCGTTAAATCGACGGGAAGTATTCTGCTATAATGTACAGCTTGGCGCCTACAGTGAACTGGAAATACTTTCCACAATGATAAAGAAATATGGAAAACCTGTCCATCTGACATTTAATTCTCTCTATTACATTCCACAGCAGTATCCGGAGATAGTGGAAATCATTCAACGCTGCATGAAACTGGGCTTCCACAGCTATATCATAGCAGATTCGGCGCTGATCTTATATCTGCGAAATCAGGGAATTGACTGCGATATCCACCTAAGTGGAGAAAACGGAGAAGTAAACAGCCGTATGATTGATGTTTTGCAGCGCCAGAAACTCAAACGTATTATATTCCACCGGAAGAATACTTTCGAAGATATGCAGGCAGTTATCCATGCAGAACAACTGGCAGGCGGTGAACGAGCGCAGACAGAATTTGAAGCATTTGTCCTCAACGAAATGTGCCAGTTTAGCGGTGCATTTTGCAATTCTCTTCATTGTGATGAAATGGGATATCTTTGCAGAGTACCATATCATCTGGAAAAGATAGCAAAAAAAGATAGACTGTGTATGTACGCCAGTGGTTACAGTAGCGGCGACTTTGATGAGATAAATGAGTGTAAATCAGGTAATGGCGAGAGGCATAGCAGGCAGATTTCAGAAGTTTCAGACGAGGAGTCTGTAGAAGTGGAAGATGAAACCTGGCTTAATAGATACGACGACACAGGCTATCTATGCGGTGAAACCGGGTGTGGCCTATGTGCTCTTTACCAGTTGCAGAAAGCCGGCATCACCCATCTGAAGCTGGTAGGCAGAGGCAATTACGTAGATTTTATGGAACAAGACATCCGCAATCTCCGCCGGGCACTGGACATTCTGGACAAGAGCCTTGCGAATCTCCAGCAGGATCAGGATAATGAGAAAATATTTCAGCAGCAAATGAAGCAGACAATTTTTCCAAATGGATGCAGTGAAAATTGCTACTACAGATAACCTGTACCAATATCAGAAATATAATATTTTCAAGGGAAATCACTGTTAAAACGGTTAACAAAATCCTAATTCATCAAGAAAGAATTCTGTCCAAAAACTTCGATATAAACAGTTAGAAAACTTAACTTAAATTTCCCTGTTTTGTTGCTGATTGACTTAAATTATGGTATGATGGAACTATATTAAGCTAATATATACAAAAAAATCTAAAAAAACAGGGCAGGAGTGGTCAAAATGTATCAAGAAGAATACAAACGCTGGTTAGCAGCAGATCTGCAGGACGCAGACCTCAATCCGGAATTATCCAAGATCGAGGGAAACGATGAAGAAATTAAAGATCGTTTCGCAGTAGCACTGAAGTTCGGAACAGCAGGACTTCGTGGAGTACTTGGTGCCGGAACAAACCGTATGAATATTTATGTAGTACGTCAGGCAACACAGGGACTGGCAAACTGGGTGAAAACACAGGGCGGAAACCAGACAGTAGCCATCAGCTATGACAGCCGTCTTAAGAGTGACGTATTTGCCAAAACTGCAGCAGGTGTACTGGCAGCAAATGATATCAATGTCAGAATTTACGATGCACTGATGCCTGTACCGGCACTTTCTTTTGCAACACGTTACTATGAATGCAATGCAGGTATCATGGTAACAGCATCTCACAATCCGGCTAAGTATAACGGATACAAAGCATATGGTCCTGACGGATGCCAGATGACAGACGATGCAGCAGCAATCGTATATGATGAAATTCAGAAAACAGATGTGCTCACAGGTGCGAAATATATGTCTTTCGCAGAAGGTGTAGAAGAGGGAAAAATCCGCTTCGTAGGTGATGACTGCAAACAGGCACTTTATGAAGCAATCGAATCCCGCCAGGTTCGTCCAGGCTTATGCAAAACAGCTGGACTGAAACTGGTTTACAGCCCATTAAACGGCTCCGGACTTGTACCTGTAACTCAGGTATTAAAAGACATCGGAATCAAAGATATTACAATCGTTCCGGAACAGGAATATCCGAACGGATACTTCACAACCTGCAGCTATCCGAACCCGGAAATCTTTGCAGCTCTTGAATTAGGATTAAATCTTGCAAAAGAAACAGGTGCAGACTTAATGCTTGCAACTGACCCGGATGCAGACCGTGTTGGTATCGCAATGAAATGCCCGGATGGTTCCTATGAACTGGTAACAGGTAATGAAGTAGGAGTTCTTCTCCTTGACTACATATGTGCAGGCCGTATCGAAAAAGGCACAATGCCAAAGAACCCGGTAGCAGTTAAATCTATCGTTTCCACACCACTTGCAGATGCAGTAGCAGAGCATTATGGCGTAGAACTCAGAAGCGTACTTACAGGATTCAAGTGGATCGGCGATCAGATCGCACAGCTTGAAGCAGCAGGTGAAGTAGACCGTTTCATCTTCGGATTCGAAGAGAGCTACGGATACCTTGCAGGCCCATATGTACGTGATAAAGATGCTGTCATCGGATCCATGCTGATCTGCGAAATGGCTGCATACTACAGAAGCATCGGAAGCTCTCTGAAACAGAGACTGGAAGAGATCTATGCACAGTATGGACGTTACCTCAACAAAGTAGACAGCTTCGAATTCCCAGGATTAAGCGGAATGGACAAGATGTCAGCTCTGATGCAGGGACTTCGTGACAAACCTCTCACAGAGATTGCAGGTCATCAGATCGTCAAAGTAACAGACTACAAGAAACCAGAAGAAACAGGACTTCCGGCAGCAAACGTACTGATCTACAAACTGGACAACGGTGAGACAGTAGTCGTTCGTCCATCTGGTACAGAACCTAAGATCAAAATCTATTACACAACTCTCGGCAAGAACCTCGAAGAGGCAGAAGCTGAGAAAGAGAAACTTGCAGAAGCTCTGAAACCAATTATGGGCTAAGTGACTATGGAAGAATATGAAGTAATCAGTATCCCGGTATCTGACGGTACAGAACGAGATTTCGCGATCATGGATACGTTTGAATTCGAGGGACAGGGATACCTGGCAGTTTCTCTGATCGAGGGAGATGAGATTCAGGAAGGTGTATACATCTACCGTTATCATAATGCGGAAGATGGAGATGTTGTGGTAGAGCAGATTACTTTACCGTCAGAATACAAAAAGGTTACGAAATTTTACGAGCAGATGTAAGTGAAAAGAAAATAAGAAGAGATCCCAGATTCAGCGGATGAATTGTGCTGAGCCTGGGATCTCTTTTTAAGTTTTACAGATTGGTTTTATTTCACAGTGACTGATTTTACAGATGACCATGTGGAATAATATTTCTTGCCGCTGACAGTCTTATAAGTTCTGATGCGGACATAATATTTTTTCTTTGAGGTCAGGTTCTTGAGTACTGCGGATTTGGCAGAGCTTTTCGCTGTGATGTGTTTGGCATTTTTCATATCACTGCGCCGGCTGTAGTAGATCTGGTATCTGCTGATGGATTTCCTTGCTGTCCAGGAAACTGTGGCTTGTTTTTTGGCAGTTGATTTCAGGGACAGTTTGGAAGTGGTGAGAGGACGAACTGTTACGGAGATTTTTTTGGATGCTTTCTCGTAATCCTGTCCTCTGGCAGCTGTGATAGTGAGTGTAACTTTACCAGGAGCTACAGGGATAATCTTAGTTCCGGAAACCTTGACGATTTTGGAATTGGAAGATTTCAGGGTGATTTTACCATCTGTTTCTGCTGTAAAGATGCTGGTCTTCTTGGTACTCTGATTCAGAGTCACACTTTTGGCAGTGATCACGGCAGGGATTCGGGCATTGGTGATGGTAAAGGTTCTGGTCATGGAGCCGGTGTAATTGCCCTGGCCTGTGATGTTTACAGTGGCAGTACCGACATCGATGTTATCGCTGTAGGAAACAGTGAAATCAGTATCTGGTACAAGCATTTTGTCTCTGGATTTCACAGTAACTGAAGGTTTCTGCTCTGTGCCGTTGTATCTGAAAATATCGGCAGAAAGAGAGGCAGTCAGCTGGCTGATATCAGCAGGGGTGATGGTGAATTCCTTTGTGATAGTGCCGGAGTAGTTGCCTTTACCTTTGATGGTTGCTTTGGCAGTACCTGCATTTGTGTTGTTACTGTAAGAAACAGTGAAATCCGTGCCGGAAACCAATACCTTATCGCCAGATTTCACAGTAGCACCTGGTTTCTGTGCGGAACCGGTATAAGTAACTGTATCTGCAGAAAGCTCAGCGGAAAATCCGGAAAAATCAGCCGGAGTGATCGTAAACTGTTTCTTGATAGAACCGGAATAGTTACCTTTACCTGTGATAGTGACAGTGGCAGTGCCTGCGTTTATATTGCTGCTGTAGGAAACTGTAAAGTCGGTATCTGCAGTTAACTGTGCATTGTCGGATTTCACAGTGACTACAGGTTTCTTTTCTGCGCCATCGTAGATAAAGGAATCAGCAGAAAGAGAAGCTGTGAATTTGCTGAGGTCAGCCTGGGTGATCTTAAAGGATTTCGTAATGGTACCGGAATAGTTGCCTTTGCCTGTAATAACGGCTTTGGCAGTGCCGACATTAATGTTGTCAGTGTAGGAAACGGTGAAGTCAGTACCGGAAGTCAGCTGTTTACTGCCGGATTTCACAGTAACCTCAGGTTTCTTTTCTGTGCCGTCATAGCTGAATGTGCCTGCCGCTAGTGAAGCAGTCAGTTTGCTGAAATCCGCCGGAGTAATGATGAATTCTTTTGTAATAGAGCCGGAGTAATTGCCCTTACCTGTAATGACTGCGGAAGCAGTGCCTACGTTTACATTGTTACTGTAGGAAACAGTGAAGTCCGTACCGGAAGTGAGAGTTTTGTTTCCGGATCTGACTGTTGCGGACGGTTTCTTTTTAGAACCATCGTAGCCAAATGTGCTTGCTGAGAGGGAAACGGTAAAATTTGCGATGTCAGCCGGAACAATCCTGAAGCTTTTTGATGCAGAACCGGTGTAGTTATTTCTGCCTGATATTGTTACCGTAGCAGTACCTACAGCACGGTTATTGCTGTAGGAAACCGTGTAATCTGAACTGGCAGTTAAGGTGTTATTACCGGATTTTACAGTAACTTCAGGTCTTTTGTCGGAACCGTCATACGGGAAAGAATCTGCAGATAATATAATGCTGCAGTTACTGATATCCTGTTTCCGAATTGTGAAATACTGGGTTAATGTACCTTTGTAATTGCCCTGGCCGGTGATGCGTGCCCGTGCGTAATCAGTAACTTCGATATTGTTAGTATAAGCGACGGTATAATCAGTATCTGGTGTCAGTTTCTTACCATTATGTGTGACACTTACGGCTGGTTTTTGTTCAGAACCGTTGTAGTAAGCGGATTCAACGGAGATATTGGTATCAGCTGCTGTTAGTGTTTGAGGATTAATACGGTAAGTGGTGCTTACAGAACCTGTATATTTACCAATACCTGTGGCTGTTACTGTAGCAGTACCTGCATTTACGAGATCTCCTTCGTAAGAAAGTTTAAAATCTGTTCCTTCTGTTGCTGCAACACCGTTTATTGTTAAGGTTGCAGATGGTTTATGTTCAGTTCCATCGTAATTATAGGTACTTCTTTTAAGAGAAAGACGGGAATGGCTGCTGTCGATCATATTGACATAAAAATCGGTTTTCAGGACATAATCGTCGCTGTATTTGGATTTAATGCTGATAGTGGCTTTGCCGGCTTTTTTGGCAGTGATCGTAGCCATATCAATAGTATTCATTTTTATAGACAGAACACTTTCATCTGAACAGCTGATTTCGCATTCGGATAATTCCGGATAAGATGAATTGGCAGAATTGAAGTTAGGAGTCCACCAGAGATCGGCAGACTGTCCAATATCCATATAATTAGATCTGCCCATATAGATATAGTTATAACTGTCAGGTTCTTTCTTCTTCCACAGATTGATAGAGGTAGGAACGGAAACGGTATCCTGATAGCCGCAGGCTGTACAGGAACGTTTCATTAATCCATTAACTGGGGTTCCATTGGCAAACTTGTGACCATTTGTAATCCTTGAAGCATGATTCTCTGAAAGGTTGGACAGGTTGATGCTGTAAAAGGTATTTACCTCATTTTTCCAGGTATACCAGATCAGTTTTCCATTTACAATGACTGGAACACAATCAGACAGATTTCCTACCATCTGGTAAATAGAACTGGTTTGCTGTCCGTTTCCGTCCAGAGCAGTATAGTAAACATGTCCCTGGCTGGACCACATAATGATGAAACTGTTGCTGCCTGTTTTGATCAGATGGGGAGCAGAGGCTGTATCTTCAGTTCCTGCATAGTTGGAAAGATAACGGATCACTGGTGTATCACCGGATTTTGGGGCAGAAAGGATGAAAACATTTCTGGTGGTTCTGGTATTGTCAATATCACAACTTCCTGCAACCAGATAAGAAGAATCTGAATATTCAAATCCGCCTACTGTAGCAGCCGTATAAGTACCGCCGCCTAATGTAAAATCCATTATTACAGAGGTAGAGAAATTCTTGGTAAAACGTCCGGTGCTGCTGTCAATGGTACTTTTGACAAGATTGATTCCTCGTGGATAGGTATCACCCTGATCTACTCCCAGGAAGGTTCCATTATCCATTTTCAGAAATTGTGTAAAAGTATGACTTACGTAACCGGAAGGGGTATATTCCACTTTATAATACTGATCCATAATACTCATATCGGAAGTATTTACAGAGAAAGTTACATTTGCCTGATGTCCATTATACATAACATGACAGGTTCTGACATAGAGGTAGTTTCCGGATACCATCATTCTGGCTGTTCCGAATGCAAATGGCTGGGCAGTATTGGCACCAAAAAGGCTGCAGGAGCCCTGGGCTTTCCAGTCTTTGGAATATTTTGTCACACGGTAGGTTTCCACAGAATCATTATGATCCGGGTTGTTTTGACCAGTGAGAATATAGTAATTGTCATTGCTTTCATAGAATGCGCCGAAAATTGGCAGGGACAGATCCAGTGTCATTGCTCTTTTGAAGTTATAGGATGTGTCGTAATATTCGATCAGAAGCTTACCATCCAGGGCACCGGCCTGTACACGCATAAGGTTGCCGTCAGGGCTTGTGGTGAGATAGGAATCGATGGTTGTAGCCCAGGCTTCATAGTCCTGAGATTCCAGATTGCTTCCCTTGTAAGTATCGCAGATTGTTTTTAGAGAAGGATCATTTTCAATGTCTGCTTCTACAATAGAATAATTAAAATGAGTAGAGATGGAATTCTCCAGACCGCCGGCAACCGGCGCTTCTTCTGTTTCCACCTCATCAGAAGAGAATTCACTGTTCGTTTCTTCATCAGTGAAAATCTCGTCTTCAGAATCAAAAGCTGCTGTGTCGTCTGTGGCATCATCTGCCGAGAAATCGTCTGTGGCTGTCGGATCTGCGACAGCTGAATTGGTGTCTGTCTGAGCCTGAGTGCTGTCTTCTGTAAAGTCAGAGCCGTCTGAAAAATCAGTGGCACTGACTGGAGATGTTCCTAGCAGGCAGATAGAAAGCAGGACAGATAGAGATTTTAAAGTTCTGTTTTTCATGTTACTCCTCCTTAAAAAAGTGTGTGAATATTATGGGTATATTTTACAATAAATGGAACAAAAAGTGTAGATTTCCGGGGCAAAAAAATACTTTAAAATAAGAGTGCCAGGCTTTATAATTACACTTAACAAAAGCAGATAATAGAACAGATAAAAAATTCCGTTGTCTGATAAAAAAGGGGATTATAAAAATTCTCTTAGTATTTAACAGGAGGAAACGAAAATGGAAAAACCAACCGTATATTTCACAGATTTCCGATGCTCAGTAGGAACCAGCCAGCTGGATAAGCTGAAAAAACTCTGTATTGCAGCTGGAATCAAAGATATTGATATGGAAGGGAAATTCGTAGCGATCAAGATGCATTTCGGAGAGCTTGGAAACATGGCATTTCTGCGTCCGAATTATGCAAAAGTAGTCGCTGATCTTTGTAAGGAGCAGGGAGGACTTCCGTTCCTGACAGACTGCAACACCCTTTACCCGGGAAGCAGGAAAAATGCCCTGGAGCATCTGAATTGTGCGAACATGAATGGTTTTAACACCATCACTACCGGATGTCAGATCATCATTGGTGACGGACTGAGAGGTACGGATGAAGTGGAAGTGCCTGTAGTAAATGGAGAATACTGTGAAACAGCACTGATCGGACATGCAATCATGGATGCGGATATTTTTATCAGCTTAACTCATTTCAAGGGACATGAAGCGACCGGTTTCGGAGGCACGCTCAAAAATATCGGTATGGGCTGCGGAAGCCGTGCAGGAAAAATGAAACAGCATGCCAGCGGAAAACCGGCTGTAAATGAGGAACTCTGCCGTGGATGCCGCCGTTGTGCCAAAGAATGTGGCAGTGATGCCATTACCTATCTGAATAAAAAAGCAGTTATTGATTATGACAAATGTAAAGGCTGTGGACGCTGTATCGGAGCCTGCAGTTTTGACGCAGTTTATAATCCAAACAGCAGTGCCAACGAACTTCTGGACCGCAAAATGGCTGAGTATGCACAGGCAGTCTGTCATGGACGTCCATGTTTCCATATTTCCCTGGTGCAGGACATCAGCCCGAACTGCGACTGTCACGGAGAAAATGATGCGCCGATCCTTCCAGATATCGGAATGTTTGCAAGTTTTGACCCGATCGCACTGGATCAGGCATGCGCAGATGCCTGTCTGAAAGCAGCACCTATTGCCAACAGCCAGCTGGGAGAACATCTGGCGAAACCGGACTGGCACTGCCACCACGACCATTTCAAAGATTCCAATCCAAACATTGAGTGGGAGGCTACACTGGATCAGGGTGAAAAGATAGGACTGGGAACCAGACAGTATGAACTGAAGATTGTGAAATAGAAAAGGAGCAGTGTGAATTACAGCTTTACAATTACGGAAGTATTGGACACTTCTGGGTGAAAAAATACGAAAATCTCCGGGTACTGGAATATCAGATCGAGATCTTGCGTGATAAGTATGATTATCTGGGAGAGGAAGTTTTATAGAAATACTGTTCACGCAGATATAGAAATAAAAGGAAGGAGAGAGGGGCTATGAAAAGGATGTTTGCAATACTGCTGGCATTTCTGGTACTTGTTCAATCTACCTGGGTCTTGGCAGCAGATTTTTCAGATGGGACAGGAGATGATACTTTTTCTTCGGGATCAGAAGACATGATAACAGAGCCATCTGAAGAAGAGATTTTTTCTGAACCGGATATGTCTTCGGAGGATGAAACGTCAGAGGATAATTTTTCGACGTCTGATGAGGAGGAAAATGAAACACAATCAGCGCAAAACGATCAGGAACAGGAAATAACTGCAGAAAGCCTGATTGGAAAAGATTATTATGCAGGATCTGACTATATAGGATTCTTCAGAGGAACAACTACTTCTGATAATAAAGAGATCTATTTTAAATGGAAAAAAGGATATGAGATCCTGTATCTGTACATATCGGATGTGCATAGTACTTCGCCGGATCACTTTTCTACATTGCTGTACTTAAATTATATGAGCGATTTTTCCACTGTTTCTGTTTCAGAAAGAAAGTCTTATTATGGGGCTTGTCTGGAAGGTACTTTGGAGAAAAATGGACAATGGGAATTTAAAATAACAGATATTTTTGGGTCAGTAGTATACAGGCAGAATTTTGATGAATCTGGTCAGAAGGCACTTTTTGATCTGAATGATCAGGGGCTTCTGCTGGACAGTGAAGGAAGTGTAAAAGGATCTTATTATGTAAGAGACGGGAACTCAGTCAAAGCGGAACTCGATTTGATCACATGGGAGATCCAGGATACGAAAATTGCGCAGTTTAAAGGTCTTTCCTATGATATTTCAGCAGAAAATTCCAGAAATGTAATTGCTTCACTAAACATAAAATTAAAAGCTGTCAATGTGGGAAAAACGACTTTGACAGGTACTACTGCGGAGGGAAAAACAGTATCCTGTACTATTTATGTAGAACCTGAGATGAAAGTTACAGCACCGGTAAGCATTCCTGATAGTGATGAGATCATATGTAAGATTTCTCTTCCAAAGGCAAATAAAGATTATCTGGATAATTATATGAAAAATCTGAAACATACGATCAAGAATAATGATTCAACAGGTTCCTTAACAGAGGATTCTTTTTCATATAGTATTTCTTCTGATAATACCAGCGCTTCAGGAATATTAAAAGTAAGAGCTTCCGGTTCTCAGGGAAGTGCAGATATCACTTTCACATCAGAAGGTGGATTTTCGAAAACGGTTAATGTTCCTATTGCAAGAGATAACATTTCAGATTACTTTGTGCTGAGAAAAGATACGAATCGTTTTGATCATGCTCATAGTACTTGGGGGACTGCAGATTTTTCAACGGATTATCTGGATCTTCTTTTAAACATGCAGTCGAAACATCCGGTCATCAGCAAAAACAGATTACGCCAGGAAGAGCACAGAGCCTGGGATGGTTCCTGTCTGGGAATGGCATTATCTATGATTTACATGAATGAAGGAATGCTGTCTGAGCGTTTAGGAGATACCTATTATTACAGTTTCGACAACCCGCTTAAAGGTTCGCCGTTAATGAATACGATCAATTATTATCAGCTTTGCCAGAATTCAGATAATTTTTCATATTCTCATAGTACATATAAAGAAGGACTTACAAACCTTTTAATGGGAGAAAGTCTTAGCTCTTTTTTGAAAAATATGGTTACAGAAGCAAAGAAGAGTTCTAATGAACGCCTGCCATTCTGCTTTACCTATACCTATACTTATATGGTCGATAATAAATCTCACACAGATGGTCATTCAGTAGTAGTATGCGGATATGAAAAAGATGCTCATACAGGCGGGCATCTGATAAAAATTTACGATTGCAATACGATATCTTCCAGGTATCTGTATATGAATATTTCTTCAGATTTCAAATCTTTTTCATTTACAGACAGTAATGGCGCGGTGTTAAATTCTTTATGGAAAAATATGCAGTTTATAGGAATTAATGATCTGGCATCCGCATCATGGAATCTGTTAAAGAATTCAGGAAAAAGTATGGTAAGTGTCAATGCTGCATCCGCGTCACAGAATACTGCTGAAATAAGTTTTTCTGCATATAAACAGTTTAATCTGAAAAATGAAAAAGGACAGACACTGTCATATGATGGAAATACATATGCGGGAAATCTGCCGGTATATTCTTCAAAAGTAAGTGGTGAAACAAACCCTGTTATTACAATTGAAACGGATCCGGTTAATTCTTTCGAGGTTTCCGGTTTTACTGATGAATTTGAGATTTCGGCAGAGATAAATGGAAAATATTATAATGCCAGTACAGATGGTGCTTCGAAAATAGTGCTGGATAAAACGAATGGAATTGTGACAGATGGAGAAAATTACTCATTTTCTATGGCGGTAAGTGCAGATCTTCAGACTTGTGATCTTTTTCAAGTTTCCGGATCAACCAGTGGAACAAGTAACATGATCAGTGATGCTGATAAGATTACTTATCAATCGGAAGAGACAGTTTCCGGTGTAAATGTAGCTATTTATAATGGAAATGATTATCGTACGGAGAATGTGAATTCTGATTGTGATGAAATCAGTTTCTCCGATACATCTGCAGGGCAGTTAAGTGTTTCGAAAATATTGACATCCGGAAGCTGCGGAGCAGATGCTCAGTGGAAATTAAATACCCGGGGGACACTCACGATCAGTGGTTCTGGTAAAATGGAGGATTTATATGGAGAAACTTTTGTGCCTTCTTATTATCAGTCCAAGGTAAAGAAAGTAGTAATACAGAATGGGATCACAAGGATAGGTGGTGCGGCATTTTTTGAATTGAGTAATCTGAAAGAAGCTGTGATTCCTGAGAGTGTGACGGAGATTGGATATCAGGCGTTTGCATTTTGCGGGATGTCAGATATTGTAATTCCGGCATCAGTTATTACCATTGAGGAAGGGGCATTTACAAGTGATAATCTGAAGAGTATTTCTGTAAATGCGGATAGTAAATCCTTTACTTCTGTAGATGATGTTCTGTTCAGTAAAGATAAAACAGTGCTGGTGGCATATCCGGGAGGAAAGGCTGCGGAGTCTTATTCAATTCCGGAGGGAACACAGAAGATCGGCATTATGGCGTTTGAAATGCAGAGTAATCCGGAGTCTGTTATAGTTCCGGCAAGTGTGGATTATATAGGAGAACAGGCATTCGGATGGATGGGCAAGAAACTGAAAAGTATTTATTTCAAGGGAGATATGCCGGTATTCGAGGAGAATTCCTATAGCAATGTATTTTCGAATACGACGACTACAGCGTATTATCCTGATGATAACAGTACGTGGAAAAGAAGTTCACTTCCCGGTGTGTCATCAGTAACATGGAAAACCTGGACAGTACCCGGAACGCCGACGGTGACACCAACGGCAACGCCTACGCCAGCGCCAAAACCGACGGTGACACCGACACCAACGGCGAAGCCAACGCCAAAGCCGACGGTGACACCAACGGCGAAGCCAACGCCAAAACCGACAGCAGCGCCGAGCCCAACGGTGACACCAACACCAACTGCGAAGCCCACAGCGAAACCAAGGCCGACGGTAACGCCTGGTCCCAAAGTGACGCCGAAACCGACAGCAGCGCCGAGCCCAACGGCAGCGCCTGAACCAACGGAAACACCTGCGCCGAAGCCAACGGTGGCACCGACAGCAACCCCGGCACCAACGGCGAAGCCAACAGCAGTTCCAACCCCTGCTGTGCTTACAGGAAAGTTCACAGTCACTCTTTCCAAAACATCCTATACCTATAATGGAAAAAAACAGACTCCGAAAGTTACAGTAACTTATAAAGGAAAAACTGTTTCCTCGAAATACTATACAGTAAGTTACAAAAACAACAAAAACGTAGGAAATGCATCTGTCACTGTAACGGGAAAAGGAAAATACAAAGCCTGCTCAGGAAAAGCATCATTTAAAATTATCCTAAAGCCAGGAAATATATCAGAACTGAAAGCCGGAAAGAAATCCGCATCTGTCAAATGGAGCAAAATATCAGGAGCAGCCGGATATCAGCTGCAGTACAGCACCAGCAAAAAATTCTCAAAGAGTAAAACTGTAAAGATATCAGGAACTGCAAAAAATAAGCAGACAATTAAAAGTTTAAGTTCCCAAAAGACTTATTATGTAAGAATCCGTGCATATAAGACGGTAAACGGTAAGAAATGGTACGGAGCCTGGTCGAAGAGTAAAAAATGTTGTGTTAAATAAGAAAACAAGGTCTGAACGCTGAAAAACAATGTTCAGACCTTGTTTTTATCTACTGATACCGTAACATAACAATTGAATCAAAGCTATCTCCGTGATCCAGCCACTGGCAGCTGCCGTCATTTTTGGTGCAGATGTCTTCGATGATAGATAAGCCGAAGCCATGGTTTACGATATCGGATTTGGATGTTTTGTGGTCAAAAGTTTGTGCAGGGTCTTTGCTGTTTCGCATATGTATGGTAAGAAAACCAGCTGACATGCGTGAGGTCACGGAAATAAAAGGTTCCGGAAGTCCGCATGTACTGCAGCTCTCAAGTCCATTATCCAGGAGATTGAAAAATATACTGCTCAGTTCAGAAGAAGAAATGCACGACTTCTCCGGAAGAAGGATCTCATAGCTGATTTTGACATTTTTCTGCAAAGCCAGAAATCTTTTGTCCGCAAGGATCGCATTGATCAGGCTGTCATGGCAGATCGGGTGGAAACGCTCCTTCTGGAAATTATCTGTAATAGCAGGAAGGTAGTTCTGGATTTTATCATATTCACCTGACTTCAGATAAGTCTGAAGTGTCTGGAGATTCTGGATCGTGGCCTGCTGGAATGCCAGCGTTTCCTGACGTCTGGAAATAAAAAGCTGTTCCTGATCTTTCTGCAGCTGTTCCTGTTTCTGAAGAGACTGGAATTCTGCCTCCTGCTGGGCGTTTTTCAATGACTGTTTAACCAGAAGATAGAGATGCCTGTAAATAAACAACAGCAGGAAAGACTGGATAAGCAGGAAAATATAGGCAATTTCAGACTTTACGGAAAGCAGAAAATTGCACAGCTGGACTCCGAAAATTTCCAGAAACAAAATAATAAAACCAGATTTCATAAGTTCCTCTTTTCCGGCGGAAGATCTGAAAGAAGAGATTCCAGATATTTCTCTGCCTCATCGTATTTCTTAGTGTTTATCAGATAATTCAGAGAAAAAAGATGATTCTCCATGTCGTGGTTCCATTTGCGCACAGAACGGTATTCTTTCTCCATTTCCTGTGAAAATTCCATCTGTTTTCTGGTAAAATCCATCTGCTGAACAAGCAGCTCATGCTCCTTTTCCCTGGCGTAGATATTGCGGAAAGCCCGAAGCACAATAAAATAACAGAGAAATTCAATCAGCCAGTACAGAAAGATCAGCCAGCCATACCAGGGAGAATTTTCCTTATACATGATCAATCCCGTAATAAGAGACGAAACCTGTGCAGGAAAGACCAGTTCTGCAAGGGTAGTCAGATGGATGCTGTGAGAGTACTTTTTCAGCAGGGGAACTACCTTCGAGATGATCAGTAATGCAATAAGGAAGGTCAGAGTTGTCATAAGAAGGAGTTCCCACGTGGTAGAAAGCGTAAAGTAAATGTTATAAGCTGCTTCTCCGTGGAGCAATGCATAAAGTGACAGGATCAATGATCCGGAAATGGATTCAGAGATCATCATGATCGAGATATAGATCAAAAATGCCGAAAGTTTCCTTTTCAATGTATCTGTAAAAAGGAGAATCACCCACAGGACAAGGGCAAGCTGGAGCACCCAGGTTCCGAAATTCTGATAAAAATATTTTACGACAATGGCGAAAGCCGTAGAGATCATAAAACAAAGAAAAATCCGTATGCGGCTTCGGGAGAGAAATTTCCCGGAAGGTGTAAGGATGCCGGGGAAAAAGAGAGCAGCGCAGCAGGAAATGGAAAAGGATGCCGGTAAAAGTGAACATAATAAATATTTGAGAATATAAACCATGATATTGCCTTTCTGTAAATAATATAAAGTTACCTGAGCATCAGCAGCGAAAATGCTTTTTTTGTATCATCATAATGGGCACGGCTGACAGGAATGCCCTGCCCGTTATTCAGTATGATCTCAGCATGATGAAGACTGGTGACTGCATGCAGATTTACGAGAAAGCTTCTGTGGCAGCATACAAAAAAGGAAGGAAGCTGCTGTTGAAGTTCACTGAGTTTATCTCTGGTGGTATAGGTTTTATTTCCGGTATAAATAAAAGTTTCCCGCAGATTACGCTCCAGATACAGAATATTATCTGCAGGAATTCTGAGCTGAGTCTGCTTTACCTTAAAGGTAAGATACTGTTTCCGGCCGGTGTCCAGATTTTTCAGCGCAGCATGCAGGGCATCTGCCAGATAATCATTCAGCCGGTTTTTGTTAATGAAGTAGGTATGCTTCGTTGAATAGACATCGGAAGCATACTCCAGATACTGGCTGATGAAGATCAGCTGTGTCTGAGGATTCCGGCTGTTGATCATCTGTCCCAGATCGATCCCTGAAATAGATTTGTCCTCCAGTTCAATATCCAGAAGAACAAGATTATAAGGACAGGCATTCTCTGACAGTGCCTTCAGGAATTCCCTGCCGGAAAGGAAAGAATCCAGTTTATAGGGAATATTTAACATAGTTTCAAGGTTGTTTTTTATAATTTCAACGAAGATCTCATTATCTTCGCAGATAGCAATTTTCAGCATAATTCAATAATTCACCTTCGGATGTATATGTATTCAGCTAATTTTTGGCCGTAGTGTCTTTATAAGAACAATATACAGGAAAAATGGTGGAAAGTCTACGGCAAATATTACAGCAGCAGGTCATAAGGGGAAGAAGCATGCCAAATATTACAGTTTTATGGTTAATTATGCAAATTGGTTGAAATAAATACAAAAAACTATACAATAACACCTGTGAGGTAATTTCCAAGCCGGTAGTAAAAGAAAAAGATAAAATATTTACTTATGAAACAGGGGCCGAATCCCGGGGACGGGGTTTAGGTCCTTGTTTTATGAAATCAGTTGAACGGGAGACGATATGTTGATACAATAGTATTTAGGATAAATATGGAATATTATTGTGTTATAAAAAAGATTTACAGGAGGTTTTATGTTTACTTTAGTTCAGAAAAAGAAACAAAATACGCAGAGCATAGAAGGAAATATACTTAAATCTCAGGATATTTTTGGTAAATATCAATCCGACTGCCTGAAGGGAATTGCCATCATTATGCTTATTGCCCATCACTGCTTTTTGGGGCCATCCCGTTATAAAGGTCAGGAGCTTATTTTTATCATACCTGAATCAGTGTGGAATTATGTTGCTCTTTTCTTTAAAATATGTGTGTCGCTTTTTGTTTTTATTAGTGCATATGGATTAACGAAAAAGATGATGTCTTTGCCAAAAGATGCAGATAGTCAGACCACCCATAAATTTATAGGAAATATGATCTTATCAAGGGTGATCCGTCTGCTGGGAGGATTTATTTTTGTATTTTTGCTGGTAGATATTTTTGCATTATTCTATGATCCGGGGCGTCTGGCTGAAATTTACGGAAGCGTCTTTCCTCTGAATATGGAATACTATATCCTGGATATGCTTGGCCTGGCCCAGCTGCTGGGGACACCTACATTTCTCGGAACTTACTGGTATTACAGCCTGGCACTGATACTGATCGTACTTGTTCCCCTGTTTTATCTGCTTTTAGAGAAGGTGGGGTCTTTAGCGTTTTTGTGTGCGGTTGCAGTACTGAACTTTACAGTTACTTTCGGAAACATAAATATCTGGCATTATATCTTGTGCATTGCTGTCGGTATTGCTGCGGCTTATGGTAACACGATTACCCGAATGGTACAGTTTCGGATATGTGGCAATAATGTGATTAATAAAATTTTGAAATTCCTGCTGGAATTTTCAGGAATACTACTTGTGATGAGCGTACGTGAAGGTCCGTTAAAGGGTGTTCTGTATCCGTTCTGGGATGCGGTTATTCCGGTTATGGTAACGGCTTTTGGATGTGAGTTCCTTTTCTCCCTGCCGGGACTTAAACAGGTCCTGAGGTTCCTGGGAGTATATTCTGCGAATATTTTCCTGGTTCATAACTATATCCGCAGGGTTTGGTTCTATGATTTTACATACAGTTTTAAATACCCGCTGTTGATCGTAAATGTATTGATGATCATTTCGCTGATGCTCTCTATTGGAATAGAATTTTTGAAGAAAGTTCTTCATTATAATGAGGCCGTTGGCAAGATTGTTAAGCTTATAAGTCGGGGAAGGTGAAAAAGGATTATTGGAAAAGATATGATACAGGGTCTGGACTTCGGGGACGGGGTTTGGGTCCTGTTTTTTTGATAAATTTAAGAAAATGGCCAGAATTTGTCGAAACATTTTAGTTGAATTATCGCCCATATTGTGCTAAAGTAAAACAAAGCATTTCATTTCTATCATTCTATACGGACATTTTCCGTATCTGAGCTTATCAGCCGTTCGGCTATCACGAAGAAATCTCAATGCTTAAATAACTTGATCAGGCAGGGAGGTTTCCGGAAGATTATTACCATGGGATTCTCCCGACAGTGCAAAAGGAAGATTAACATGGCAGAAAATAACACCGATGTTTTACCTGCGAACCGGATTTATAAATCACGGATCTTCGCAATGCTGTTCAGCAACAGGAATGAACTGCTGAAACTTTACAATGCGATCAATGGAACCAGGACATAACCGAAAACTGATGGAAACCGGCAAAACACTTCAGGACTACGCAGAATATACATCACGTGTAAGAACCTATGCAGCAGAAATGTCGCTGGATGAAGCCGTAGAACGTGCTATCACGGAATGCATCAGAGAGAAAATATGTGAAAATAAATCCCCAACAGGGTCTGAACTGAGAAAAAAGTTCAGGCCCTGTTTGCGTTATAGTTGTAAACAGAAATTGACAGCCAATTTCCCTACAAGTTATAATAAGAAAAATACTTACCAACAACTTTAAATATCAGCAGTTATAGAAGACAGGAAGGGTATGAATGAGAGAAATAAAACAGGACAGGAATCATAACAGACATAAGAAGAAAATTGCAGCACTGCTCGGCATTTTCTGCGTGGGAGCTGTTCTTTTCAGCGGATGTGCCGGTGTGGGAGATGTACAGAAGGGAAATACCCGGAGTCTGCCCCAGGTTATTGTGGGCAGTGATGATTATCCGCCGTTTAATTTCGAAGATGCCGGAAGCATTCCAATCATTGCCATGACTGCCAATGCCTTCGACGAAGATGTGAGACAATGCATGGAAGCGGGAATGAATGCGCACCTTTCCAAACCGCTGGAGATGAAAAAGGTTGTGGAAACCATTGCCGGATATTGCGGATAAACGGTGTGACATCTTTTACATTTACAGTAAAGTAACAGTCTGGTATACTATAGAGAAAAAAGAGGAAATCGGTTATGGAACAGAGAAAAATTATTATGGATTGTGATCCGGGAATTGACGATGCAATGGCATTGGCGTATGCAGCTTCCAGACCGGATGCGTTTAAAATCCTGGCAGTTACCACAGTGGCAGGAAATCAGGAACTTCAGAAAGTAACAGCGAATGCGCTGGATCTGACTGCGTTTTATGGTCTGGATACAGAGGTGGCAGCAGGAATGTCCCAGCCGTTGATCAACAAACTTGCACCGGCTACAGATTATCACGGAGAGAATGGACTGGGAAATTGTGTTCTGCCTGGGTCTGAGAAACAGGCAGTGGAAGAAATGGCTGTATTTTATATAAGAAGAAAGCTTATGGAGCTTCCGGAGAATGAGAAAGCTACTCTGGTCTGTACAGCGCCTCTGACCAATATTGCTATGCTTCTGAAGCTTTTTCCGGAAGTAAAAAGCAGAATATGTGAGATCATATTTATGGGAGGCTCCGCATCAGGAGGAAATGTAACTGCTTCTGCAGAGTTCAATATTTATACGGATCCGGAAGCTGCGAAGATTGTATTTGGTTCCGGTGTGCCCCTTGTAATGTGCGGCCTGGATGTAACGGAGAAATGTGTGCTTACAGCGTCCCAGATCGCGAAACTGGCACAGTCCGGCAATAAGATCGCTCATTTCTGCGGAGAAATGGGAGCCTACAGTCTGGATCACGGGAACAAATATAAAAGAGTGGTAAGCATTCACGATGCAGTGCCATTTATGTATCTGACCCATCCGGAGATCTTTGAAGCAGAGAAAGCCGTGCTGGATGTGGAATGCTCAGACTGTGCGTCCAGAGGTAGAACGATCTGCGATTTCCGCTGGTGGAGAGAAGAAGAACTGGAAAGCAATAATCTGGTGCTGATGAGAGCAGACAGCACAGAATTCCAGAAATATCTCATCGAAGGTCTTTATGAACTGGGTGAGATGGTGAAAGGAAACTAACAAGAAGGAACAGACTCATGAATTATATTGTCTTTGATCTGGAATGGAACCAGAATCCGGAGGGGAAAAAGACCCGCAATGATAAACTGCCCTTCGAGATCATAGAGATCGGAGCAGTAAAAGTAAACAGCAGAAAAGAAATCACAGACAGCTTCCACAGACTGATCCGGCCACAGGTTTATAACTGGATCCATGACAGTATTCATGAAGTGATCCATGTAGATTATAAGGATCTGCTGGATGGAATCCCTTTTCAGCAGGCTGTACGGGAATTTCTGGAGTGGTGCGGACCGGACTGGTATTTCTTTACCTGGGGAAATCAGGATGTGATGGAACTTCAGAGAAATATGAAATTTTATGGAATGCTGGATCAGCTCCCGGGTCCTGTGACTTATTATGATGTACAGAAACTCTACAGTCTTTCCTTTGATGACGGAAGCCACAGATGTGCACTGGAACATGCTGTGGATGAACTGAAGATCGGGAAGCAGCAGGGCTTTCACAGGGCACTGGCAGATGCGGTGTACACGGCGGAAGTTCTGAAGCATCTGAATAACATTATGATCATAAATCATCCCTCCCTGGATGTATATCAGAATCCGAAAAAGAAAAAAGATGAGATCCATATCTCCTATCCGGAATATGACAAATATGTATCCAGAGAATTCGCCGCAAAGGAACGGATCATGAAAGACAGAGAAGTGACAAGCACCAGATGCCCCATCTGTCATCAGCCGGCCAGACGCAGGATCCGGTGGTTCATGAACAATCCCAAGGTTTATTTCAGTGTTTCTGTCTGTGATGAACATGGACTGGTACGAGGGAAGATCCGTATTCATAAAACGGATGAAGAGAAGTATTTCGCTGTGAAAACGCTGCGTTTCACAGATACAGAAGAAGCGGAGGAACTCCGTGAAAGAAAGGAGCTTCTCCGCCGCAGAAGACAATTAAAAAGAAATACCGGAAAGGAGGTCTGAAAGGATCTCCTTTTCATATTGCATTCCATAGCCGACCATATGGCCGTCCAGATAATATTTACTTTTGATTCGTTTCGGACCTACGGAGTTGGGCAGGACTTTCTGCTTCTTCTCCAGGGTACTTACATCAGTTCCGGTGGGAACTGTCACATACACATGCCTTATATAATAGAAAGGACAGATATCATCCGTACTCTTCAGCAGATATTTCTCAGAGGGGAGATATCTGGCTGGAACAGGATTCAGATCCACGTTCATATCGACTTTCTCGAAATTGTCAAATCCGTAATCCAGCAGGGAGGCTGTATCAGGGAAAGCTCCGTTGGTGGAATTCAATACCACTGCCACCAGAACCATGTTGCCTCTTTTGGCATAGGTTACCAGGGTGTTTCCTGCGTTGGTGGTGTATCCGGTCTTACCGCCCAGTACTCCGTCATATGCATAGGACTGTCCGGCCATCATCTTATGATGGTTGAGAAAATAGCGGGTTTCCGGCTGCATATTGGTAGGCGGAACCTCATAAACCTGGGTAGTGACGAACTTGCGGTAAAGAGGATTGTACCAGGCTGCCTTGGCAATTTTCATCATATCATTGGCAGTGGTGTAATGCTTCTCATCGTGAAGACCGTTGGGATTGTTAAAGTGTGTGTTGTGGCAGCCAAGCTGTTCGGCGCGCTGGTTCATCAGCTCTACGAATTTCTTCACAGATCCGCTGACTTTCTCAGCCAGGGCCAAAGCCATTTCATTGGCGGATTCCAGCATGAGAGCCATGAGGGCCTGTTCTACTGTAAAGACTTCCCCTGTCTCTGCATAAATAGAAGAACTGCCGGACTCGATGCCGTATGCTGCTTCCTGGGACATGGTGATGGTATCGTTCATATCCAGGTTCTCACATGCCAGCAGTGCCGTCATGATCTTCGTGATGCTGGCAGGATAAAGCTTCTCATCTGCATTCTTGGAATAAAGAACAGTATCTGTTACTGCGTCCATCAGTACTGCTGACTGACCCTCGATACTGGGTCCGGTAGGCCATCCTTTGATGGAATCCGTGTCTGCAGCCTGTGAATAATAAGCGGAATGCTCCGGTACAGGAGTGGCAGTGATGATGGGATCGTCTTCCGCCGCATAAATGATTCCCGGCTGGGTGGCGAAAAGTCCTGCACAGAGAGCAGCAGAAATCAGTTGCTTCATTCGTTTATGAAATTTTCTTTTAAACATTTGAATATTTACCCTTCATAAAATCAGTTGGTATATTTTGTATCCGTGTTGTATTGTAACATATAAATATCAGATATCTGTAATCTGGTAAAAAATCTTTTTTACAGACAGCAGATTTTACACTATTATACCATTATTTACAAGAGGTGTGTAAAAATTTCTGGTTCCTCCTGGTTAGGATTACCTTAAATATACCAAAAAATACTTGACACAGGGAAATTCCAGACCTTATAATAAATCCGCATAGTGTAAAAAAAACATAACCACAAAAACGTTGATGGAGACAGTAACTGCAGTCGAAAGCGGACAGCGAACCGGGGAAGGTGTGAGCCCGGCAGTGAGTAAATGCGGCGAATATCACTCCGGAGTTGCAGCTCTGAAGGGCAGACAGGCAGGTAAGGGCTGACGGAAATCCCCGTTAAAGGATTCTTGTATCGGCAAAAACAGCCCGTACAATGTAACAGGTGGTATAACGAACGTCAATAAACCTTCGTCCTTTTACAAAAGGGGCGATTTTTTTGTTTTATAGGATAAAGATGAGGACTTTTGATAGTAAACGCCTTTATCCTATAAAACAAAAAAGATCAAAGGCTTGTTTTCGTTCTTAAAAGACACAGGAAATATTTTGTATATTTTCCAATGTCTGATACAAATAATTTAAACAGGAGGTAAATTACTGTGTACCAGAAAGTTGATACGAACTTAAACTTTGTAGACCGTGAGAAAAAAGTAGAAGAATTCTGGAAAGAGAACCATATCTTTGAGAAAAGTATGGAGAACAGAAAAGAGGGAGAAACCTATACTTTCTACGATGGACCGCCGACCGCAAACGGTAAACCACATATCGGTCATGTGCTTACACGTGTAATCAAAGATATGATCCCGAGATACCGTACAATGAAAGGCTACATGGTTCCGCGTAAAGCAGGATGGGATACTCATGGCCTTCCGGTAGAGCTGGAAGTAGAGAAGAAACTGGGCCTGGATGGCAAGGAACAGATCGAAGAATACGGTATGGAGCCGTTTATCAAACAGTGTAAAGAAAGTGTCTGGAAATACAAAGGAATGTGGGAGGATTTCTCTTCTACAGTTGGTTTCTGGGCAGACATGGAACATCCATATGTAACTTACTATGATGATTATATTGAATCCGAATGGTGGGCACTGAAAGAAATCTGGAACAAGAAACTTCTGTACAAAGGTTTCAAAATCGTTCCTTACTGTCCACGCTGCGGTACCCCGCTTTCCGCACAGGAAGTATCCCAGGGATACAAAACTGTAAAAGAGCGTTCCGCAGTTGTAAGATTCAAAGTTATCGGTGAAGATGCATATTTCCTTGCATGGACAACAACACCTTGGACACTTCCGTCCAACGTTGCACTCTGCGTAAACCCGGATGAGACTTACTGCAAAGTAAAAGCAGCAGATGGATACACATATTACATGGCAGAAGCACTTCTGGACAAAGTTCTTGGCAAACTTGCCAAAGAAGAAGGCGAGAAAGCATACGAAGTTCTGGAAACTTGCAAAGGAACAGATCTGGAATACAAAGAATATGAGCCGCTTTTCGCATGCGCAGGAGAAGCAGCAGCAAAACAGAAAAAGAAAGCTCATTTTGTAACATGTGACACATACGTTACCATGAGCGATGGTACCGGTATCGTTCATATCGCACCGGCATTCGGTGAAGACGACAGCAGAATCGGACGTAACTACGATCTTCCATTTGTACAGTTCGTAGATGGCAGAGGTAATCTGACAAAAGAAACTCCATACGCGGGCATTTTCGTAAAGAAAGCAGACCCGATGGTTCTCACAGACCTGGACAAAGAAAGCAAACTTTTCGATGCTCCGAAATTCGAGCATGAATATCCACACTGCTGGAGATGTGACACACCACTGATCTACTATGCAAGAGAATCCTGGTTCATCAAAATGACAGCAGTCAAAGATGACCTGATCAGAAACAACAATACAATCAACTGGATTCCGGAGAGCATCGGTAAGGGACGTTTCGGTGACTGGCTTGAAAATGTTCAGGACTGGGGTATCAGCCGTAACCGTTACTGGGGAACACCACTGAACATCTGGCAGTGCGAATGCGGGCATATGCATTCTATCGGAAGCCGTCAGGAATTATTTGAGATGAGCGGCGACGAGAAAGCCAAGACAGTAGAGCTTCACCGTCCATACATTGATGAGATCACACTGAAGTGTCCGGAGTGCGGTGGAGAAATGCACCGTGTACCGGAAGTTATTGACTGCTGGTTCGACTCAGGAGCAATGCCTTTCGCACAGCACCACTATCCATTTGAAAACAAAGAATTATTTGAGCAGCAGTTCCCTGCAAACTTTATCTCCGAGGCAGTAGATCAGACCCGTGGATGGTTCTATTCACTCCTTGCAGAATCCACACTGCTCTTCAACAAAGCACCATACAAGAACGTAATCGTTCTGGGACATGTCCAGGATGAGAACGGACAGAAGATGAGTAAGTCCAAAGGAAACGCAGTTGACCCGTTCGATGCACTGAACAAATATGGCGCAGATGCCATCAGATGGTACTTCTACATCAACAGTGCACCATGGCTTCCGAACCGTTTCCACGGCAAAGCAGTTGTAGAAGGACAGCGTAAATTCATGAGCACACTCTGGAACACTTACGCATTCTTCGTATTATATGCAAATATCGATAACTTCGATCCGACCAAATACAATCTTGAATACGACCAGCTTCCAGTAATGGACAAATGGCTCCTCAGCAGATTAAACACAACTGTTCAGACAGTAGATAATGATCTGGCAAACTACAAGATCCCGGAAGCAGCAAGAGCACTTCAGGAATTCGTAGATGAGATGAGTAACTGGTATGTAAGAAGAAGTCGTGAACGTTTCTGGGCAAAAGGAATGGAGCAGGATAAGATCAACGCTTACATGACTCTGTACCATGCACTGGTAACAATCGCCAAGACAGCAGCTCCGATGATCCCGTTCATGACAGAAGATATGTACCAGAACCTGGTAAGAAGCGTAAACAAAGATGCACCTGAAAGTATCCACCTCTGCGACTTCCCGACTGTAAACGAAGCTTGGATCGACAAAGATCTGGAAGCAGATATGAAAGAACTTCTTGAGATCGTAGTTCTTGGACGTGCATGCAGAAATACAGCAAACATCAAGAACCGTCAGCCGATCGGAATTATGTATGTAAAAGCTGAGAAGAAGATGGACAAATTCTACACAGACATCATCGCAGACGAGCTGAATGTCAAAGAAGTAAAATTTGCAGATGACGTAGAATCCTTTATCTCCTACAGCTTCAAACCACAGCTGCGTACAGTAGGACCGAAATACGGTAAACTCCTCGGCGGAATCAAGCAGGCTCTCACAGACATCAATGGAACAGCAGCGATGAACGAACTGAGAACCAACGGTGTCCTGAAACTGGATATCAACGGAAATGATGTAGAGCTTACAGAAGAAGACCTTCTTATTGAAACAGCACAGACAGAAGGCTATGTATCCGAATCCGACGGTGAAACATCCGTAGTTCTTGATACAAACCTGACACCTGAACTGATCGAAGAGGGATTCGTTCGCGAGATCATCAGCAAGATCCAGACCATGAGAAAAGAAGCTGGCTTCGAAGTCATGGACAAGATCGTAGTATACGCTCACGGAAACGACAAGATCCAGGATGTCATGAAAGCACATGAAGACGAAATTAAGTCTGAAGTACTTGCAGACGAAATGGTACTTGGAGAGACCGATGGTTATGTGAAAGAATGGAACATCAATAAAGAAGCGGTAACTATGGGTGTTAAGAAACTGTAATTGATAACATATGATCAATTACTGATAAATTACAGATATTTCGCAGGAAATATAGTACTTTCGCAATGCACGATAACAAAAAAATGTTATAAAATTCGGCAATTATACACATGACAGACTGTCGGAAAAAGAGTATCATTATCTATGACAGTCTGATTTCAGAGAGGAAATTGGAGGCGGAGGTTCTTTGCCCCCAATTTCTCTGATATGAGAAAACAGAAGAGTTGACGGAATGAAGAGGTTCACCGGTAATATCCGCAAGGTGTATTGTTGAGAATAAAGTGAACAGTGAAACCATTACGGGAGGTATGAAATGACAAACGAAATGTTCAAGAAAGAGGCATTCAAGAAAAGTGTAAAAGACAACGTAAAATTCCTCTATCGAAAAACAATTGAAGAAGCTACACAGGAGCAGATTTTCCAGGCAGTAAGCTACACAGTTAAGGATGTTATCATCGATAACTGGCTTGCAACACAGAAATCTTATGACGAGCAGGATCCGAAGATCGTATACTATATGTCCATGGAATTCCTGATGGGACGTGCTCTCGGAAACAACCTGATTAACCTTTGCGCTTACGGTGAAGTAAAAGAAGCTCTCGAAGAACTGGGATTTGACCTTAACTGTATCGAAGATCAGGAACCGGACCCGGCACTTGGAAACGGTGGTCTGGGAAGACTGGCTGCATGCTTCCTTGATTCTCTCGCAACTTTAAATTACGCAGCATATGGCTGCGGAATCCGTTATCACTACGGAATGTTCAAACAGAAAATCGAAAACGGTTATCAGATCGAGGTACCGGATAACTGGTTAAAGAACGGCTACCCATTCGAACTCCGTCGTCCGGAATATGCCAAAGAAGTACACTTCGGCGGATATGTAAGAGTAGAGTACGATCCTGAAAAGGGCGGAAACAAATTTATCCACGAAGGATATCAGGCAGTAAAAGCCATTCCTTATGATATGCCGATCACAGGATATGACAACGATGTAGTAAACACACTTCGTATCTGGGATGCAGAGCCAATCGTAGACTTCGAGCTTGATTCCTTTGACAAAGGTGATTACAAGAAAGCAGTAGAGCAGGAGAACCTTGCCCGCAATATCGTAGAAGTCCTTTACCCAAATGACAACCACTATGCAGGTAAAGAGCTGAGACTGAAACAGCAGTACTTCTTCGTATCTGCAAGCCTCCAGGCAGCAATTGCCAAATACAAAAAGAAACATGACGATATCCATAAATTATATGAAAAAGTAACCTTCCAGATGAATGATACACATCCGACTGTAGCAGTAGCTGAGTTAATGCGTATCCTCATGGATGAAGAAGGACTTGGATGGGATGAAGCATGGGAAGTAACAACCAAATCTGTTGCTTACACAAACCATACTATCATGTCCGAAGCACTTGAGAAATGGCCGATCGAGCTCTTCTCCAGACTGCTTCCGCGTGTATACCAGATCATCGAAGAGATCAACCGTCGTTTCATTCTCGCTATCCAGGCAAAATATCCGGGAAACTACGAGAAGATCAAAAAGATGGCAATCATCTATGACGGACAGGTTAAGATGGCTCACCTTGCAATCGCAGCAGGCTACTCTGTAAACGGTGTTGCACGCCTTCATACAGAGATCCTGAAACATCAGGAATTAAAAGACTTCTATGAAATGATGCCTGAGAAATTCAACAACAAGACAAACGGTATCACTCAGAGACGTTTCCTGCTCCATGCAAATCCACTCCTTGCAGACTGGATCACAGAGCACATCGGACCGGACTGGATCACAGACCTTCCACAGTTAAAGAAACTTGCAGTTTATGCAGACGATGAAAAAGCACTCCAGGAATTCATGAACATCAAGTTCAAGAACAAAGAGCGTCTGGCCAAATACATCCTCGAGCACAATGGCGTAGAAGTAGACCCACACTCCATCTTCGATGTACAGGTTAAAAGACTTCACGAATACAAACGTCAGCTCCTGAACATCCTGCATGTTATCTATCTGTACAACCAGATCAAGATGCATCCGGAAATGGAATTCTATCCAAGAACATTCATCTTCGGTGCAAAAGCATCCGCAGGTTATGCAACAGCCAAGAAAATTATCAAACTCATCAACTCCGTAGCAGATGTAGTAAACAACGATGCTTCCATCAACGGCAAGATCAAAGTTGTATTCATCGAAAACTACAGAGTATCCAATGCTGAGTGGATCTTCGCAGCAGCAGACGTTTCTGAGCAGATCTCCACAGCAAGTAAAGAAGCATCCGGAACAGGTAACATGAAGTTCATGCTCAACGGTGCTCCGACACTTGGAACCATGGACGGTGCCAACGTAGAGATCGTAGAAGAAGTTGGTGCAGAGAACGCATTCATCTTCGGTTTAAGCTCCGACGAAGTCATCAACTACGAAAACAACGGTGGATACGATCCAAACGTAATCTACAACACAGACGAAGAAATCCGTCAGGTACTGATGCAGCTCATCAACGGAACTTTCTCCAGCGACACAGAACTCTTCCGCGACCTGTACGATTCACTTCTTAATACAAAGAACACAGACAGAGCAGACCGCTACTTCATCCTTGCAGACTTCCGCTCCTATGCAGATGCACAGAGACGTGTAGAAGAAGCATACAGAGATGAGAAAGGCTGGGCTAAGAAAGCACTTCTGAATACAGCACACAGCGGCAAGTTCACATCCGACAGAACTATCCAGGAATATGTAGATGATATCTGGCATCTGGACAGAGTAATTGTAAGAAAGAAATAAATAAAATAATTACCGGATAAAATACAGCCCCGGCAGTACAGTGATAGAAATTGTACTGCCGGGGCTTTTTACGTGGTTGAAATCCACTGCAGGCGGAGAATCCTGCCTGTCGGTTCTGTCAGAGAGTCACCGGGAATAAGATAGCATAACGGAGGGTTGAACATGACTTATTTATGGAGCGGTATGATCCTGGTGGGGATTATTTACGGTCTTCTGACCGGGAATTTGAAAGCTGTTACTGAGGCTGTGGTGTCATCTTCCAGGGAAAGCGTAAACCTGTGCATTTCCATGGCAGGAATTGTAGGAATGTGGACCGGACTGATGAAGATCGCGGAAGGTTCCGGCCTGATCGAAGGACTTTCCGGGAAAATGGGTCCTGTGCTCCGGTTTCTTTTTCCGGGGCTGGATCCTGATTCCAGGGCAGGCAGATATATTTCCGTGAATTTCCTGTCCAATATTCTGGGGCTTGGATGGGCAGCCACTCCCGCAGGGCTGAAAGCCATGGAAAATCTGGCAGAAGCAGAAGAGGAGAAAAGAATCTCCGGTATACAGGCAGCCCCGGCAGGAACTGCTACAGATGAGATGTGTACTTTTCTCATTATCAATATTTCTTCACTGCAGCTTATTCCGGTAAATATCATTGCGTACCGTGTACAATATGGCAGCGCAAACCCCACAGATGTAATAGGACCTGCCATTGCTGCCACTGCAGTAAGCACAGGAGCGGCAGTGATATTCTGCGGGATCATGAACAGAAAGGGGAGGGCAGGATGAAGCTTCTGTCGTATGTATCGGAATTGCTGATGCCGTTTCTGATCCTGTATGTGGTCGGTTACGGGCTTGCTTCCAGAAGGGATATTTACGGAGATTTTATGGAGGGAGCGAAAGACGGACTGAAAACAGCAGCAGGGATCTGCCCTACACTGATCGGTCTGATGACTGCAGTGGGAATCCTGCGTGCATCAGGATTTCTGGACTTTGTGGGAGGATTGCTGGGAAAACTTACAGAAAGGATGGGGGTGCCCTCGGAGATCCTGCCGCTTACAGTTGTGCGGATGTTTTCGTCCAGTGCAGCAGTAAGTCTTCTGCTGGATATTTTCAAAGAATATGGGACTGACTCTGCAGCGGGGCTTATGGGAGCTGTGATCATGAGTGCCACAGAAAGTGTATTCTACTGTATGAGTGTTTATTTTGCAGCCGCAAAGATCGAGAAAACCAGATATACGCTGCCGGGTGCACTGATCGCCACCTTGGCAGGAACGGTTACAGCAATTTTTCTGGTGCAGATGATGATCTGATATCTGCCCATAACGTAAAAAGGAGCAGATCCCTGTAGGAAAAACGGTAGATCTGCTCCAATATTGCCCTCCGGGCAGGATTCTTTTTATTTTTCAGTCAGCGGTTTATTTTTTACCAGCATGTCATGAATGATATTGCGGGTATATTCACCGATGTGTTTCTTATCTTCCTTGCTCAGCTCGTCCGGATAAATAGGTTTCCCGTATTCCACCACAACCTTCGCAGGATGAATGGTTGGGAAATGAGCTTCGAAAATATCAGCGGAATTGCTGATCGCCATAGGAATGATAGGACATTTCGCTTTGGCTGCGATCTTGAAGCTTCCCTCATGGAAAGAAAGCATATCCAGTTCATCTTCATTTTTATTTCTGGTTCCCTCGGGGAAAATACAGATGGAGATTCCGGATTTCACTTTATCTACTGCAGCCAGGATGGTCTTAAGTCCCTGTTTAATATCCTTTCTGTCCAGAAACAGGCAGTGCAGATAACGCATCCAGTTAGACAGAAGAGGGATTTTTTCCATTTCTTTTTTCGCAATGTATCCGGTGCGGATGGGACAGCGGGAATAAGTCAGCAGGATATCGAAGTAGCTTCTGTGGTTGCCGATATAAAGTACAGGAGTATCCTTCGGGACATTTTCCTCACCGATCACAGTGACTTTCGCTCCGGTAATCCACAGGATAAAGCGGAACATAAACTGAACAATGCGCAGGGAACTGATATCCTTCGCCATAGGTGCGAACTTCCCGATGATCCATTCTACCAGAAGGATCGGGATAGAAAGGATCAGAAATCCGATCACCACAATACAGACTAATATAAAACGTATCATAATAAATTCCTTTCCGGGTCATCATATACAGACCTGACCCACAGTCATAATGCCATTATACGGAATCCATCTGAAACCTGCAATGCTTTTCCTTCCAAAAAGAGCATAAGCGGCCGTTTTTTCTCATAGAATGGGTAATAAGGGAACAGCAGCAGGCAGGCGCAATGAAGAAAAAAGCAGGAGGATTTTTCATACTGGTATTTCTGCTGTCAGCATTACTGGCAGGGTGCCGGCTTATACGCATAGAAGAGGGAGAACGCAAACCTCTGGAATATACCATTGTGAAACTGACGGATCTTCCTCAGGAGGCGCTGGAGTTCATAGAGCAGAAGAAGGAAAAAGAATTCCAGATGACTTACCGTGTGGGAGATGACCTGTATCTGATGAAAGGCTACGGAGTGCAGATGACAGGAGGATACAGCATTCAGGTAGAAGAGATGTCTGAGTCCGAAAATGCGGTGTTCTGCAGGACCCGTCTTCTGGGCCCCTCGAAAGAGGATCAGGGCGGCGAGCCATCCTGTCCATGTATTGTGCTGAAAATAAAGAATACAACGAAGCCGGTAGAGTTTTTCTGATGCAGGACCGGTCTACAAGTTCAAAAATCGAAAAGTTAAAAAAGAAAGGGAATTAAACATGCTGGAATTAAAAAAAGAAAATGTTCAGATGCTTCGTGTAAAAAATAAAGCAGTCAGCCAGGTGACCTTTGATGTAGATTACAATGTGCCGGATGCGAAAGCGGACATGGGAAGGATCGTGCAGAGCAAGGCAGATGTTTCCATGGATGAAGTCCGTCTCAGCGAGGGAAAGGCCTTTCTCAAAGGTTCTCTGAATGCGGATATCCTGTATGTCAGTGAAAATGAGGGCAGGATCTGCAGTCTTTCTGCTTCACTTCCCATGGATGAAACAGTGAATCTGGAAGGAATCCAGGGCGGGGATAAACTGTGCCTGAGCTGGGAGATCGAAGATCTGAGTGTCCGCATGGTCCACTCCCGGAAGCTGAGCATCAAGGCCATCGTGACTTTTTATGCAGTGGTGGATGATCTGACCCAGGTTCAGATACCGACGGCACTGGACGAGAATGAGATTTCTGTAAAAAAGAAAAAAGTCCGGCTTATGAGTCTGTGTGTACATAAAAAAGACACCCTCCGGATCAAAGAAGATATCAGTCTGGCGTCAAACCGGCCGAACATAGAGTCCCTTTTATGGTACACAATAGAACCCCGCAACCTGGATCTGCGACCTGAGAATGATAAGATCCGGGCGAAGGGGGAACTGTCGGTTTTTGCCCTGTATATGGGAACAGAAGCGGAAAATCCTCCCCAGTGGCTGGAATATGCGCTGCCTTTTAACAGTGAAGTGGAATGCACAGGTTGCGGAGAAGACCTGATCCCCCACATTGAAGTTTCTGTTCTTCATCATACCATGGAAGTGAAGCCGGACGGTGACGGGGAAGAGCGGATCCTGCAGGCAGATGTGGTGCTGGAGTTGAACATGAAGCTTTACCGTGAAGAAGAACATGACCTGATCCTGGATGTATACACTCCGCTGAAAGAGTGCGTGATACAGAGAAAAAAGGAACAGCTGGAAAGTCTTCTGGTGCGGAATTTCTCCAAATGCAGGGTGACAGACCGTATAGAAGTCAAGGAAAGCCAGGGCAAAGTGCTGCAGCTTTGTCACAGCAGCGGCAGGGTAAAGATCGACAGCACGAAGATCACACAGGAAGGGATCCTGGCAGAAGGTGTTATCATCCTGAAGATCCTGTATATTATAGGAAATGATGAGATGCCTTTTTACTCTATGGAAACCATGCTGCCTTTTACCCATGTAATCGAAGCCAAAGGGATCACGAAGGACAGCGTCTATTTCCTGCAGGCAGATCTGGAACAGCTTTCCACTACTATGGCTGACGGAGATGAGATCGAGGTAAAAGCAGCAGTGGGACTGAATGTGCTGGTCCTGCGCCAGTGGGAAGAGCAGCTGATAGACCAGGTGGAAGAAAAGCCCCTGGATATGAAAAAGATCGAAGCAATGCCGGGGATCACTGTATATATGGTGAAGCAGGAGGATACCCTTTGGGATATAGCCAGACAGTTTTATACCACAGTGGATGAGATCTGCGCAGTCAACGGCATTACAGAGAAAGAAGTAAAGGCAGGGCAGCCGCTGCTTCTCATCAAACAGGTGCAGAATTAACAATCCCCGGATCATCTTTGGTTATTGAAAAATTTTCCATAAAAAACCGTTTTTCTCTTATTGAAATAAAAAAAGAAATGTTTTAAAATAAGTATCAGAAATGTATTGTATACAAAGTACAAAGAATAATACAAAGGAGTGTCTGAGGGATATATGCGGTTACGTGCACTGGCGAAAATAAATCTGGGACTTGATATCCTGGGGAAAAGAGAAGACGGATATCATGAAGTAAGAATGATCATGCAGACCATACAGATGTATGATGTACTGGAGATGAAGAAAAAGAAAATTCCGGGAATTTCCCTTGCAGTGAATTACCCGTTTATTCCATCTGATGAACGGAATCTGGTGTATAAAGCAGCGAAGCTTCTGATGGATGAATTTCAGGTGGAAGAGGGAGTTTCTATCCATCTTGATAAATTTATCCCGGTGGCTGCAGGCATGGCAGGAGGTAGTTCAGATGCGGCAGCAGCACTGGTAGGGATCAATCGTCTGTTCAGGCTGGGACTTACGGAGAGGGATCTGATGGAGCGTGCGGTGAATATAGGGGCAGATGTTCCTTATTGCGTAATGCGGGGAACTGCCCTGGCAGAAGGAATCGGCGAGAAACTTACAAGGATCGCCCGTATGCCACAGTGTTATGTGCTGGTAGGGAAACCGGGAATCAATGTTTCTACGAAGGCTGCGTACGAGAGCCTGAAGCTGGATCAGATACAGACTCATCCGGATATTGACGGAATGGTCCGGGATATAGAGAATAGTGATCTTTATTCCATGGTGAATAAAATGGGAAATGTATTCGAACCGGGGATCATCGGGAAATATCCGGTTATCCGTGAGATCAAGGATCTGATGGAAGAACATGGAGCTTTGAAGGCCATGATGAGCGGAAGCGGTCCTACAGTATTTGGAATTTTTGATGATAAAAAGAAAATGGAGGAAGCAGCAGCAGTCCTCCGTGAGAGCAGACTGGCGAAAACAGTTTTCGGCACAGAGATTTTTAACAAATGAGATTTCTGACTCCACAGATCAGAGAAACAGGAGGTTATAATACGAATGACAAGTGATTTTTCTGTAAATATGAATGAATACCTGCCCCTGCGCGACGTTGTGTTCAACACACTGCGTCAGGCGATCCTGAAAGGAGAACTGAAACCGGGCGAGAGATTGATGGAGATCGCCCTGGCTGAGAAGCTTGGTGTGAGCAGAACCCCTATCAGGGAGGCAATGCGTAAGCTGGAGCAGGAGGGACTTGTAGTCATGATCCCCAGAAGAGGTGCGCAGGTTGCTAACATCACAGAGAAGGATTTAAATGATGTTCTGGAAGTCCGTATTGCGCTGGAGAATGTGGCTATTGAGAAGGCCTGTGACCGTATGTCAGAGGAAGAGATGAGCAGACTGTGGCTGGCAGCCAAGGAATTCGAACATACTATTGCAGAGGGAAATCTGGTGAAGCTTGCAGAGGCAGATGTGGCATTCCATGAGATCATTTACCAGGCATCCGATAACAAGAGACTGATCCAGGTACTGAATAATATGCGTGAGCAGATCTACCGCTACCGTGTAGAATATCTGAAAGAAGGAGAGACCAGAGATATTCTGGTGAAAGAACACGAAGAGCTGACGAAAGCCATCAGGGATCGTGATGTGGAGCGTGCGAAAAAACTTTCCTACCAGCATATCGAGAATCAGAGAACGGCGATCATGCGTTCCATCGAAGCCGAGAATGCAGAACGGGCCAGAGCTGAGAAAGAGAAATCAAGAGGACATAAATAATATCCGGAAATCTGGAAATTCTAAGAGAGGTGAACAGCCTCTCTTTTTTGTTGCTGAAGCGACCCGTACGAAAAACAGGCTGTTGGATACAGACAGGAGGAACTGTTTTGAAAGATAGAAATAAATTGAAAAATAAAAGTGATCTGAATGACTTAAAAACAGATTTGGAAAAGGCAAAAATCTCCGCGAATCTCCGGGAAAATGAGAAATATCTCAGAGAACGCCTGGAAAACTGCAGCGATATCCTGATCCGTCCTATGAAACTGGGGGATCATCACAAGGTAGACTGCCTGATGGTCTATATCGAAGTTGCAGTTTCCAACATGATGCTGGATGACTCCGCCATCGGCAAAATGATCAACCATTTCTGGGAGATATCCCCGGATCAGATACAGGAATTCGTACGGAATAACAGTCTGGGAATTGCAGATGTAAAGAAACTGAAGGATATGGAAGAAGCCATTTCCGCTCTGCTTACCGGAAATGCGGTCTTCTTTATGGACGGCTATGACAAGGCCATGAAGATTTCCAGCAAAGGATATCCGGGAATGGGTATATCCCAGGCAGAGACAGAGAAAGTACTCCGGGGATCCAAAGAGGGATTTTCAGACAGTGTGAAAAGCAACACTGCCCTTGTGCGCAAGAGACTGCGGGATACCAGGCTGAAGGTGGAAGAATACTATGTGGGCGTCCGTTCTCATACACTGGTGCAGGTTCTGTACATGGATGATCTGGTACATGAAGAACTTCTGACAGAAGTAAAAGAGCGGCTGGAAAAATTCGAGATCGACGGGATCCTGGACAGCGGTATGCTGGAACAGCTTACAGAAGATACCTGGTATTCGCCGTTTCCACAGTATCAGACTACAGAGAGACCTGACCGGACTGTGCAGGAGATCCTCAACGGAAAGGTAGCAGTACTGTGTGACAATTCCCCGGAAGCATTGATCCTGCCGGGAAATTTCAACAGTTTTATGGAAAGCAGCGAAGACTGGTATCACAGGTTTGAGATGGCATCGTTTCTTCTGCTCCTGCGGTATCTGGCAGTGCTCATGACCACGATACTGCCCGGGCTTTATCTGGCGGTGATCCGTTTCCATACACAGGTCCTGCCCACCAATCTGATCCTGTCCTTCGCAGAAGCCAGGGAAGGAGTGCCGTTCTCCAGCGTTGTGGAACTGATCTTCCTGGAACTGTCATTTGAACTGATCCGGGAGGCAGGAGTGCGAATACCGGGCTCTCTGGGAAACGCCATAGGGATCGTAGGCGGCCTGGTGATCGGCCAGGCTGCGGTGGAAGCGAATCTTGTGAGTCCCATCGTGGTGATGATCGTGGCGCTTACGGAGCTGGGATCGCTGGTAGTACCCAGTGAGGAGTTTGCTTCGGCGTTTCGGTTGTTGAAGTATGGGTTTCTGATTTTGGGTGGTTATTTGGGAATTTATGGGATGGCGTTGGGGGCGTATGTTACTGTTGGGCATTTGGCGGGGTTGTTGAGCTTTGGAGTACCTTACCTGGGGGTGGCCAATGGGGACGGTGTTTGGCGGCTTCCTTTCCGTATGAGGAAAATGCGTCCGCTGTATGCCCGGAAAGAACAGCGTATCCGGCTGAAAGAACGGAACAGAAAGGAGAAAAGCCAATGAAATTCGCTGAGAATAACAGGATTTCCCACAGACAGCTGTACAGACAGATCATTCTGAGTCTGGCTGCACCTTTTCTGCTGTGTATGTCGGGGAAAGACTGGCCTTATGCCAGCGGCGGTCTGGATGACGGGAATGGACTGCTGGGGCTGGTGCTTGCCCTGGTGGTGCTTGGATTTTATGTCGTTTTTCTCATCAGGCTTGAGCCGTATTTCGGGGATCTGACGAAGGCAGCAGGAGGATTTTCGGGCCGAGTGATTGGGGCTTTTTTCCTGGTGTTCGTGCTGCTGGCAGGAGGTTATCTTCTGACAGTGATCGCTGATCTGGTTCCCGTAAGCCTGGTTACAGGGATTTCCGGGAACTGGATTGCTTTCTGGGCGGTGCTTGCATGTGGGGCAGGTACCTGCAGGGGAATGCAGCGCAGAGGCAGGATGGCAGAGGTGTCAGGGGGATTTCTCCTGGGAGGCATCCTGCTTATGATGGCTCTGTGTATCCCTCAGGGCAAGGCTGTGTATCTGGAAGAAATGACAGAAACCTGGAACCTTTCGGCAGGGTCTGTTATAGAAAAGATGTATGGTACCTTGTGCGCTTTTTCTGTGATCGGCTTGCTGCCATTTGCGCTGGGGGATGTGGAGAAATATGGAAGCGCGGGTAAGGCAGTAACGGGCGGGATTGTTACTGCAGGGGGGATCCTGGCAGGGATGAAGATCCTCATGCCGGCAGTTCTGGGAATGGACAGAGTGCGGGCAGAGGAGTATCCGGTTCTGCCCCTGTTGGATGGAGCAGATCTTCCAGGAAATGTGCTGGCCAGATTCGATGTGCTGTGGATGGGATTTCTGCTGTACAGCCTGCTTTTCGCCCTGGGAAGCCTGATGCATTACGGACACCAGATCATCCGCAGGGCACATCTGGGAACTGGGCGGGTATGGATGGCGGCTGTGATGTGGCTGCTTTCACAGATATCCATTGGAGGGCTGGAGATCCGACAGTATTTCCTATGGTATCTCAGCTACATTTTCCTGCCGGGACTTCTGATCTGCCAGGTTTATGTGTATCTGAGAGGCAGGGGGCGTTACAGGAAAAAGACAGCAGCGTTATCTCTGTTTCTGGTCTTCAGTCTGTTTATGGGTGGCTGTGGCTCGGCTGTGGAACCGGAGAAAAGGATGTATCCTCTGGCAGTGGGAGTGGACGCTGCTGCAGAAGGCATTCTGGTCAGCTATGGAATGCCGGATCTTTCCCAGAGTACAGGACAGGGGAAAGAGGAAGAGGATGGCAGTACCCGGGTGCTGCAGATCAGCGGCAGCGATTTCCGTGAAATTGAACAGATCTATGACCGTTCCCAGGAGAAATTTCTGGATATGGGACATGTTCAGGTGTTTGTTCTGGGACAGACGATCCTGGAGGACGGAAGATGGAGGATGGTGCTGGAATATCTGAAACAGGAACCTTTTACAGGGGAGGATATTTATGTTTTCGTCACATCTCAGGCACAGGAAGTCCTGAAATGGCAGGGAGAAAATAATTCCAGTGCAGGGGAATATATTACAGGTCTGATGGAGAACCGGATGTCAGAGCAGAGAAATCAGGCGGTGACGCTGCGGGATGTATTTTACAGGTGGTATAAAGAGGATTCGCTGCCTGTGCTGCCGCGGATTACGGTGACAGATTCTTCTCTGGAGATCACAGGTCTTGGATAAACTGGTGAAAACTGAATAAAAACAGGAAAATCTGTCCATGATAGAAAAGAACAGTAGTAAGAGAATAACAGGAGATCCAGGCATGCGTAAAAGAAATAGAAAAGATTTGCCTGGACTGAAAAGGAGCGCGTCAATATCATGGACAGAATAAATGACAAACATATTCAGGAGAAAGGCCACAGAGCAGACTGCAGAAAAAAACAGCAGGGAACCAGAATAAAAGCTGCATTGCTTGCAGGACTGGCAGGCGCTGTTCTGGCGAACACTTTTCCCGGACAGATAAGAAATCTGGCAGTACAGCACAGAGAACAGGCGTCAGTATCTGCATGGTGGGGAACCATTTACCCGAAATTCTGCTTTGCTGATGCGAAAAAAGACGGAAAAGGCAGTGTAAAGATTTCCTTGTGGCTTGCACAGGCTCTTGATTGGTGATAAAATAATCAAACAATCAAAAAAGAGATGGAGAGAAATCGATGAAGATAGACAGAGATGCACCGGTAGGTGTATTCGACTCCGGTGTGGGAGGACTGACGGTTGCCCGTGAGATCATGCGCAATCTTCCTTCCGAGAAAATTGTATATTTCGGTGATACGGCGAGAGTTCCATACGGAAGTAAGTCGAAGGAGACAGTCATCCGGTATTCCCGCCAGATCATACGGTTTCTGCAGGAACAGCAGGTGAAGGCTATTGTGGTTGCGTGCAATACAGCCAGCGCCTTTGCACTGGATACAGTGAGGGACGAATTCGATATTCCGATCATCGGTGTGATCGAATCAGGAGCGAAAGTGGCAGCTGCCCGGACACGGAATAAGCGTGTGGGAATTATTGGGACAGTGGGGACGGTGGGCAGTGGCATTCATGCCCAGTACCTGAAGAAGTTGGACCCGGGGATTACGGTTTTCGGAAAAGCCTGCCCGCTGTTTGTACCGCTTGTGGAAGAAGGATGGCTTCATGACCCGGTAACTGTGGAAGTGGCATCCAGGTACCTGAAAGAACTGCAGGATAAAGATGTTGACACGCTGATCCTGGGATGTACCCATTACCCGCTGATCCGTTCTACAATACGTCAGGTGATGGGGGAAGAGGTATGTCTCGTAAATCCGGCATATGAAACAGCCCTGGAGCTGGGTAAGCTTCTGGAAGAACAGGGGCTGTCCAGTACCGGAACAGAACAGAAGGAATTTCCATATCGTTTCTATGTAAGTGATCTGGCAGATGAGTTTAAGGAATTTGCCAATTCCATACTTCCCTATGATGTGGAAATGACGAAGAAGATTGATATTGAGAAATATTAGGAGCAGAAAGATGGATAAAGAAGTATTGATTCATGTGAGAGGGCTTCATATGATGGAAGAGGACGGAGAGCAGGAACCTGTGGAGATTGTTGTACCAGGCGAGTATTATTTCCGCAATGGCAGCCATTACCTGCGTTACGAGGAAATCCTGGAAGACTTTTCCGAACCTACGATCAACTACATAAAAATATCCCCGAAGGGAATAGAAGTCCGCAAAAAAGGAATTGTAAATGTACACATGGTTTTCGAACAGGGAAAGAAAAATATGACTTATTATACCACTCCTTACGGAACCATAGAGATGGGGATCGCGGCTACCAATATGAATCTGAAAGAAGATGAAAGCGGCCTGAACATGAAGGTGGATTATGCACTGGATATGAACCAGGAGCATGTGGCAGACTGCTGTCTGGCAATTCAGGCTCAGCCGAAGAACTGCAAGAACTTTACATTATAAAATACCGTAATGTGGAAATAACAGAAAACAGACTGTAACCGGATATGATAGTCAGGTAAACAGTCTGTTTTTATTTTACGTTTATGATTATTTTTCTTTTTTAAAGCGTGCAAAGAAACCTTTCTTCTTGGCTGGCTTGGTTTCCAGGGAACCACGGATTCCTTTGACTCCTACGATATAAAGACCGCTGACTTCTGCCTTGATCTCCTTTTTTACCGGGATGAGGTCGAAAACTTTCTCATCTGCGATCAGGATAGAGATCTTCGGGCCAACTTTCGCTTTAACGATCGGAAGCTTGGAACGGCGCATGATCTTAGGCGTTTGGTCAATGACCATCTGAGGAAGGCCGGATTCTTTCAGAGGCATCCTCTTTTTATCGATAACCAGCATGGAAATTGTCTGTTTGGTAGCTTCGATCTGAGCCTGCTGTTCTTCCTGTTTCTTCTGAGCTTTTTTGCCGAAGAAATATAAACCGATCAGTGCAGCGATCAGAATAACAAGAATGACCAGAAGGACTATTGTTACTGTACTCATTTGCATCCTCCTAATATGTGTAATAGTAAACATTGCATACATTTCATTTTATCATTAAATAGAAGAAAAGGCAATTGAATTAATGGAATTATTGGGATAAAAATGGTAGAAATTTATATTGTAACAGGTTATAATTGAGGCAGACACCAGTTCGAGAGGATAGAATGTCCGGGAAAGGTCATACTATCTTTATCCGATAGATAAAGGAGATCAGATATGAGTGAAAAGAAGCCTGACTCTGAAACAACAGAGGAGAGACTTTCAGAAAAAATCAGCATACAGACAGAAGAGATAAAGGCAGAGATCCAGGACAAGAGGGAATCTGCAGAAGATACAGCAGAACCGCCGGCAGCGGAACCGGAGAATGCAGAAGAAACAAAGTCTGCAGAAGAAACAGGATCAGCAGAGGAGAGTTCGGTTTCGAAGGAACAGGTGCAGGAAGAAGAACCGCCGGCAGCAACACAGGATGAAGACTTCTTCTATGATGATGAGAAAGCATATGAGGCCCGGAAAGCAGCGCGTATGGAGCGCCGCCTGAAACAGAAACGCAGAAGGAGAAGAAGGCGTATCATCGGTGGGGTCATCGTGGTGGCAGCCGCAGCTATTGGAATCGGTGTAGGATTCTATGGGGATCAGCTGCAGGCATTTGTGAAGGAACAGCATGTCCGCATCGCACAGCTTGCACAGAAGAATACAGAAGCTCAGAAGGAAACAGAAACTGCCCAGACTTCAGCAGAACCTGAGACAGAGACTGAGACAGAAGTAACCCAGGCTCCTGAACAGACTTCCGGTGATGAATTAAGCGCAGATGACAAGAAACTCTACAGAAGAGCGAAACGTTATGCACAGCAGTACGATTATGCTAAAGCCATCAAGGTGCTGAAAAGCAGCCCTAATTATAAGATCAGCACGAAGCTGAGAAAAGCAGCGAAAGTCTATAAGAAGAAAAAAGAATCATGTGTATCATGGCCGCTGGATCAGGTCACCCATGTGTTTTATCACACCCTGATCAAAGATACTTCCAAGGCATTTGACGGAGATTACAAATCCGGAGATTATGATCAGGTTATGACTACCATTGATGAATTTAACAAGATCACCCAGAGTATGTACGAGAAAGGATACGTAATGGTCAGCATCTACGATATGGCCACTGTGGATGAGAACGGAAATATGACACCGGGTGAGATCCTTCTACCGGAAGGTAAAATACCGTTTGTGCTTTCTGAGGATGATGTATGTTATTATCATTATATGGATGGTGACGGATTCGCATCCAAACTGGTCGTGGATGATGACGGTAAGGTACGCAATGAATATATCGAAGATGATGGAAGTGTTTCAGTGGGAGACTATGATGTAGTTCCGCTGATCGACCGTTTCGTGGAAGAACATCCGGATTTCTCATATCGGGGAGCCAGGGGAATCGTGGCACTGACGGGATATAATGGAATCCTGGGATATCGTACAGACAGCAGCTATGAGACACGTCCGGATGATCTGGATGCAGATAAAGTACAGTGGCTGGATAACCATCCTGATTTCGACCTGAATACAGAACGTGAAGGTGCCAAGAAGGTTGTGCAGGCCATGAAGAAGGAAGGATGGCTGTTTGCAAGCCATACCTGGGGCCACCAGAATGTAAGCCAGATCAGTTTGGAGAAACTTCAGGCCGATACCCAGAGATTTAAGGAGAATGTAGATCCTCTTATAGGAGGAACGGATATCATTATTTTTGCTTTTGGTGCAGACCTTACAGGAGCTGAAGATTATTCGGGTGAGAAATTCGAATATCTGAAGAGCCAGGGATATAATTATTTCTGTAATGTAGATTCCAGTCAGTATTTCGTACAGATACGGGATAATTATTTCCGAATGGGAAGAAGGAATCTGGATGGATACAGAATGTATTATAATCCGGAACTGATTTCTGACCTGTTCGATGCACAGGAAGTCTTTAATTCTGACAGACCGGTACCTGTACCACCTATGGGTGACAGCAACTAATAAGGAGTAGGAAATGAAGAAAAGAATATATCTTGGCATGCTTGCCCTGTGCCTGGCTTTGACAGCCACGGCATGCGGCAGTAGTAAGGATACGACAGATACAGCTGCAGATACTGCGAAAACGCAGGAGAATACAGAAGATAAGAAAGCTGAAGTAGGAACCGGAAGACTTGTCTCTGTAGAGAATGTAGACAAATATATTACCATTGGAGAATATAAAGGCCTGATACTGGATAATACAGTATCTGCGATTACAGATGAAGATGTGCAGGTGCAGATTAATGAGGATCTGCAGGATAAGGCAGAACCTGTATCGGATGGAGCACAGGAGGGGGATCTTGTAACCATCAATTATACAGGAACCATTGACGGGAAGACTTTTGACAGCGGCACAGCGAATAATTATGATTTCGTTGTAGGCCAGGGGACTATGTTCGATGAATTTGAGCAGGGTGTCATCGGTATGAAGAAAGGTGATACCAAGGAGATCGACATTGATTTTCCATCAGATTACGGTGACAGCATAGTGGCAGGTCAGAATGTATCCTATAAAGTAACTGTGCAGAACGTGCGACGTGTAGCTGAGCTTACAGATGAGTGGGTGGCAAAAAATACCGATTACACCACAGTGGATGAGTATAAAGAGGGTGTCCGTGCCCAGCTTGAGCAGGATGCGAAGGATTCCGCCGAGGAAGTGCTGAAAAGCACAGCCTGGAGCACAGTCCTGGAGAACTCCGAGGTGAAGGAATACCCACAGGAAGACCTGGACAATGCTGTTTCTGAATTTAAATCCAGCATGGAAGTTTATGCGAAACAGGCAGATATGACATTGGAAGAGTTCGTGGAAAGCCAGGGAATCTCCCAGGATGATTTCGACGAGCAGTGCACCCAGTATGCAGAGGGTAAGGTGAAACAGAATCTGATCGTGCAGGGGATCATGGATGCAGAAGGAATTTCCCTGGATGATAAGGAAAGCCTTCAGGTACAGAATGAGCTTGTGAAACAGATGGAAGCAGGAAGCCTGGCAGAACTGGTTTCCACTTATGGTCAGAATTATGTGGATGAATCGGTTGGACTTCTCAGAGTGGAGAAACTGATCGTCGATAATGCCAATGTCAGTGAGAAAGTTTCAGAAGGCGATACAGTAGCTGAGAATGCAGATGCTGTGGCAGACACAGACACCCAGGATGAGGAATCTGTAACAGACCAGGAGATGGAAGAAGAGCTTGGCACAGAGAATGTGGATGGTGCAGAAACGGAATGATTTTGTGAAAGAAAGGCCATTGTATTTCCGAAGTAAATGAGTTATGATTAAATACAGTACGTATTAATTAAAGAAACAAAAAGTAAAAGCGGGGAAAGTAAGGAAATGGATAAGCGGGTCTTGCGCGAGAGAATGCGCAGAAAAAAGCGTCAGATGATGATCCGGCGGTATACGAAATTAGGATTGTATGTAGTCGGCCTGATCCTGGCGGTTGTGTTTGTGATCAGAGGGATCATTGTTCCCATCGCACAACATGTAGCAGGCGGTGGAAGCGGGAAAGAAACAGTACAGGCTCAGGCAGATACAGAGCAGGAGGTTTCAGATCCTAATGCAGCAGTAAGGCAGCCGCTGAAGGGACAGTCAGACACAGATAAGGTATCTGTTGTTACGGCTGGCTGGCATGAGGATGCCAATGGAAAATGGTATCAGAATGCTGATGGTACATATTATGCGAATGGATTTCAGGATATAGACGGAACAACTTATTCCTTCGATGAGAACGGTTATATGCAGACCGGATGGATCACCAAGGGTGTAAATGACTATTATTTCAATGAGGATGGATCTTATGATCCGTCACAGAAGCGTCCGATGCTGGCGCTGACCTTTGATGATGGTCCGGGAGAGTATACAGATGAACTTCTGGACTGCCTGGAGGAGAATAATGCACATGCAACTTTCTTCATGTTAGGACAGAATGTATCTGCATATCCGGACGCACCGAAGCGTATGCTTGAGCTGGGATGTGAGATCGGAAGCCATTCCTGGGATCACACACAGCTGACTACCATAGACATTGATTCCGTTGCGAAACAGTTTACAGATACAGATAACGCACTGATCGACGCATGTGGACAGGCTGCATCTGTTGCGCGTGCTCCATACGGAGATGGAAATTCAGATATTTATAACACAGTAGGCAAGCCGTTCTTCATGTGGTCACTGGATACAGAGGACTGGAAACTGCTGGATGCAGATGGTGATTATAATGCAGTCATGAACGGTGATCTTACAGATGGATCTATCATTCTGATGCATGATATTCATGAGCCGTCAGTACAGGCTGCGTTAAGACTGATCCCGGATCTGATCGCACAGGGATATAAACTGGTAACAGTCAGCGAGATGGCTGAAGCCAAGAATGTAACCCTGCAGAATGCCTGCTATATAGATTTCTGGCAGAGCACTCTTGACAGCGGACAGGTGGCAGGATATCAGGGCAGTACAAGTACAGACGGGGATACTTCAGACAGTACGGATACATCCTCAGACGGCAGTGATTCAAGTGATACATCAGACGGAAGTGATACGTCTGATGGAAGTGATTATTCCGATGGATCAGACAGTTATGATGATGGAAGCTCCGATGACGGAAGTTACGACGATGGAAGTTATGATGACAGCAGCTATGACGATGGAAGTTACGACGATGGAAGCTCCGATGACAGCAGTGATGAAGACTATAGCGATGACAGTGTGTACTGATCGTACAGCAGCTGACGGGCTGTTCAGAACAGCCATATAAAAATAACATAGAATTATCTTTAAGAGAGCAGAGAATGTACGAAAATACGGGAATCTGTTCTCTTTGTTTTTACACAAAAAAACTTAAAAAATAACAAAAAAATTGTTGAATATATACAGTATTCGCATTGACGGAAAAGGAACGCATTGGTATAATAAAGGCTATAGAATGACTGAAAGTCAGTTCACATCAGTGGCATGTGAAATAAAGCCAGAAACAAAAGCAGCATATGCTGATGAAGCTGAAAATCAAGGGAGGACTCCAGATGGGTGAAAGTATGAAATTTACGGAATTGGACCAGTATTTATTTGGCCAGGGGACCAATTATGAAGTATATAAGAAACTGGGAGCTCATCCGGTTACATATCGCCGTAGAAAGGGTGTATATTTTGCAGTATGGGCACCGAATGCCCGGTCTGTATCTGTGATCGGAGAGTTTAATAACTGGGATGAAGAAGCAGATCCGATGAAGAAGGTCGGACCGATCGGTGTTTATGAAGTATTTGTGCCGGGAGCGAAGATCGGCCAGCTTTATAAATTTTTTATTGTGGGAGCCCACGGTGAACGTCTGTATAAAGCAGACCCATATGCCAATGCAGCAGAGAAACGTCCTGGCACAGCATCCAGAATTACAGATATCACGGATTATAAATGGAAAGATTCCACCTGGATCAAGAACAGAGAGAAATACGATGAGAAGAAAGAAGCCATGGCGATCTATGAGGTACATCCGGGTTCCTGGAAGAAACACTCATGGTCAGAAGATAACGAAGAAGGATTCTACAATTACCGGGAACTTGCCCATTCCCTTACTGACTATATGAAAGAAATGGGATACACCCATGTAGAACTTATGGGGATCGCAGAGCATCCTTTCGACGGCTCCTGGGGATATCAGGTAACCGGATATTATGCACCAACTTCACGCTATGGAACACCGCAGGATTTCAAATATATGATCGATTATTTCCATCAGCATAAAATCGGTGTTATCCTGGACTGGGTACCGGCCCATTTTCCGAAGGACGCCCATGGATTGGCGAACTTTGACGGAACAGCTGTTTATGAACATGCAGACCCGAGACAGGGAGAACATCCTGACTGGGGAACGAAGATCTATAATTACGGCCGCCCGGAAGTGAAGAATTTCCTGATCGCCAATGCCCTTTACTGGGTGGAAGAGTGCCATGTAGATGGTCTTCGTGTAGATGCAGTGGCTTCCATGCTTTATCTGGATTACGGTAAGAAAGACGGAGAATGGGTAGCCAATAAATACGGTGGAAATAAGAACCTGGAAGCGATTGAGTTCTTTAAACATCTGAATACAGTAGTTCTTGGCAGAAATCACGGAACAGTTATGATCGCTGAAGAATCCACTGCATGGCCTATGGTTACAGGTGATGCAGAGAAGGATGGACTTGGATTCAGTCTGAAGTGGAACATGGGATGGATGAATGATTTTCTGGAATACATGAAGCTTGACCCGTATTTCCGTAAGTTCAACCATAATAAGATGACTTTCTCCATGACCTATGCTTACAGTGAGAGATATGTGCTGGTTCTTTCCCATGATGAAGTGGTGCATCTGAAATGTTCCATGCTGGAGAAGATGCCGGGCGAGATGCCGGATAAATATAAGAATCTGAAGGCAGCATATTCCTTCATGACCTGCCATCCGGGCAAAAAGCTCCTGTTCATGGGACAGGAATTCGGACAGCTTCGTGAATGGAGCGAGGAGAGAGAACTTGACTGGTTCCTTCTGCAGGAACAGCCCCACCAGGATCTCCGGAATTATGTGAAAGATCTTCTTACTATTTATAAGAAATATCCTGCATTATATGCCACAGACAATGATCCTGAGAGCTTCGAGTGGATCAATGCCAATGACGGAGACAGAAGTATTTTCAGCTTCATAAGGAAATCACCTACTAAGAGAAACAACATCCTCTATGTGGTAAACTTCACACCTGTAGACCGTCCGGATTACAGAGTAGGAGTTCCGAAACAGAAGCAGTACAAGCTGATCATGGATGAGCACGGACTGATACAGCCGAAAACATTTAAAGCAGCAAAACAGGAATGCGACAACCGCCCATATTCTTTTGCATATCCCATTCCTGCTTACGGAGTTGCTGTATTTGTATATTAACAGACGGGAAAAAACCGGAGTTATTTGCGAAACGCCGTACGGAAGTATGAATAATGCATAAAATTCGTGCAAAATAAATAATTGCTTTTTCATATGAATTGCGTTATAATGAGCGCGAAAACAACGAGATGAATGAAAAGTGCATGTTGAAAGGAGAACAGACATGAAAGTATCCAACATTAAAGATATCGAGAAATTTTTTGACGTAGTAGACAGCTGCGAAGGCAGAGTAGAATTAGTTACAGGCGAAGGCGACAGACTGAACCTTAAATCTAAATTATCCCAGTATGTATCTCTGGCAAACATCTTCTCAGGTGGAGAGATTCCGGAACTTGAGATCGTTGCATATGAGAAAGAAGACATCGATAAATTAATGAGCTTCATGATCAACGGTTGATCATTGAAATACATTTGGGGGCATGATATAGTCATGTCCCCTTATTTGACGTAGAGAAAAAGGAGAAATAGATTATGGCTACAAAAATTGATATTATTTCCGGTTTTCTGGGTGCAGGTAAAACTACACTGATCAAGAAACTTCTGAAAGAAGCATTTGGTGATGAGCAGGTGGTATTGATCGAGAATGAATTCGGTGAGATCGGTATTGACGGCGGTTTCCTGAAAGAAGCAGGAATTGAGATCCGTGAGATGAACTCCGGATGTATCTGCTGCTCTCTGGTAGGTGACTTCGGTACTTCCCTGAAGGAAGTTGTGGACAAATATCATCCGGACAGAATCCTGATCGAGCCGTCAGGCGTAGGTAAACTTTCTGATGTGATCAAAGCAGTACAGGGCGTTCAGGAAGATGTGGATATCGTGCTGAACAGTTACACAACTGTAGTGGATGCGAAGAAATGCAAGATGTATATGAGAAACTTCGGTGAGTTCTTTAACAATCAGGTAGAATATGCCGGAGCGATCATCATGAGCCGTACAGATATTGTAGATGAGAAGAAAGCACAGCAGGCAATGGAACTTCTCCGTGGCATGAATGAGAAAGCAGCCATCATCACTACCCCGATCGAGAAACTGGATGGTAAGAAGATCCTGGAAGTTATGGAGAAACCGGTATCTCTGGCTGATGAGCTGATGGCAGAAGAGGTTTGCCCGGAGTGCGGACATGTACACGAGCATGGAGAACACCATCACCATGACCATGAAGAGCATGAGCACCATCATGATCACGAAGAGCACGAACATCACCATGACCACGACCATGACGAATGTGGCTGCGGACACGATCACGATCATGAAGAACATGAGAATCATCACAGCCACGACCATGACGAATGTGGCTGTGGACACGATCATGACCATGAACATCATCACGATCATGAATGCGGCTGTGGACATGACCACCATGATCATCACCATCATCATGCAGATGAGGTATTCACAAGCTGGGGCCGTGAGACAATTAAGAAATACACCAGAGAAGATCTGGAGAAGAAACTGGAAGCTCTTTCTGCCTCTGAGGATTATGGTATCATCCTTCGTGCCAAGGGGATGCTTCCTGCAGAAGACGGAACATGGATCTACTTTGACATGGTTCCGGAAGAAACAGAGATCCGTGAAGGTGCACCGGAATATACAGGCCGTCTGTGCGTGATCGGTTCCAAGCTGAAAGAAGACAAGCTGGCTGAACTTTTCGGACTGGCCTGACAATCCTGACATTATATAAAATAAAAGCTGTAAAGGAATGAAAATTTATGGATGATATCAGAGTTCCCATTTATTTGATAACAGGTTTCCTGGAAAGCGGCAAGACCACTTTCCTGAACTTCACACTGCAGCAGGACTATTTTTCCATTGATGGAAAAACTCTGCTCATTCTTTGCGAAGAAGGTGAAGAAGAATATGACATGGATAAACTGAAACTCACAAACACAGTTGTGGAAGTGATCGAGGATGAGGAAGATCTTACGCCTCAGCGCCTGGCTGCCATGGATATCATCCATCAGCCGGAACGTGTTGTGATCGAGTATAATGGTATGTGGCTGGTAAGCAAGTTCGAAGAGATGGAACTGCCGGAAGGCTGGGGTGTTGAACAGCAGATCACCTGTGTAGATGCCACTACTTATCAGGTCTATATGGCAAACATGAAATCACAGTTTATGGACATGATAAAGAATACAGACATGGTAGTCTTTAACCGCTGCAAAGAGGGAGATCCCCTTCCTGCATACAGACGTGGAATTAAAGTAGCAAACCAGGGTGCAGAGGTCATCTTTGAGGATGAAGAGGGTGAACTGGACGACATTTTCCAGGATGAAATGCCCTTTGACATTGATGCACCGGTCATTCAGATCGCGCCGGAAGATTACGGCATCTGGTTTGTGGATGCGATGGACCACCCGGACAAATATGCGGGCAAAACTGTCAATTTCAAGGGCCGCGTTATGAAACCACGCGGAATGGGAAGCAAATTCTTTGTTCCGGGCCGTGTGGCAATGACCTGCTGTGCAGATGACACCACATTCCTGGGATATATCTGCAGAAGTGACAATGCATCTCATATCAAAGAAGGAAGTTGGGTAGACGTGACTGCGAAAGTTGCTTTTGAGTACCGTACAGAATATCAGGATGAGGGCATTGTGCTTTATGCAAGTGAGGCAACACCATGTGAACCACTGAAAGATGAAATGGTATACTTTAACTGATTGCCTGGTATGGCAGCAGTGGACGGAGAGACAATATGTATTTAGTAGCAGGTTTGGGAAACCCGGGGAAGCAGTATGAAGCGACCCGTCATAACATGGGTTTCGATACAATAGATTATCTGATAGAGGAATATAAAGTTCCCCAGGGTGGCGTGAAGTTCAATGCCATGTATGGAAAGACCATGATCGGAGGAGAGAAAGTCATTCTGATGAAACCCCTCTCCTTTATGAACTTAAGCGGCGGTCCCATCCGGGATATGGTCAATTATTTCAAGATCGATCCGGAAACAGAACTGATCGTGATTTACGACGATATTGACCTGGATCCGGGTCAGCTTCGCATCCGTAAGCAGGGAAGCGCAGGCGGACACAATGGTATCAAAGACATTATCCGTCAGCTTGGAACTGAGAAATTCCTCCGTATCAAAGTGGGCGTAGGTGCTAAGCCGAAAGGATGGGATCTGGCAGATCATGTACTTGGCAGATTTTCCACAGAGGATCGTAAACTTGTGGATGAAGCCATCGGGAAAGCAGCGAAAGCTGTGGATATCATGATTGAACAGGGCGCAGATGCAGCCATGAACGAATACAACAGAAAAGTACCTGTACAGAAATAAAACATGCCGGAGGGCATGGAAGAACAGCCGGACAGAAATAAGTCATATAAAAGAAATCGTACAGGGGAGAGAAGCGGTAACTGTCATGAAACATTATGTTGAAACAGATACCGCTTTTTTGCCATCAGAAAGGTTGAAACAGAGAGGTTGATATGAAAGGTTTTTTGGCACCGCTGCAGGGTCTTGCAGAATATGAACAGATATGTGAAAAGAGTAAAAAAAATAAAGGGATCCTTCAGGTTTCAGGATGTCTGGAATCTCAGAAAGCCCATCTGATCTACGGACTTGGACAAACAGTTTCCCGTCGTCTGATCCTGGCGGAAGATGAACGCAGAGCCAGAGAAATCTATGAGGATTATCGCTTCTATGATAAAAAGGTATATTCCTATCCTGCGAAGGATCTGCTGTTTTTCCAGGCGGATATTCATGGGAATCTTCTGATCCGTCAGAGGATGAAAGTAATCAGGGCACTTCTGGAGGAAAAAGATCTGACAGTGGTCACCAGCATTGACGGATGCATGGATTATCTGGAGCCGTTGGAGAAGATCGGGGAGAAGCTGATCCACTATGAAAGTGACAGCACTGTGGATATTGAGAAACTGAAAAGTGCACTGGTAAGCCTGGGCTATGAACGTGTGGGACAGGTGGAAATGCCGGGACAGTTTTCCATCAGAGGCGGCATTATAGATGTTTACTGTCTTACAGAAGAGAATCCCTGGAGGATCGAACTGTGGGGAGATGAGATCGATTCTATCCGAAGTTTCGACGCAGAGAGCCAGCGTTCCCTGGAAAACCTGGATGAGATCACCATTTATCCGGCAGTGGAATACACCGGAGAAAAAGGGGTGTCTTTCCTGAATTATTTTCCCCAGGAGGATACCATGGTGTTTCTGGATGAGCCGAACCATCTCACTGAGAAAGGGGAAGCTGTAGAAGAGGAATACCGTCAGAGCCGCCAGCACAGGGAGGAGAAAGGCGGGCAGAATCTGCCTGAGAACTGGATCTGTTCTTTCGAGCAGCTTCAGAAAGAACTGAACAGGAGAAACTGTATTTCTCTCTGTGCTCTGGAACCACGACAGTCCGGCTGGAAGATCCGGGACAAATTTTATCTGGAGGTAAAATCCGTCAGTTCCTATAACAGCAGTTTCGAACTTCTGGTAAAGGAGCTTCTTCAGTATAAGAAACAGGGATACCGTATTGCGCTGCTGTCCGGTTCCCGTACCAGGGCAGAGCGTCTGGCCGGAGATTTCAGGGAAGAGGGGCTGAATGCTTTCTACGGACAGGATTATGACAGAGAGATCCAGCCCGGAGAGATCATGGTGGTTTACGGTCATGCGAAAAAAGGCTTCGAATATCCGCTGATCAAATTTGCGGTGATGACAGAATCCGACATTTTCGGTCAGGAGCAGAAGAGAAAGAAGAAGAAAAAGAATTATAACGGCAAACGGATCCAGGACTTCACAGAGTTGTCCATTGGAGATTTCGTTGTCCATGAGAAGCATGGACTGGGAATCTACCGGGGCATTGAGAAAGTGGAAGTGGACAGGATCGTCAAAGATTACATCAAGATTGAATACAAGGGTGGAAGCAATCTTTATATCCTGGCTACGCAGCTGGATTCCCTCCAGAAATATTCCGGCGCAGATACAGCGAAGCCACCGAAGCTGAATAAACTGGGCACCCAGGAATGGAACAAGACCAAAAGCAAAGTCCGGGGAGCGGTAAAGAATATTGCGAAGGACCTGGTGGAACTTTATGCCGCAAGGCAGGAGAAAGAGGGATATGTCTGCGGACCGGATACGGTATGGCAGAAGGAGTTCGAGGAAATGTTCCCGTATGAGGAAACAGAGGATCAGCTCAGTGCCATCGAGGATGCCAAGAGGGATATGGAGAGTACGAAGATCATGGACCGTCTGATCTGCGGAGATGTGGGATACGGAAAAACGGAAGTAGCTCTGCGTGCTGCATTTAAAGCTGTGCAGGAGAGCAGACAGGTGGCATATCTTGCCCCTACTACCATTCTGGCGCAGCAGATTTATAATACATTTTCCCAGAGGATGAAGGAATTTCCGGTACGTGTGGAACTTCTCTGCCGTTTCCGCACTCCTGCCCAGCAGAAAAAGGCCATCGAGGATCTGAAAAAAGGTCAGGTGGATGTGATCATCGGAACCCACAGGATCCTGTCGAAGGACGTGCAGTTTAAGAATCTGGGACTGCTGATCATAGATGAGGAGCAGCGTTTCGGCGTAACCCATAAAGAGAAGATTAAACATCTGAAAAAAGATGTAGATGTACTGACTCTGACAGCCACTCCCATTCCCCGTACTCTTCATATGAGCCTTATCGGGATCAGGGATATGAGTGTTCTGGAAGAGCCGCCTATGGATCGAATGCCCATTCAGACTTATGTAATGGAATATGATGAGGAAACTGTACGGGAAGCTATTAACCGTGAACTGCGCAGGGGCGGCCAGGTTTATTATGTATACAATCGTGTGACAGATATTGCGGATGTGGCACTGCGTATTGCGAAACTGGTGCCGGATGCCCGGGTGGATTTTGCCCATGGACAGATGAGCGAGAGAGAACTGGAAAATGTAATGTACAGTTTCGTAAACGGTGACATCGATGTGCTGGTTTCTACCACTATCATTGAGACGGGACTGGATATCTCCAATGTAAATACCATGATCATCCATGATTCGGACAGATACGGACTTTCCCAGCTCTATCAGCTTCGTGGAAGGATCGGGCGTTCCAACAGGACTGCCTATGCGTTCCTGATGTACAGGCAGAATATGATGCTGAAAGAGACTGCAGAGAAGCGTCTGTCCGCGATCAGGGAATATACAGATCTGGGAAGCGGATTTAAGATCGCCATGCGTGACCTGGAACTTCGTGGTGCAGGAAATCTTCTGGGAGCCCAGCAGCATGGACACATGAATGCTGTGGGATATGACCTTTACTGCAAAATGCTCAGTGAAGCGGTCAAAGAAGCCAAGGGAATCCATACAATGGAAGATTTCGAGACTTCTATAGACCTGAACGTGGATGCCTATATTCCAGACAGCTATATCAGCAACGAATTTCAGAAACTGGATATTTACAAACGTATTGCAGGGATTGAGAATCAGCAGGATTATGATGACATGCTGGAAGAGCTTCTGGATCGTTTCGGGGAACCGGGCAAAGCAGTCCTGAATCTTCTGGCTGTGGCGAAGCTGAAAGCCATTGCGCATCAGGGTTATGTAACAGAGATCAAACAGATGGGCAAAGAAGTCAGAATCACTCTTTATGAGAAAGCGAAACTGAATCCTGAGGGAATCCCGGTGCTGATGCAGAAATACAGGCGGGGACTGCAGTTTAAGAATGAACAGGAACCGAAATTTATCCTGGAACCACAGGGAAACTTCATCCAGGCGCTGACAGATTTCGCCCAGGAGCTGGAAAAACTGGCAGAATCGTGATAAATGTGTGAATTGAAGCACATATTTAGGAAATTACTTGCCCTGTGAGGAAAAAAAGTTTATACTCTAATAATAGCACAGTCCGGAAGTGCGTCCGGGCTGAATAATGGAAGAAGGCTGTAACATAAAATTTCAGCTAAACATGGAGGAAGAAATGAAAGAAATGATAAAAAGAACAGCCGTTGTGACACTGGCTGGTGTTATGGCAGCAGGAATGCTTACCGGCTGTGGAAGTAAAACATTAGATGGAACAAAGACAGTAGCAACGATCGATGGAACAGATATTCCGCTGGGTATCGTAAGCCTGTATGCACGCCAGCAGCAGGAGCAGACCACTGCCATGTATTTAAGTTTCATGGGAAGTGCAGACAATATCTGGGATACTTCTGATGATTCCGGTGAGACATATGGCGAGCAGGCAGTAGACAGCAGCCTGAAAGCAGTAGAACTTATGTATCTTCTGAAAGAGAAGGCCGCTGATTATAACGTAGAGATAACAGATGATGAAGAAACTGCCATTGCAGACGCTGCATCACAGTTTATGTCTGATAACAGCGAAGAAACCATTAAGGAACTGGGTGTTACCGAAGATCAGGTAAAGACACTTCTGGAACTCCGCACCATCCAGCAGAAGACTCATGATTCCATCGTAGCAGAAGGAAACATCACAGTATCTGATGACGAAGCAAATCAGTCCTCCTTCACCTATGTCAGCATCTCCACAAGCGGTGATGACATAACCGATGACGAGAAGGCTGAGAAGAAAGAGCAGGCACAGGAGATCCTGGATAAGATGAAAGAGGATCCGACTGCTGATATGAGTGAAGTAGCGAAAGAAGTAGATGACAGCTATTCTGCAGTACAGGGTAACTTTACTGTGAAAGAAAGCGATGATGAAGATGAAGACGAAGACAGCTCCGCATATCCGGAAGAGGTTCTGACAGTGCTTCGCGGACTGACAGAGGGAGAAGTTGCATCTGACATTATTGAGACAGATACAGGATATTATGTAGTAAGACTGGATAAGGTTCTGGATGAAGATGCCACAGCATCCAAGAGAGAATCTCTGCAAAGCTCCAAAGAGGAAGACTATTATACAGAAACGACAGACGGATGGCTGGACGACGCAGATGTGAAAGAAGTTAAGAAAGTTCTTAAGACTCTGAAGATCACAGACAGCCACACATTTACAGCGCCGACTGCCACACCGACACCGGAAGTGACAGAGGAACCGGAAGCCACAGAGGCACCAGCAGCAACAGAAACACCGGAAGCAACAGAGACACCAGCAGCTACTGAGACACCGGAAGCAACAGAAACACCGGAAGCTGCTGAGACACCAGCAACAACAGAAACACCGGCACCAACAGCTACACAGGCTGCGAAATAATCAGGACAAATAATTTACAGAATAAAAACGCATGATCATCGAAAAGTGATGGTCATGCGTTTTTTGATCACTGAATGATGTGAAGTTATGGTTTTATTGCGGACAATTGCCGGACTGCCGGAGTGGTAATGCCGTTGAGACAGCCTGTCGCAGTCAGATTTTCAGAAAATAACAGTATCACGTCCGTGGGTCTTTCCATAATATAATTTCTCATCAGCCTGTTTTATCAGTGTGGAAAGGTCAGAGGAATAATCATATTCTTCTACTCCGAAAGTCATAGTGATATGCAGGGCAGTATCTTTATATACGATGGGATGGTAGCTGACAGACATTTTAATATCATTGATCAGTGTGCTGGACTGATCCAGGTTAACATACGGGAAGAAGAACAGGAATTCTTCACCGCCCCAGCGGCAGACATGCCCTTTTCCCATGGTTTTATCTTTAAATAAAGCGGAAAGCTCCTGCAGTACCAGGTCACCGCAGTCGTGACCATACGTGTCATTTACTGATTTGAAGAAATCGATATCACCGATGGCAATGCAGAAAATTTCATTGGGATTGGCTGCAATGTGATTATCCAGGATTTCCTCCATCCGACGCCTGTTATATAAACCGGTCAGAGGATCTGTACCTGCCTGCTGACGCAACTCCATATTGTAAAGGAGCAGATGTTTCTCCGCTTTCTGGAGGTTCGTACTGAAGGTGATACAGATCACGCCCATGATCACGAAGGATAAAATTGTATTTACAACCTGTAAGATCAGCATTTGCCCGGTGCTTAACGGATAGATCACCGGATAGGTCTGGCAGTGGAAAAACAAAGCCATACGCAGCAAAAACAGAAATACAGTAAATGTGATCTTCGTAAAAAAAGTATCATATACGGAAAACATGGACATAAGCATCAGCGGCATGATAAAGTTGGTGCCGCCACAGTTCCATCCGTAGAAGTAGATAAAATATGAAATCCATCCTGCAGAGATGATTACATAAAACAGGAAATTCCATCGTACCCAGAGATGGTCAATCCCGTATCTGGCCACAAGTGTTCCGATGAGCCAGAAGAAAACAGGAATGCAATTGGCAGGATATCCGAAAGCTGCCATACAGAGGATGAAAATTCCGAAATATATAATAAAAATATTGTAGGATCGTTTCATTGCCAGGGAAAAATATACAGGTGATATTTCGCCGTCATATTTATGATTAACTAATTTCATAAGCGAAGTCCTTAGTATGTGTAGTGAGCCAGCTTGTCGGCACACTAGATCAGATGGAAATGTTTCAGTGCATTGGCAATTCCATCTTCTTCTATATTGGTAGTCTGGTACGTACAATGAGGAAGGATCTTCGGGTCTGACTGCCCCATTGCAATGCTGGTTCCGGCGAACTGAAGCATCGGAAGATCGTTGGTGCTGTCTCCGAATGCGAAAGTATCTTCTGTGGACACTCCCAGATGATCTGCCAGGAACTGGATTCCGGTAGCTTTACTGTATTCTTTCTGGGTCAGTTCCCAGGCTGCGTCTTCATGTACGAAGCAGGTGAAATGCTGGTCTGCAAATGCGCGGAAAGCTTCTGTATCTGCTCCAGGAACCGGAAATGCCAGAAATTTGTCGAAAGTGAATGTGTGATAAACCTCCGGGCTGTAGAGAGAAAGATCCTCCACAGCAGTTTCAACTTTTAACTGTGCAATGGCATCAGGAAGAGCTTTGGCTGCACCGTCATACAGGATCTTGTCCGGACGTTCGAAAAATGCGGGCATTTGACACTGGCGAAGCCTTTCTACAGTTTCCCTGCACAGTTCATTGGGATTGGAACTGGAGAAGAGAAGTTCTCCGTTCATGTAGATCTGGCTTCCACAGCCACATACATATCCATCGAAATCCATCTCTTTAATCATACTGGAAATCATGGCGTAGGTGCGCCCGGAATTGATAAAAAGGAGATGCCCGTTAGCCCGGGCTTCCTTTAACGCCTGACGTGTACTGTCAGGGACTTTCCATGGATAAGGGGTCAGCAGAGTTCCGTCAATATCAAAAAATAAAAGTTTACGTGTATTATTCTTCATAAATGTCATCCTCTTCAGAAGTTCTTTCACCTGTATGTACGCGGATGCCATTTAATTCTACATTATCCTCCATAGGGATCACCAGACATTTGCGTCCGTCGATGATCCTGGTTTCCACCAGATCTGCGCGTTCAGGATCTACGTGGATCACCACGTCAGGAGTTTTGATCTCGAAACGGCGGGTATTGGTGATATTAGAAGCAACCAGAGAAGATTTTTCTCCGGCAGTGATCTCGTACTGCTCGTCAAAGGACTGGAGTTTATCATCCTCCACGCCGCATTCTTCGAAGAGACGCCTGACTTCAGACTTCGTCAGAACTACAGGTTCCGGTTCATTTTTCTGGGATTCGATCAGTTCGTTTAATTTCTCATGAATATTTAAAACTGTGTCATATTTACAATCATCTCCCAATGTATCCTCTACCAGGGCGTTAAAAGAATCACGCTGTCCGCCTGCAGACAGAGGAGCAGTACAGCCCAGAAGCTCGTCGATAAAAATGTCCCGAAGCTCGTTGGTATTCTTACTATAATAAAGAACACCGTGAATATCGGTACTTCTGTCGTTAAACTGCGGGAAAAGGAATGCCACGTCCGGCATTTCCACGATCCAGTCGCGGATACGGTCCTGGATGCTGTTTGTCTCTACGTTGTAACAAAGGCCGGCTTTGGATAATTTCACAGGGCAGATACAGCACATAATGTGGTCATAGATCTCGTCGGATGCATCGAACATCTCAGCACCGTCGGAAGATTTGCCCGGGATATCATAGACCCCGTGGATCAGAATGATATAGTAATTCTCCGGGTAATCATAAGTCTCAATGATCCTGTCATAAAAACTCTCAATCAGGGCATCGTCTGTAAGTTTGCTCTCGCGCAGCTTCATAAGGAAATGCTGTGTACCTCCCTCGGTCTCCTGATTCAGCGGAAATTCCATATTCATCAGATTCTTCCCGATGGTTCCGGACAGGGATTTGCGGAAAATCTCAAAATATTTAAACATTTCCTCCTCAGAAAGAGAAAGAAATGCTTCTTTTAATTCAGTCTTTTTATTCTTCTCTCCATCCACGTAACATCCACAGATACGGGTAATAGAGCAGTTTTCCGGGGTAAACTGTTTCTTGATCTCGGAAATTTCTTTTTTATTCATATAATGAAACACCTCGTAGTTAATTTACTTAATATTATAGCTCAGTTTGGGAAAAGGGGCAAGGATGAAGTAGTGCATTTTCTGGATACAGGTGTTATAATTAGAAAAAACGCGCACAGGAGGAATACATATGAACGAAACATTAAAAACACTGCTGGAACGCAGAAGCGTACGTGGATATAAAGATGACCTGGTACCTGCAGAAGTTCTGGATCAGATTCTGGAAGCTGGTGAATATGCACCCAGCGGAATGGGAAAACAAGGAACTCTGATGGTAGTAACACAGAATCCGGAACTGGTGAAGAAACTTTCTGCTATGAATGCAGCAGTAATGGGAACGACATCGGACCCGTTCTATGGAGCACCAACCGTGATCATCGTATTTGCAGACAGTGAGCAGGGAACCTATGTGGAGAACGGAAGTCTTGTTATGGGTAATCTGATGAACGCAGCACATTCACTGGGAGTAGACTCCTGCTGGATCCACCGTGCCCGTGAAGTATTTGACTCTCCGGAAGGCAAAGAATTAAAAGCACAGTGGGGCGTGCCGGAAGCTTATGTAGGAGTAGGCCACTGTGTACTTGGATACCGCAGCGCAGAATATCCACAGGCCAAAGCGCGCAAAGAAGGCTTTGTGATCCGCGTATGATGATACGGAGACATTACTGGTTTTCCGGAAGAGTACAGGGAGTGGGATTCCGATATAAAGCATATTATATTGCCCGTTCACTGGGAGTTACCGGATGGGTAAGGAACAACTGGGATGATCGCGTGGAAATGGAAGCCCAGGGTACAGGCGAAGACCTGGATCAAATGGTTCAGATGCTGAATGAACAGCACTTTATCTGTATCGAGCATATAGAGATGGAAACCATAGAAATAGAAGAAGAACACAGCTTTTACGTAAAGTAAGAGCTGTGTTCTTTTTGCAAAAAGACTCTATTTATAAAACAGTTCAATGATCTTCAACACGACTTCCACGGCTGCATCCATTCCTTCTATAGTAATATGTTCGAATGGACCGTGATAAGCATGTCCGCCTGTGCCGAGATTCGGACACGGCAGCCCCATGAAACTTAACTGAGCACCGTCTGTGCCACCGCGGATCGGTGTGATCAGAGGTGTAACCCCGCAGCTTTCGCAGGCTGCTTTAGCGTATTCGATCAGTTCCGGACAGGTATCGATGATTTCCTTCATATTACGATACTGGTCTGTAATAGTAAGTGAAACAGTTCCTTCTCCCCATTTTTCGTTCAGAATGGAAGCGATATGTTCCAGGGTTTCCTTGCGGCAGCGGAAATGCTCAGCATCATGATCCCGGATGATATATTCCAGAGATGCTTCGGAAACATCGCCTTTCATGGAATAAAGATGGAAAAATCCCTCATACTCATCCGTATCTCTGGGAGTATCAGCAGAAGGAAGCATGGAATTAAACTCCATAGCCACAAGAGCAGCGTTCACCATAGTATTTTTGGAAGAACCGGGATGAACATTGACACCTGTAAAATTTACTACAGCTTTCGCAGCATTGAAATTCTCAAACTGGATCTCACCTTCTGTGTCACCGTCCAGGGTATAGGCGTAATCGGCGTCAAATTTCTTCACATCAAAATGAGCAGGCCCCATACCGATCTCTTCATCAGGCGTAAACGCGATAGATATCTGTCCATGAGAGACAGGATTACTGTTCAGGTGTTCAATCATGGTCATGATCTCTGCGATACCGGCTTTGTCATCGGCACCCAGAATGGTGGTTCCGTCGGATGTGATAAGAGTCCGGCCTTTCAGGGAAGAAAGATGAGGGAACATTTTCGGGGAAAGAATCCGTCCGCTTTTTCCCAGTGGGAGATCCTGACCATCGTAGACCGGGGTCAGTACCGGTGTTACTTCATGATCACAGAAATCTGAAACCGTGTCCATATGTGCGATAAACCCAAGCTTCTTATTGGAAACACAATTCGGGGTAGCAGGAATATGTCCATATACATAACAATGCTCATCTACAGAGGCATCGGCAACGCCAAGTTCCTGCAATTCTCTGACCAGCATCCGCGCCAGATCAAACTGGCATGTGGAAGAAGGAGAGGTATCGCTGTTTTCGTCACTGGGTGTAAAAACTCTTACATAAGATAATAAACGTTCATATGCTTTCATTAGGAGAGCTCCTTTCGTAAATGTCATCAGGGACAAAATACCCTTGCCCTGACATCATATTTATAGGATAAACACTGTCAAAACTATTGTCTACAAAAAAATATAAAAAATCTCAAAAAAGTTGTTGACATCCAGAAACAGTAGTGGTATATTAATTGAGCTGTCGGAAATAATTGTTTCTGAAACAGAGACAATTAACACTGATTTCTGAAATAAAAAAGAAATTAAAAAAAGTGCTTGACAACTTCGAAAAGATATGATAAAGTAATCAAGTCGCTTGAACAAAGCCGACAATCACAAAACTGAAACACTTTTGAGAACTTCAAAAAAGTTTATAAAAAAACTTAAAAAAGTTCTTGACAAAGTAAAACGGATGTGATAAAGTAAACAAGCTGTCGCAAGACAGACAACCTTGATAACTAAACAGTGAAACACATACGATTCTCGAAAATTCTTTACATTTTTAAGAACGGTTTGAAAAACCAAAAACAGTAAAAACGAGAGATAACTAAGCTAGTTGGTTGTCTTGAGTAAATCAAACACTTTATCAGAGAGTTTGATCCTGGCTCAGGATGAACGCTGGCGGCGTGCTTAACACATGCAAGTCGAACGGGAAATACTTCATTGAGACTTCGGTGGATTTGATTTATTTCTAGTGGCGGACGGGTGAGTAACGCGTGGGTAACCTGCCTTATACAGGGGGATAACAGTCAGAAATGACTGCTAATACCGCATAAGCGCACGGAACCGCATGGTTCTGTGTGAAAAACTCCGGTGGTATAAGATGGACCCGCGTTGGATTAGCTAGTTGGCAGGGTAACGGCCTACCAAGGCGACGATCCATAGCCGGCCTGAGAGGGTGAACGGCCACATTGGGACTGAGACA
>SKEP01000087.1_pt1 | contig 64355 bp, 76 predicted proteins | sample 4826901 | NCBI WGS metagenome assembly SKEP01 (sample SAMN11008806, study PRJNA524170) | human gut metagenome | biome: Human fecal sample; material: Feces; isolation source: fecal sample from pouch patient p4, p43, p49, p54, p55 | host: Homo sapiens | place: Israel: Tel-Aviv | collected 2014-03-20
TAACGCATAGTCAGCAATAACATTAACACCAGGAGTTGTGAGCAACGCTTGCTGATCAGCTTCAGTAAGATATTCAAAAATCGAGGAGCGAATGATTCTGGCCAGAGGTGAGGCGTTCCGGTAAACCATCATTGCCCCTTCGCCTGAACCCAGGTTTACGCGAACAATATCGGCAATTTACAATCAGCATTTTCAAATGGTTGCATAATGTTGATTGGCTACGCGCGGGTGTCTACCGGCGATCAAAACCTCGATTTGCAGAAAAACGCGCTGGTTCGCGCAGAATGTGAGCAGATTTTCGAAGATACAGCGAGCGGGAAAAATTCCAGACGCCCTGGGCTGAGGCGTGCTATTCGTCGTTTAAAACCAGGTGATTCTCTCGTGGTCTGGAAGCTGGACGCCTTGGGCGTAGTGTTCGTGACCTCATTACTCTGGTCTCAGAGCTGCAGGATAAAGGTATTCACTTTCGTAGCCTGACCGACAGCATCGATACCAGTACGCCAGCAGGCCGGTTTTTCTTCCACGTCATGAGCGCCCTGGCAGAGATGGAACGCGAGTTGATAGTGGAGCGTACCCGAGCCGGTTTAGCCGCTGCGAGGGAGCAGGGGAGAATAGGCGGCCGCCGCCGGATTATGACCACTGAGGTAGTGGAACGCTGCCGCCAGATGCTGGTGAACGGAGCCAGCCGGCAGCAGGTTTCCGCGGTGATTGGTGTCGATGTGAAAACCATCTATCGCTATTGCCCCGCATCAGAGGTCATCGTCGATAAGAAATAGCGAGGGCGAATCCATCCCGGCATCCAGATAATCGATCGCTCTCTGGAGTTGATGGAGCAAGGCTTCCGCCCTATCCCTGGAGATACAACAAAACAGGTCAGGAAACTCTTTCAGTGGCCAGTGAGGTACAGACGCCATATTGTCAGTAAAAGTAGCATAGAGGAACACCTGACGGGTTAAAGCCGAATGGCTGACATTAAAGCCAGTCAGTTCTGGAATGCTCGATGCGTTGGATTCTCTGTTGATCATTTTGTTTACCTGTACTGTTTTTATGTACAGTATTTTTACTCTTGAAACTGTGAGGGAGTCAAGGGAGAACCCTTAAAAGTTGAAAGAATAAAGCCCATGCATTAACTGTAACTGATTGATTTATAGCTGTGTAAAAAAACGACTTTATTCTATGAATGCACCATAACATTCTGATTATAAAGTCATTTGATTTGGTCTTGAAAACCGGCGACCCGAAAGGGTTCCAGAGTTCGAATCTCTGCGCTTCCGCCATATAAAAGAAGGGGTTACCGAAAGGTAACCCCTTCTTGCTTTGTCCGGTCGGTCGTGCATGACCCGGACAGCGACCGACGACGTTTTCATTCCCACAGCGCTGACGGATACATAGCCCGTCGCATGGCAGGACTTTTCACAACGCCCGCTTATTCTTCGACAATCCGCGCCTTCGGTTTGCTCAGCAGGAGCATGACCAGCGCGACGTAGGGCATCGGCTTCCAGAAATAGTAGCCCTGCAGCAGATGAATATTCTGGCGATTAAGATAATCCCGTTGGGCCTCGGTTTCGACGCCCTCGGCAATGATGCGCAGTGACAGCGTCCGCGCCATCTCTATCACGCAGTCCAGCAGCTTGCTTGCCGGCGCCTCCCCAGTTACCCGGCCGACAAAACTCTGATCGATTTTGATATAGTCGAAAATCAGCTCGTGGAGACAGGAAAGCCCGGAATAGCCGGTGCCAAAGTCGTCCAGCGCGATGGAAAACCCGCGGGAGTGTAACGTATTGAGCTTGTCCACAACCGCCCCGTTGAGCAACAGCGGCTCCTGCTCCGTGATCTCCAGCATCAGCTTCACCGCTTTACCCTCAAAGCCGCGCTGATAGTGCAGGCAGTCATCGATAAACGTCGGCGCGTTAATATGTGACACGCTGATATTCAGGCCAATATGAAACCCATCCGGTAGTTTACTAAAGAGTGGTCTCATCTGCGCGTTGACCTGCGCCATCAGGCTGCGGGTTAGGGGAATAATTAAGCCGGTACGTTCGGCCAACGGAATAAATTCCGCGGGCGAGCGCGCTGGCGTCGTGCTGTTTTGCCAGCGGGCGAGAATTTCCACGCCGTATATCTCCCCGGTTTTCCTGTTCACCAGCGGCTGATAGTAGGGAACGATATAACCCTGAGTGATGGCGTAGCGCAACTTTTCCTCTTCAGAGGTGTAAACATTAAGATATTTACGCATCAGGAAATAAAACAGCAGCGAAACCGAGAAAATAAAGATCAACAGGCCGGAGCCATTATTCACCAGGCGGGCGAGACTAAACAAAAGCGACTCGGGATAGGCAATACGAAACGAATAGGCGGGCGAGGTAAATACCTCCTGGTGTGGGTCCGCAGCCAGCGGCTTAACATCGCCATATCTGGCAATCATTTGGTTCTGCACCCAGAGTGCCAGCCCGTTGTCATCGGTATCGCTATATAGCGCATCGCGCAGATGGATGTCGCTGATCGTGACAATCACCCTGATCGGCGCTAAGCGCGTCTGATAGATCAGCACCGGCCGCTTATTGACCATCATTCTGGCCGGGAGCAGTAACAGAGGGTCATCAGGCAAAGACTCAGGGCTAAGTGTCAGGACCCGGTTGCCAGTTAATGACGAACACGCCAGCAAGAAATACTATCAGCGCCAGGGAAAAGGCAATCACTCGCAGCCCGGCGCGATGGTGCGACTGACGGTCAGCGGCAAGGCGCGGGTATTTAGCGGCTAAACCCTGAGCAGGCGGCGCCGGCTATCGCCGGTGCCGCACAGAAAGCTAATCAGGCGGAGGATGAAGCCGATAGTATCCGCGCCACTGACCTCGTCGCCATGGAGTGGTAGTACGTTGGAACAATTCCGCGGGGTCAGTCCATCTCACCGCCGTTTTGCCGGTGTGCGCTTTACAAATCCAGCACTAACCGGCCGCCTTTGGCGCGCGAGCAGCAGATCAGCATACTCTGCTGGCTGGCTTTCTCTTCCTCGCTGTAATACTGATCGCGGTGGTCGGCTTCCCCCTCCAGAATCATCGTTTCGCAGGTGCCGCACACCCCTTCTCGGCACAGGCATTCGACCTTCGCCGCTTTGTTATTCTCGATCACCTGCAAAATGGTCATATCCTGCGGCACGGTAAATTCGCGTCCGGAACGCGCCAGCACCAGGGTAAATGCCTCTCCGCTTTTATCCTCAAGGATAAACTGCTCAAAGTGCAGCTGGCTGGCGGGCACCTGATGGCGTTCGGCGGCGGCTTTCACCGCCTCGTTAAGCGCCGCTGGGCCGCAGGTATACACGTGGGTTCCTGGCTCGAGGTCGGCGAACAGGCGCGGTAGGTCGAGACGGCTGCCGAGCGCTGATACATGAACATTGACCCGATCGCGCCATGGCGCAGCGCTGAGCGCATCGACGAAAGCATTACTGTCGGCGTCGTGAAAACAGTAATGCAGCTGCCAGTCGGCCTGCCGCTGTTCCAGTTCCGGAATATGCGATAAGAATGGCGTAATGCCGATGCCGCCGGCGATCAGCAGATGTTTTCGCGCCTGTGGTTCGATGGCGAACAGATTGTTGGGCGTGGACACCGTCAGGGTATCGCCCGGGCGCACCCGCTGGTGCATAAAACGCGAGCCGCCTTTGGAAGGCGACTCAAGACGCACCGCAATCTGCCAGCTGGTGGTATCCAGCGGCGAGCTCATTAGCGAATAGGCGTTACTGTAGCGCTGCTCGCCATCCTGCATCTGGACGATAATATGGCTGCCGCCGCTGAATGCCGGCAGCGGGGCGCCGGTCGGCGACACCAGCGTAAAACGCTTCACAAGAGGGGTGATCTGTTCAACATCGCGAACGACCGCCTCAAACATTTGATAATCAGACATCGCTGAACTCCATCAAAAAATCCCGGCGTGGCTAGCGCCATCGCCGGGAGAGCACATTTACAACCCCTGGCAGAGATACTTCATCTCCAGGTAATCTTCGATTCCGTGTTCCGACCCTTCGCGGCCAAGACCGGACTGCTTTACCCCGCCAAACGGTGCGACTTCGTTGGAAATTAGCCCGGTATTGATACCGACCATGCCGTATTCCAGCTGCTCGGAGACGCGCCAGATACGGGCGGCATCGTTGCTGTAAAAATAGGAGGCGAGGCCGTAGATGGTGTTATTCGCCTGCTCGATGACCTCTTGCTCATCCTCAAATTTCACCAGCGCGGCCACCGGGCCGAAGATCTCTTCCTGCAGCCGCAGTGACCCCGGCTGTACGTCGCCGATCACCGTAGGGGTGAAGAAATTACCGCCCAGCGGATGCGCTTTACCGCCAGTTAACAGCGTGGCGCCGCGGCTCATGGCGTCGTCGAGCAGGGACTGGACTTTGCGCCCGGCGTCGGCGTTGATAAGCGGGCCAATCTGGACATCGGACTCGCTGCCATCGCCCACTTTCAGGGCGGCGACGCGAGCGACGAACTTATCGCAGAATTGGTCGTAGACGGCGCGATGAATATAGAAGCGGTTGACGCAAACGCAGGTTTGCCCGGCGTTGCGGAACTTGGCGATCAGCGCCCCCTCGACCGCTTTATCGATATCGGCGTCGTCAAAGACGATAAACGGCGCGTTACCGCCGAGCTCTAAAGAGAGCTTTTTGATGGATTCCGCGCACTGGCGCATCAGCACGCGGCCGACTTCGGTCGAGCCGGTAAAGGAGAGCTTACGCACCCGCTCATCGCCGGTGAACACCGCGCCAATCTCACGCGACTGGCCGGTGACAACGTTAATGACGCCCTGCGGGATCCCGGCCTGATTCGCCAGTTCCGCCATCGCCAGCGCGGTAAACGGCGTTTCATTGGCAGGCTTAATTACCATCGTACAACCCGCGGCCAGCGCCGGGCCGGCCTTACGGGTGATCATCGCCGCCGGGAAGTTCCACGGGGTGATCGCCGCGCAGACTCCCACGCCCTGGCGGATCACCATCAGGCGTTTATCGGCGCCGGGGGAGGGGATTATCTCGCCATTGGCGCGTTTCCCTTGTTCGGCAAACCACTCGATAAACGAGGCGGCATAGGCGATTTCGCCTTCCGCTTCCGCCAGCGGCTTGCCCTGCTCGGCGGTCATTATCTGCGCCAGCGCGGTCTTGTTTTCGAGGATCAGGCGGTGCCAGTTCTTCAATAGCGCGGCGCGCTGGGCGGCGGTAAGCGCGCGCCATGCCGGCAGCGCGGCTGCGGCGGCATCCACCGCCTGCTGCGCTTCCGCACGCCCCATATTGGGGATCTGGCCGAGCATCGCGCCGGTGGAGGGATTGCTGACGGCAAGCGTCGTGCCGTCGGCGGCGTCGCGCCAGCTTCCGGCAATCAGCGCCTGCTGGCGAAACAGATTTGAGTGAAATACGGACATGGCTAACTCCTTCAACAATTACGGCTGGAACACCTGGGCGACCAGATTGTGGAAATGCGCGATCCCGTGCTCGGAGATACCGCTGCCGCTGTTATCCGCCATAATGCGCCCCTGGCCGCGATAGCCGCGGGACTTCAGCCCCTTCTGCACGCTTTCCACCAGGCGTAAATCTTCCGGGCGGAACACGTCGCGATACCACTCAATCAGCGCTTTCTGATCGTCAGTCAGCTCTTCGTTGGTGAAATAGATGTCGTAATTCTGCAGAGTGGTCTCTTCATCCACCGGGAATTCATAGATAACGGTCATCATGCCCTTGATCGGCGTGACGTTGAACATGGTGCACGGCCACAGCCAGAAACCGTGAAACGCGGCGTCGGTACCCTCTTCGAATTTAAACGACTGCTCGGACGGTTTGGCGAAGCCATACTGCAGCGTCCATTTGCCGTGCATGGTGTGCCAGTAGCGGTCAACCTGGACGGAATCCGAGAAGCCCGGGTGCGCCGGACCGCAGTGGTAACATTCCAGATAGTTATCGACGATATTTTTCCAGTTCGCCGGGGTGAGGGTGGTAAAGCGCGCCGCCAGTTTCAGATCATGCACGTCCGGACAGGCTTCCAGCACTTTGTCCTGCAGCCCCGGTAGCTGCGTTTCCACACTCTCCGCTTCCGGATTCATATTGATAAACACAAAGCCGGCATACTCTTCCAGGCGAACCGGCACCAGCGTTGCCTTTTCGCTATCGAAATTCGCCACGTTTTCGCAGTTGCGGGCGTGGGCGAGATTGCCGTCCAGCTTGAAGGCCCAGGCGTGATAGGGGCAGGTAATCACGTTTTTGGCTTTGCCTTCGCCGCTCAGTAGCTGGTGGCCGCGGTGCGGGCAGACGTTATAGAAGGCGCGCAGAATGTTGTCGCGGCCGCGGACGATAACGATATTTTCGCCGATGATCTCCCGGGTAATGTAATCGTTTGGCCGGGCGACCTCGCTGCCGTGGGCGACGCAAATCCAGCTATTGGCGAAGATGCGCTCTTTCTCGTGCTCAAACGCCTGGCTGTCGGTATAAAAACGGGCCGGAATGGTCCAGGCATCCTGCGGATTAGCGCAAAAGTTAATCGGCAGGGTGAAGTCAGGGCTCAAATTGCTCATGTAGGGTCTCCTTGTGATTATTGTCAGTAAGAGGTTTTACAGCGACTGGCCGTCGCCTTTGAGTACCGCGCCAACCGGCAGCGTCTCGGCTTTAATAATGGGCTCGGGGGTATGGGTTTCTATTGATGGACCGGAACGTGGGCGTAGTCCTGTTTTAACCAGCGCACGAAGCCGCCGGTTTTAATCAGTAAAATGGCCAGGAACGGTAGGGCGGTCAGCACCACGGTGGTTTTCATGGTCTCAAGCGAAGCGCCGGTAAACAGAATCGACAGCGGGATGAGGGTGATCACCACGCACCAGAACAGGCGCATGCCGCGATCCGGATCCTCGCCTTCGCGCAGGTTGCGGGTACTGGTCGCCGCCATGGTGTAGGCCACCGCATCCATGTGCGAGGCGAGGAAAACAATCATCACGAACAGATAGGCGGCGAGGAACAGCTTACCTGCCGGCAGCGACATCAGGACCTGCTGGACGGCGGTTTCGCCGCCGAGAGTCTGCATCACCTGTGGTACGTTAATCACGCCGTTGACGAACTGATGCATGGCATAGCTTTCCATCACCCCGAAGAAAAACCAGCAGCCGGCGGTGCTACCGAGGAGCAGTCCCCAGATCACCTCTTTGATTTTGCGCCCGCGGGAGACGCGGGTGACGAACATCGCCACGCCTGGGGTATAGGAGATCCACCACAGCCAGTAGAAGACGGTCCAGTTGCGGGTAAAGGCGCCGTCGCCGAGCGGGTCGGTAAACAGGCTCATCTGCAGGAAGTTTTGGGTCGTCAGGCCGACGGCGTTAATGACGTTATTGGTGATGAATTCGGTCGGGCCAACCAGTAATACCACCAACGGCAGCAGAAACGCCCCCCAGCCGACCATTTTGCTCAGGCGCTGCAGGCCGTTGTTGATGCCAATCCACGAACTCATGCAGAAAATACCGCCGGAGAGCAGGATCACAAATGCCTGCACGGTGAAGTTATCCGGCAGTCCGGTCAGCGCTGACAGGCCGCGGGTGAAGGTGGCGGCGGTGACTACCAGCGAAATGGTTAACGCGCCGACGGTAGCGATCAGGAACATCAGATCGACCAGACGGCCCCAGAAACCTTGCGGATTAACGCCGGTGATCGCCGAAACGATCCCGGAGAGGCTGAGGCCTTTATTTTTCCGCACGTGGAAGTGATAGGCCATGATCAGCGAGGCGAGGGTATAGGTTGCCCAGGCGCTTACGCCCCAGTGGAAGAAAGAGTAAGGGATGCTGTATTCCAGCGCTTTCGGCGATTGCGGGGCAATGTTAAGGCCCGGGGTCTGGTAGTAATAAGCCCATTCGGCAACGCCCCAGTACAGCGTGGAGGAGCCGAGACCGGCGCAGATAAACATAAACAGCCATGAGAGGGTACTGTATTCGACTTTACCTTCGCCGAGACGGATATTGCCGTATTTGCTGGTGGTCAGATACAACACCAGTCCCAGCGCCAGTAGCACCAGTACCTGTACCGTGGAACCCAGCAGGCGGGTCACGCCGTTAAAAATCGAATCAGCCGCCTGCGCGGTTTGCTGGGGGAAGAGACTTAATGTAGCGGCGATGAAAACAATGGCCGCCAGGCTGATGGCAATCAGCGGCACATCTTTTTTCTTTACGTTGCTCAACATGAGTGATCTCCTGGGCATGATTGCCCGTCGGTGGCTTTAGCCTGTCGTTGTTATCACGCTGTAGGGTCAGGGTTCGTAGCAAGATGCTATTAACAATTGGATTATTTCTTCGTTACATGAATTAAACAATTGGCCGTTTCGTGAAGCAATAAAACACGAAACGGAAATAATAAAAGGTGAATTGGCGCAGGTTCTGTCCTTTCAGGAATTAATAAAGTTCACCGCTGTGATGCGGTTCACTTGTCAATCGTGGGGGATTCTGCATAGCGAAAAGAGAGGGGAGTTGGCGGACCAGGCGCGCGGGGTTTCCCGGGTAGCGGCTGCGCCTTACCCGGGCTACTTGCTGTGCCGTTTTTTTGCCGGGTGGCGGCTGTGCCTTACCCGGCCTACTCACTACATTATCGTGCCATTGTAGCCCCGGTAAGCGCAGCGCCACCGGGGAGTGGCGGAGTAATTACGCCAAAATGGCCTTGCAGATAGCCTCGCTAACCTGCTGCGTTGAGGCACTGCCTTTCATGTCCGGAGTTTTCGGTCCGCAGGCGATCGTCTGCTCAATCGCCGCCAGAATGCCATCGTGAGCGGCGTGGTAGCGCTCATCGCCGTTGCCGAGGAAATCGAGCATCATCGCCCCGGCCCAAACGGTGGCGATCGGGTTGGCGATATTTTTACCGTAAATATCCGGCGCCGACCCGTGAACCGGTTCGAACAGCGACGGGAAATTGCGCTCCGGATTGAGATTGGCCGACGGCGCAATGCCGATAGTGCCGGTACAGGCCGGGCCGAGATCGGAGAGAATATCGCCGAACAGGTTGGAGCCGACCACCACGTCAAAACGCTCCGGCTGCAGCACGAAGCGGGCACACAGGATATCGATATGCTGCTTGTCCCAGCGAATTTCGGGATAGTTTTTGGCCATCTCTTCCACCCGCTCATCCCAGTAGGGCATGCTGATCGCCAGACCGTTGGATTTGGTTGCGGAGGTCAGCGTTTTGCGTGGGCGGCTTTTCGCCAGTTCGAAGGCGTAGCGCAGGATCCGGTCCACGCCGCGGCGGGTAAAGACCGACTCCTGAATCACCACTTCATGCTCGGTGCCTTCATTGGCGCGGCCGCCAAGGGCGGAATATTCGCCTTCGGTATTTTCGCGCACCACGTAAAAATCAATATCGCCGGCCTTTTTACCCGCCAGCGGGCAGGGGACGCCGGGGAACAGGCGCACCGGGCGCAGGTTGACGTATTGATCGAACTCGCGGCGGAACTTCAGCAGCGACCCCCACAGCGAAATGTGGTCGGGAACGGTATCCGGCCAGCCGACGGCGCCGAAGTAGATAGCATCGAAGCCCTGCAGCTGCTCGCGCCAGTCGTCCGGCATCATCTTGCCATAATGGGCGTAATATTCGCAGCTTGCCCACTCCATCTGCTCGAAGCTCAGCGACAGATCCCAACGCTGTGCGGCGGCTTGCAGCACGCGAATCCCTTCAGGCAGAACTTCTTTGCCAATTCCGTCACCCGGGATGGCGGCAATACGACAGGTTTTTTTCATTCCGGTTCTCACTTTTTAACGATGATGTTTGACCACCTGCCTATCCTATAATTGACTGGTTCATAATTAATCACGCTAACTGGTGAAACATAAAACACAGATCATGAATAATCTGCCGCTGCTAAATGATTTACGCGTCTTTATGCTGGTCGCTCGCCGGGCCGGGTTCGCCGCCGCCGCCGAGGAGCTTGGCGTATCGCCGGCGTTCGTCAGCAAGCGGGTTTCGCTGCTGGAGCAAACCCTGAATGTGATGTTGCTGCACCGGACCACCCGTCGGGTCACCATTACCGAAGAGGGGGAGCGGATCTATGAATGGGCGCAGCGCATTTTGCAGGATGTCGATGAGATGATGGATGAGCTTTCCGACGTGCGCCAGGTGCCGCAGGGAACGCTGCGTATTATCAGTAGCTTCGGCTTTGGCCGTCGGGTTGTCGCCCCGGCGCTGTCGGCGCTGGCTCTCCAGTACCCGCAGCTGGAGCTGCGTTTCGATGTCCAGGACCGGCTGGTGGATTTAGTCAATGAAGGGGTGGATCTCGATATTCGCGTCGGCGACGATATCGCACCGAATCTGATTGCCCGCCAGCTGGCGGCCAATCACCGCGTACTCTGCGCCTCGCCGCAGTTCCTTGCCCGCCATGCGCCGCCGAAACAGCTGAGCGATCTGGCCGCGTTACCCTGCCTGGTGATTAAAGAGCGCGATCATCCGTTCGGCGTCTGGCAATTGCATAGCAAAGAGGGCCAGCACGCCATCAAGGTAACCGGGCCGCTCTCCTCCAACCATGGTGAAATTGTGCATCAGTGGTGTCTGGACGGGCAGGGGATTGCGCTCCGTTCGTGGTGGGACGTCCGGGAGAATATCGCCAGCGGACATCTGGTGCAGGTGCTGCCGGACTACTGGCAGCCGGCCAACGTCTGGGCGGTTTACGTCTCCCGGCTGGCGACGTCGGCCAAAATCCGCACCACCGTGGAGTTTCTGCGCCACTACTTTCAGCTGCACTATCCGCAGCATGAGCCGACGGCCAGCGCCGTCGGCAGAGGCGATTAAACCCCAAGGCGGTCGCGCAGGCTGTAGTAGGCGGCGCCCATGGCGGTAAAAGGAATGCGCAGGCTGCGGCCGCCCGGGAACGGGTAGTGCGGCAGTTTGGCGAAGGCGTCGAAACGCTCGGCGTCGCCGCGCAGCAGCTCTGAAATCAAGCGTCCGGCAAGGTGGGTACAGGTCACGCCGTGGCCGCTGTAGCCCTGCATGTAGTAAATATTGTTATCGAGACGCCCGAACTGCGGCATCCGCGACAGGGTTAGCAGGAAGTTGCCCGTCCAGCGGTAGTCAATCTTCACCCCCTGCAGCTGCGGGAAGGTTTTCAGCAGTTTCGGCATAATCAGCCGCTCCACGTCGTCCGGATCGCGCGCGCCGTAGACCACGCCGCCGCCGTACAGCAGACGGTTGTCGCCGGTCAGACGGTAGTAGTCCAGCAGGTAGTTACAGTCTTCCACACAGTAGTTTTTCGGGATCAGCGAGCGGGCGACCTCTTCCGACAGCGGAGCGGTAGTGACCACCTGGGTGCCGCACGGCATGCTGCGTTTCGCCAGCTCCGGCTCCAGTTTATCGCCGAGATAGGCGTTGCCGGCGACGATCACGTAGCGCGCGGTGACCTGGCCGCGCGCGGTGCTGACCACCGCCGGGCTGGTGTGCTGGATGCGGGTGACCGGCGACTGCTCATACACCCGGCCGCCGTTCAGGCGAATGGCATCCGCTTCGCCGATGGCAAGGTTCAGCGGGTGAATATGGCCGCCGCTGTGGTCGAGCAGGGCGCCGACGTAGCGGTCGCTGTCCACTTCGCGACGAATGGCCTCTCTGTCCAGCAGCTCCAGCTGGGTGTTGCCGTAGCGCTCCCAGTTGGCTTTCTGCTCTTCCAGGGTTTCCAGCTGTTTATGGTTCATCGCCACGAACAGGCCGCCCGGGCGGTAATCGCACTGGATCTGATACCGCTGGATGCGTTCGCGGATGATATCGCCGCCTTCGAACATCATGCTGCCGAGCATTTTTGCCGCATCCGGGCCGTAGTTCTTTTCAATGACGTCGATATCGCGGCTATAGGAGTTGACCAGCTGACCGCCGTTGCGGCCGCTGGCGCCGAAGCCGATGCGCGCCCCTTCCAGCACCACCACGTCGTAGCCCATTTCGGCCAGATGCAGGGCAGACGAGAGGCCGGTGTAGCCGCCGCCGACGACGCAGACGTCACAGTTGATGGATCCCTCCAGCGTCGGGAACGGTTCATACTTGTTGGCGCTGGCGGCATAGTAGCTAGTGGTATGTTCAGTCATGATCAAGACTCCAGGGCAATCCAGATGGTTTTCAGTTCGGTGAATTTTTCCAGCGCGTGCAGCGATTTATCGCGCCCGTTGCCGCTCTGCTTGTAGCCGCCGAACGGAACGGTCATATCACCATCGTTATAGTTGTTGACGAAGACCGAGCCGGCCTTCAGGCGGCGGCTCATGCGGTGGGCGCGGGAGAGATCGCGGGTCCACACCGCGGCGCCCAAGCCGTAGTCGCTGTCATTGGCGAGCTTTAGCGCCTCTTCTTCGCTTTTGAAGCGGGTCACCACCAGCACCGGGCCGAAGATCTCTTCCCGGCTGAGGGTTGATGCCGGGTCGACGTCAACGAAAATGGTCGGGCCAACGGCGGCAGGCCACGGGTTTTTCCGTCCGTCGAGGAACAGGGTGCTTTGGCTTTCGCCGCCGCGAATAAAGCTATGCACGTTGTCGGCATGGGTATTGTCAATCAGCATGCCCATGGTGGTGTCCGGATCGAGCGGGTTGCCCGGCTGCCAGTGTTGCGCCTCAGCTTTCAGCCGTGCCAGGAACTCGTCAGCGATGCTCTCCTCGAGCAGCAGACGGGTCCCGGCGATGCACACCTGTCCCTGGTTGTAGAAGATGCCGCCGGCGGTGGCGCGAACCGCTTGTTGCAGATCCGGGCAATCGGCGAAGACAATGTTGGCGCTCTTGCCGCCCGCTTCCAGCCACACGCGCTTCATATTGCTGTCGCCGGCGTCTTTCAGCAGCTGCTTGCCGGTGCGGGTGGAGCCGGTGAAGGTGATGACTTCAACATCAGGATGCAGGGCCAGCGCCTGCCCGGCCTCGTGGCCAAAGCCGCTGACCACGTTCAACACGCCGTCCGGCAGGCCGGCCTCTTTCGCCAGCCCGGCCAGACGCAGGGCGGTAAGCGGCGATTTTTCCGAGGGTTTGAGGATTACGCTATTGCCCGCCGCCAGCGCCGGGCCGAGTTTCCAGCAGGCCAGCAGCAGCGGGAAGTTCCACGGCACCACCGCGGCGATCACGCCAATTGGTTCGCGAACGATCATCGCCAGCTCGTTGCTGCCGGTGGGGGCCACTTCGCCATAGACTTTATCCAGCGCTTCGGCATACCAGCGAATGGCGCGGGCGGCGCCGGGAATATCGTCGCGCAGGCTGTGGCGAATCGGTTTGCCGGTATCCAGCGTTTCCAGCAGCGCCAGCTCTTCACGATGGGCCTCCATCAGATCAGCAAAGCGAGTGAGGATCGCTTTACGCTGTGCGGGGGAGGCCTGCGACCAGTCGCCGTTATCAAAAGTCTGGCGCGCGGCTTTCACCGCCCGTTCGACGTCGGCTTTTTTACCGCGGGCGACCTGGGCTAATGTCTGCTGCGCGGCGGGGTCGATCGTCTCAAAGGTGGTATTATCGGCCGCGGCGCAATATTCGCCGTTAATAAATAAGCGCGTTTCAATGGCCAGGTTTTTCGCTTTTTCCTGCCAGTAAGCCAGGTGCTGAAAATTCATCATGACTCCTTAAAAACATTATCGGCAAATTAATCAGTGCGGCGTTTTCAGGCTGCACGGGGGCACTGCGCCGGGCGCAGGGCATAGCGTATCCCCGGAGTTGAATACCGTTTTATTCTCCTGATTTTTGACGGGTTGTTTGCAACCCGAATTATTCAGGAGCGAGTCGCCATTCACTGGCGTTAATTATTTCAGGGCCAACAGGAAATAATATTCCGTACGGCGCAGACGTTATTACTACGAGTTCTTCGCCGCGACGAAAATAGATTTTCCGTCGCGACAGGCCTGAAGTAAGCCTGAACTTCGTTCAGGCGAAATAATCAGAATGTGGTGGGGGTGTGGGCACTGATGATGCGGCAGATGCCTGCCGAGGTGTTGCTGAAGCTGTGCGGAATGCCGGTATTAATGGCATAGCTCTGTCCAGCCACCAGGTGGTACGACTGACCGTTAATGGTCAGCACGATCTCACCTTCCAGTATGGTGCCTATCTCCTCACCCTGATGCTTAATCCTCTCCCCGGTCGTGGTTCCAGGCTGGTAAGTTTCAAAAATCATCGCCAGCGTACGGTTCGGATTTCCGTTATGAACCAGCTTCATGGAAACGCCCTGACTTCCCATCTCAATCAGGTCATCCTGATTAATGACCACCTGGGGTTCGTCCGGCTTTTCGGGTTCAGAAAAGAATTCCGAGAGCGACAGCCCATAGACTTTCAGCAGCTTTTGCAGCGTACTGATGGCAGGACTGACTTTATCCTGCTCTATGGTGCTGATGGCACTATGTGTTAACCCAGACAGTTCGGCGGCACGACGCTGTGAGAGACCCAGCTGTTGGCGGATCTCTGACAGACGTTTCCCTGGCGCCAGTCCGTCATCGCTCATATTTGCATTTCCTTAACGGTAGTGGTCAGCGCCGCCGCTTTTCAGCATGATGGCCCTGACAGGCGGTGATAAAACCATCAAACAACATACGCGACAGGGCGTATTCGCTACTGTTCCATTCTGGATGCCACTGTACGCCCAGCGCGAAAGGATGATCGTTCACGCTGACCGCTTCCACCAGTCCATCCGGCGCTCGCGCCTCCACGCGCAGCTGCGGACTGAGGGTTTTTGCCCCTTGCCCATGTAGCGAGTTTACCCAAAACGTGTTGCAGCCCGGTATCAATTGCGACAGCAATCCTCCTTCCTGAACCTCAACCTGATGGGACGGCGCATACTGCTGCTCGACGGGCAGTTCAGGATCTTCGCGATGTTCAAGGAGCTCAGGCTGCTCGAACAGACGACGATACAGAGTCCCGCCGGTGGCGACAACCAGTTCCTGCAGTCCACGACAGATGGCGAAAATGGGGATGCGCCTTTCGAGCGCGGCGTTAATCAGCGCCATGCTCAGAAGATCACGCCCGGGGTCGGCGTCAGGCTCATCGCCGTTTTCACCATAAAGGTGCGGCTGCACATTGCTGGGGCTGCCTGGCAGGTAGATCCCGTCCAGTTTATCAACGACCGCGTTCAGTAGCTCCGGCTCCGCCAGCGCATGCGGCAGGGCAATCGGCAGTCCGCCGGCGTTCACAATTGCATTCAGGTACTTTTCTTGCAAGGTCTGGGTCTGGTGACCCTTAAGCCTGTTTCTACACATCACGACGCCAATAACTGGCTTGTACATTATATTTTCCATGATCGCCCTCACAAAGTGGACTAAATTATGACCGCTATAGCGGGTTTAACGGCCATATCGTTCAATATTTTCTCAATCTAGCAGTGGAAATAGCCCTTTGCAAACTTAATTTAACATTTGACAAACAATTTATTTGCATACACAGTCGATGGGGTGGACATTATATTTAACGGTCTGAGTGCAGGACCGAAACCCAACCAACGGCGGTGAATCATGGAAACCAATATCGTAGAAGTTGAGAATTTTGTTCAGCAAACGGAAGAGAGACGGGTTAGCGCGTTCGCGAAAGAAGTGAAGCGCTACCTCGAAACCTACCCTGATACCCAGTATGTCGATGTCCTCCTCACTGACCTGAACGGCTGCTTCCGCGGCAAGCGCATCCCGGTTGCCGGCCTGAGCAAACTGGAGAAAGGCTGTTATTTCCCGGCCTCGGTGTTTGCGATGGATATTCTCGGCAATGTGGTGGAAGAGGCCGGTCTGGGCCAGGAGATGGGTGAGCCGGATCGCAGCTGCATCCCGGTACCCGGCACCTTAACCCCTTCGGCGGCTGACCCACAATCGATAGCCCAGGTACAGCTAACCATGGTTGATGAAGATGGCGCTCCCTTTGACGTTGAGCCGCGGAACGTACTCAACCGCCTCTGGCAGCAGCTGCGCCAGCGCGGGCTGTTCCCCGTGGTAGCGGTAGAGCTGGAGTTCTATTTACTGGACCGCAAACGCGATGCCGAAGGCTACCTGCAGCCGCCGTGTGCGCCGGGCACTGACGATCGCAACACCCAAAGCCAGGTCTACTCGGTCGATAACCTTAACCACTTCGCCGACGTGCTCAACGACATCGACGAGCTGGCCAAACTGCAGCTGATCCCCGCCGATGGCGCGGTGGCGGAAGCCTCGCCGGGCCAGTTTGAAATCAACCTTCACCATACCGATAACGTGCTGGACGCCTGCGATGATGCGCTGGCGTTAAAACGTCTCGTGCGTTTGATGGCGGAGAAGCATAAGATGCACGCCACTTTTATGGCGAAGCCTTATGAAGAGCATGCCGGCAGTGGGATGCATATCCACATCAGCATGCTGAACAATAAAGGGGAAAACGTGCTGGTGGACGGCGATGGGGAAGACTCTGCGCTGCTCAAACGCGCGCTGGCCGGGATGATCGATCTGATGCCGGCCTCGATGGCGCTGCTGGCGCCGAACGTGAACTCGTATCGCCGCTTCCAGCCGGGGATGTACGTCCCGACGCAGGCTTCGTGGGGGCATAACAACCGCACCGTCGCGCTGCGTATTCCGTGCGGCGAGCGGCAGAACCACCGCGTGGAGTATCGCGTCGCGGGGGCGGACGCCAACCCGTATCTGGTGATGGCGGCGATTTTCGCCGGCATTCTGCACGGGCTGGATAACCCCCAGCTGCCTTTACAGGAAGAGGTGGAAGGTAACGGTCTGGAACAAGAGGGCCTGCCGTTCCCGATCCGCCAGAGCGATGCGCTGTGGGAGTTTATGCAGAACGATCACTTGCGTGAGCGTCTCGGCGAGCGTTTCTGCCATGTTTTCCATGCCTGTAAGCATGATGAATTACTGCAGTTTGAGCGTCTTATCACAGAAACCGAAATTGAGTGGATGTTGAAAAACGCCTGATGGTCGCCCCGCGAGGGGCCCATAAGTTTGGTAATCAGTAGCATCATACGGCCTGAGCGGAGCCTGGCCGACGTTTTTGCTGGGAGCCCAGCCATTTCCCGGATGTCGCGTTAAGGAGCGCAGGCGGCAACGGGGCTTCAGTTAACGACACAGTGTGTGACGAGGAAATGAGATGATGCAGATGTTCAAATATCCGCAGGGAGAGGGAGGCCGCTCAGGCCGCATTGGATGCCAGCCAGCTACCGCTTACCGGTCCGTCTTACCCTTTTATCTATGCCTTACCCCTTTGCTAAGCAGGTTTGTCACGCGGACGTTGGGCCCGCAAACTGTTAACAGCAAGGGGGGTATGGGCGATGGCTATTAATCCTCCGGCGCATAACGCCGCTCAGGCGGGCAGACCGCGTCTGCGTAAATCCCTCAAACTCTGGCAAGTGGTGATGATGGGGCTGGCCTATCTGACGCCAATGACGGTGTTTGATACCTTCGGCATCGTCTCGGGCATCAGCAATGGCCACGTTCCGGCGTCTTATCTGCTGGCGCTGGCTGGCGTGCTGTTCACCGCCATCAGCTACGGCAAACTGGTGCGTCAGTTTCCGGAAGCCGGTTCCGCCTATACCTACGCGCAAAAATCCATCAGTCCGCACGTCGGCTTTATGGTCGGTTGGTCGTCGCTGCTGGATTATCTGTTTCTGCCGATGATCAACGTCCTGCTGGCGAAGATCTATCTCTCGGCCTTGTTCCCCGAAGTGCCGCCGTGGGTGTGGGTAGTGACCTTTGTCGCTATTCTGACCGCCGCGAACCTGAAAAGCGTTAACCTGGTGGCCAACTTCAATACCCTGTTCGTGCTGGTGCAGATTTCGATCATGGTGGTGTTTGTCATTCTGGTGGTGCAGGGGCTGCATAAAGGCGAGGGGGTGGGTACCGTCTGGTCGCTGCAGCCGTTTATCAGCCAGAATGCGCATTTGATCCCGATTATTACCGGCGCGACCATTGTCTGCTTCTCGTTTCTCGGTTTCGACGCGGTGACCACCCTGTCGGAAGAGACCCCTGACGCCGCGCGGGTGATCCCGAAGGCAATTTTTCTCACCGCGATGTACGGCGGCATTATCTTTATCGTCGCGTCGTTCTTTATGCAGCTGTTCTTCCCGGATATTCATCGCTTTAAAGACCCCGATGCCGCGCTGCCGGAGATTGCGCTGTACGTGGGCGGCAAGCTGTTCCAGTCGATTTTCCTGTGCACCACCTTTGTTAACACCCTGGCGTCCGGCCTGGCCTCCCATGCCAGCGTCTCCCGTCTGCTGTACGTGATGGGCCGCGACAACGTCTTCCCGGAGCGCATTTTTGGCTATGTGCATCCGAAATGGCGTACCCCGGCGCTGAACGTGATTATGGTGGGCATCGTTGCGCTGTCGGCGCTGTTCTTCGACCTGGTGACCGCCACCGCGTTGATTAATTTCGGCGCGCTGGTGGCCTTCACCTTCGTTAACCTGTCGGTGTTCAACCACTTCTGGCGGCGCAAGGGGTACAACAAAACCTGGAAGGATCGACTGCATTATCTGCTGCTGCCGATGGTCGGGGCGTTGACGGTCGGGGTATTGTGGATCAATCTCGAGGCCACCTCCCTGACGCTCGGCCTGATGTGGGCGGCGCTTGGTCTGCTGTACCTGACTTATCTGACCCGACGCTTCCGCAAACCGCCGCCGCAGTTTGATGCCGCTAAAGCGGAGCAGGCCTGGGAGTCATAGGTTCTGAGGCATAAACTGAACGAAGGCAGGCCCGCAGGCCTGCTTTCGTTTTGGCTTCGGTAAGGGACAGTACAGGACGGTAAAGAAATCAGCAGAAAACGGTGGGGAACGGAAGGTATTATTTCTTCTTTTTATGGACAGGTAACTGACTGGCGCGCCGCTCTTTGAGGTACGACACCAGGCTGTAGATGGCGACGCCCAGCAGCGCCACCGCGACGATAAAGAGAATAAGACCCGACATAGACCAACCTAATATTCTGTTTGGAAAGGGAAAAAGATACAGGGCTCTGTGTGAAGATAACATCGGGATATGTCTGAAAGATGACGCCTCATCGCGAGAATATCCGGCGGCGGGGTTGTGATAAAATATTTCCCGCAGGGATGTGACCGCCTGGGTTTCACCTGAAATGGCGTAACACTCCGTTAAGTGATTTTACAGAAGTGCGGCCTATAGCGAGTTACGCTGACCGCGAATAAGAACGATCTGAGAGTCAGTCATGTATAAGAAAACCCTCAGCCTGCTGGGCGTAGCGTTGGCGCTGTCTGCCTTCGCCAGTCAGGCTGAAAGTGAACGTCAGGCGAGCCGCGAGCGGATCGTGGAGCAGGTCCTCAAGCCGTGTGAAGGCAAAAAGGCGGGCGATAAGGTGGTGATTACCGATCGCCGCGGCGGCGAGCACGAGGCGATCTGTACCCTGACGGCGGTTCCGCTACCGGAGTAGCGCCCGCCGCACGGTGCCGCTTATCGATACCGCGGCGCAGGCTGTCCGGTTCGCGCGCTGGTAAACAGCGCCAGTCTGGACTGCTCAAAAGTCTCCCACAGTCCCAGGTCATGAACCGGTGGTAAGGTGACCTGTTCCCCCATCTCCAGCCCCCTGAGAGCGGCGTCAACCAGATCCTCGGTGGTCATTACCGTGCCGCTGGGCAGAGCGTCCAGCGCCACGCCGGAGGTCGGCCACAGATCGGTAGCGGTCGCCGCCGGCAATACCGCCTGAATACGCACGCCGCTGTCGGCAAACTCCTCCTGCAGGCCGCGGGTGAAGCTCAACACCCAGGCTTTGCTGGCGCTGTAGACTGCGCTGCCCGGCAGCGTATGCAGCGCGAGGATAGAGGCAATATTGATCAGCGTCCCCCGGCGTCGTGGGGTGAAAGCGGCCAGCGCGGCATAGCTCAGACGCAGCAGCGCGGTGGTGTTGAGCGTATGAATCGCCTGGTGCTCGCGTGGCGTACTGGCGAGAAAACCCGCCAATTTAGCGGTGCCGGCGTTGTTAATGAACAGGTCGATGGCGGGATCCTGCTGCAGACGCTGCTCTACGGCGGCAATCCCGTGCTCTTCGCTAAGATCGGATTTGAGGATGCTTGCCTGGATGGCGTAGCGCGCCTGCAGCTGGTCGGCGAGCGCCTGCAGACGGTCTTCACGACGGGCGGCGAGGATCAGGTTGTAGCCGCGGGCGGCGAGTCGTTCGGCATAGATCGCGCCGATACCTGAGGACGCGCCGGTGATAAAAGCTGTGTGCGATGGTTGGGTCATGAGAAATACCTCGTAAAAGGTTGCATTATTAAACCAAATTCAGCATGAGATATTAGGTTTAATAATGCAACCATTTTGCCAGGGCTTTTTCATTTTTGCCTGTCGCGGGCAGCGTTTAGTCGTTCAGCGGGATAGCGATGGTGATGTCCGCCGGGGCCAGCTCACGGCCATCTGCCGCCTGCAGGACCAGCTTACGCAGGGGCTGGCGCTGCTGGCGGTCAATGAGCCGGGTCGCCGGTTCGTCAGGATCGAACAGATAGTCGTCTGCCCACTGGGAGAGGGCGACCAGCACCGTTTGCAGGGCACGGCCCTTATCGGTCAGGACATACTCCTGCCAGGCGCTGCCGTCGGAGGCCGGCTGCAGGCGCAGGATGCCTTCATCCACCAGCATTTTCAGCCGCCCGGCGAGCATGTTTTTGGCGATACCGAGGTTTTTCTGGAATTCGCTAAAACGGCGCACCCCGCGCAGAGCATCGCGGACGATCAGCAGCGACCACCAGTCGCCGATAACGTCGAGGGAGCGGGCGATAGGGCAACAGCTGTTTTCCAGACGGGTACGTTTCACGAAAGCCTCCAGGTTAATTGTTTCATTATAAAACTCTTTGCCTGGCAGGGGAAATTTTCGGCTACGGTCTAAGTTTGCGAGCGATTACCAGGAAAAATGTCATAAATCCGGCACAATTAACGCGATGATAATAAATGACTAAGGATGAAGGGATGAAAAAACGTCTACTTGCCGCCGCCGTTGCCGGCGCGGTGATGTTATCCGCTGGCGCTCAGGCGCAGGACACGGCCGCTCCGGAGGGGTATCAGCTGCAGCAGGTGCTGATCATGAGTCGTCACAACCTGCGTGCGCCGTTGGCCAATAACGGCAGCGTGCTGGAGCAGTCCACCGCCAAGGCCTGGCCGCAGTGGGATGTGCCGGGCGGCCAGTTGACCACCAAAGGCGGTGTGCTGGAGGTGTATATGGGCCACTATATGCGCGAATGGCTGGCGCAGCAGAAGCTGGTGACCAGCGGCGAGTGCCCGCCGGAAAACGCGGTTTATGCCTACGCTAACAGCCTGCAGCGCACCGTCGCCACCGCGCAGTTCTTTATCACCGGCGCGTTCCCGGGCTGCGGCATCCCGGTGCATCACCAGCCGCAGATGGGCACCATGGACCCGACCTTCAACCCGGTTATTACCGACGACTCCCCGGCGTTTCGCGAGAAAGCGCTGCAGGCGATGGAAAAAGAGCGCCAGGGAATGCAGTTGACCGAGAGCTACAAGCTGCTGGAGACGATGATCGATTACCGCAACTCGCCCTCCTGCAAAGAGAAGAAGGTCTGTTCCCTGAGCGAGGGTAAAGATACCTTTAGCGCCGGTTATCAGCAGGAGCCGGGAGTGTCCGGACCGTTGAAGGTGGGCAACTCGCTGGTAGACGCCTTCACCCTGCAATATTATGAAGGCTTCCCGAAAGATCAGGTGGCGTGGGGGGAGATCGCCAGCGATAAGCAGTGGCGAGTGCTGTCGAAGCTGAAAAATGGCTATCAGGATAGTCTGTTTACCTCGGTGGCGGTGGCGCAAAACGTCGCCAAACCGCTGGTTAAATATATCGATAACGCGCTGGTGGGCGAGGGAGCCAGCAAGGCGAAAGTCACGCTGCTGGTGGGACACGACTCGAATATCGCTTCGCTGCTCACCGCCCTGGACTTTAAGCCCTATCAACTGCCCGGCCAGTATGAGCGCACTCCTATCGGCGGCAAACTGCTGTTTCAGCGCTGGCATGACAGCGCCGGCAATCGCGATCTGATGAAGATTGAGTATGTCTATCAAAGTACCGAGCAACTGCGTAACGCCGACGCGTTAACCCTGCAGGCCCCGCCGCAGCGGGTCACTCTGGCGCTTAACGGCTGTCCGGTTGATGACCAGGGATTCTGCCCGCTGGAGACCTTTAAAAAGGTGATCAACGAGGCGGCGAAATAACGAAAAAAACCCGGAGCACTCCGGGTTGTTGTCCCCATGAACTACTTGCTAATTCTTAATAGATCATGGGGTTAGCTGCTTGCTGGGGTATCGGCGTTAACCGCTATTCACCATTTTAGTGGATGGAATGTGGATACCATCACTAAGCGGATTCAGGTGAATTGCGTCGCTAAGGTGGTCGGGTGAAAAATGCGCATAAGTCATAGTCTGCTCAATTTTCGAATGTCCCAATATTTTATTTAACGTCAAGATATTCCCCCCATTAATCATGAAGTGCGCCGCAAAGGTATGACGCAAAACATGCGTAGCTTGGCCCTTGGGTAGATCTGGCTTTACTTCCCTTAGCACCTTACGATATTCGACATAGTCAACGTCGAAGAGTCTGCCGGTGGTTTTGGTTTTGACGTATTTCATGACCTCACCAGAAATGGGGACGGTGCGTGCCTTCCCGTTTTTGGTTTTGGTAAACGTCACTTTTCCATGCAACATGTTCTGAGCCAGCATATTCAGCGATTCCCCCCAGCGGCCGCCGGTGCTTAAGCACAGAACAGTGAGGCGCCGGGCGTCACCACTTAAAGCTGAAAGCAGCCTTTCGATCTCTTCAGTACTCAGATAGGACATTTCTGGCCTTTCCTGCTTGAGATCTGTGATCCCTTTTAGTGGGTTCTCTGCGTGGAGATCTTCCGCTTCAGTCAATACACGGAATAGGCCTCGTAACGTACTCAAGTCGCGGTTAACAGTGGAAGCCTTAACCCCTTCATAAAGGCGCTGGCTTCTGTACTCAGCAATAAACCCCTTATTGATTTTTGAAAGGCGAGGGTTGCCCATATCACTAATTACCCGCTTAAGTTCGCGCTGGCGCTTCTCACCGTACTTATGACTTCGGCCGTGCAGCTCCCACCATCTATCAAGCAGCTCACTTAGCCGCCTGTGATCGGTTGGTTTATCCAGCCAGTCTTTGTCGTGCATATTGCTGATGACATATTTTTCAAAAGCAACAGCATCAGCTTTCTTGTTGAAAATCCGCTGTATACGACGTCCTGTCGCTCCACGCGGTCTGATATCCACTTTATAGCGTCCACCATCGAGCAGCTTAACGGTCATAGCTGTCACCTCTGGTAAACACGTGATCTGGTGTCACGTAACAGATAGTTACGCGATGATTTTCATAGAGATAAGCAAGAAAGATGCTCAGCCAATTTTCTGGTCTGAGGGCTGAGACGTTGTTTCGTCTTGCCCAAAGTGTGCGAGAGCCGGTGCGATCTGCCCGGATTCAGGGGCAATCTTTCCGGTGATGAACCACAGGGCATATTTTTCAAATCGAGGATGATTAAGAATGCTCATAATCACCTCAGTGTTAGGGATTGTTTTTCCTGCCTCGTAACGCCACAAAGCGTCACGATTCAAGCCAAGCATTTTGGCCGCCTCTGGCAAACTTGTAAGGCGCTCACTCTCGCGCATAATTTTCAACTTTTCCGCCACATTCATACTCATGTTGCAATTCTCCGACATGTGAATTATATTTCATTCATAGGTTGGTGGTCTGGGGCATTTGAGACCATCAATACCCCAAACGTGGAGATTATCACATGAAAGATGCAGTTTTGAGCGCGCTGTTTAAGATTCCAGACCCGATCACTGCTGATGAGTTTTCTCGTCGAACCGGCAAAACGGAGTCAGCCGTTCGTCACATGATGGATCGCCGCCTTTTACCGATGGTCACTGAGCGCGAAGTACTTGGCCCTGATGGCAGTACTCGCCGCCTCCTGATTCTGTGGAACGAATGGCTTGAGATGGTTCATGAAGCTACGTCGAAACTACCCCCTGAGCGACAGGACTGGCGAGCAGGTTGGATCAAGAAAGCCAATAAGCTGGCGAATGATATGGGCGTAAACATGTTTGGTGGCGGGGCTACGGTATGAGTCCTTATTTGAAAGAAAGAATAGTACTCATGGTCACTGCGATTGCAGGCGTTTGTATCGGCGCGATCGCTGTTGCGCTGACGCTTAAGTTTATCCAGGTGTTTATTATTTAAGGATGGGCCTACATGAATAAACACCACTCACAGCATGGCAAGTTCGCGGGAAGCATTCGCGGTAACCACTGCGATAATCTACCTAAAGTCACCTGGATAAATAAGCACGCCGGGATTTGTTGCGGCTTCACCATTCGCGTATTACCGCGCAGGGTAGGCAAGAAGCGTTATCAAATTATGAAAGATGGTGATTCTTTCGGAATTGACTTTGCATTATCTGAAGCGCGCAAAACGATAGACCGTATTATCACCAATCACCACTTTATTAATCATTAGGAGAACGGGAAATGAAACGCCTTTATGCTGAACAGATTAATAAAATGCTGGAAGATTATTATTTCAATCTGGAAAACAACCCACAGGGCCGCAAGTCGCATTACGGCGTATTAGCTAGCGGCGTCCAGCACGTTTACGGTACAGCCTTCTGCATGAATGATGATGACGCCCTCAGCGAGCTTCGTCCGTTCGTTAGCGCCATCATGAATGGTGAGGTACCGTCACCAGCATTTGTAGGGCTTGCTGTATGAGTATCTTCACCGAAGAGAAAACATCATGGGAACAGGAGATGCTGATCCGTGAGGCGATAGAAAACGCCGAACAGGGATTTACGGTTCACCTGAGAAACGGTGCGCGTATTGCCGTTAGCCCTGACAGTCCGTCAATAGATTTAATTATTTACGGTCTGGAAAAAACAATTCGCGGTAATCATGAGCGTGCGCGAATGACATTTATTGATTTTCTGTATTACTGGCATGAGAGGGTATTCAAGTCAATTAAACGAAAGCCGCGCCCTAACCACTAATTAACCAGCGTTAAAAACAACGGTATTCATTTTGCCGGGGACTCGTTTTGCCTTTTTCAGGAGGTCGCATGGGGGTTAAGTCAATCAAGCTGGAAAGCGGAATAAGCGATCCGGATTTTGTGGAAATAAGCATCAACGCACGGAAACACGAACGCGCGCACCTGCTCGGCTTACTGCGTATTTATGTTGGCCAGTTGAAAAAGGAAAGCGCCACCCCGGAAGAGATTTATTCATCAATCGAACAGTGGGCTGACGCCCGCGAATTAACCATCACTGAGGAAAGCAAACAATGAACCACTTAATGATCGACATTGAAACACTCAGCACCCAGCCGAATGCAGTGATTTGCGCGATTGGCGCGGTTTTCTTCGAACCATCAACCGGTAAAACCGGCCCTTCGTTCTATCAAACCATTGATCCGCGAACCTCGCAGAATCGCGGCGCGCATATCTCCGCCGACACGGTGATGTGGTGGCTCAGGCAGGATAAAGAACCAATCAGCGAGCTGGTAGGCGCGAAGTCGCATGAAATTGAGGTGATGCTGGATTTCGCCAAATTCATTGAAGGCGCATTCCCTGAAACCAAGAAAAAGAATCTGAAGGTGTGGTGCAAGGGCGGTTCGTTTGATTTCCCGATCCTCAAATCTGCATTTGAACGCTCATCGCTCGAAGGCGTTTCCATGCTGCCGTGGCTTTATTGGAATGAATGCTGCTTCCGCTCGCTGCTTACAGTGGCCGGAGCTATCGGTTACGCCCCCCATCCGCGCCGCTCAGTTGCACACAACGCCTTAACCGACGCCATCTATCAGGCCGAGCAGGTTTGCGAGATCTGGCAGCGCCTGACCTCCCCGCACCTCGAATCATTGTGAGGCGCGCAATGACTAAATCACCTATCAAATGGGCTGGCGGCAAAACCCGCGTCATGCCGCAGCTGCTGATGCAACTGCCGAAAGCCGATTGTTTAATCGAGCCGTTCGTTGGCAGCGGTACCGTGTTTATGAACACGGAATACCGCCGTTACATCCTCTGCGATAGCAATCGCGCGCTGATCAATTTCTTTCGTGTGCTGACTTCCAACACCGAGCGACTGATTGATACCGCTCGCGGAATGTTCCTGGGTGGCAATAACGAAGAGCAATATTACAAGCGCCGTGCGCTATTTAACTCCATGCAGTGGAGCGATACGGGCAAGGCTGATACTGCTTTACTTTATGCCGCTTTGTTTCTGTATCTGAACCGACATTGCTTTAACGGGATATATCGCGTCAATCAGATGGGTGATCATAACGTCCCGTTCGGGAAATATGGCGCACCTTACTTACCGGCTGACGAGATGCGCCGCTTTGCCGAAAAGGCCAACGACACAAAAGACGTTTTCATTGATGGCGATTTTCGTCACACCATCCCTTACGTTATGCAGCTGGCATATGACGCGGTTATTTACTGCGACCCCCCCTACATTCCAGCCAGCAAGACAGCCAACTTCACTGCCTACGGCAAGCCATTTACCCTGGACGATCACCGCGACCTGGTTGCAACCCTGCTCGATGCTCATCGCCAGCACGGCACCCGCGCGGTGATATCCAACAGCGACACCCCGGAAACCCGCGAGATCTACTCCGCTTTCAATCTCCACGCCTTCAGCGTTCGCCGCTCTGTCAGCGCCAAAAGCCGCGATATGGCCGGTGAAGTGATCGGCGTTCTTCGCGGCGATGTGGGTCGCAACTCTGGCGCATGTGGAGCTTGGACGAGCACCATTGAAAATCTGCGGCCGGCGGCGATATGGATCGGGTTTGACCTGGCCGCCGGATTCGATAACGGGGAGCCATCTGATGAACACGCTTGATGCCGTTGTGACGCGAGTTTTGGACGTTCGTCCATATCGCCATTTCTGGATCGTCGAGGTGGAGGTGTTGAGCTGGGGCAGATACAGCAACACAACCATCATCCGCGATAGCGAAAAAGAAGCCCGCCAGGTTCAACCCGGCGACACGGTAACGATCTGAGGATCCGCAAATGAACGAAGAAACCAATTACCGCCGGTTCTGGCGAAACCTTGTGATCTGCTGTGCGCTTTGCTCGCTGTTGTTCTGGATCCCGATGGGCTATCTCGCCTTTCGTGTTGGCTCTGTGGTCTGGGAGGCGCTGTGGCTGCTTATTACAACGAAATAGACCCCACGCGGCGCAGCACCTGCGCAACCTTATCGACGCCGGCCATATTGCGCCGGGCGTCGTTGACACCCGCTCAATTGAGGACGTAACCCCCAATGACCTTATCGGATTCAATCAGTGCCATTTCTTCGCAGGGATCGGCGGATGGTCGCTCGCACTGCGTCGCGCAGGATGGCCAGATAGTCGCCCGGCATGGACAGCATCATGCCCATGCCAGCCTTTCAGCGCGGCAGGCAAAGGCCTTGGGTTTGCTGACGAGCGGCACTTATGGCCCTCCGCACATTGGCTTGTCGGCCAGCGCCGCCCTGTCGTGGTCTTTGGCGAGCAATCTGGCAGCGCTGACGCGAACGACTGGATCGACCTTGTACAAGCTGACGTGGAAGCCCTGGGCTATGCCTTCGGGGCGACTGCGTTTCCGTCTGCGAGCGTCGGCGCGCCGCACTAGAGAGACCGTGCTTATTGGGTGGCCGACGCCGATTGCCAGCAATGGGAGGGGGGGCGCGGAATTTCAACCGACAGGGGGGGGTAAACCTTCAGACAGCGGCGTTATTAGCGGGTTGGCCCACACCGACGGCAACGGACGGGAAAGGCGGTTATCAGGGCGGGCGGATCCGCAACGGGAAGCTATCGACGGACAGGCTCGATGTGGCTGCGCAGCTTGCGGGCTGGCCTACGCCGACCACGAGCAACGACCGCTCGCCATGTCCGCAAGAGGCTATGCGGACGTATCGCGACAATGGAACAAAGATTCAGAAACGGCTGCAGGATGTAGCTGCATTATGCGGCCCGGCCCGGTTAACGGCTTCTGGAGAGATGCTGATTGGCTACACGGCCAGGATGGATGGTGGAGGCCAGTTAGACCCGGATCATTCCCGTTGGCTAATGGGGTTCCCGCCAGAGTGGGAAGAGTGCGCACCTACGGAAACGCCATCAACATTGAAGCGGCGGCAGCGTTCATAAAATCCTATATGGCAGTGGTGGATCATGTCTGATTCCGCCGCTTTAGCATGGAGCTGGAACGCCAAACGGCAGGCTATTAACCCCAATAGCGTTGCAGATTCTGCTATTGAGTATCTCACCCCGAAAGGCGAGCGGAAGACGCTCGCCTATGCGGATTTGGTCGATACCGTTTATCGTACCCCCATGCGCCCGCGCGAAGGTGCCGCGCGTGAAGCATTCGACCGCAAAGGACGCGCCCACTACCTGCGCCGCCGGGTTCAGACTCTACCGGTGTTTATCCGCAAGCGGTTCTCTCTGCGCCTGGAATCGCTGGAGCGTCACGATCCAAAAGAGGCCGTGCGCTGGCTGTTCAGCACGTTTGAGCGGCACGTGTTACGACGCGTCGACGCGGTAAACGCCCAATACCTACCGCAGAGCGAACTCCCCGCGCTCCTTGCGCCTCTCCGTGATGATTTTCACCTGCTGCCCTGGGCGGACAAAAAACGCCTGAAACGACTGGCTTATAAGCTCGCCAACCTGATGAAAAGCGAGTTTATGCGCGAGTTTGATTTTCAGTATGAGAAAACCGCTGATGTTGAGTTTTCCACGCTTTACGCATATGGCTTTATCGCCAGCAAAGCGACGGTGCTCAATATTGCGATCCCGGGCTGGGATAAATATTGCGATGAATCACTTCAGGCCGAAGATGCACTGCGTGCTATTGCGCGCCTTCAGAAAGAAAAATGGTGGCTGAGTAAAATCCGCCGTATCCACGATCGCTGGCGCGAACACCTCATGATTGCAACGGGTTATGTCAGCAAGGTGGCATCGCCGTATTGCTCTGATCCCTGCTTCAGGGAGTGGATAGCTCAGAAGAAAGCAAACCTTGAATTTCTTAATGCGATGGAGCTGGAAGACCAGGACACCGGCGAGCGTAGTTCTTTGCTGGATAAGGTCATGGGTAGCGTATCTAACCCGAAGATCGCGCGCCATGAGCTGATGGTACGCATGCGCGGTTTTGAAGATATGGCTAACGAAATGGGCCTGGTCGGCATGTTCTACACCTTGACTGCGCCGTCGCGTTATCACTCAACGCATGTGCAATCCGGGAAGCGAAACGATAAATACCGCGACGCCAGCCCGCGCAAAACTCAGAAATACCTCTGCAAAGTATGGTCGCGCGTCCGTGCCAAATGGGGGCGCGAAGGCATTCGCACCTTTGGTTTTCGTGTTGCCGAACCGCATCATGATGGAACCCCACACTGGCACCTGTTGTTGTTCCTGCGACCAGAAGAGGCTGAGTACGCCACAGCTATTTTCCGCAAACACGCGCTGCGTGAAGACGGTGGCGAGCCAGGCGCTCAAGAGCACCGTTTTACCGTCACGCCGATTGATGAAAAATTTGGCTCAGCGACGGGATACATCGCGAAATACATCTCAAAGAATATCGACGGTTACGGCATGGATGGCGAGTTAGACGACGAGTCCGGCCAGCCAGTCAAGGAGATGGCAAAGCGCGTTCGGGCTTGGGCTTCTCGTTGGAGTATTCGCCAGTTTCAGCAGATTGGTGGCGCTCCCGTTACTACCTGGCGCGAGCTGCGCCGGCTGGGTAGCCGTGAGCTGGTATTGCATCCGGAACTTGAAGCGGCCCGCGCGGCAGCTGATGCGCCGGACTGGCCGGGATACACCAACGCCCAGGGAGGCCCATTTGTTCCGCGAGATTGCCTGCGCGTTCGCCTCAACTACGAATACACCGAGGATGGAAATGATTATGGTGACACGGTCGCCAAAATCACAGGTATCTATTGCCCGTATTCGGGCGGTGATTCTGTCATTTTCACCCGCACCACCGATTACAAGATTGTGCCGAGGAGTAATCCGTCGCCGGTCGAGAATTTGACCTTAGAAGGCCGCGCAGCGGCCCCTCGGAGTTCTGTCAATAACTGTACGCCCGTCCCGGGCGCAGGTGGTGACGGAGAGGATCGCGTGATCGATTTTGACGCGATGACGAGACAGGAAAAGAGAGATGTTGGCCGCAGGCTTAGCGCGAAGGCAGCAGAAGAGAAGGAGAAAAGGCAGATGTGGAGACTTTCGGCGGAGTGGGAGATGCCGGTGCTTTCACCGCAGGCAGAAAAACTCCGTGATTTTGCAAGTTCGGTTGGCTTCGATTTGGGTACCGGAGAACTTTTGGCCTTGATGGCCAGTCATCGCGTGCGGCTGGGTAGTCACTTTTACATCGCGACCAGTGCCGGTGATTTGATCCGAGTAAAAGGTAAGATCCCGGTTTCAGCAGAAACGCAGATTAATAGCTGGTTGAGCCGGTTGGGTGTAAGTCATCGCTACCGCCAGAAATAACCATGCTGGATATTCTATCGAGTACCGTCATTCTTGGCGGTGCTGCAGAGCTATTTTTTGAGGCTTGGCGAATATGAGCTATCTGGGAAGCAAAGCGGCCAGCGGTGTTTATAAAAAAATCATTGCCGAAATGCCGCCGCATGATACCTACATTGAAATGCACTTGGGCGGCGGCGCTGTGATGCTGCGCAAGCTACCAGCGCTGCATAATTGGGGGATCGATATTGACCCGGAAATCGTCGAGGCGTTTAATCAGGGCAACCCTGATTTTCTGGATAGACTGGCGGACACCCTGTTTATTGATGCTGGCGATGCCGTCGAGTTCTTGTGTTGTTTCGATTACGTCTCTGCCGGCCGCGTCTTAATTTATTCTGATCCGCCTTATCTCCATGAAAAGCGCAGCAGCTCCGCGGGCTATCAGCATGAAAACACAGTTGGCGATCATTGCCGTCTGCTGCATTGCTTTTGCTCGATGCCTGAAAATGTGAGTGTAATCGTATCGGGCAATCCCCCTTCGGTTCATGACAACGCCTTACCGGGCTAGCGCAGCAAGGAATTTCAGGCAATGACACGCGGCGGCGTGCGAACGGAGAAGATCTGGATGAACTACTAGGAGGATACCACGTACTCGCATGCATTCGCCGGTAAGGACTAAAATGACCGTTATCGGATTAAGCGAAAAGCGCAGCGCTGGAAGGGAACGTTTGCCTCTTTACCTTCCGCAGAGAGGATGGCAATAATGGTAGCCCAAAGCTCCTTGGAAGAGTAATGTTCGTAAGTTCACATTAAATAAATAATATTGATTACAGCTATTTTATAGAGGAGGTGTTTTCCAGATGAAAAGTGAGAGGTTTAAAATAACAGAATGGGTGGCGGTAATAACTTTGGCAATTGGTTTGTACTGTTATTTGTATAATTATGCTTATTGGAAATACTTTGGAATAAATTCTTATGATTACTTCTCATATATTGATGGGCTTCAGCGATCCGTTCCCTTGCTCGTTTTTACGCTTGTAACAGTTAATTCTATTTTGTTTTTCTTTTTTTTCTTATTGTATTTGATAAAGAGAAAGGCATTGGGTGTCTTCAGGTTTCTAAAAAATATATATAAAGATGTGAGTTCAAGTTACTACCTAGCTTGGTCTGTTTTATTGTTGTTTTTTTATACTTTGTCTAGTTTTTTAGTGATGCCAATTCTTAATATTGAAGGCTTGTCATATGAGCAAAAGAACTTGATTGTAGGTGCGTTGCATGCAATTTTTGTTGCGTTTTTTTCTTCAGCGATATCATTGTTTTCTTTTGTTAGGAGTATTGAAAGGAAAAAAAAGATAAAACATGCTATTTTTTTGTTTTTTATGTCCCCGATACCATTTCAAATAGTTATGTCAATACTTTACATACCTATTATGAATGCATATAGAGATGAGAATACAGTTAAAGCACAAGTTATAACAAAAAATGGTGATCTGCGTTCATCGCATAAAATGCTAGCTTTAACAAAAGACTTTGTATTTATCATTGATGATAAAAATGTAGTGGTAAGAAAAATTAGTGATGTTGAATATATATTTTATGGAGTCGACAAGGTTAAGTAGTGAAGATATTAAGCCAATTCGCTTTGTTAGTAGATAATAAAGTCATTGAAGTCGCGAAAAGTGCATAAATGTGCAAAGGTGTTGAAACTGTATTTTTGCTACGCAGAACCAGAACCAGAACCAGAACCAGAACCAGCACTGGCGGGACCTGGGCGGACCGCAAAAGTTCACAGAAAGATACAGGTTTAGCTTTAAGACGAGGCGGGACATTTCTGTTCAGGGCCTGCCAGAATGTCGCTGGCTTCGTTTGATTGGAATAGGAATCAGAGACATACAGGTTGTCAGACATGGGAAGGAAGGGGGCTGCAGGTGAATGGCATCTCACACCGTCAGAAACGGTGGTGTCAGCTGATAAAACTGCGCCAGAAGACAGTTCAGTGACAGAACTTCCGCTGAATATCGATGTTTTGAGGCGATATCACGCCAGCAAAGACAGGAAATCACCAGCAGCCTCAGAAAATTCGCTCGTGAAAGCTCAGATCAAGCTTTCACGCGTACCGCGCGCGGCATGCGCACCTCGATTGATGACGAAACCGCGCTGACATGAGGGGGGGGGGCAAAAGTCACCACCGCGAAAGATATGACTCTGATGCCGGAAGAGGAAGTGCGGCGCTGGTGCGAACAGCTGCGGGTTGAGACAGAGCAGCGCGCGGATAACTACGCAGCCGCAGTTGCGTAGTACCAGAAGAAAAATACAGAGGCCGCATTGCGCCAGGCGCAGCAAAAAAAAGCGACCTAAAAACACGGCATCTCCGAAGAGATGATTGCCAGCATCGGCGCGCAGCTCCGTGACTGTCGGATTTTCGTCAGTGATGACGTCGTGCGGTCAATCGCCGAAGGCGCGCGCGTCCGCCACGGTGGCGGCCTGCTCGCTGCGGGCAATGGTCGGTTGCGTGAAGTGAAGGTATGGCGGGCTGGCGAGAAAGATAAACCGGCTACCGAATATGTGGCGGTGTGTGAGCTAGTCACTCGCAGGAGAAATGCCGTCAAATGATAGTGGTATTTCTACATATTGATACCCATAAACGCCAATATTTAGAATAAAAAACTATACCTTTATTGTTTTTAGGGCCGAGAAAATTCGATACACATCACCAACGAATCGCCCGCCCTCTTGAGAGACGATATTGCTAGTAGATTCATGCGTTAGATGACATCCACAGGGTTCATCTGAACTTTCAAACTCCAGCAGTTCGCATGCCACATAGCGTGCTAATATTTTCGAGAGACTTTTCTTCCGCTCACTTTCAATAATGAAAACGCTATCAATAGTTGTAGTCATAATTCTTTCATTTTCATTAAGATTAAATGCATGAAAAAAATAAGAGCAAAAGCCAATAATCTTACCCTCAGATACCAAGGTGACAACGCTTATGTCATCAAAATTCAAGGCCTGATCATACCTATTGGAGGCATCAAATTCGTCGCGTACCGAAGCAAAATCGCCTTGCTGAGGTAGCATTCCAAGGATTGGCGAACCCTGTAAGTCAATACAAATTTTCTTCATTCAGAAAGTCCTGTTTGGTGTTTTCATGACAAGCAATCATCCGACCATATTGCCAGCTATAAGAGTAAAATAATAATGCAAGAAGATGCACAATTTTGCACAATTTTTGAAACGTCGCTTTCGCCCCACAGCACCAGCGCTGGCGGGGCCTGGAAGGTTTGCACAAAGTGCGCAAAAAGAGGTCGGTTTAGCGTGCAGGCGAGGCGGGGGAGCAAGCGCGCGTAAAGGGGGTAAGGGAGGAGGCGTATCGTTCACCAGTCGCGTCCTGTCGCGCGCTGACTTCTGGTGCAGACCCAGAGAGCACGAGTGAGTGAACGCGCCAGAATGGCGCTGGCGGCGTCTGGTGAGATGTAGGGATTCGAAAGTGAGTGAGCGGCCAGTGCGGCCGGGTACTGATACGGAGCGGCGGGTACCGCACCGCCAGAAATGACGATGCGGCATGGTGTTACTTCGTGTTTTCGAGCAGTGCGTAAGGATTGAAGCGGATCACCTCTTCGCCCAGCCAGTCGTTAACATGCTTCATGGCTTCCATGTATGGTGTCAGCTCGTTGACGGCGAACACGCGGGCGGCCTTCTCGATATCGCCAAATGATCCGTTGCCTTCCGGAATGGCACCCATTAACTGAGGCGGCACCCGATGCGCGGCTAACATGTCATCGCGGGTGGAGGATTTCACCCCTACAAATTCATCCTTTGCCGATATCTGGCTGAATGGCAGGATCTGCACGGAGTCTTTGCCGCCGTTAGGGGCGTGAAGAAGAATGTTTTTGAATGCCCCGCCGCGTCGGGTATCTGTTAGCGTTTTCTTCAGTTTGTCGAGGCTCTCCTGATCGGCCATTGCGCTGTTCACGTAGACGATACACCCGGCATGCGAGCCATTGTCGTAATAGAGTTTGCGGAACTTGTCGGCAGAATGTGCCAGGTTCGCCGAAAGCAACCCGGCGAAATACTCCGGCATACCGTAGATCTCCTGGTGAATATCCGGGCTAAGAACGTGGCAGATAGAGCCAGTTGTAAACTGGTGATCCTGTAACCCGGATTGAATAAACCAGTAGGTGTCCAGGTCGGAGCCGCGACGGGTATATTTAGCCAGCGAGTTACGGAAGCCGAGAGAACCGCCAAGCCGGTTTTTCCTCATCTCCAGATAGCCATTACCGAACACGAACCAATCCAGCGCGAAGGATGAGAACACCTGGCGGGAAAGCAGTTTATGCGGGATAAAGCACCCAGCCAGCACGTTGCGTTTGAAGTACAGCGCCGACTGGTGCCAGCTGGCATAGCCGAACTGGCGGGCCAGCCCGTACCAGTCAACCGGCGTTTCGTAGTATCGTCCGTTATCGGCGCAGTACATGTTATCGAGCAGATCATACGCGCCACTCACCGGCCAGGGGCCGTCGAATGTGAACGAGTTCAGCTCGGGTGCAGCTTTTAGCGAGACGGCGAGATCGGTCTGCTCCCGGGCATACTGCCTGCCGCGCATGGATTTTCGTTTGCTCAAGGTTAATACTCCGTAACTGTCATACTGCTGCCGCCTTCCTGTCCCAGCGGCTCGTTAATGGTGGCAAGCATCGTCGCCCAGGCGAGATCGCCATGACTGACGCCGCGTGAGCGGTCAGTGTCGTAAGTGATAACACCGCCGGGGGTGACAATCTTGCGAACAGAGTTGAACGCGCCAACGAGATCAAGCTCTCCCCGGTCATATTCCCAGCGGCCGGCGCGAACGAGTTGCTGCATCTTCAGCACAAGCATGCGTTTGCTGGCAGGTGAGAACTGGTAACAGACTGCTGCCGGGAAGTGCTTTTTAACCAGTTGATAAACGGCTTCACCAATGCCGGTACCATCAATACCGATGTGTTGCACGTTATAGCGACTCAGCATGCCGATAATGAGATTGGCCTGCTCTTCGAACTCCATCCCGCGTATGCGTAGCGTCTCGACGGTGCGGAACTTGCCACCGGCGACCATCGGCACGGCATTGACTGAAATGGCGCCGCTGTCGCCTTTGCCGCTGGCACCGTTGGGATCGTAGCCAATCCAGACCGGGCGATCCGCCATCGGGCGGGAGGCATACGGGCGCCAGTCGGGCCAGTCGTCGTAGCCGTCTGCGCCGCATGCAAGCAACCGGTTATAGTCAAAGGCGCTTTCACCGCTTTTGATGAACTGGCACCCGTACAGGTTGTCGTATTCCTCCGGGCTGTTTTCGTCGCGGATTTCGTCAATGTCGGTCAGATCCCAGCCGTGATCGATAGCGTCCTGCAACGTGACAATCTGGCGCCAGATTTTGTCCGGGCACATCAGCCCGCTGTTTAGCGTCTTCCAGGACGTATCAAACTCAACCCGCTTTCCGTGGCTGCGCCCTTTGTTGAATGCCTCACCCGTCCAGAAAGGGTAAGCCTCATGGCTTTCTGCTGACGGGGTGGAGAAATAGGTACGCGTCAGCCCTTTTAACGTCGCCATCGCACCGGCTACTTTCTTCAGGTTGGCAAACTGGCCGACCCAAAAAAACTCATCAAAATAGAGATTGCCGGTGTACGACTGCGCCGTCGCAGCGGACGTGCCGAGGAAATGCAGCTCGGCGCCGTTAAACAGCTGAATCATGTCGCCGCCTTTCAGTTCAACATCAACCTCAGCGGCAGCAGAGCGAATAAAGCTGCGGAACTGATACGCCTGGCGGCGGCTCGCCGACAGAAAGATCTGGTTACGTTGATGCTTGTACTTCACATCGTCGGAAAGGGCGCGCACCAGGGCTTCGCGCGCAAAGTACCATGTCGCGCCAACCTGACGGCTTTTCAGGATCATGCGGTTGCGCCAGTGGTGGTTGTCGTACCAGCCTCTTTGATGCCAGTGCAGTGAGCCGAGAATATTCTCGCGCAGCGCTGCAATCTGCGACTCCGAGAAATAGTTTTGTTTCTTGCGGATCTTCTTCTTCGGCTGGGTGGCTGTTGTGCCGTTGTCCAGCTTTTTCAGCTGGCGCGTAAGCAGATCAATTTCTTTGAAGTCGCCGCCGGTCTTTTTGTCTTTGGTGGTGAGCTGTATCAACCGTGCATCAATGGACGTCGTCACGCGCTGGATCGGTGGCGTGGCGTCCCATTCATCACGCTTTTTCCATGAGTAAACCGTGTTCTGATTAATACCCATCAGGCGTGCAATCTCCGCTGGCGGGTACCCCTGCCAGTAAAGCTGCCGCGCCCGCTGCATGATGAATGCTTCTTCAATCGCCATTTGTCCTCCTCGCTTCCTGCCGGGGAGATTAACCCGCGCGCGCGTGCCCTTTCGCTCGCTTTTGGTTGTGGCGATTCCCTCACAACAACAACGCGTTGAGAGCGCACGTCACCCCCTGCCATCATCTCCGGGAACTCAGAAACCGAGCGAGTAAACGAACATGGCAGGCACAGCAAAACCACGTAAGAAATTCCGCGTTGCCGTCTCCGGAAACACTGTTGATGGCCGTGAAATTCAACCGCAGCACCTTCGCGATGCGGCAGCGAATTACAACCCGGAGGTGTACGGCGCACGCGTCAACATTGAGCACTATCTCTCTATGTTCCCGAACAGCGATTTTGGTGCGATGGGGGATGTGGTGGCACTCAGCACCGAAGACATTACCGATGGCCCGTTAGCAGGGCGAACCGCCCTTTATGCCGAGATCGAGCCATCAGATCGCATGGTGCAGATGACCGACAAAGGCCAGAAAGTCTACTCAAGCATTGAGCTGCATCCTCAGTTTGCCCTCAACGGAAAAGCCTATGTGGTGGGGCTGGCGATGACCGATACCCCGGCGAGCCTGGGTACCGATCGCCTGAAGTTTGCCGCGCAGCAACGCGCCTCGGTGATGGCCTTTAACAACCAGCAGGGCGAAGCGCCAATGTTTACCGAAGCCCTGGAGGTAGAGGTGATCGAACTGGCCGCCCAGCGCAGTGATGAAGGGGTTAAGTGGTTTAACCGGGTGATGGGCATCATCGGAAAAGGCCAGAAAACCGACGATCAGCGCTTCAGCCAGATGCACCAGGTCGTTGAGGCCGTGGCGCAATCGCAGTCAGAGCAGATTGATCGCTTTAACACCGCCGAGCAGGAGCGCCAGCAGGACAAAGTCGCCATTGAGAAACTCACCAGTGAGCTGGCCGAACTGCGGCAAAAGTTGAGCACCACCGATGCCAGCTTTAGCCAGCGACCACCGGCGTGCGGCGGCGCGAACGCGCAGCTGGCTGATTACTGATATTCACAACGAGAGCAGAGAACATGGAAAACAATACCCGCCAGCTGTTTGACCAGTACATTTTGCGCCAGGCGCAGTTAAACGGCGTATCGCCTGCGGCAGTTGCTGCGAAATTTGCGGTTGATCCAACCCGTCAGCAAAAGCTGGAGCAGGCAGCGCAGGAGAGCGATTCTTTCCTGAGCAAAATTAACGTGTTTGGCGTTAATCAGCAGATTGGTCAGAAAGTGTTGATTGGTAGCAAAGGCCCGATGGCTGGCGTCAACAACAGCACCACTACCCGCCGTAATCCGGGCGCAAATCATACGATGGAGCCATTTGATTACATGTGCCGTAAGGTCAATTACGACTACGGGATCAGCTACGAACAGCTCGATGCCTGGGCGCATATGCCGAACTTCCAGCCGCTGATCAGCGCCGCGATGGCTCGTCAGATGTCGCTGGATCGCATCATGATTGGCTTTAACGGCACCAAATACAGCGACCCGTCAGATCGTGCCGCTAACCCACTGTTGCAGGATTGCGGCATTGGCTGGCTGGAGAAAATCCGCACTGAAGCCTCTCACCGCGTTATTTCCGGCGTCACCATCACCTCACGCGATGAAGATAACAAAGTCATTGCGAAAGGTACCTACGGCAACCTCGGCGCTGCGGTCTATGACGCGAAAAACAGCCTTATGGATGAATGGCACAAGCGCAATCCGGATAACGTGGTGATCCTGGCAGGCGACCTGCTGACTACCGGTAATTTCCCGGCCATTAACGCCATGAGCCAGACCAACCCTAACACCGAAATGCTGGCCGGTCAGCTGATTGTTGCGCAGGAACGCGTTGGCAACATGCCTACCTTCATCGCGCCTTACTTCCCGGTCAATGGCGTATTGATCACGCCGTTTAAAAACCTGTCGGTGTACTACCAGCGCGGCGGACTGCGCCGGACGATCAAGGAAGAGCCGGAGTACAACCGCATCGCGACATACCAGTCCTCAAACGATGACTTTGTGATCGAGGACTACGGCAACGTCGCATTTATCGACGGCATCACCTTTGCCGAGGCGCAGGAAGGCGGCGCGTAACCGCACACTGGCGGGCTTAGGCCCGCCGTTCATCGGGGAAGAAACAATGCTGACACCGGCACAACGACATTTTCAACGCGTCATGGCTGAACGTCATGGCAAGGCTGAGGATTTGTCCGATACGGCGCGCACTGCGCATGAGCAGATCCTGCACCGCATGCGCATGGATATGACCGCGCTTAAAAAAATTCAGGGCGAGCAGGCGAAAGCCGCGCTTAAGCGCCAGATGCTACCCAATTACGAGGGGTGGATTGAGGGAACGCTCGAAGGTAATAGCGGCCGCCAGGATGAAGTGATCACGCGCCTGATGATTTGGGCGATAGATGTTCGTGATTATCCACTGGCGGCGCGAATCGGGCGTTACGTTATCGCGCATAACCTGGCGATGCCAGACCGATTTAACCGCACGGCGGCGACAGCTCTGGTCGATGAAATTTGTGATCCGATCCTGGTTCAGGTTAAGGCCGACGACAGCACAGACGTATCGCCATATCTGGCGGTGCTCGATGAAGTAGCCGAGTTTACCGCAGCCAGCGATATGCCAGACATGGTGCGCGCCAAACTCCACAAAGCACGCGCTTTTGCACTGCGCAACGGCACGCCTGCCGAGCAGGAAACCGCACTAGGGCTGCTGCGTACTGCACTGATCATGGATCCTGGCGCAGGAGTGAAAAAGCTGATCGACAAACTCGCCAGCCAACTGAAGAAAACCGCAGCTGCGACTATTACCGGGGGTGAGTCTGCTGGCGACGATGGCGAAGAGGGGCAGAGTGATGGCCCTGCAGCACCACCGGTTACGGCGGCGGTGGCCGGAAAGCGCGCGCCTAAAACCGTCCGTACAAGCACAGCCAAAAAACCAGCGGCGCGCAAAACCACAACGAAAAAAGCGCCTGCCGCCAATAAATAATCGACTTGCGCCCCGTGCGCTGGCGGCGCGGTCGGAGATCTGCAACGCACTGCGTTTTCTTTTCTCCGTCCGCTCACCGCCACCTTTTCTGGAGACTACACCATGAGCCTTGTAGCCCCCCGCACAATAACCCCCTCAGCAGAGGATGTGTCGGATGTGGACGACGGCGGCGAGAAAGTCACCGCCGGTGTGTTCTGGCCCGAAATCGTGTTGAGCGATGCCCGTAAAGAGATGCGCATCACTGGCACGGTGACAACTTCGCGGCTGAAACATGTTGTTATCGAGGCGGTGGGCCATACCGCTGACCAGCTCGATACCTGGCGGATCGAACAGCAGAACGCCGGATTTGCATCACTGGATACCGTGCCAGCAATGGAAATTAACGGGCAGAGCGCAAAGGTTTACCGCTGGCGCCGCGCGGTTTACAGCATAGCCCGCGCCCTGCTGATCGAAACGTTCCGTGATGTGGACACGACCGGCGACGCCGGGGAGAAGAAAGCCGCTGCGCTGGCAAGCCAGGCAAACGATCACTGGCGTGATGCGCGCTGGGCTATCTCCGATATTCGGGGTGAAGTTCGCAATTCTGCGGAGGCATTCTGATGAAAGTGAAGGCCTTACAGGGCGATACGGTGGATTTGCTTTGCCAGCGTTATTACGGCACCACCCAGGGTGTCACCGAGATTGTGCTTGCTGCGAACAAGTCACTGGCTGATCAGATCTTCATGGAGGCCGGGCAGGTGGTGGAACTGCCGGAGATAAGCGCCTCGGCGACAAAGGAGACGGTGCAGCTATGGAGTTAATAAACCGCGCCTGGAATTGGGCCGCATACCTCTGGTCGGTGTTCCTCGGCAGCGTCGGAATGATGACGCAAAAGGACTGGCTGACGGCTATTGCGGCAGTAACAGGGGTAGTGGTGGCGGTGTTAGGTGAAATGCATCGCCGCCGGATGGCCCGTATCCATGAAACCAATAACGTGCTGCTGAACGATTTGATCGACGCCATTCGCGACGACACGGAAAACCGGCAGGACGTGAAAGAGCTGATCCGCACTATCAGGGAGGCGCCACGATGAAAAAGGGCGTTATTGCCTGCTCTGTCGCCGCGATTATCTCGCTGGCCGCCGTGCTCTGGCCGCAGTCACTGCGTACCAGCCCGGAAGCGCAACTGAAGATGGCGAAATATGAGGATTGTCGCAAGACCCCGTATTACTGCCCGGCAGGCGTATTAACCGTGGGGATCGGCTCTACCGGGAAAGTGCAGAACCGGGAGTATGCCGAGCCGGAGATTGCCGAGCGCTGGGTGAATGACCTGATGCGCGCGGAACGGTGCGTTAACCGCGAGTTTAACGGCGCGGCTGCACCGCAGCGTGTTTTCGAGGCGCTGACCGATAGCGCATTTAATGTCGGTTGTAGCGGGCTTGCCTGGTACACCAACAGGCAGGGGAAGAAGGTCAGAACGAGGATCTGGCGTAATGCGCAATCGGCTGACTGGCGCGGCGTCTGCGAGCGGGTAACGGATTTTGTTAACTCAGGCGGCAGGCGCTTGCAGGGACTGGTCAACCGCCGGGAAGAGTTCCGGGAGTGGTGTTTGTCAGATCCTGTGTTTAAGGAGGCGAAATGAAGGGGTTGATTGCCGTTATCACGGTGATCTGTGTCCTTCTGGCGGTGGCTTGCATCCGGTTAACCACGGAAACCAACAAGCGCGAAGCCGCAGAAAGAGCGCTGGCAGACGCTAACCAAAAACTGAACCAGACTAGCGATGTGCTGGCCGAAGTGCGGGCGCTGCGCCAGGACGTCAGCGAGATTGAAGCCAGTGTGAAAGCGCTGGGGCAAAAGCGTAACGAAGCCGGGGAGAAACGTCGTGAAAATATCAAAACTGAACTGGCCGGCGATCCCTGCGCTGCTGCTCATGTGCCTGACGCTGTCGCTGACAGCCTGTACCAGCGCGCCGCCGAAGTCGCCGCCGGTGATCATTCAGGAGCCTTTGCCAGAAAGCCTGATGGCAAAAACTGAAACGCCAGCGCCACCGCCCAGGCCGATGCGCTATGGGAATCTTGTGATCTGGTCTGATGCGCTACTTGATGCGCTGGATACCTGCAACACGGATAAGGCGGGCATTCGGGAGCTGGAACTGCGGCGAATAGCCCGGGGGATGAAATGAAAAAAGCCGAATTGTTACGCGAGGCGCTGATCGCCGCAAACACCTGGTGTAAGGCCAACCCTGAACTGATCACCGTCTGGGTTGAGAAGGGGAGTATTGAGACGCAAGCGACCGGCGAACCCTCGTTTATGTATCACTACACCATTCAGGTGCTGGCCGTGGACTTTCCGGGGCAGGTGGATGATCTCATGCTGCCGATCGTGGCGTGGGTATGGCATTACCAGCCTGATTTGCTGCTCAACCCGGACAATAACCGCAAAGTTGAGTTTGACGCGGACATTATCAGCGATGACATGGCCGATGTGCTGTTTAAGGTTCCGGTTTGGGAGCGCGTCATGGTGGAGATCGTCAACGGGAAACCCGTTGCTACGCACCTGGCGGAAGACCGCCCGCGCATTAATGGCGGTGAGTGGGAGGTGGTCTTTGATCCGGGCTTTGAGGGAGCGATGACATGAGCAACGATGCTGCGCTGTTTCAACAGCTTGATCAAGTATTCGCGGAAATCCTTTCCGCTATGACGCCAGCACGTCGCCTGCGCACGGCGAGAGGCATTGCCACCACGCTGCGCCGTACTCAGAGCCAGCGGATCGGTAAGCAGGTTGCGCCGGACGGCACACCATACCAGAAGCGGCACCGCCGGGTACTGCGTTCGCAGGCCGGGATCGGGTTTATCTGGCAAGGCGAAGAGCGCCGCCTGCACAACTGGCGGGCGACGCGTGGTAGTCGCGGGCGCATGTTGACGGGGTTTGATGAGGGGCGCGGCGCGGTGCGGTCGTTTTACCGTGCTGATATCGAGCGTTATCTCGATATCAGCTTCAACGAGACTCGCCGCGATACGACAAAAGCCGATCCAATGTTCCGTCGCCTGCGCACCGCGCGCTTTCTGAAAGCCCGCGCCACCTCTGAAGGGGCAAGCGTGGGATTCACTGGCGTAGCGGCCCGTATTGCCCGCGTTCACCAGTATGGATTGCGTGACCGGGTGAATGACAGCGGTGCGATGGCGAGCTATCCCCGCCGTGAACTGCTGGGCCTGAGTAAGACGGATCGAATGATGATTGCCCGGCAGGTGATTGATTCGCTGGGAGTGCGCTGATGGATATTGCCGAGCTGATCCGCCTGCTGGAGAACATCGGCCGCACCGGTACGGTGACGGAGATCGACGAGGAAAACTGGCGCGTCCGGGTACAAAGCGGAGGACTGGAAACGACCTGGCTGCGCTGGAACGCGCAGCGGGCCGGGGCATTTAAGGTCTGGGTGCCGCCATCCATTGGCGAGCAGGTCTGGCTCTTGTGTCTCGGAGGTAACACGGATACCGCCATCATTGGCGGCAGCCTGTACAGCAACGACAATCCGGCGTCGGGCGCGACGCGTAATGAAATGGTAGTCACGGCTCCTGATGGTGCGCGTTTTCGTTATGACGCCGAGGCGGGCGCCTTACAGGTGACGGGTATTAAATCGGCGGTGATCGAGGCGTCGGTTATCGTCACTTTGGATACGCCAGAGGTGAACTGCACCAACCTGTTGCGCGCGAAAAATCTTGATATCACCGAAGGCGGGGAAATGCGCGGTGATTTTAATCATGCCGGCGGGGCGTTTATCTCTAACGGCGTGCAGGTGGATAACCACAATCACGGCAAAGTTGAACGTGGTGATGACTGGACGGAGGGCACCCGATGAGTGAGCGCTATCGCGGTATGAATGCGAACGGCACCGGAACGCTGACGGATGAAGATCATGTGTGGCAGTCCGTGGGCGATATTCTGCTGACGCCAGTTAATACGCGCATTATGCGCCGCAATTACGGCTCGCTTTGCCCGGATTTGATCGACAGCCCGCAGAATGACGTCACGCGACTGCAACTGATGAGCGCCGCCGTTATCGCGCTGGCTGCATGGGAGCCGCGGATCGCGCTTGACGCTATCAATATTCACTATTCTGCTTCGGGCGCAGTAACGGCGGAGCTATCCGGAATGTTGACTGAAAGCATGGAAAAGAGCACCAGATCGGTAACGTTAAGGAGCGCCAAAAATGCCGACAATTGATCTCTCGCAGCTGCCGCAGCCGACCATTATCGAGGAACTGGATTTTGAAGAAATTCTGATCGAGGTGAAAGCGGTGATGGTAGCCGCTTATCCGGCAGATCAGCAGGCCGCCGTTATTGCCGCCCTGGCGCTGGAGTCTGAACCATTAAATGTACTCGCCCAGGCACTGGCATATCGCGAGATGTTACTGCGCCAGCGTATTAACGAAGGGGCGGCCGCCTGCATGCTGAGTCATTCGACCGGTGACGATCTGGATAATATCGCGGCGAACCTCGATACCGAACGCCTGATCAAGACCGAAGCAACCGAGACAACTGATGCCGAAATGGAAAGTGACGAGGCGCTACGCCTGCGGGCGCAGGCTGCTTTTGAGGGAATGAGTGTCGCCGGGCCATCGGCGGCCTATGAATACTTTGCCCGCAGCGCCAGCGGAAAAGTTGCCGATGCCAGGGCTTCCAGCCCGGCACCGGCAGAAGTGATTATTGCGGTGCTGTCCACCGAGGGCGACGGTACCGCGTCGCCAGAACTGCTGGCCGCTGTTGCCGAAGCGGTAAACGATGAAGAGGTTCGCCCATTGGGTGATCGTGTGACGGTGCGCAGCGCTGAGATTGTCGATTACGAGATTGACGCCACGCTGTACCTGTATCCGGGGCCGGAGTCAGAGCCGATCATCAATGCTGCTGATGCATCGTTGCAAAAGTTCCTGAAACAGAACGATAAAAAAATCAGCAGAGACGTGGCGCGCTCCGCCATTTCAGCGGCGCTCCATGTCCAGGGCGTACAGCGTGTCGTGCTGAATGCCCCGCCGGACGATATCAGGATCAGCGATATTCAGGCGGCCAGGAATATCGGCTACAACCTGGAAAACGGCGGAACGGATGAATAACACGCTTCTTCCTCCCTCTGCCAGCGCGTGGATGCGTTGCGCCGAAGCTGCCACGGCGAAGCTGTCCGGAATCACGGTAGCCATTCGCACGCTGTGGACGCCGACGGCATGCCCGGTTGATTTATTGCCGTATCTGGCGTGGGCGCTGTCGGTTGATCGGTGGGATAAGAACTGGCCGGCAGAGAAAAAAATAGCGTCAATCCAGCAATCCTACTGGCTTCATCGCCGGAAGGGTACGCGCGCAGCTGTGCGGCGAGTGATCGAAGATATGGGATTTTCCGCGACGTTTGCGGAATGGTTCGATGTCGGCGACGAGCCAGGCACATTCCGGCTTGAGATTGATGTAAATGAAGTTGGCCTTACACCAAAAACACTGGATGAACTTAATCGCCTAGTGGGAGATGCCAAGCCAGTTAGTCGGCATATGTCAACGATGACAATTACAACCCATACCAGGGGGAATGCATGGGTAGGCGCAGCGAATTTTGATGGCGAGGTAATTACCGTTTACCCGCCGAATTACAGGCCGGACGAAAGCATTTATTACGACGGGCAGGCTTTCTACAGCGGGAATTATCATTTTGCGGGTAACGATGCATGAATATTAGCGAAAAAGCACAATGGGAAAATAATGTCAGCATGCTGACTCGCCTCGATAAAGTTGAAGGTGGGCGAGAAGGTGCGGCGAATATTCAGGCGAAACAGCTGGGGAACCGGACGCAGTATTTAAAGCAGGCGGTTGAAGCCTACAGCACGCTAATTAAATCGGGAGAGTTACCCTACTCGAATCAGGATGAGGCTAAGGCGGCTATTGCTGCCGGTAAAGTACCTGAAGGTGCGTTATTCTCGGTGCGCTCTGAAAATTCCGGCGTGTGGGTGGAAGAATTCAAAAACGTTAATGGTGAGCCAGTTGCTACCGGGAAGCGCCTGCCTGATAGCCAGGGCGTATCCATCATCGTTTTCACGTCAGCGGAAGATCCGACAGGTACGAACGCGGGCCTGTCAATGACCGTTCCTGGTCAAACGTTCCGTGTAGCATACGATAACAGCGCTACCGAGACGGTTTACCGGAATAATGGCGGCAATGCGGTGAAGCTTTTCGAGGTCGCCGATAAGCGGGCAATGGAGCAACTGTTGCCAGATGCTGGGATTATGGGGGAAGTTGACCCAGATTATGCCGTCGAGTTTGTTGATGCATTGTTCCGTCGCGCCGTGGGTATTGATTTGCGTGGTGTGCTGGAAGCGAACGCCGGAATGCGCATTATGGGAGTCCCTGTAACCAACTTGCCGGATGACTCCGATTACTGTTTTGCATTTGGTGATGAGCTGGGGCGCATTGTCTTTGGTATCGGGAAAACAGGCTTCATCGAAGTGATGGGAATGCGGATTTTTGTCACGGAGGGTGAGAACTTTCTTGAAATTATTGATGAAAATCAGCGGGTATCTGCCGGGATTGGCAGCAAAGGCGAGATTTTCAATAATTCAGCGGTGGAGGCGCAGCCCGTCGAGCCTGAGCGATTCTGGCTTGATTTTGCCGAAGTGCTGCATGTCATTATCTACGGGCAATCACTTTCAATCGGGCAATACGGCACGCCGGTGCTGAACACGCCGACACGCAACGCCCTGATGTTCAATACGGGGGTGCGGAGTTACAGCTCCACCCCGGCATCACTGGTGCCGCTGCGTGAAACTGTCAGTGGCAGCAACGGGGAGACAGTGGCGTCCTCTCTGGTGTATGGCTTTACTGATAACGTCAGCGATATGGCCGGTCGCGATCTACTGTTTAATGCTGGCGGCGTCGGGGGAATTACGGTTGAGGGGCTTTCGAAAGGCACAGAGCCTTATCGCCGGTTGATTGCGCACCTGACATGGACAGCTTCGCAAATGGTGCTACAGGGGCGTGACTATGCCGCGGATTTTATGTTGTGGATCCAGGGCGAAGCGAACATGGCAAACGGGACCAGCGCTGACAGTTACACCGGGAGGGTGTCAACCTTACGGGCGGATGTGGCCGCAGATACGGCGGGGATGCGTGATGTGGGACGCGATCTGGTCATGTTGATGTATCAGACCTCATCTCACGGCTATTACGTGGGTACAGCAGAAAACCCACCGGAGCTTATCGCTCAGGCGCAGCTTGATATGGCGCTGAATAATCCTCTTATTGATATGTGGGGGCCATCATATATGGGGCTTCCGGCAAACCATACCATTGGACAGGGAAACGTCCATCACAATGCCCACGGTTACCGGCTGATGGGCCTATATGCGCAAAAGGCATTGCGACATCGCCTGCGAACACGCACCGCAGATAAGCCGAATGGTGAAAAATATTTACCTGTGCATGCTAACCGTGCCCGAAAAATAAACAGCAGAACCGTGATTACTGATGTATTTACGTATCACCCACCGTTAGTTATTGATGACTCGTATATCACTGAGCTGGCAGATGGTAATCATGGTGTCGAATTACATGATGAAACCGGGCGGCTTGATATTGTATCCGTGGAGATTGTGGCGGGAACGAAAATTAAAATCGTGTCGAAAACAGACATCGGAAACGGGGCGTTTGTGGCATTTGCCTGGACGCCGGAGAACCGAGGAGAAATCACAAACAACCGATATCAACAATGGTTTTTCGGGCGAGAAACAGGGGTACGAACAACCATTCATGATTCTGACCCTGAAAAAACTGATTTAACAGATGAAAACGGCAAGCCTTATCCGCTTTATAACTATTTGCCGATTCAGAAGATTGCCATTTCCGAATAACAGATAAAATTAAACGAGGTATTTTATGATTCAGTTTCAGGTCGCTAAGGATTTTGGTAATCCCCTGCTGCCAGTCAGTAAGGCCCGCTCGGAAATGTATCTGGATTCTGCACTCTCTATTTACGAAATGCGCAGCGCAAAAGAAAGCAGCAGTAATGGCAGAGCGCTGGAGGTTAACGGCCTGACCTTTGATAATGAGGGGCTGGTTTGTGATGGCATTGATGGTCATTACGCTGATACGAGGCTTATTGAGCCTCTGGCTAATACCGTCATCGTTGCATTTCGGGCTAATCCGCAGGGAGTCACAACGCAGATTTACTCGGGCCTGCCTGAATCGGAGAGACCGTTTACAGGAGCGCGGGCCGCGATTACTAAAGACGGTATTTTTGTGGCTGATACGGGGGCGACGCCCGCGACGATCCACGCTCAAATCGGCAATATCACGCCAGGCTGGGAGCTAATAGCAGTAGTGACGGGAGCAAAACAACTTTCGGTAATCCGTGCATCGACTATGGAAACAGTGACCACGAAGTTTGAAACCCGAAACGAGCCGAAAAGAACTATTCGCATCGGGGGTGGGTATGTTGCCCCGCACAACCTGGGTATCAACGGACGTGTAGGATTATGGGCAATGTATAACGGTGCGCTGGATAGCGCGACCATCGCAGGTCTGTTTGCAAAAGCACGTTCCATCATGGCTGGGAAAGGCGTAATTGTTCCGTAGTGGGAGGTAAGCACGTGGATAAATTATTTTATGCGCGCCTTACCAGCGCGGGAGAGCGGAAGTTTGCCGCCGCTGCTGTCTCGGGGGAGCCGGTCAACTTTAGCGAGATGGCGGTAGGAGATGGCGGCGGAATCGTACCTGACCTGTCAGAGAATGACGATCTGGTTAATGAGCTTTACCGGGCGCCGTTAAATCGCGTGGTCATTGCCGATCAGGGTGCCAATATTATTCGTACTGAAATGATCATGATGCCGCAGGTGGGTGGGTTCTGGGTTCGTGAGGCAGGCCTCTATGATAACGAGGGAGTCTGTATTGCCGTTGCGACGGTGCCACCTTCCTATAAGCCATTGCTGGCGCAAGGATCGGGGAGGCTTCATGCTGTAAACATCTGGATTGCGGTAAGTAGTACCGCAGATGTTGAGCTAAAAGCCGATCCGTCAGTCATCCTTGCAACGGTTGACGAGGTGAACAAAGCCAAGAATGAGGCGAAGGATTACACCGATCAGGTTACAGGAGATCTGGATGCTAATATTCAGCAGGCAATCACAGATGCTATCACTGCGGCACGTCGGGACTTCTGGGAAGAGGAAAACCCGCCGGGAACGGTGCGCTTCTTTGCTCAAAATATCGATCCGAACGAGAAGTGGCCGTGGTCGCAATGGACTTACACCGGCGAAAATAAAACGATCCGCGTCGGCAAAGCGGACGGTTCAGACGTCGGCGCGACCGGCGGCAGCGATACCGTCACGCTCAAGCAGGCCAACCTGCCCGCCGTTCAGATTGATGTGAGTGGCGAAACCAGTGAACAGAAAGAGCAGAAGCTGACGACCACGCGCGGCGGTGTTCACAATCATGGTGGGGTGGCAGGTAAAGATGACCCGTGGGAAATTGGCGGCGATGTGCGTCAGCTCTTTAACCCGAAAGAGCTGGGTGTGACAGATGACGCCGGAGAGCATGATCACGAAGTCACGGTACCTCCGCATAAACACACGACAACCGGCAAAACCGCGAACCTCGGCGAAGGTAAATCGTTCAGCGTGATTGAGGCCCACACTTTGCTAATGTGTTGGGCGCGGGTTGCCTGACGGGAAGGATGGGAGGGTTTGAATTTGGTGGGGGTTATTTTTTTCTCCACCAGTCCCACTCTGCGTGAAGCCAGATTAAAAGCATGGCGCAACTGGATATAAACATAACATCGGGCCATTTGGTGAATCCTGTGGTAATGGACGCAAAAGAGACTACAGCGGCCAAGCGTACAAGCCATTTATTAGAGTTCATTTTTTTATACTTACCATTGTTAAGAAGAATCTTATAGCCAGCGCAGAGGCAAAAACGCGAGTATTCTGTGATTATTCCGTATTGGTTCTGTTATGAAACGGTTACGAATTGCACTTGCCATTTTTGTGCTGGTAGGCCATGCCGTCATTCTAGCGTGGCATTTTGGCTGGTAACAATCATTGAGTTACATCTTTTACCGGTGATGCCACGTTTTTGACCTATTAATATTAGGGGTTTTCCATGTCGGTCCGTATGTACGACATCAAGCACCGCTAAAAATAACGTGCTGCGGCATGGTCAGAAATGGCGATGTTTGCCGGTATAGCAAAGCCCCTCGATGAGAGGCTTTTTGTTGGATTAAAACAGGCGATTAACTGAGTTAGTTGTTGCGTTAATAGCTTTGGTGGCGCTGGCCTGAAGGTCTGCCAGGGCATCGCTGATGGAGGATGATTGCAGCTTCTCACGAAAATCTGCGTCCGCCCGGCTGAGGCTTAACGTAAATTCAATTTTTTTTGCGCCACCGAACTGATCGAACTCTGTTTTTCCTCGTTCCAGCCGCGTCATGACGTACATCCCGTAAATCCGTCCATCCCCTTCAATCAGCGGCCAGGGGCGGCCTGAAAATCCGATCGTCTCCAGCGCAGAAAGCGACAGGTTGCCGCCGGTAATTTCCGGAAAGAGCACCCCGGACAGGGTAATATTGTCCTCACCCGGCCCGATGTACTGCCACCCGGCAGACTGATTAACCCGGTCGTTTTTAACATGCCTCCATTCCTGCGCGTGCTGGAGCTGCTGATAAGGGGCCGTGCGCAGCGTAAAAACAAACATCCCGAAAACCATCATCATGCTGATTACCTCTAATCTCTGTCGCGGAACGAGCCACGGTTACTTCTGGTTGTGCTGGCCATTGCATCGCGAACGGCATTTCTGACCATTCTTTCCAGATCCCGCGCTGAATGCTGGCCTACTTCGTTAAAGACCAGGTTAAACACTGGCGCACCACTTGTCGGGGCGGAAACGGGCGCCGACAGCGGGCCTTGTGTGGCTGAGGGAACGGAGAGAATGCCGCCTGCCGCCGGAGCTGCAACGCGCGGTACTGCCTGAGGTGAGATCCGCGCCTCCTGATAGGCGCCGCGCAGGGCCAGTGCGCGAGGCAGGTTTTTAAAAATAATGTCGCCAGGGCCAATCTTTTTGCGTGCTTCCTTCGTGTTGTCGGCGGTCGCCTTCGTGTTATCCGCAATGCTATTCAGGCGGCGTAACGTGCCGGTATTGCCGGACAGTGGCGAGGGAGCGGGCGGAGCGCCTGCGGTAACCGGGGAATCTGATTTTTTAGGTGACCAGTCCCACGCCTTTTGAACCATTTTCTTTTGCTTCGGATCCCACTCCCACGACGTCGGTTTTTTAGGTTCGAGGTTGTTGGCCTTAGCTCGCGCAGCGTCAATGCCTGAAGGGATTAGCCCCAGCTTTTCAAGCAACAAGCTGACCCCTTCGGTCAGCAAGCGAAGTGGGGTAAAAAGCAGATTAAGAGCGGTACCCAGCACCTCGCCAAATGTTTTCCCGGCGCTGGCGCATTTATCCAGCGCATCGCGGGAAAAATCAATCGGTGTAAATAACTGGCTGAACCAGCCCCAGACTTTCGCCACCCCGGCGCTGATGGCATCAAACAGTGGCACTAGAAAAGAAAATGACTGAATCAGTGGGGAAAGCCCCCGGCTGATGCCGGTAAACAGCCCGGAGAAAAACGCCTTAATCGGCTCCCAGTATCGCCAGATGAGCAGGCCAGCGGTAATGAACGCTGCCAGAATCAGGCCGGGGATCCCCAGCAATGAAGCAAGGATGACTCTTAAGCCTGAGAACGCCATGCCGAGCGTCGAAATACCGCCGGTCGCGGTAATTGATGAGATGCCGATCATGCTGAGAATCAGGCGGAGTTTTGCCAGGGGGCCGAGGATAAAACTGGCGGCAATGCTGGCAATACCCACCGCCCCGGCAAAGACAGCCAGCGCCCCACTGACAAGGATCAGCGTCTGCGTCAGCCGCGGGTTTTCTTTAACCCATTCACTGGCTGACGTGATTAAGTCACTTAACCCCTGAGTCAGTTTACGTAATGGCCCGTCGGTGGTTTCTTCCACCTGGATGCGGAAGCCTTCCCATGCGCTATCCAGATTTTTCAGATCGCCGCTGAGGTTGTCGGCCATCACTTTAGCCGCTTTCTGCGCTTCACCCTGTGATCCGCGTAAATCTGCCAGTAGCTTTTGCAGCTCACCGCTACCCGCAGATCTCACCAGTGCCTGGAATGATTTGGCCGCTTCTTCCCCTGCGATATCTTTGAAGAAGGACAGTTGATCGGTATCGCCGTACTTCGAGACGGATTTATAGATATCCGAGAGGATGGCTTCTGCCGGTCGCATTTTGCCGGTAGCGTCAGCCACGGTAACTCCTAGCTGTTTCAGCGCCGCTCGTGCTGTGGTGGTAGGCGCTGCAAGCCGGGAGAACGTCGTTTGCAAACCTGTACCAGCGATACTGCCACGGAGTCCCACGTTCGCCATTACGCCGATCATGGCGGTGGTACGTTCAACATCAACGCCCAGGCCGGCCATGCCGGTACCCGCGTATTTCATGGCTTCACCGATATTGGTTAAATCGGTGTTGGTGCGGGTAAAGGCGGCAGTCAGCACGTCACTGACACGATCCATTTCCTTTGGATCGAGACGGAATTGCGACAGGATGTTAGAGCTGATGTCGGCACTTTCGCCAAGATCCATGCCACCGGCCAGCGCCATGTTAAGCACGCCGGGTAAGGCCGCCTGAATAGCTTCAGGGGTGAAGCCGGCCATCGCGAGGAATGCCTGACCGCTCGCGGCGTCGCGGGTAGTAAAGGCCGTTTCTGCACCGAGTTTTTTTGCCTGCGCGCGAAGGTCGGCCAACTGGGATGAGTTTTTGCTGAGGCGGGTTAACGCCTGTACGCGTGACATTTCCTCATCAAAACCCACCGCGGGCGCCAGGAACGACCCCGCCGCATAGCCTGTAGCCGCTGCGCCAAGTGTCATCCCCATTCCAGTGCCACGGAGTTTTCCTGCGGTTTCTTTGGCACGCTCATAGCTTGCCTGTGCGCGCGTCGTTGCCGCCAGCTGGCGACGTTCGCGCTCCAGAATCTGGTTATATTGCTCTGTGCGCCGGATTGCGCTCTGAATTGCACCGCTGCCGGATGAGAGGTTTACGCCGTGCTGGCGTACCGCCTGCGCCGCCGTGCGCAGCTGCGTGGTCTGTTTGTTATAGGTATCCGTCAGCCGCGAGAGCTTGCCGCGCAGCGATTCAAGACGAGCCGCCTGTGCTTCGGTAAGCTGGCCGCCTTCGCGCTGTTTCTGGTTGAGGCCGTCAAAGGCCCGCTGGGTTGTTTTAAGTTTCTGCGCCGTTTCATTGGCCTGCGAGCGTAGCTTGTCGAATGCCGCTGCGCTTTTCTCCAGATCTTTGATCGACGACTGCGTTTTCTTGAGGGAGTCAGAAAGGCCGCCAATAGCTTTACTGGCGGCGTTGACCGGACGGGTGAGTTTATCAATGGCGCTGAACGCAACGCGAATACTAAGATCCATCGTCGTCATCCTCCTTATCATGGTTGCCGCTTCTGATAGCCGCCCGTTCGCGCCAGGCTATCAGCTCGGGCAGCTCCATGCCGTACATCTCGGAGGGCGGCCAGTGAAAAATAACAGCGATATCGGCGATCAGGTCGTCGATATCGGAGATAACTGCTTCTCTTACTTGCTCGCCGTCGCCGCTTCGGTGACTGCGGACGGCTCCGCTTTCGTCAAAAAAGGCGTGATCTCTTCACACAGCGCAGTAAAGTCGCCGGTCGCCATCGTGGCAATCTCGACAGCTGTCAGTTGCGGGCTGGTTGTGCGCGTCAGCAGCGTGGAAACGGCGTCATAGTCGAAGTTGAGCACATCAACCAGTTTTAGGCCGCGCAGCGAGCCAGCCTGCTTAATAGTGTCGGTGATAATGATGGTTTTAATTTCCTGATCACCGCGTTTGATAGGCTTGCTTAAAGTAACAGACATTGGTAATTCTCCGGGCGGCCGGTCTGGCCGCCATTGATAGTGGTTAAAAAGTTACTGGCCGAGGCCCAGCGCGGAGGCAATCCGATCTGGATAGAGGCTCTTACCGTTGCGTTTGTAGATGAAGTTCAGCAGGTCGATTTCCAGCAAGGGTTTATCGTCTACTGATTCTTTGTAATAGGTGTTTTTGATCGCATAGGTGTGGTTTGTGTCATCACCCTGTTTTGCTTCACCCTGATCAATTTCAGTGATGCGGCCGCGCATTTCGACTTCCAGCAGCGAGCTGGTACCGCCGCTGTAAATCTCACCCACAAAGCGCAGGCGCAATTCGTCAATATCGCCGCCCCATTTCAGGATCAGCTCTTCGACTACACCGCCGACAATCATTGATGCATCCAGCGCCCCGGCTTCCAGGCCGAGATCGACGCCCGCCGCGCCAAGCATGCCACCGCCCTGATAGTCTTCTGTTTTCCGGGTAAGTTTCGGGAGCGTGACGCTAGGCACTTTCCCGATATAGTTTTCCCCGTCCACAAAGAGGGTAAACAGCCGCAGTTTTTTAGGAATAGCCATTTACGCACCTCCCAGCGATGCAAAAGCCGGTTCGTAATACTGATCGGTGAAGGTCTGGATCAGAGTTAAATCTTCCAGAGGCGGTACCGGGCTGTAGTTGTAGCGCACGACAGCCTTACCCTGGCGCAGGCCAGTGGTTGGGTTATCGACGATATCAAACCAACACGCCGCACCAATCAGCTTGCCCGCCGTGACGAGCGCCTGAAGTTTGGCGTTAATACCGCTCACCACGTCTTTCACGTTCGCCGGGGTGAGTGGGCTGTCAACGGTGGTAAATTGCGCCTCGGCGATACTGTCCGCAAGGATCTGGGCGGTACGGGTGTACACCTCGAAAATATATTCTTCGGTGTCTGTGGTGCGGTTGCCCCAGAAGCGGAAGCCGTCACGCTTAATCAGCGTGGTGATTTCGTTGGCGTTCAGCTCGTTGGCGTCGGAGTCTTCCGCCTGTAGCGCCCAGAATACGTCTTTGGTAATCCCCAGCACGTTTTTAACCGCCACGTTAGATAGCGATTTATGCCAGCCCTGCTCGTTATCGATCAGTGCTCGCAAACCTAATGCATAAGCCACGGCGGGAAATTCTTCATTGGCGCCGGTCAGTGAGTTATAGGCGATGAAGTTCGGCCAGATCAGCATGCCTTCGCGCTCTGCAAATTGTTCACGATAAGCTTTCGCTTCGGTGATCGTTTCGCAGCCATCGCAGTAGCTGTAAGAGAACGCCCGGAGCTGCTTTGCAATCACGCGTAACTGCGCGGTGACCTCCTGCGTGTCATACATTGGTACGCCGAGGATGCGCGGGCGATAACCGGTTTTTTGCTCTGCCGTCAGCAGGGCAAACATGCCGGTATAGCTGCCGTCTGCCTTCGTTCCGCCAATGATGAGCTGAGACTGTGTCTGTGCGCCTTCCTCGGTCTTAGCTTCAGCGACACGCACGACGATCACGCGGGTGCTAGCCTGGTCGGAAATAGCCTTGAGCGATTTGTACAGGGAGCCGGTTTTACCGGCTTTACCCAGCACGCTGATCACTCGCGTAATCAGTACCGGTGTATCAAGTGGAAAAGTTTCGGGATCGGCATCCTCAGCAACCGCCACCAGGCCAATGACCGTTGAATCAACATCGTTGATTACGGTCTGTAGGTCGGTGTTTTCTTTGGTGCGCGCCCCGTGGAAAAAGTTGTCGGTCATACTCTACCGCCATCATGTTTAGTGAGTTCGGGGTGATAATCCCTGAAATACATGGCGTCGTCTCGCGGCGGTGGTTGTGGGCGTTCCGTGACAACAAAAAGCCGTCGCATGCCTCGCGCGCGCATGGAACTATCAGTGGCGGAGGGCAATCATGGCGCTGAACACAGACACAATCGACAATGCAAAAAGCCTGCTGAATGCAGGCGCTCAGGACTTCAAAAATTATCAGGATGAGTTGTCACGCATCCCGGCGTTTAATGTCCTGATTGGCGGCAAGGCGCTGACCGTGCTGGATGAAAAAATAATTTCTCTGGAGCTGACGGATAATCGCGGATTTAACGCCGACGAGCTGACGATAATCGTTGATGACAGCCAGGGCGATATTGAGCTGCCGCCTCGTGGCGCCGAGTTGTCGTTATCGCTTGGATGGCAGGGGGAATCGCTAATCTACAAGGGGGTTTACATTGTTGATGAGATCGCACACTCAGGGCCGCCAGACCGCATCGAGATAACCGCCCGTAGCGCTGATTTTCGCGATGAATTCAATATCAAACGCGAGGTGTCGTGGCATGACGTGACGGTAGAGCGCATCGTGTCGGCTATCGCTCACCGTTACAAACTGAAGCCGGTTATTTCCGAGCAGCTGATGAACGCCGAGATAGATCATGCCGACCAGACCCAGGAGAGCGATATGTCATTCCTGACGCGTATGGCGGATATTCTCGGCGCCATAGCCACGGTAAAAAACGGTTGTCTGTTGTTCATTCTGCCGGGCGGTGGCGTCAGTGCGAATGGCAAAGCGTTGCCGGAGTTCGCCATTACACGCGGTAGTGCAGAACGTCATTCGTTCCGCATTGCAGACCGCGACGCTTACACCGGTGTGCAGGCTTACTGGCTGGATCTGAACTTCGGTAAAAAGAAAAAAGTCACGGTGAAGAAGCGCAAGAAAACCACGGAGAAGAAGCCGCGCAGCAGTAGCCGGGAGGGAGATTATATCGCAGGGGAAGATGGTAATGTTTTTGTACTTCGTACAACATACAGCAGCGAAATGGCGGCACAGCGCGCGGCCGCCGCAAAATGGCAGCAGCTTCAGCGCGGTGCAGCTGAATTTTCGTTAACCCTGGCTTATGGGCGCGCAGATCTTTATCCGGAGATGCACGGAACCGTAACGGGATTTAAAGATGCGATAGACAAGCAGGACTGGATAATCGCGAAGGTGGGGCATACGGTAGACGACAGCGGATTCAAAACCAGGCTGGAGCTTGAGGCGAAAATACCTGAATGGATTGCAGAAAGTGAGAGTTAACGGCCATAATATGAGCGAGTTCAACTCCCGCCCCGGGAGGCCATCATGTTTAAGTGTCCTGTTTGTGGTGCCGTTGCAAAAACGCGCACTAGTCGCTCGTTAAGCAATACCACCGTTCGGCATTATCACCAGTGCCAGAATTTTGAATGTAGTATCACTTTCACCACGCTAAACAGCGTTGAAAAACTGGTAACAAAGCGCGCACCGCGTGAGGCTCTACAGCCGGGCTTTATCCCCTCAGATGCCTTTCCTGCCTCACACTACGGTAGCGATCAACTAACCCTCCCAGTTTAAAATAGCCCCCGCAAAAGCGGGGTTTCTTTCTTGTCAATGAAGAATTATCCGATAAAATAAAAATGTTTTGTAACAAATGACAATTAATAAGTAACGATGGGGATGATTGCTATGGCTTTGGTTAGCTGCCCGGAATGCCGGAAAGAAGTGAGCGATTCAGCATTGAGGTGTCCATCCTGCGGTAAACAATTAAGGAAGCCGCGTCGCTCAATTTTTGGGGTACTAATAAAATGGATCTTCATTTTATTTAACATCTTCATGATCTATGCCCTTTTTAAAGGACTAGGCGGAACTGGTGAAGTTATAAGCCATGCTACATCTGAAGCGGAAAGGGCAGGAGCCGCTTTAGGCGCAGGTTTGGGAATGATGGCCATTGGTACTATTTGGGTCATCGGCGACATAGTCATTGGAATACTGGTGTTTCTTACCAGACCAAAAGGATGACCTCATGAAGAAAAGTTTTATTTTCATTGCGACATTTTTAGCCGCTTCCGTTTCATTGGCTACTCATGCTCAAGAGGAGTCAAGGGACTTTAAAGGGGTTCTTCAGTGCCGGACGATTGAGGATAGCTCGCTGCGTCTTTCTTGTTACGATAATTCAATTCCTCCTTCGCGAACGAAGAGCGCTGAAAAATTTGAAAGTAGAGAGCAATGCCCCGATGAAAAAACGGATGAGAGACGTCTGACCTGCTATGACAGATTTTTCTCGCCAACTTTCAAACCAGTGAGTTCAGCCAAAAATGCACCTTTAGACGCTGAAGTTTCTAAAAACGAGGCAATCAGTAAAGAAAAGGTCCTTGAGTGCCGATCAGAATTAAATGGAACCAAACGATTAGCATGTTATGACAAGCTTTTTCCGCAGGATGCAGCAGAAGAGGATGAGCCTGCTGTAGCAGAAGCGACTCCGAACCCCGGAAAATGGCTGACCCATATAACAACATCTCCGGTTGATGATTCAAAAAACGTGGTTTTAATGTTACCTAGCAATGATTCCATCAGAACCCCATTTGGCGAGACAGTCACACCAACGATTTTTGTGGCCTGTCGTGAAAAGAAAACTGAAGTTTTTATTAATTGGGATGTGTACTTAGGACTAGAGGAAACAAGTATGCTTTACCGGCTTGATAAGCAGAAAGCCGTGGAAAGAAGCTGGTCGATTTCTACCGACACCAAAGCGGTCTTTTATAGTGGCAGAGATATAGATTTTGTTAAGGCTCTAGCTAAATCTGAAAAGATGTTTGCAAGAATAACCCCCTACAACGAAAACCCTGTATCGGTCACATTTGAGTTAACTGGGTTGAACAATGCATTAAAGCCGCTGCAGCAGGCGTGTGGCTGGAAATAGAGAATAGTTGAAGTCAAATTGAGCCACGATTACTCGTGGCTTGTTTGTCAACGCTGTCTACGTTTTAACGCAACGTCAACGATACATGAAAAACCCCGTACTAGACGGGGCCTGATGGATGCCAAGTGGATGCACTGAATTTTAATCCTTTAAGATTCAATGTATTGCGCGTCTTATAAACCCGGAGCACTCCGGGTTTTTTAGCAGGTTAGGGTGAGCCCAGGTGGGGATAAACCTCCTAGACGTTTTTACGCTCAATCGTCTGTTCGCCCCAGAACAGGCTGTCTTTATCGGTTTTGGCAAAGGCCAGCGCCAGCACTTCGTCGCTGCCTTCCTCCCAGATTTGCTCCGCCAGTTTCTCATCGTAGTGGGCGACTTCGAAAATCGCCTCGGCAATTTCCGGTGAGGTGTTACGTAAACTTGCCCATTCGCCGACGCGATGTGCTTTTGCTTCTTGAGTTGGCATAGTGCTCCTCCTGCAGAAGATTAGCCGTGCAGTTTAACGGCCAGTTTGGCGACATGTTCACCCTGATAGCGGGCGATGGCTAACTCTTCCTCGCTCGGCTGCCGCGAGCCGTCGCCGCCGGCGATGGTGGTTGCGCCATAAGGGGTACCGCCGCGTACCTGGGAGATATCGAATAGCTCCTGGGCGCCATAGCCGATCGGGACGATGATCATGCCGTGGTGGGCCAGCGTCGTCCAGGTCGAGGTAATGGTTTGTTCCTGGCCGCCGCCGGTACCGGTTGAGCTAAATACGCTGGCGATTTTGCCATACAGAGCGCCGGACGCCCACAGACCGCCGGTTTGATCGAGGAAAGTACGCATCTGACCGGACATGTTGCCGAAGCGCGTCGGGGTACCAAAGATGATGGCGTCATACTCTGCCAGCTCCTGCGGCGTGGCGACGGGCGCGTTTTGCGTTTTCCCGCCTGCTTTGGCGAATGCTTCAGCCTGCATGGTTTCCGGCACGCGCTTCACAACCACCTCAACGCCGTCCACCCGGTTCGCCCCATCGGCGACGGCGTGAGCCATGGTTTCAATGTGTCCATACATGGAATAATAAAGCACCAGAATTTTAGCCATTTCCATCACTCCTCGGTTGCATTATAAGCCAGCAAAATAGCTGGTACCTTTAAAGATAAAGCCTCCGCCGGAGAGTGCAAATCCAACGGGCATTTGTTTGATTTATAACAAAATGACAAAGCGTTATTTACTTTTCCTTGCACCGCGCGGCCTGAAAGGAAGTGAAGGAGGAAGCGTTGCGCCTGCTATTTTGGCCGCTGCGGCGAGGATGTAGCATCAGGATACATTTTTGCTGACTATTTTTTCTTCGCCAGCAGAGTCGGTTAGGAGCGGTTCGCGGCGCGAGGAAGCTTTTTTCGCCCGGCTTTGTTTCTGGATATTACATTCGCCGCCGTCAGCCGCAGTCATTCACTAACCTTATAGATACGCGGCAGGACAGCGGCGTCGCCGCTCCCGCGTAATGCACTATGATGTCTAACCTAATGGAGGTCAGTAATGGCAAACCATCGTGGCGGTTCCGGCAACTTTGCCGAAGACCGTGAAAGAGCATCAGAAGCAGGACGTAAAGGTGGCCAGCATAGCGGGGGGAATTTTAAAAATGACCCTCAGCGCGCCTCAGAGGCTGGCAAAAAAGGGGGTAAAAACAGTCATGGTAGTCGTGAAAGTTAACGCGCGACTCGCACTGTTCTCTTTGATGCGGCGTTAATCTCCCCGACCCAACCGCATCGCCCTCGCCGCCGGCATCTGCCGGCGGTTTTTTTATCTGTCAGTGGTTGCGCTCCCGCCGGGCGGATTGCACACTGGTCGCCCGTTAATCGTCATGGCTGTCTTATGTCTTCGTTAAAATTCTCCGTTAGCCGCCAGGAAGCGCTCCTTATCATGATCACCATGTTCTGGGGAGGGACGTTCCTTGCCGTACAGTACGCGGTGAGCCTCAGCGGGCCGCTGTTTTTTGTCGGTTTGCGTTTCGCGACCGCCGCGCTGGCGGTGGGCCTGCTTTCGCTGCGCACTCTGCGCGGTCTGACGTGGCTGGAGGTGAAGGCCGGGGTAGCGATTGGCGTGGCGATTGCGCTGGGGTATGGCCTGCAGACCTGGGGACTACAGACCATCTCCAGCAGTAAATCTGCCTTTATCACCGCGATGTATGTGCCGCTGGTGCCGCTGCTGCAGTGGCTGTGCCTGGGACGTATGCCGGGGGTGATGTCCTGCGTGGGGATTGTGCTGGCCTTTATTGGTTTAATTCTGCTGGCCGGGCCGGAAAATAATCTGCTGGCGCTTGGCGTGGGGGAGATGATCACTCTGGCAAGCGCGGTGGCGATCGCGGCGGAGATTATCCTTATCAGCGCCTGGGCCGGGAAAGTCGATGTCCGCCGGGTGACGGTGGTGCAGCTGGCGACCGCGTCGCTGGTGGCTTTCGCCGCCATGAAGCCGGCGGGTGAATCGGTGCCGTCGTTGACGCCGGCCCTGCTCGGCGTCGCGCTGGGGCTGGGGATTTTCAGCGCGATCATTCAGGTGACCATGAACTGGGCGCAGCGCAGCGTCTCGCCGACGCGGGCCACCCTTATTTATACCGGTGAACCGGTATGGGCCGGTATTTTTGGCCGGCTGGCCGGTGAGCGTCTGCCGCTGCTGGCCCTGCTCGGCTGCGTTTTGATCCTCGCGGGAGTGCTGGTGAGCGAGCTGAAGTGGAAGCGCAAGTCGCCGCCGCAGGTTTCCACAAACGACGATGCGCAGCCGCTCGCTGACCTAGCCGATCGCCGCGAGCCATAATATTTTCCTTCTGACCCGACAGCGGCGCTTATCCTGGCTGGTACTCGTCCGGCTCTGATTGTCTCCAGGCCCGTGCCAGCGCAGCGCCGCCGGGCGATGGCTCTAGGCACGGCGTCGCTTTTATGCCGGGTGGCGGCTGCGCCTTACCCGGCCTACGTTCGTACGACCTGCCGTTAATTTATTCACCTTTCTTGCTGAAACTGCCGGTGCTTACGGCCTCAAAATCGCTGAGACATTCCCGGAAGGCCGTGGCAGTCTCCAGGCCCGGCAAGCGCAGCGCCGCCGGGCGGTCAGGTTCCGTGCCCGTGGTGGTGCCGGATGGCGGCATAAATCCCTTATCCGGCCTACAGGATCACACCACCCAGGCCCACACCGCTCCCTGCGCCAACGCCGCGCTAATGTGGCTTACACCGGCGTTACCCTGGCCTCCTTCGCCTCGCGCGTCCCGCGATGAAGCAGCGCGTGCAGCAGGATCGCCCCGAAGGTGGCCGTGCCAATCCCGCCCAGCGTAAAGCCGCCCAGCGACAGCGCGAAATCGCCGGCGCCCAGCACCAGGGTCACCGACACCATGATCAAATTGCTGTTTTGACTCAGATCCACCCGGTTTTGCACCCAGATCCGCGCCCCGGCGACGGCAATTAAGCCAAAGACCACGATCGAGGCGCCGCCGATTACCGGCCCGGGAATGGTGTGGATTAATGCGCCGAACTTCGGCGAGAAACCCAACAGCATGGCAATCAGCGCCGCGGCGACAAACACCAGCGTTGAGTAGACCTTGGTCACCGCCATGACGCCGATGTTCTCCGCATAGGTGGTGACCCCGCTGCCGCCCACCGAACCGGAGAGCATGGTCGCCAGCCCGTCGCCGACGAAGGCGCGCCCCATGTACGGGTCCATATTGCGCCCAGTCATCCCGGCGACGGCCTTCAGGTGCCCGAGGTTCTCGGCCACCAGGATCACCGCGACCGGCGCAATCAACATCATCGCCTGGCCGTTAAAGGATGGGGTGGTAAAGTGCGGCAGCCCGAACCACGCCGCCTGGGCGAGGGGGGAGAAGTCCAGCGGTTTGCCAAGGCCCAGGCCGTTAGCCAGCAGGGCGTACAGCGCGCAGGCGACGATCAGGCCGACCAGGATCAGCAGTCGCTGCAGCATCCCGCGGGTAAATACCGCCACTATGCCGATGCAGAGCACAGTTAACACCGCCATCCAGCTGTCGAAGGCGCTGGCGGAGACGCTGCGCACGGCAATCGGCGCCAGGTTCAGGCCGATAGCCATCACCACCGCGCCGGTCACCACCGGCGGCATCAGGCGCTCGATCCAGCGGGTGCCGATCTTCATCACCACCAGACCAATCAGGGTGTAGACCAGCCCGCAGGCGATGATCCCGCCAAGGGCGACGCTCAGATGAGGGTTCAGCCCCTGGCCGTTAAAGCCGGTAATGGCGATCACCACCCCGACAAAAGCGGCGCTGGAGCCGAGATAGCTCGGCACCCGTCCGCCGGTGACGACAAAGAACAGCAGGGTGCCGACGCCCGACATCAGAATAGACAGGTTCGGGTCGAGCCCCATCAACAACGGCATCAGCACCGTCGCGCCGAACATCGCAACGGCGTGCTGCACGCCCATCACCAGCGTTTGCCCGGCCGACAAGCGTTCATCGGGGGCGACAACGCCGGATTCGGCGGCAGGAGAGGTCAGCTTCCAGCGAGGAAAATCGAAGAGTGCCATGATGATATCCCGGGTTAAAGGTTAACAAGCGGGTCGCATAAGCGTGTGATAGCCGCGGTCAAACCACATCAGTCCCCGGGGCTCCGGGTGACGGGTAATGGCCACGACGTGACAAAACAGAATGTCGTGCGTCCCGACGCTGACGCGCTGGTCGATGCGGCAGTCAAAGCTGACCAGAGCCGCCTCCAGCCGCGGACAGCCGGTGGCGCCGGTCTGCCAGTCGGCGGCGGCAAAACGCTCGTCCATTGCCGTTTTACCGCCAAACAGCGTCGACAGGGCCTCCTGTCCGGCCGCCAGGGTATTGACGCACAGCGTGTGGTGTTCGCTGAACACCGGCCACACCGAAGCCGAGCGGTTCAGGCAGACCAGCAGGGTCGGCGGCGTGTCGGTAACGCTGCAGACCGCGCTGGCGGTGAACCCCGCCCGGCCCGCCGGGCCATCGGTGGTAATAATGTTAACCGCGGCGCCGACGTGGGCCATGGCGTCACGGAAACTCGCTTTGTCCGTTAACTCCATCGTAAACTCCTTATGCCAGCAGGCAGGCTTCATCAAAGGACAGGCGCGGCAGGCGGCCGTACAGCTTGCCGGGGTCGCCATAGCCGATGTTCACCAGCAGGTTGCTTTTCCAGCCGTTGTCGGCAAAAAATGCCGCGTCGACTTTTTCCCGGTCAAAACCGGACATTGGCCCGGTGTCGAGGCCCAGCGCCCGGCAGGCAAAAATCAGATACGCCGCCTGCAGGGAGCTGTTGCGAAACGCGGTCTCTTCCGCCAGCTGCGGGCTGGAGGTAAACCAGCTGCGGGCGTCACCGTGGGGAAACAGGGTCGGCAGCCGGTCGTAGAAGGCGCTATCCCACGCCACGATGGCGGTCACCGGCGCCTGCATGGTTTTCTGCAGATTGCCGCTGGAGAGCGTCGGGCGAAGTTTCTCTTTGCCTTCCGCGCTGCGCACGAACACGATGCGCGCTGGCGAACAGTTGGCGGAAGTCGGCCCCATTTTCATCAGGTCCCAGACGGCCTGCAGCTGCGCATCGCTCACTGGCTTATCCAGCCAGCCGTTGTGGGTCCGGGCCTGGGTAAACAGCGTCTCGCAGGCCGTGTGGTTTATCGCGTCGTTCATCGGGTCTCCCTGGCGACCGGCAGCATAGCGGCCAGCCCGTCGCGTAAAATGGTATTAAAGGTATCGGCGTCGGTGACGTTACAGGCATGTCCGCCCCACGGCATTTCCACGAGCTGGCTGCCGGGGATCGCCGTCTGCAGCACGCGGGAGCAGGAGGCGGGGACCAGCAGGTCGTCAGCGGCGCTGATAATCAGCGTCGGGCAGGCGATGGCCGACGCACGGCGTGAAAAATCAGCCTGCTTCAGGGCCTGTAGCCGCTTCAGCAGATTCTCTTTGCCCTGAAAATGGCTGATGGCAAGCGCATCTTCCGCTTCGAGGCGCGGCAGGCGCGCGGCCATCCATTCCGCCGGGTAGAGAAATAGCGGCTGCGCTTCGACCCACGCCTGTGCGCCGCCGGCATGCAGCAGCCGCTCGCGCACCTGGA
>SKEP01000090.1_pt1 | contig 63795 bp, 55 predicted proteins | sample 4826901 | NCBI WGS metagenome assembly SKEP01 (sample SAMN11008806, study PRJNA524170) | human gut metagenome | biome: Human fecal sample; material: Feces; isolation source: fecal sample from pouch patient p4, p43, p49, p54, p55 | host: Homo sapiens | place: Israel: Tel-Aviv | collected 2014-03-20
AGAATTGCTACACCACTTCCTTCACCCATGACATCACTGTCAACGGCTTGTGGTTCACTACACTTGGCGGTAACTACCTGTGGTTGGTTTATCTCCAACTGAACTCATGCCATGCCCGGCACACATTAAAAAAGCCTTCATCCAAGGACGAAAGCTTCGTGGTACCACCTTAGTTTGTGTTTGCACACCTCAAGCTGTTAACGCCAGCATACGTCTTTATCTACATATCAATAAAGAAGCTCCAAGACCATATTCTTTATATCTTATACACAGATTTTCACCAAACATCTGCTCTCTATAGTATGCAATATAAATACTCTTCTTTTCTTTGCTTATTGACTGCTCTATTATACGCTATAAAACATATTTTGAGCAAATTTATTTTGCGGCTTTTGTCAAAATTCTTACAAGTGGCAATGCCTTTTCTGGGCAATTTGAAACACCCATATGATATTTTGGCTTAGTCGGACCATGATAATCACTACCACAAGAAACAAACAATTTACGTTTCTGTACAATTTTTAAAGCTGCCGCAATCGTTTGTTCATGAATATCATTTGAGAAGCATTCCACTCCATCCATACCTAAATCGACAATTTCTTCTAATACTTCATCTGAAATATAATCTAAATGCCAACTTGATAAAATCGCAATTCCACCAGCATTATGAATCGCATCAATGACTGCTTGAGCATCTGGATAATCTGCCTTTACATAACAAGGTCCATTCTTGCCAAATACATCTGTTTCAAATCTTGACATTGCAGCACTATGGCTTTCACAATTATCCAAATATTTCTTCACAAATGGCAATGAACGCGTTCTTTCATTATGGAAAACCATTTTTGTGATTTCCGTTGGCGTAATTGTTTGAAAACGAGAATTTGACATCAAAGAATCCACATCAATACGAATTCCTGAGAAGTTTTCAAATTTTTCCACACGTTCAATCGATAATTCTTTTTCACGCTTCAAAGAATTTTGTTCGAGTACTTCAAACACTTCATTTGTCCAATCAATATAATAACCTAGAATACGAACTCGCATTCTTTTATACTGCGCATCAATTTCAACGCCTGGAATATATTGAATATTATACAGACTCGAAAAACGCATAGCCGCCGCATTGGCTCTTGCACAGTTATGGTCCGTAATCGAAATCACTTCTAAACCATTATCCTTTGCCTGCTTAAACAATTCTTCAACATCATAATATCCATCATCACTATAATTTGATCGAATGTGTAAATCGATTGGTGTAACATGTAATTCTTCTTTAACCGATTCTGGCTTTGTTTCAAAACGAATCTCTTGATCTGGTTCACGAACTGGAACTAAGCCGAAAATCAAATCAAATAAAGTTTGTTGGTGTGGCATAACCAATACAAAGATTCCATTGATTATCCACCATAAAATAACACCTAAAACTTGAAAGAAGAAGCCAAAAATCATAAGTGGAACACCAAAGCCTAATGCTTGTCTTAAAATCAAGTTTAATGGCATTGCCTCTTTTTTATCTTTTTTTCTGACTAACTTCAAATCCAGCATGGCATAGCCAAAAGATTGACCATTTGTCCTAGCTGTAAAAAATGCAAGCAATAAGACGCTCGACACAAATAATAGTGCGAACATAATATAGAATAATAAATCAAAAAAGTGCGGTGGAATCAATCCACACATAATTAATAAAAACTCAATAACCCATATATAAACAGGAAGTAAACAAATATTGATATCCATTAAAAACGCAAATAAATGATCTTGATAATCGGATAGACTACGTTTTAAAGGCGTCGCATATTTATATCCACCTGCACGATACAATTTGGATTTTTTTTGAAAATATGCTAGAGTTAGATCCTTAACATTGTATTTTTGTTGTTTCATAAAATCATAAGCCTTTCTCGCATTATTATAACAATTTTTAAACATGAAAAAAAGGGCCACGGCCCTTAATCTTGTTTTCTTAGACGTTTTGTTACAAATGTTAACATACCCAAAGACATTACACATAACCATGTATATAATGTAGAATCTGTATTTGTAGCAGTGTTGATACTTGTACCAGAATTCATTTTTAAATTCTGTGCTTCCTGTAATAATTTTTGGTAAGTTTTACCAACCTTATTTTTTAATTCGGTATTGACTGCTTTTTGATCCGGTGATGATAACTTTAACCAACTAGGCATTGCCGAAAGAATCTTTTGATAGTTTAAATAATTTGCGGTAGTAAAGACATTCCCACTCGCGCTCGTTAAATAAGTCTTAATGAAATTATCTGCAGCACTTGTTGTTGCCTTAGGCGAAGTTGTTTGTACAGATTGAACTGTATTCACTTGTTCTTGCACAACCAATTGAGGTGTATCCAACATTTGTTTTTGAGGCTCTGCAACCACATTATTTTCTAGTGTCATCACCTTATATACAAAATTATCTTTATTTTCAAAATAAGCATTCAATCGTGCTAATGAATCATTGATTTCATCTTGTGTGGATCCATCGTTTGAAAGAATAACACTACAAGCATCCAATTCATTTTTAAAATTCGTATAAGATGCTTCTTCAAGCATATCTTTGTCGGATTCTAAAAATGCATAGCCTTCCTGCACCTTTTCATTCAAAATGCTAAAATCGGCTTTTTTTACCAATGCTTGAATTGCATTTTCTAAATCCTCTTGTGCCTTTTGAATTTCTTCGGCTGTACTATTTGCATTTTCTAAAACCGGCTTTGCCTGATTCAATGCTGTTTCATACGTACGATAGCTATTTTTTGTATATTCATCTTTCACATAATTTGATTGTTCAACTACACTTTTTAATCCGGAAAGATCGATCAATGCATTTTTTGCATTCACTAACTTAACTTGTGCTTCAACCACCTGCTCTAAAGTTGTACTATCTTGTGCAATCAAATTATTTGATTCATTCACTTCAGATTTCAATGATGCATATGTACTTGTCGTATATAAAGAGGCATCTAAATTTTCTGCATCTTTTACTAAAAGTGACAATTGCTCTTTCGCATCCAAAACCATTTTACTAGCTTGACTTACAATAATATCATATGCACTTAATGTACAATTCTTTGCCTTTTTCATACCTGCATCTTTATATGCAGTTTCATACGCATTCTTAATTTCATCCTGGTTTTCTTTTGTCAATTCCTTAAACAATTGATTACCAGTCAATACGATTGTACAATTCTTTTCATCTACTTTTGTGATCAAAGTATATTTTTCAATATCTTTATTGTTAAGATCTTTAACAATTTCTTTTGTACTCAAATAATACTTAATATAATCTTCTGCTGAAATTGTTTGTTGGGCTTTTTCTTCTAATTTTACTGGCTGTAAATGTTTTGCAAGTACATCCATACTAGGATTTGAAGCCACACAAACCGCAACAGCACTTGCTACACAATAAACCTTTGTTTTATTCACGACAAACCCTCCATTTCATTTCACTATTTTACTCCCAAAATTTCAATTGGTCTAGTCCCAATATTCAATGACGAACTTTCTTGCCCATGCATCCGATGCTTCTAATTGCTCAATTGTAGGATTTTCGATATATTTTGCCTTCTTACAAGCTTGTTCAATACTCTCTTCAATTTGTAAAAAAGAAATCTTCTTCTCTAAGAATAATTGTACGGCCTGTTCATCCGCCCCATTAAATACAGCGCCTAGATTTCCTTCTTTTTTACCAATTTCATAGGCTAGTTTCAACATTGGATAACGAACATAATCCATTTCTTTAAAATTCAAATCCATTGTCTTTGTCATATCCAAAGGATGATCCTCCTTTAATACCGGACGATCTGGATAACATAGTGCATATTGAATTGGTAAGCGCATATCGGCTGAACCTAGTTGTGCAATAATCGCATTATCATTATATTCAACCATAGAATGTACAATACTTTGACGATGTAATACTGTATCGATTTTTTCATAAGGCAAATCAAATAAATAATGAGCTTCAATCACTTCAAATCCCTTATTCACCATTGTTGCACTATCCACTGTAATTCTTTTACCCATATTCCAGTTTGGATGTTTTAAAGTCTGTTCTACTGTTACATCACTTAATTCATCTCTAGATTTATCTCTAAAACTACCTCCACTTGCCGTAATAATCAAACGTTTTACATCTTCATTACGATTGCCTTGTAAAGACTGGAAAATAGCTGAATGTTCCGAATCAATTGGGTATAATTTTGTATTTGTTTCATGCAATGTCTTACGAACCAAAACACCACCCGCTACCAAACTTTCTTTGTTGGCTAAGGCAACATCGATACCTTTCTTTAAGGATGTAAGAGTTGGTTTTAAGCCTCTAAATCCAACCACCGCATTCACTAATAAATCATATTCACAATTTTCAATACAATCCACCATGGCATTCTTTCCACTAAAAATCTTTACGCCCTTTAATTGATTTGCCTTTGAAACATCTGAAATACCAGCAACTTGAATCGATGGATGTTTATCAATGATTTTTTGCATCACATCCGCTTGATGTCCAGCCGCTATTCCTACTAGACAAAACTTGTCTGGATGTTGTTCAATCACATCCACAGTTTGTAATCCAATTGAGCCTGTAGCCCCTAATAATAATATTCTTTTCATAACTAATCACCTGTATCTATAATTTTATCACAATACCACAAAAATTGTGGTTAAATATCTTTAGGAGGAAACTTATGAAAGTCATTGATTTAACACATACAATTTCTGAAGCTATGCCAGTTTACCCTGGAACTGAAAAACCTAAATTAACTACAGTAAATACATATTCAAAAGATGGATTTAAAGAAACACTGATTCAAATATATTCTCATGTGGGAACGCATATGGATCCACCTGCCCATATCTTTGCGAGCCAAAAAACATTGGATCAATTTTCACCGGAACAATTCATTGGTAAAGCTTTAGTCATTGATTGTAGAGATTTAAAAGAAGGACAATCCATCCCAATTGATAAAATCAATATGGATAAAGCTGTATCTGCAGACTTTCTTTTGTTTAATCTAGGTTGGGACAAAAGATGGAAAGACGAGTCATACTTTAATGATTATCCATGTATTGATGATGAAGTATTAGAATTTATTCTTCAAGGAAATTTTAAAGGCATAGGCTTTGATGTGATTGGATTAGACCCTATTCATGATGAAAATTTAACTCGACACAAAGCTTTATTTAAAAATCGAGATATTGTGAATATTGAAAATCTTAAAAACCTAGACCAATGTGGAAATGACTTATTTTGGTTTAGTTGTTTTCCACTTAAAATTGAAAACTGCGATGGCTCACCTATTCGAGCTGTCGCTTGGTACGATTAAAGACCGGCAATTTAATTTACCGGCCTTTTAATTTCTTCTTTTCATCATATAATTGTTTATCGGCTTTGATAAACCAATCATTCCATTTCCGCATTTCTTTTTTATATTGCGCATATCCAATACTTACATCTAAATCAAACGGAAAAGATAATTGTTGTATATAAGTATGAATTCTTTGACATAATCCTTCTACATCATTTCCTTTATAGACAATCACAAATTCATCGCCGCCATAGCGAGCAATAAAATCACTTTTTTCAATACAAGATTCTTTTAAACAGTTCGCGATGGCCTTTAATGCTAAATCCCCTTGCGCATGTCCATGCTCATCGTTGATTTTCTTAAATCTATTCACGTCCAACACTAACAAGTACATATTAAAATCTTGACTTCTTACACACTCAAATAAATGCTGTTCCATACGATTACGGTTATTCAATTGTGTTAATGGATCAATAGAAATCATTTGTTCTTCCAAACTAATATATACAATCAGAATACTCAGACTAGTTCCTACACAAAAGATAGGAACCTGGCGAAAAATATCTTGAAGCGTACCTACAATCATCATAACAGCCATGTATATTCCTAAAATCTGATAGGATTTCTTTTGTTGATAATTTTTGTCTCTACAACTATATACATAAGCTTTATAAGCCCCTACAAGATAATATAAATCATTTATAAATACATACAAAAGATAGAATGGTCCTTCTTGAAAATTTCCATTTTGATCAATTTTAAACAATATGCCATTTAATGGATTCATTAATAATAAAACAACACTTACAATCAAAGGAATTAAAGCTATAAGCGTTTGTGTTTTTTTGACATACTGTATTTCTAACATTGTTAAAATGTAGTTAAACCATGAAAAAGTACACAATGAAAAGAACAGAAAACTCATTTCATTCAAGAAAAGATTCTGCACATTACTTATTCGTACTAAATCGGTTTGAAAATATAATATATGTACAAAGACAACTGCCAAAAAGCTGACTTTTTGACTGTTTTTCATCATGGAACGATACGTTTTAAAGCCTAGAATCAACATGATAGCTATACATATATAGTAGATTTCCGCAAAAAGAATTTCATTCATATAAACCCATTTTACCATGAAAAAAAGACCATATCATCAAAGATATGATCTTTTAAAGTATTTTTATTTTTTAAATGACAATGGTTTTAAATCCCAAATTTCTTTTGCGTATTCGCTAATTGTACGATCACTTGAGAAATATCCAGACTTCGCAATGTTAATTAACATTGTCTTAGCCCAACGACTCTTATCCATGTAACGAGCTTGTACTCTTTCTTGTGCATATACATAGGCATCAAAGTCAGCTAATACGAAGAATTCATCATTACGCATCATTAAGTCGTTGTTGATCAACTTAAATTCATTTGGATCATTTGACCAAGTGCAGTTTTTAAGCGAATCAATTACCATGCGAATATTGTAGCTTGAATTATATAAATTCCATGCATTATATGAGTTTTCATGACGAAGTTCATTAATGTCTTCTACATGTAAACCGAAGATTTCAGCATTTTCATATCCAACACGCTCAACAATTTCAACATTAGCACCATCTAATGTTCCAAGTGTAATGGCACCATTCATCATATATTTCATATTTCCTGTACCACTTGCTTCTTTACCAGCTGTAGAAATCTGTTCAGAAACATCTGCAGCATTCAATAAGATTTCGGCAATAGAAACTGAATAGTTAGGAATGAATACAACCTTCATATATTTAGAAATTTCTGGATCATTATTAACCACATTGGCAACCATGTTGATCAATTTAATGATTTCCTTCGCTAAATCATAACTAGCTGCAGCTTTTGCAGAATAGAAGAATGTACGAGGATAAATTCTGAATGAAGGATCTTGTTTCATTCTTAAATATAAATACATTACATGGAAGATATTTAATAATTGACGTTTGTATGCATGTAAACGTTTTGCCTGGCAATCAAAAATTGAATTTACATCAATATCGATACCAAGATTTTCTTTTACATAAGCAGCTAAGATCTTTTTACGTTCTAATTTCACATCCATGAATTTAGTTTGTAAAGCTTCATCTTCAACGTGTGCCATTAAATCTTCTAATTTTTCTGGATTTGTTTTGAACTCATCACCAATTGTTTCTTCTAACAACTTTGTTAATTGAGGGTTAGAGAACAACAACCATCTACGATGTGTAATACCATTTGTTTTATTGTTAAATTTATTTGGATAAATTGTCACAAAATCTTTGAACACATCATTTACTAAGATTTCAGAGTGAAGTTTTGCAACACCATTTACACTATGTGAACCAACAACAGCCAAATTAGCCATGTGCACTTGTCCTTCTTTAAGGATAGAAACATTGTTGAAAATTCCGCATAATCCTCTATGATCTACATCATATTTAAAACGACGGTTAATTTCTTCAATAATCATATATAGACGTGGCAACAATGAACGAACCATGTCTTGTGGCCATTTTTCTAGAGCTTCTGCCATAACTGTATGGTTTGTATACGCAACCGTCTTTGTTACGATATTCCATGCATCATCCCAATCATAGAAGTAGTCATCTAATAATACACGCATTAATTCAGGAATAACTAATACTGGGTGTGTATCATTTAATTGGATTGCAACTTTATCTCCTAAGTTATCTAAACTTGGATATACACGTAAGTGTGAACGAATAATTTGATCGATACCAGCGCATACGAAGAAGTATTCTTGTGTTAAACGTAGACGTTTTCCTTCGATTGTTGAATCATCTGGATATACATTTGCTGTAATAGCTGTTACTTGATTTAAATATTCATTTAATCCACCTGAGTTTACAGAATCTTCATCAACTTCTGCATCCCATAAACGAAGTGTATTTGTAGTTGTTGTGTGGTATCCTACAATTGGTTCATCATAAGGTACAGCACGTACAACAAAATCTGGGTGATGTTGTGCATGGAATTTTCCATATCCATCCATATATCCATCAACATATCCACCAAATTTTACTTTAACAGCATGTTGTGGTTTCCATACTTCCCAAACATTACCATTTTTTAACCAGCAATCTGGCAATTCAATTTGTTGGTTATTTTCAATTTTTTGTTTAAACAAACCATAACGATAACGAATACAGTTACCATGTCCGGCTAAATCAAGAGATGCTAACGAATCCATGAAACAAGCAGCTAGTCTTCCTAAACCACCATTTCCTAATCCCGCATCACTTTCAATATTTTCCATGTCATTAATGTCCATACCTAAATCTTTTAATCCATCTTTTACAACATCATAAATGTTAAGGTTCATTAGGTTGCTAGTCATTAAACGACCCATCAAAAATTCCATAGAAAAATAATAAAGCTGTTTCGATTCCGTTTTCTTGATCGCATTTTTTGTTTCTCTCCAATGCTCTCCAGCAAAATCACGAATCATATTACCTAGGACAATATATCTCTCCTCTGGATATGTATCTTCAAAATCACGTCCGTAGGCATCAGAAACAGCTTCTTTAAAATTCTCTTTAAAACTATCTTTAGACTCAAATAGATGTGGCATAATCTAAAATCTCCTTCCAACGCCTTTATATTATACCTTTATTTGAGCCTATTTTTCAACTTTATCCCACTTTAAATACGTCAAACTGCCAAAAATAACCCACTGTTTTATGCGTTCCAATGTATTCATCACCCAGTAAACGACGAATTGTGGCAATATGTACAGTTAAAGTATTATCTAAAATCTCATGGTGATAAGCTTGTTCCAAGTAAAAGACCAACGCATTTCTTGAAACTGTCTTATGCGGTACATCCATTAATGTTGTAATAATTGTAAAGGCTGCTTTAGAAACCATAATTTTTTCAAGTCCCTTTTGAATAATATTCGAATCCATATCAATCAACAGATCTCCAGTTTTATATAACCCTCTTTTTCTTCGAACATTTTCAATGTCCATATGAATCAAACCATTACTGTAATTTGTAACCTCATCATTGACCTTCATATTCTGACAAAGCATGGCCGGTGTTTTATAATACACCTGTCCGTTTTCTTCAATACGATCAATGGGATATCCATTATTTAAAAGCCACTCCAACAATTCTAGATCCACTTCTGTGATCAACTTACAAAATTTCATCTACACTCTCCTATTTCTAACCATTTCACATGTGACTCACTATATTAAGTATCCCATATTAATGTGAATTTAACATAAAAAAATAACTAAAAACTAAATTGTGCAAACTTTAGATTAATTTGTGCAAATAATAATCAAAATAAATCAATTTTTCCAAAACAAGTAATACCCTTATCGATGATCATGCCGCCATCTTCATAGATTCCATATATGGAAATTCCTTTTTCTTCTTTGACTTTTTCAATACTTTCCATTTGAATCTTACTTCTTCTAAAATGTGGTTCAATATCAAATCCCGATAAACAACCTAAACCATTTTGATACGAAAATTCTGGATAATCTTCATCCGGACTTATATGATACAAATCCAGTTGGATCATAGCTCCAGCACTATATCCAATCATAATACCCTTATAATTTTTAATGATTTTCTTTAACTTCTTTTCCTTAATACGCTTCATCATCAAATCTGGAGCTCCACCTGTCAACATTAAAATGGAACTATTTAATATTTTCATCTTCATTTCATCAATTGTATCTTTAAAATAATTTACCCATACAATTTGCTCATCACAAATACCATATTTATGGAATACATCTTGATTTGAACGATACCATATGCCTTGTCCTGGTGCATATTGTTTATTCCAGTCAGCCTCATTTTTAGTATCCTCAAAAAAGCTAAAGGGTAGTATACAAACGCGATCCTGTTTTGAAATATACTTTTTTAAATTCATATAGATCCATTTTTCATCGATCATACTCGTATTGAGTAATATATGGACTGGATTTTCTAAACCCTTTACTTCTTTTACTGTATCAAACGTATATGGTTTACTATTTTCAAACTCCTCAAAACATTTCATATCCCCACTAGCTTCATGCATCGTTACCACATTATTCTTTTGATCAATATATAATTTCATTTTTGTTTTACCTCCAAGAAAAAAGATGGACGCTTATTGTCCATCCTCTTCATTTTGTGCATTTGCGTTATTCTGTTGAATTTGTTCACTTGCTGCTTTTAATTGATTTGAAAGCTCTGCATCTTTAGCGGCTGTCATATTGTCTGTTATAGGACCGCTACTTGCACCTGTCTTTGTCAATTTTAAATATGTCCAACCATCCGCAGTATGTGTATCATCAATTAAATAATTATAAGAATCGATTTCTAAATCATACATTTTTGATCCATCTTTGTTTGTAAAATATGTATCAATTGGAAGTTGCTCATTCACAATATTATAAGCACTATCAATAGCTGCACTTGCCACGTCATCCGTAGCACTATCTACCAAATCAATATGTACTCTAAGTGTAGCACTCAATAGATTCACACTTACTTTATCTACATTTTCAATATTAGAAAGTGCACTCTCTAATGATGAAATATTATCATCCGTAATAGCTGGATCTAAATCTGTTTTAGAAAAACGACTTCCTTCAACAGGATGATTTTGCCCACCTATACTCGTCAATAATACATAACCCACAATCACGACCGGAATCATAATTATAATTAACGTAAACCATACAAGTTTATGTCCTTGTCCTTTAGATTTATTGGAAGCAACTCTTTTACGTTTCATCTTGGCCATAAAAAACCTCCTAACAACATTATTATTATACCACAGGATATAAAAACATTAAAAGTCTGAATGAATCAGACTTTTATCTTTTCTTTAACTCTTCTTGAATCAATTCGTTTGTGCGCTTAGGATTTGCCTGTCCACGGCTTGCCTTCATAACCTGTCCAACCAAGAATCCTACAGCACGATCCTTACCATTTTTAAAATCTTCAATAGATTGAGGGTTGGCATCTAAAACACTATTGACGATTGCCAAAATAGCACCATCATCACTCACTTGTTTCATTCCCTTTTCTTCGATGACCTTCTTAGGATCTTTTCCTTGCATAACTTCTTCAAAGACGACTTTACCTTGTTTACCACTAATTTCACCAGCCTCAATAACATTGATCAAACTAGCTAAGTTTTCACTTGAACAAGGCACATTTTTGAAGTTTAAGTTATTTTTATTTAAATAAGCTGAAACATCCCCGATCACCCAGTTACATGCTTTTTTCGCAAATTTTGTAGATTTCAATACTTCTTCAAAGAAATCCGCCATTTCACGATCTGAAACCAATACACTCGCATCATATTCACTAAGTTCATAATCTTTCATGAAACGTGCTAAACGTGCATCTGGAAGCTCTTCTAAGTTATCTTGAATGGATTTAACCCAGTCAAGATCTAATTGAATTGGGAAAATATTTGGTTCTGGGAAATATTTATAGTCTACATTCCCTTCTTTTTTACGCATTAGAATTGTAGCCTTTTGTGCTTCATCATAACGACGAGTCGCCTGTTCTACTTTTTCACCTGCATCCAACAAGGCACTTTGACGTTCAATTTCAGCTTGAACTGCCTTTTGTACATTCGCAATCGAGTTCAAGTTCTTGATTTCTGTCTTTGTTCCTAAAGTATCTTTATCTTTACTCAACGAAATATTGACATCACAACGCATACTTCCCTCTTCCATCTTAACGTCACTGACATTCAAATATAGAAGGTTTTTACGTAAGGTTTCAACATAAGCCGCAGCTTCTTTTGCGCTATGCATATCTGGCTTAGATACAATTTCAATCAATGGCGTACCCGCACGGTTGAAATCAATATAAGTACCTGTCTCTTTATGGAACTGTTTTGCGGTATCCTCTTCCATATGAATACGTTCGATACGAATTTGTTTCTTTTTGCCATCTACATCAATTTCCACATAACCATTTGTTCCGATTGGATGGAATTGTTGTGTAATTTGAAATCCCTTAGGAAGATCTGAATAATAATAGTTTTTACGGTCAAAACGAACCAATGTTTCTAGATCACAATGCATAGCCGTACATGCCTTAATAGCTAAAGCTACGGCCTCTTTATTTACACAAGGTAAACATCCAGGATGTCCTAGATCCACAACGCTTGTACATGTATTTGCCGTTTCTCCAAAACGAACGGGAGCCCCTGAAAACATTTTTGTGTTTGTCTTTAATTCACAGTGAATTTCAATACCAATTGTTACAAAATAATTCATTCCTATCCCTCCACACATTGTCCTTTTAAACCAGTGCACTCTTCAATAGCACTTGATACATCAAACATTTTTTGTTCTTCAAATGGCTTACAAGTTAAATTCACAGCTACAGGCATAGAATCAACTTTGCCTAATGGAAGTGTAATACTTGGATAACCAGAGAAATTTTGTAGTTGCATATGCTCTTCGGCAAAACTAGATACACCAAAACGAACATTTGAACTTTCATGGATCAATGGTGCAATTGTTGGTGCTGCAACACTTAATACAGCATCACATTCTTCAAACATCTTCGCATAAGCTTCAACGATCAAACAACGAATCTTTTGTGCTTTTCTAAATAAACGATCTTGGTTTTCTTCAAATAAAGAATAAGAGCCAATCACAAAACGAGCACGAACATAACTTGAGAACCCTTTTGTACGTGTATTTGTCATAACTTCTTCTAAATCTTGACCTTCTTCACGCATACCAAAACGAATACCATCTAAATTTGAATGGTTGGCCGTTGCTTCTGCATTCGCAATTGTTTTATAAACAGGGGCAATCAATTCCATGTATTCTTTTGGCATTTCAACATTGACAATTTTTACCCCTTTTTCTTCTAATTTAGAAACTAAGGCATTAAATTGCGCTTTTAACTCTTCATTTTCAACTTCATCTAAAACGGTTTTAAATACACCAATTGTTTTATTTGTAAGATCACTATTCAATAATTTCGAATATTCACCAACTTCTTTGTAGCTTGAAGTCATATCATGGTCATCACGACCTGCCAAAACTTCTAAAGCTAAAGCTGCATCTTTTACATTTGTCGTAAAATATCCAACGTGATCCAAAGAACTTGCATAAGGAATAATTCCATAACGTGAAATACGTCCATAAGTTGGTTTTACACCAACAACACCACAATATGCTGCAGGTTTTCGAACACTATCACCTGTATCTGTACCGATTGCCAAAGGTACACATCCTGCGGCAACTAAAGCTGCACATCCTCCACTAGATCCTCCAGGAATACGATCTAGATCGTAAGGATTGTGTACGGCTCCTGTATAGGCATTTTTATTGGTTCCACCCATACCAAGCTCATCCATACTTGCTTTACATACAAAATCAGCACCAGCTTCTCTTAATTTCTTAACGATTGTCGCATCATAAACAGGAACATAGTTATCTAAAATACGACTGCTTGCCGTAGTTTTGATACCACAAGTAGAAATGTTATCTTTCAATGCGACTGGAACACCTGCAAGTTTTCCTGCATTTGTGTTTGCATCTTCATCGATCATAGTTACAACCGCATTTAACTTTGGTTGTACGGCATTGATTTTTTCAATAGCCACATTTTTATTTACACAATTTGAAATTTCCATCTTACTTCACCACCTTTGGAACGTGAACATGTCCCATACGAGCATCTTTAACATTTTTTAACGCTTCTTCTTGCGTTAATACATCACTTACAACATCTTCTCTTAAGAAGACTGTAGGTGTTTCAAAAGGATAGACCATAGGTTCTACCCCTTGGGTGTCCACTTTTTCAAAAAGGGATACTTGCTTCTCGACGGCAACAAAATCTTTTTTCAATTCTTCGATTTCTTCGTCACTCAAATCAAACTTTAAGTCGTTTGCTAATTTGTGAAAATATTCTGTACTGAACTTTTCCATATTCTCCTCCTATATCTTACTGATCACATTACATTCACTTGAACCAGATTTTCTTTCTATTAATGCATACACTGTATCATCATTTAGAATGGTAATCAAATAGTCACACTTCTTCGTTTCAAATGTACTCATTTGATCTTTCGCATGTTCAATAATAGCTAAAACTTCTCCAGCTGTTTTTCCGTGTGCTGTAATTGTCAAATTTAATTTTCTTAGTTTTTTCGATTCGAACTTCGCTTCTCCCGTCACAAACGTGTTGTCTGGTAAAACGTTCGCTATCTCTTCTTTAAAGGTTGTAAATTCATCCGCGGCCGTTGCATCCAATTCTGTAAAGCGAGAACTTGGAACCAAGACCCATTCTTGTGTTAAAGATGTAAAATTTCCTTGTCCACCCTTATAATAACCTTCATATACATAGCCACCCTTATCTGTGGCATTTGTATCATCCAATTTATAGGCCGCTATATAGATAGGAATATTTTTATTAATTTCATTAAAACGCTCATGCATATAAGATGCTAATTTAGAAAAAGTCACTTCCAAATAATTTTGCATCTTTTCATCCGTAATATCTACACTCGATCCATCGGATGCATTTAAGTTTCCATTGACGACTAGACCCAATGAAATGCCTTTTAATGTATCGTTTGTATACCAGTCTAATTCATAAATATCCACTAGAATTGTCGCATTTGTCACAATTCCATTTCCCGTATCAAATTCTTCATCTGCACTTGGATTTAGACCATTGGGATTGCCATCACGAACCGTTCCAAGTAATCCTCTAGATCCATCTGTCGCATCTAATTCGTCATAATCTAAGAATTGGTGTGTCTTATAACCTACAGAAGAAGTAGAAAAATATTTCTTCGAAAGATCCATCAATCCACTTTCCATTTCAACGCGCAAATCTGTATCGTTGATCAAACCCACATGCTTACTTCGTGTGTCACTTGCTTCATAAGGCAAAATAGCCTGATACGAATCTTCATCTAAGGCATTTGCCTGATTTTTATTACCGGTAGAACAAGCGCATAAACTCATTGCCAATAAACCAATCAATAATTTACTCTTTCGCATTTTCTACCTCCTGTACAAATTCTTCTTCACTCATTGTCATAACACCTAAACTTTGTGCCTTTGTAAGCTTAGATCCTGCAGCCGTACCATAAATAACGTAATCCGTCTTTTTGGATACAGAGCCAGAAACATTCGCTCCTAATGATTCTAAAATAGCTTTTGCCTCATTACGCGTATAATGTTCTAATGTACCCGTTAAAACACATGTTTTATTTGTGAATCGACTTTCAACGACTTGTTTCTTTTCTTGCTTGAAATTACATCCAGCCTGTTTTAATACATCAATTAAATGAAGATTCTTTTCTTCTTTAAAGAATGCCACAACACTTGAAGCTGTAATCAAACCAATATCATGAATTAAAACTAATTCATCAACACAAGTATGCATTAAAGTATCAATATCACCAAACTGCTCAGCCAAGATCATTGCGGCTTTTTTACCAACTTGGCGAATTCCTAAACCATATAAAATAACACCTAATGGTTGTTTCTTACTTTTTTCAATCGATTCCAAAAGCTTATCCACAGACTTTTTTTGATAGCCTGGCTTTTCAATCAATTCATCATAATAACGATCTAGAAAATAGATATCTTCAATCGAATTCAAATAGCCCCATTCATGGAGCTGTTCAATTTTTTTATCGCCTAAAGTATCAATATTCATCGCATCTCTTGAAGCAAAATGAATCATACTTTCAACAACACGAGCTGGACAATCTTGGTTGATACAATAGTGTGCTGCTTCATCAGGTAATCGCACTAAATGGGAACCACAAATTGGACAAGTCGTTGGAAACTTGTATGGCACTTGTGTTCCATCTCTTCTTTCAGGAACGCTTGTTACCACTTCCGGAATAATTTCTCCAGCCTTTCGAACAACAACAATATCACCAATACGAAGATCTTTATTGACAATCATATCTTCATTATGAAGTTGAGCAGCACTCACTGTAGTTCCAGCAACACGTACTGGTTCTAATACGGCATTCGGTGTAATTTTCCCTGTACGTCCTACTGTAATCACAATGTCTTTTAATCGTGTCAATACTTCTTGTGCTGGAAATTTGTAGGCTGTCGCATAACGTGGAACCTTCGCAGTACTTCCAAGCCTTCTTTGATCCGCTAAATTATTTAATTTAATGACCATACCATCGATTTCATATGGCAGATCCTCACGTTTTTCTTGAATTTCTTGAATAAATTGCCAAATCTGTTCAACAGTTGTACAAACTTTTCGCAATGGATTGGTTCTAAAATGCATCTTAGACATAGCTTGCAATGCTTCTTCTTGTGTTTGTACGGCAAAATCGGAAGCATTTTGGAAATAATACCAATAGGCATCTAATTTACGGCTAGCACATATACTTGAATCCAATTGTCGAATGCTTCCTGCAGCTGCATTTCTTGGATTCGCAAAAGGGGCCAATCCTTTTTCTTCTTGTCTTTTATTTAATTGTTCAAAGCTAGCCTTAGGCATATAGACTTCACCACGAACTTCAACATGACGCATTTCAGGAATATGCATAGGTATGGAAAGAATGGTTTTCACATTATTTGAAACATCTTCTCCAACAATTCCATCCCCTCTTGTCACGGCTCTAGTAAAGTTTCCATCATCATAAAGTAAAGCCATCGCAAGTCCGTCGTATTTGCATTCTACGACAAATTCTGGATTTGAAACACTTTCTGAGATTCTTTGAACAAATTCTTCAATTTCTTCTTTATTAAAGACATTTGACAAAGAAAGCATCTGCGTATCATGTGTCACTTTTTCAAAACCATCAAGTACAGAGCCAATGATTCTTTGACTAGGACTTGTCGCATCATACATTTCTGGATGCTTTTCTTCCAATGCCATTAATTCCTGCATTAAACGATCGTATTCTTGATCGGTTATGCTTGGATTATCATATACATAATATTCGATAGAATACTTTTCTAATTCTTTACGTAATTCTAAAATTCTTGCCTTTTCATCCATCATACTCACCTAGGCTTTCTTTATAGAAGGATGTGCTGCATTTAATTTTTTCACACCAATTGTATGACCAAAGGCAATCGTTGCGACATCTCCACGAATTTCAAGTACAACACCCTGACCATAAATTGTATGTTCAACGGCATCCCCTTTACGTAAACGCACTTTCTTTTTATTCGCACCAAGCTTAGATGGTCTTCCTGTTAAGGATTGAGAAACAACAGCCTTCGGTTGTTTTGGTGCCTTTTCTTTTTCTTCTTGGACAATATATTCCATTGGGATTTCAGCTCTAAAACGACTTGGTGTTTTAAACGCATCCTGCATATAACTAAAGCCTGTATTCCATGTAATGTATAGTGTTTTTTTAGCACGTGTCATCGCAACATATAGAAGTCTTCTTTCTTCTTCTAAAGCTTTCATACCACCTTCATCACAAGCTCTTGAACTTGGGAACACACCATCATTAAAGTTAACTAAGAATACTGTATCAAACTCTAATCCTTTTGCGGCATGCACTGTCATTAAGCTTACTGTATTTTCACTTGTTTCTTGTGTTTTATCTGTAAATAAGGCAATGTCTTGTAAATAAGATTCTAAAGTCATTTCAGGATCTTCGATCATACTTTGGGCAATGTCTTCTTTTAATTCTTTCAAGTTATCAATACGATCTTGACCACTTTCGCGATCTTCTTTCAGCATCGAAATATAGCCTGTTGTATCTAATACATAATCCAAAAAATCTTCTAAGGCATAATGCTCCCTATTTTCACGTAGATCTTCAATTAAATCTACAAACATTTCACATTTCTTCGTAACTGCTGTACTTAATCCAATTGGATCTTTCATAACATCATATAGATTCATGTGTCTTTCGGCTGCCTGTTTTTGAAGATTTTCAATTGTCCGCGCACCAATACCACGTCTAGGCACATTGATCACACGAAGTACAGCTAAATCTAATGCCATTTGGTCTGGATCTTCTTCGTTACGGTTTGTACATAATCTTAAATAGCATAGGGCATCTTTGATTTCTTGTCGTTCATAGAAACGAATTCCACCATAGATTACATATGGAATACCTACCGATTTAAAAATTCTTTCAAATGCACGTGAAGAATAGTTTGAACGATAAAGAATCGCCATATCTTTATATTCCAAACCTTTTTTATGTTTTTCATTGATTTGACGAGCCACAAAGATTGGTTCTTCGCTATCTTCTTTCCCTTCAAACATCGTGATCTTTTCATCACCAGGAAGTTTTGTATATAAATCTTTATCAATACGTTCCTTATTGTATTTAATAACCGCATTACTTGCATCTAGTATAGGTTGTGTTGAACGATAGTTTTCATTCAAGATGACCGTTTTACATGGTTCAAAATCCTTATTAAACTTTAAGATAATATCAACACTTGCTCCACGCCAAGTATAGATTGTCTGGTCTGGATCTCCTACAACACATAAGTGTGTATTTTTACCTGTTAATAGCTTGATGATTCCATACTGAATAGGGTCAACGTCCTGGAATTCATCGACATGAATGTAATCTAAACGATTTTGCCACTTCTCACGAACACTAGTAACACTATTCAACAAGCGATGTCCTTCTAATAATAAATCATCAAAGTCCATAGCTTTCATTTCGTTACGGCGTTTTTCATAGCCCGCATAAATTTTAGCTAAAGTAATGCTTACATCATCCATAGCCATATTACCTGCCATTTGTGGATCGATATAGTTTGTCTTATAAGCACTAATAGCACCAAGTGCACGATTATAAGAAATCGTCGTTTTATCGACTTCTAATGTCTTATAAAGTGGTTTTAAGATGGCCTTTTGATCTTCTGGATCCATAATTGCGAATGTTTTTGGATATCCAATCAAGTCAGCATCTTCTCTAAGCATTCTTACACATAAAGAGTGAATTGTTGAAATACGTACTACACTTGCCATACTGCCTAGTTGTGCAGTTAATCGAGTTTTCATTTCATTTGCTGCTTTATTTGTAAAAGTAATGGCCAAGATACGATTTGGTAAAACACCACAATCTTGGACCAAATAAACAATACGTGCCATTAAGACACGTGTTTTTCCACTACCTGCCCCCGCAATAATACGAACGTGTTCGTTAATTGTCGTTGCAGCCGTTCTTTGATTTTCATTTAATGTATCTAATATTGAGTTACTCATAATTTTTAATCACCGTATCAATTTTACCATAAACCCTAAAAAAGTGCTCAGAAATATGAGCACTCCATTCTATTATTTATTGGTAAAACTTTTCGCAATTGCCTTAACGATTTCTACCTTCTTATGTTTTGGTGTTAATACTGTAGGAATAAATCCATAATCCATCAACAATTGATCAATAGATGAATAGCCATTTGCTTTCGCTATCTTTTCTAACACTTTATCTAGTCTTGTTGTGTCTTTGTAAAACCAGATTCCTTAATGCATTGTTCTAAGAAAGCTAAATCCTTTTTGTTAGCACATACATCGTGGAAATATAAGAATTTTTCTTTATAACGAAGCACAGCCTCTAATACATAGATTCCGTCTTCTTGCCACGAATCCATCCAAATTGTTTTCTTATCATATTGAATTGGATCTTGTTCCATAATATGATCTAAGTTTGTGACAATACCCGGTTGTTTACTGGCCTGAATCAACCAATCCCATTGCGCTTCATCTGTATATGGAGACATCAAACATAAGGCTTGATTTACTGGATCATAGCTTCTTTCAGCTGCACCGCTGGCAACAACTCTTGCATCTTCAAATAAGTGATACACTTCTTTAATACGATATTGAATTGCTTCTTGCTCCATATTTTTGGCATTCTGTAATTTATTTTCCCTACCCAACTTTTCGCATAAGTCAGCATATGCATCTAATGGAAGATCTACATTATGATCTTTTTCATAAGCAGCCTCGATATATTCACAAATATCATTGGCATGCTTAATCGTATTTTCATTCATTAATGTATACTTTCCAACACCTTCTTTGGCAAGTAAAGTCAATGCACAATTCTTATAGAATTTGGCATCTCTTTCCCAATTGTTCCATACATAGAAAGAATCCATCAAGTCACGAGTATTCATATGTTTAAATTCTTTTAAATCCAAATCCCCCTGACTTGTAAGAATGCGATCTTCTTTTTGAAGAGGTAAAAAATACGTTTCATCATACATATAATTTTGTTGGCGCATCACTTCATTTTCTAATAGAACACCACGAATATAATCCATTTCATCCTCATACATAGAACTCAATCGATCAAAATCTTCATCCTTATCGAATTCCATATCATCCATCAATTCATATTCGCCAGGAATTTCTTCCTGAATATCTTTAAATATATCTACCACAAAAGCATGAAATCCTGGGCCTGCATGACGTGTATTAGCACGTAAAACCATATCGCCATCTTCTTCTGTCACAACAATCTTTCCTTGTGGACAAACTAAGATATCAACATGATCATAACGATCTTCAATTTGCACTTCTTCTCGTCTTGCGATAAGGCCTAAAACTTCATACAATTCATTCATTTCTTTTTCATTTCGATCTTTACAAATCATTTGAACAAACATGTTAAAACCTCCTTCTAGAGTCACACTCTATTATATCATAGTTGGCAAATCTATGTTATAATCAAATGGTTAAAGGAGAACTTAAGTATGAATCAAATTGCTAAAGAATGGCAAGACTATGAAGTTATTGATACTGGAAATAAAGAAAAATTAGAAAGATGGAATCAAACGATTCTTAGAAGACCGGATCCTGTGGCAATCTGGCCAATTGAAGATGAGCGTGCATGGAATAAAGCCGATGCTGTATATCACCGTTCTAAATCAGGTGGTGGTCATTGGGAAATGAAAAAGCCTGTTAAAGAATTTTGGACAATTGGCTATAAGGGATTACGTTTTAAAATCAGTCCAACCGGATTTAAACACACGGGACTATTCCCTGAACAAGCTAGCAACTGGGATTTTATGGCCAATAAGATCAAAGAATCAAAACGTGATGATTTAAGAATCTTAAATCTATTTGCCTATACAGGTGGTGCTACCATGGCCTGCTCAAAAGCGGGAGCGAAAGAAGTTGTGCATGTCGATGCTTCAAAAGGTATGATTCAATGGGCAAAAGAAAACATGCAACTTTCGAATTTACAAGATCATACAATTCGTTTTATTGTGGATGATTGTATTAAATTTGTAAAAAGAGAACAAAGAAGAGGAAGAAAATACGATGGTATCGTCATGGATCCACCTAGTTATGGTAGAGGTCCTAATGGTGAACTTTGGAAATTGGAAGAAGAATTATTCCCATTGATTCAAGAATGTATGAAGATTTTAAGTGATGATGCCCTATTCTTTATTGTGAACTGTTATACAACTGGATTTAGTTGTTCAACACTCAACGAAGCTTTATCTAGATCAATTCAAAAAGAAAAAGGTGGACACATTGAATGTGGTGAAAACCTACTTCCTGTTACAACAAATGATAGTGTATTACCATGTGGAATCTTTGGAAGATGGACAAATGACTAGTCCATCTTTTTTGTTTAGAAAAAGAAAAAAGGAAGAAAACTCTTCCTAACAAACCATCCACTCGGGATAGAATTGAATCCCATTTTTGATCATACGATGAATCAACGGTCTTCCTAAAGTCTGAAAATAATGTTCAATCGTTGTGACTTGTAAAACTAAAAGATCTGCCGTTTTTCCAATTTCAATCGATCCACGATCTAGTAAATTAAATTCTTTAGCTGGCAAAGACGTCATACTTTCTAATAATGTTCTCGAACACACTCGATGTGTTTGAAACAATACATAACTCATAGGTGCCATACTATATACATAGGAGTTTGGAAGTCCAAATCCACAACTCATTAAAAAAGTTTCTGGAATTTTATCATTTAATTCATTTAAACGATGTAAAACCGGAAGCTTAGGTTGATTCTTTTTATAAAAAACATCCTGTTCCAATTTCATTCTTTGCGAATTTGGATTGTCACAAATCAAAGTTAAGATTCCATTTTGACGCATGGCATACAACGCATTGATATCTTGTCTTAATTGATCACCTAAACGTACGTGTGTAAAACTTTTATATTGACAATCAATAAAAGCTGGTACAACGCATTCACCTTGCGCATCAATCACTCGTGTTGCAGGATCTAGCCATTCTTTATAAGAACCCGTATTGATTTCAATAATCTTATCATGGTGACATGCAATAAAGGCATGATGTAAGATCGTAAAATCCTTATCACATGTATATAAATTTTCAATATTTTTGATCAGTAAAGTTGCCTTCATGATACATGTGACCTTCCTTTCAATAGATGTTATAATAATTATACAACGAGGTGATGCGAATGTCTTTATTTAATCGAAGAAAGAAACCTATAATAGTAACAATCCATGGATTTGGAAGAAATCTAAGTCATGAATTTGATCCATTAGCGCGCTATTTAAAAGCTAAAAAATACGAAGTGATTCAATTTGATATGTATGATTTAAACAATCCAAATGATGCCAACTACAAAGATTGGGTACAAAGATGTGAAGCCAAATTAAGTCTTGCCATTAAAGAAAATCCCAATGTCATTCTAATTGGATTCTCCATGGGAGGTGTAATCGCCAGTTATTTGGCTAGCATTTATAAAGTGCAATCCTTAATCCTTTGTGCACCGGCCTTTGAATATCTTGACATCAAAAAAGTAACAGGCTTATTTAAAAAATCGGATAAAGAAAAGAAAGGCCCAAGTTCAAAGCAGTACCAAGCCTTCACAAAGATTGTTTCTCAATATAAAGAATCCATTTCTCAAATTGAATGTCCAATCCTTATGTTGCATGGAACAAGTGATGAAGTAATTGCTCCATCAAGTTCTACTCATGCCTATAAAAAAATTCCGGTGCAAAAGAAACGCTTGATTTATATTGAAGGTGCCAAACATAGAATGTTGTATGATGGAAGAATGGAACAGACTGTGTTTACTTTGATTGAACAAATGCTTGAAGATAAAATATTTTAAAAAGCAGTAACGAATAAGAATCTTATAAAAAATATCTCCTTTTATAGAAAGAAAAACTAGATTATATAAATTTTTGATTATATGAATTAAAGGAGAAATATGATGAACGTATATAAACAAAAACTAAACATTAAAGATCAAGTGAAGTATTTGGAAGATAAAGGAATATCATTTAATCTTTTTAGCAAATCAAACGCTGAAGATTATTTAACAAACAACAATTATTACTACAAGTTAACATCTTTTCGAAAAAATTTCAGAAAACATCCTAATGGACCAAATACAAACAAGTATTCCAATCTTGATTTTGCATATCTTGTTGATTTAGCTATTATTGATAACTATTTGCGTAGCATTATTCTTGAAATTGCTCTGGATATAGAACATTATTCAAAGCTTAAATTATTACATTGTTTAGAAAATAATAAATCTGAAGATGGCTATTCGATTGTAAAAGATTTTATGGTAAATCAAGGGCAAAATAAACAAGTTATAGAAAAAAGAATAATTGAAAAGTGTAACAACTGTTATGTAGGTGATATTATTCAGCATTACGATGGTAACTATCCAGCATGGACACTAATAGAAATTATATCTTTCGGAGATTATTTAAAATTCTATAAATTTTGTGCAGACAGGTGGCATGATAAGGATTTACTGAATGACTTTTATCTTATGAAAGACGTAAAAGCGTTAAGAAATGCAGCAGCCCATAACAACTGTATATTGAATGATATTACAATTAAAGATTCTAAACATAAAACAAATCATGCAGTTAAAATTAGTTTAAAAACAATAAAACATCAAAGAAACGATAAGCATCTTTCAAAAGAGAAAACGAGACAAATCGTTACACTACTTTATACATCAATTCACATAATTACTAGCGTTGGTGTAAAATCAAAAATCAAGAATCAATTAATATTTTTCAAAAAAAGAGTTTATAGAGATTACAGTTATGACTTTAATCCAAAATTGAAAGCTACATTTGACTATTTATTCGATGCAATTGACATCTATTATTAATTTGTGATAAACTACTTTTGCTAGGAAAAACATACGTTTTGAGGAGGCAGTCTTGTTAGCAACACTGCTTCCTTTTTTTTGTGTAATAGTAAAACCAGTTTATGAACTAAACTGGTTTTTTCAATTTATCTAAATACGATGTTCCATTTTCTGGAGCAGTAACACCAAAATAATCACAGCATGTAGCTCCATTATCAGACATTGTCTTTCTAGTACCCACATTTACTTTTGTGAGTCCTTTACGATAAATCAACAAAGGAACACACTCACGAGTATGACGACTAGATCCAATTTTCGGATCATTTCCATGATCGGCTTGAACAATCAAAATATCATCCTCTCCAAGTAAAGGTAAAATTTCAGCCAAGCCTGCATCAGCCTGTTCAAGCACTTCTTTATAACGAGCTGTGCTTTGAGAATGACCAGCTAAATCTGTTTCTTGTACGTTCGTACAAATGAATCCCTTATCCATGTTTTTGATTGCATCAATAGTCAATTGCATGCATTCTGGTGTTGGGACACACGAAATACTTGTTCCACCATCATTTGCAACAATATCAGCAACCTTTCCAATTAAAGTTACAGGGATGCCTGCGTTCGTTAAAATTGTCGGCGCTTGAACATTTTTGTCTACACCATATCCTAAATGTCTACAGTGATAATCTTTTTCATAACTCTTAGATTTTGCACTTGCAATACCAATGAATTTACCATTTCTAATCTCTTCCGCATCATATAAGTCTTGCATAGTATTTCCTGAGCCACCAAAAACTATGACTCTTCCTACTGTTACCACTTTTCTTACAAGTTCTGCAATTTCACATTCTTTTTCAAACGAAATATAGTCTAATGGTGCTGTTACATTGTAACACATGCCTAAATCTGCCTCTAAATTGTCAGCTACCGTAACATAATCATCACATACCACATATCTTAATCCATTGCGATTGATAATATCTACTTTGTGTCCATGATCCGTTAAAATCTTCGCAACAGCATCTACATGGGTTTGAAATGGATCTACAGTTGGTTTTTTAGGAAGTGTGCCCATAATTTCTTGATGTCCCATAAAAGTATCGGCACCGAAATGCATTAACTCACTTTTTCCAAAATTAGCATCTTCTGAATACTTCATGCATTTACTTTCACGTCCATATGCATTCATCAAGCCTAATTTTTCTAGTGTTGGAAGTTTTAAATCAGGATAATCCTCTAGAATACTACGCAATGTATTTGCTTTTTCATCACCAGGTCTAACTACAGCTGCATCTGGCATAGCTCCAATGCCAAAGCCATCTAAAACAATGATAATAAATCTTTTTTTCATCTTGTTATTTCATCTCCTAGACTATTATAAATACCCATGATTTGAGGTGTATTTGTTGAAATTCCTTTAACTAAAACCACCTGACTTCTTGTAACAAAGATTTGAAAGCGAAAAGCCATAATAACGGTATCGCTTATTTCACAAGTTTCTGGTATTTCAAAATAATAATCTATACTCTCATCTGTTGGAGGAATAATTCTTACCAATTTCGCATCATTTAGGTTTTTACCTACAAGCGCATTCGCCACATGTGAACGACGATAATGTCCACCGCCATAACAATAAGCATGTCCATCAAAATTGTGAGAAAGTTCACTCAAATAAACCACGCAAGGACATTCAACACAATTTTTCTTTGCATGCATTGGAGTTGTTCCTGTTAAGCCATGTCCTGGTTCTGCACTATTCACAGGATATTTACCCATCTCTTTGATAGTAAACACACTGGTAGCAGATGGTGCATTCACATTTTTAACTTCGATGCCTTCATTTTTTAAGATTTCTTTAGCCGATAAAAGTGTATTTAAATTATTAGTAGATTTTATTTTTTCTTCATTTTCATCATAGAGAAAACAAGGAAATGAAGTTACACCTTCAATTCTAACGTTTTTAAATTTTTTAATTTGTTCTACAACATCATTCAACTCTTCTAATCTAAAACCAGCTGTTTGACCACTGTAAATCATATCGTCTTTGCCAACAACTTTTAGTAATAATTTTTGAATTCGGTTTGAATTTTTTGCCGCTTCATTGATCTCTTTAATTTTATCTAATGAGAATACAGTAAAATATTCACATCCATAATCAACAAGTTCTTGAACCATTTGTTTTGGCATCTGCACTAAATGGCCTACATTACAAATCGGAATATGGTGTTGCATCATAACTAAAGCTTCCTTAAAGTCTACTACAACGGCTCCCTTATAGCCTAACTTTATTAATTCTTGAGCAATTATTGGATTACGCCCAAGTTGTTTCAACATAAAATATTGATCAATATGATTTTTATTGCCTTCTTCTAAAATTGCTTTTGCGTTTTCTAACAAAACATCCATATCAATAACATAACTATCTGGCAAAATCTTCCCTGCTTGATGTAATTGGAAAGAAGTTTCAATTAGTTTGTTGTTTCGCTCAATCATCTTCTTCAAGAACATTCTTTAACCCTCTTTATACTTTCTTTCAAAATACGAAGAACCGTTTCTGATCCTGCACGCATAACATTAATACGAATCATACTTTTTTCATATTTTGGATTAAATTTTCGAAATGTACCAGAGGCACGATAAAACATTGGAACTATCTCATATTTTGATTCCGATCCTACCGGATGTGGTGCAGCACCTAATTTTTCAGCCTCTTTTAAAACTTGTTCAGCAATATCTTCATGGAATTCTACTAATAATACTTTTGATTGTGAATTAGCCAAGAAAACATCTTTAATTTCTGGAATATTGCTATTCTTCAACATTGTAACAAGTTTATCATTTTCTTCCGCTTGGATAGCTAAAGCAACTGGTGTATAAACTAAGGAACGCAATATTTCCATTGCTTGCCAACCCTGAACTTTTCCTCCACCAGAATAATTTTGTTGATCAATTAAATCTATATATTTTGCTTTACCAACAATAATCCCTACTCCTTCTGGACCTAACAACTTAAATGCTGAAAAAGCACTAAGATCTGCTCCTAGCTCTGCCCCAATAAAAGGAACTTTCATAGCTGCATAATTGTCATCTGTTAAAATAGGTATATTTACACAAGACTTGATTGTATCAATGACTTCTTTCATATCATATTTATCATCAGGTTTTTGTCTTGTATACTGTACAATTGCGCAATCAACAGAATGTTCTTTCAAAACATCTTTTATATCTTGTAAATCATTATAATCAGCTTCTACAATATGAGCATTCAAACCTTTTAAAGTATTCAATGTCGTTGGATATACTGGAGCTTTATGCACTAATACCGTTCCATTCCCTGGAAGCATCGAAGTAAGACCAAAACGAATAGCTCCAGTTCCTGCTCCTGTAACTAATAATGCTTTTTCTGTATGAAAGAAATCAGCTAATACTCTTTCGACTTTCTCGGTTTGTTTAGGTTTATTCAATGGTTGTCTTACACCTAAATCACCAAGACTTAAAACATCATATCCAGAAAACTCTTTACAGATTGCATCCACAAATTCAAATTGTTTTTGTTTAGCTTCTTCTAAATTCATTTGATGTAATGGAAATACATTCATCCGTATCACTCCTCTCTAAAAAATGGACTTGATGTTTCACCAAGTCCATTTAGCACACTTTAAATTGAAATATTAAATATACGTTGTGGATTAGAAATTAGCATCTTATTTATATCTTCTTCTTTAACGCCTAATGTTTTTAACCTTGGAACAAATCGCTTCATTACAGTAGTGTATCCATCATAATTTGGATTATTTGAAAAATATGACTTTCTAGATATATCTTGTGATAAAACAATTTGATTACTATAACCATTCTCTATTAGATATTTTAAATTCTCTGCTCTTTTTTCATCACTTAAGTAAGATACTTTTCCAATAGTATCAAACGCAATATTAAATCCTAGATCCAACAATTCACACATATAATCAATATCATCTGATAAATCAATATGTCCTAAAATCACTTTCTTTGGGTCCATTCCTGCCTGCAAAAATATAGATGCTTGTTCTTTTCCTAGTAATCCATTCTGGCAATGAGTAGTCACTGCACAACCTACTTTTTTTGCAGCAATAGCAGAAGCCATCAATACACGACGTTCACTTTCTGTCATTACTTTACTTGAGGCAACTTCTCCAATTACGCCAGCTTTAATAGATGTACCATCAATTCCTTCTGTCAAATCACGAACAAATATTTCTGCAATCTCTTCAACAGTAGCATTTCTCACTTCATCTGGATGATATTCATCTAAATAAAATCCAGTTGATGCTATGATATTTACGTTACAAGCATCACTTAATTGAACTAATTGCTCTACATTTCTGCCCATATCATTGCATGAAACTTCAACAAATGTTTTTACCCCAAGTTGCTTGGCACTATTAATTTCATTAACAACTAAATCGGAGTAACCAAAAGTAGAATCATCATTTAAACGAACTCTGGATAAATCTACACATAGATGTTCATGACTCATTGTAATGCCCATTTCTTCTGGTTTTATAGCTCCTTTAACTGTTTGTATCAAATTAATCACTCCCTAATTAAAGTAAGGTAACAATCCCTACTAAATGTAAAATATTTAAAATTAATCCGGTAGCAATTGCTCCAATTGGACCGATAGCCATACGCATGATTTTACGTCCAGTTGCTTCATTAATTAAATAAATCAAAGCAGTAATAATAAATCCACCTGCTGCACCAACATTTGTAGATGAACCCATAACGCAACTTGCATTAATAGATCCAATCAATAAAGCCAATTCCACACATGTATTCATAGAACTACGAATATTGTCAGATGCACTTCGAATTGAAGGGAATTTTCCTAAATATTTACCGATATATCCTAAAATCATTACTTCTACTAAAATAATTACAGCACCAGCAAGAGCCGCAACGATTGGATTTGGACAAACATATCCAGCTACATAAACAAATGTAAAACCAGCTACACCATAAACTCCAGTTGTAACAGCAGTTGTTGCAATCAATGGGATAAAACTCAATGCACGCATAAATTCATTTACTGCTGCAGTATGAATAATAGCTTGGCTTTCTGCAGTATTACCTAATGCATATGCTTTTGATAAATCGAACATTGTAACATCTGAACCTGCAAATACATGAACGTTACATGCAACAGCAATTAAAGCTCCTGCTGCCATTAAGAATGGTAAATTTTTACGAATACGTGCAACACGTTCTGAGAATACGTTACCTTCTAATTCATCTGATTCAAGGTGTGCTTTATTCTTTACGTCTTCATGAATACAGAAAGCTAGTAAAAGAACAATACCAACCAACATTGTCCAAGAGTCACCACTAATTGTAGAGAACATTGGTCCTACAAAACGGAATAAAATCGTAACAACAGCAGCAATAATACCTTTTTTCATGCCAAACTGTACAATAATTGCGATAATTGGAAATAACGCAAAACCTGTAACAACATAAGTTCCAAGTTGACCTAATGCACCAATTAAATCGATTGGAACACCTGTCAACACTGCATTTACTGTTCCAATACCTGTTAAACATAAGATTCCCCATAATCCTCCTAAGATAGGTGCAATCCATTTTTTAGGAGATGCAATTCCGATGATATCTGTTGCCAAGAATAACAACCAAGGGTTCAATAAGTTTGTTGCTAACGCATTACCGATACCAACAGATGCAATAAAGCCAACACTTAATCCAAATGCAACAGATGCCATTTCTGATCGGTGCATTCTACCTTCAATATATTCAGGAATAACAGGACGAATTCCATCATGGAATACAGCCATTCCCATATGAGAAATAAACGCAGTCATTGCACAAAGTAGTACAACAACAACTGAGTTCAATACATTAATTTCCATTTTTACTCTCCTCTATTTATTTTTGATTTTCTGCCAATACTTCCAACAAAACAGGAACTGTTCCTTCAATATTTGAAACAGTCATTCCAAAGCAAAGTTTTCCTTCTTTTACAAACTTTTCAATTTCAGCTTTGTTAGGTTTACCACCATTTTTACATACAGTGCAGCATTTGCTATATCCCATCAATCCAATCAAGATTGAAATTGCAGATCCTCCACCACTTTCACATGCTCCAAAATAATAATCAACTTCTCCATTTTTTAACATTTTTACAGCTGCCATATCATTTGTTAGTACAGTTTCAACTTCTGGCATCGCTTTTTTGATTGCAAAATCCATTTCATTTTTTTGCATACCACCAATTGCAATTTTCATTTTAGACTCTCCCTTCTTGCTTTACATAATGTACAGACATGGACGAGAAGCAAATCAACCTCTGATTCAGGAAAGTAAATTGTCGTTAACTTCAAAATGGAATCTAACATTCTTTTTGCTTCATCATAAATATCTTCTTGTTTTAGTGCTTCTTTTATAGCATCATCCAACGATTCTTCTGCTTCCCCTTTCTTAGCACGGTTAGCTGCCATTGCAAGATGTGTAATAAAAATTTCCATGTTTTCCTGTGGCCATTCAGAAGTTTGCTCTAAGAAATAATTTACTACTTTCTCACAAAACGAAAATACATCCTCATCAATCAAGTTAGCTGATTGAAGTATTTCCAGCCTTTCCATTAATGTCTGTTTCATAACTTTCTCCTCCATTGTACAATATACAATATTTTGTATATTGTTGACACACATATATTAAAACAGGTACATATTTTTGTCAATATATCAAATTAAAAATTTAGTATTTTAACAAAATGTACCTGTTTCTCTTAATAACTAGGAGTGATTCTTCCTTCTAAAACTAGTTTTTGAATATTTAATACAGTTTCCACATCAATTAAATCACCAATCATTTTTTTCATCTCTGGCCTATCTTTATTAACTACAATTACAGCCTCCGTGTTTCCATCGTCTGTCAAATCTACAATACGATAATTTAAATGTAACATTTTATCTTTAATAATATCTTCATTCCACACTGCAGCATCTATTGTTCCGTCCTGAAGTTTTTCTAAGATTTGATTATAGCCTAAACGTACATATTGAACATCTTTATCTTGGCATACCTTTTCAGTCATAACTCTTTGATCGATTGATTCTACATCTATTCCAACTTTCATTCCATCTACAATATTAGTTGCATTGTTATCATGAAATAAAATAACATGCTTAAAAAGATACGAATGTGGACCAAATTCTTTAACAATTTCTATGATATCTTTTCTTTTTTTGAAATTTACTGCTGCATATTTTGATACAACCGCAAAATCATAACGATCTGCAACAAGCATCGCAATTCTATTTTCTGCACCTCTTACATAGGCCATTGATGCTGGAACATTATACTGATTTTCCATTGCAACAATTAATCCGGTAGCTAATCCCTCATATTTTTTTGAATAAGGTAATGGCATAACTCCTACGATAGATGTAATTCCTGCAAAAGCTAATAATATTAATGTATTCTTATTCATTAAATATGTTCCTAAATGTCCTTTTGATTCTAATTTGATTGCTCCATTCAATTGTAAAAATTTTATGGAATTTTGTATCGTTCCTCTAGCTAACCCGATTTTTTCATTTAGTTCACTCACTGTTGGAATTTTATCTCCAACATCACAATTCAAAAATTCTTTTGCCAGTGTCATCGTCGACAATCCATTTTTACTCATTAATTTTTCATGATAATCCATATAATTTCACTTTTCCTTAACCTTCCTGCATATATCGTATTATTTACTCTTATCATATCATTTAATTTTCACTTTGAAAAAATAAAATATATATGAATATTAAAGGTCTGATTCAAAAGGAAAAACATCAGCCTTTATATTTGACTAGTCTACTTTAAACGATCCATTTTTCAAATCTTCTGCCAAAAATGACATAAAGTAAAATGGAATCGTAACCAATTTCTTTTCATGATCATATCCATAATTATTCTTTGATACTTTAATCGCAACTTCAAATGAATTTTGATTTGAAAACTTATCTAAAGAATTTAAAACGCCTTTACCTTTTTTACATCTAAAGGATACAATTTATTATCTGATTCAATAATGAATTCTAATTCTGTATTATTTTTCCCACGCCAATAATATAGTCCAATACCTTTTGCGACTAATTCGTTCGCAACACCATTTTCATAAAATATACCAGATAGAGTGTTCTCTTTGTTTGGAGCAACAAAAGAAGATGCATTAATTCCACTTTGATATGAGAACATACCAATATCTCCCAAAAACAATCTAAATTTACCTTCTCCATCTGGAATCAGTGGCATTGTGACATGTTGTTTTAATTGGAAAGATTGATTCACTATATGAGCTAAAGTCAACCATTGAATTGGATGGAAATAATCTCTTGTTTTTGTCTTTTCTTCAATAAATCCGGGTGAAAAATTCTTAGATTCTTTATTTAATTGTCCATATATATTTGAAAATAAGCTTTTCGAACGTAAACAAGATTCTCGACTAGCCTGATACAATTCCATATCCGATAAATAGTTGTCATACAAATCCTTTAATACTCTTCTTGATTCTAGAAAACTATTGGATTCAAAATATGTATTCACTGCTTCAGGCATACCCCCAATCAATAAGTATTTATAAAATTCATTCAATACCAATTCATGTACACTACTATTTAATGGTTTTCTACTTTCATATGCCTTTTTTGTCGCATTAAATAATTTTTCATTACTATTCAATAAGAATTCATCAAAACTTAAAGGATATATAGTGAGTTGTTCAATCTTACCAACAGGAAACATAAACTTTTGTAAGGATCCATTTCTTGTTAATTCTCTTTGAAAACGAATTCGTACCATTGAACCTGTCGCAATAACTGGAATCTCTCTAAAATCTTGAAAAAAATATTTTAAAGAAGAAATAATGTTTGGACATTCTTGTATTTCATCAAATATTAAAAATGTATTCTTATTAATATCTTTACCTTTATACAAAGAAATATACTCAATTATTTTTTCTGCATTAGCCGTATGATCACAAAAATCACGTATTTCATCCTCAATCTTAAAATCAATATATATATAAGCGTTTGAATAATATTCTTCAGCAAATATATCCTTTACAAGATATGTTTACCCACCTGACGAGCACCCCATACAATAAGTGGTTTTCTATTATTACGAATGTTCCATTTTGCCAATAAATTCGTTGCATTTCTAAGCATGTTCATTTCTCCTTTATATAAGGGTATTATAACGCGTTTTAACCTTAATTTACACCTTTAAGGACTTTTTTATTAACTTCATTTGCACCTTTAAGGGCTTTTTTTGCCTTATAATTTGCACCTACAAAGAAAAAAAGCCTGTATTTCTACAAGCTTAATCACCAATAATTGAATAAAACTGATCATAAGAAGGTTTTAACACTTCATATACATCTGGCTGAATACGATATTGCGTATAATCACGCAATCTTCCATCCTCTTCTTTTTCAATGACCCTTCTTTCAATCATTTTTTTATTCTTCAATAAACCACCCTGTTTGACATCACCCTTATATTCCAAAGGTTCATTATCATTATCTAATAGTTCTTCAAACAAAGCCTTATCCTTTTTATTTAAGGATGTCATAAAATTCCATAAATCTGGAACATTCATCTTTTTCTCTTTCTTAAAAAACATAATTATCACCTATTTTTAATACCATTAAAACTTCTCTATTTTACAACGATGTTCTTTTGTCTTGGAATCATAAGTAATTCCAACCAATAATAAATTATCGGTATATTCTTGAATCGATTGAGGATATACTTTTTCCTTAATCTGATCTAATGCACTTTGAACATTATGATTCCATTTTAGCTCCACCAATAAGGCAGGATAATAATCTTTATATTCTGGTTTTGGAATATATACAAAATCCGCAAATCCTCTTCCTGTTGGCAATTCTCGTATTGGTTTAAAATAATATTTCAAAGTTGATAAATACGCTATCGTTAAAACGCTGCTCAAACTATTTTCATTATGATATGCAATATTAGAATCATACGTATTATGAATCTTTTCCATTTGTTGAGCTACAACTTCTGTCTTCATTTGACAAGTTGCTTCTAAAACGGTATCCGATTCCCTTTCAAATTGAATCAAATCATTCCATTTATCTTCTGAAACAGAATTCACAAATTCTTGCCGAATTTCTTCATTTGGAATAAATACCGTCTTATTTGTTTGATTGTATCCCAAATATCCTAAATGAACCAATGCCGTTAAGACATCATCCATATTTTTAAATGAAATCATATCATTTTGAAAAGACGTTGTCTGCATCTTCACTTCATTACCACTTAACATTTCTAAAACAGCTTCTTTTAAGCCATCAAAATTCATTTGAATCAAACTATGAATTGATTCATAGCTACTTGTCTGTGCCCAATAACTTTGAAACACACCTAAAGTAAATAAACTCACAACGGCTTTCGGATTATATACATGCTGATGGTTTAAGTAATATCCATCATACCATTTTTTAATTCTATCAAAATCTATATTGTATTTATTACTTAATCCTTTTACTTCCCCCTCTGTAAATCCGATAAAAGGATCCAATGGACCTGGATTCAACATTGTATATTCATCAAAATTACTCAATGCGGAATGTGTCATCGTTCTTTTGATTGGTAAAATACCTGTTAAATACGCTAATGCGATATAACGAGAAGGTTGTGATCCTTTAAATAATCCTTTTAAGAAATCTATATATTCTTCTAGTAATTTTTTATTATTCGCATTATCACGAATCAATACATCCCACTCATCAATGATTACCACAAAGCGATGTCCTGTTTCATCATTGATTTTAGAAAGCGTACCAGACAAAGAAATAATTCCATTATAGTCAATATTGGAATACTCATTTTGTAATTCATGCATACAACTCTCTTTGATATAATTTACAATATCATTTATATTTTCAACTTGATCTTTACACCACTGTACATCAATATGAATGACATCATATTGATTTATATACTTTTCAAATGTAGAACATGAAGAAATCGTATATGGCTGAAATAATTCTCTAGAATCACATCCCTTTGAATAATAAGCACAAAGCATATCGGCAGTCATGGATTTTCCAAAACGTCTAGGTCTTGAATTACAAATAAATTTAGCTGTAGTTGAAAGCACACTATTTGTATATTCAATTAAACCCGTTTTATCCACATATATTTTTGAATGAACCGCTTCATTAAAATTCGCATTATCAGGATTTAGAAATATAGACATATAAATTCCTCCTACGCCACTATTATATCAGAAAAAGACTGTAGTATTAAAAAAACGAGATGTTAGTTCATCTCGCCTTACTTCACTCCATGACTTTTTAAATAAGAAGGTATGATTTTTATAAAACAAATGATTGTCACAATACATGCATAAATATCCGCTACAGGTTGTGCATAGAAAATATTAGAAGCCCCTAAAAAAGCAGGCAATAAACATGTACAACCCAAATACATCATCTTACGATTTAATGATAAAAATAATGATAATTTTACATTAGATAATCCTGTAATTCCATCCACTAAAACATATTGAATAGACATCATCAAAATACCTAAACAGAAGATTTTAATAGCCCTATCTGCGATTGGCATAGTCATGGCATCATTAGTAAACATAGCCACAAATACATTTGAGTAACACATTGAAATAATGAACATGACTAAACAAAATAAAAACGCAAATGCAATCACGATTTTAAAGGCTTCTTTGATCTTCTTTAAATTTTGCGAACCAAAATGATACGCAAAGATAGGTTGTGTACCCGAACTAATACCAAGTAATGGTCCAGTAATCAATAAGAAATAGCTTTGAGCTACAGTAATAGCCGAAATATAAATATCACCCATGTTTCCACCATACTTTTGAAGCATCATATTCATCACTATTAAAATGATTGAATCGGTTGCGATGATCAAAAAAGGAGAAAATCCAAGTTTTACAATATGCTTCATCTTCTCTATAGATAATTCTTCTTTATGAAGTTTGATTTTTGATTTAAATCTTAAAAAACAAAACACAAACATACACGATATAAACTGGGCTACAACTGTACCAATGGCAGCTCCAGCCACACCAATCTTTAAAGTACGAATCAAAATAAAGTCAAAAATAATATTTGTGACGGCGCCAATACATACACTTAACATCGCAATAGTGGCATAGCCTTGACCCGTAATAAAATAATTCAATCCAATCGACATTAAGGCAAAGAAAGTACCTAATGTATAGATTGTTAAATAAGTATTGGCATAAGGATAAAGGGCATCACTGCCTCCAAACCAATAGATCAAATTGTGTTTTAAAAGAATGAATCCAAGTGTTAAACAAATGGAAAGAACAACCAACATCACAAAACTGTTATATAAGATTTGACTGGCCCTTTTCTCATTCTTTTGCCCTAAACACATTGATAGCCATATTGAACCACCAATTCCAACAAGGGTTCCAAAACTCGATAATAAAGTAACGATTGGCCCACATATTCCAACGGCTGCCAAACATACATTTCCCACTTCTTCAACTTGTCCTACAAACATACGATCGACAATGGAGTATAAGATATTCACAAGTTGAGCAATCATACTTGGTATAGCTAAACCCATGACAAGTTTTATCATGGGTGTATTTTCAAAATCATTCTGTCGCATTTTACAATATATTCTCTTTAATATAATCTTTAGCTTCAATCAAATCTTTCGCAGTATAGATTGTCTGCTTCTTTTGTACATCTGTAGGTGCAATGATATCTGGTACTTGAATACAATCAATCCCTGCTCTATAAGCAGCCTCAACACCAACTACACTATCCTCTAAGACTAGAGCATTTCTTGCGTCTGTATCCATTTTCTTTAAAACACTTAAATAAATTTCTGGATCTGGTTTACGATTTGTGACTTCATCCCCACATAATACATAATCAAAATGATCATATACACCAACTCGTTTTAATCTTTCTTCAGTAAGCTCTCTTTTTGTCGTAGTTGCGACAGCCTTTTTAATATGATGCGCATCCAAAAAATCTAATATTTCATTTAAGCCTGGCTTTACTGGCACTTCTTTTTCTAAGGAAGAAAGCCCCATGTGTCTCCAATCATTCAATACTTGATCTTGAATATCACTTGGCAAAAGACGATCCAACAATTCTTGTTCATCCTCAAGTCTTTTTCCAATTAATAAAGGAAATAAAATATCTCCTAAATCAGAAATACCATACTTATTGCCTGCTTTATCAAAAGCTATTTTCCATACACTTTCCGTATCTAGCATTAACCCATCTACATCAAAAACAACTAATTCTAACATGTATATCCTCCCTCAAAAAAAAGCAACATTAGTATAACATACCGTTACATTGCTTATACAATTTTTATATAGCACTATTCCATTGTTCTTTTTCATTTTCATAACAGTAATTCTCTAATCAATGATGTTACTACACACATCTTGACTTGCTACCTTTTATACCCTTTATACCCATTAATTGTTTTTTATAGGATATAAAAAGGAGACGATTATAAATATCGCCTCTTACTAGTTTATGATACCATTATTTAACTCTATTGCTTTTCTAACATATCAAAAGCACTTAAAGTCTTTTCTTCAGCTGTCCAAGGCTTTTCATAATATCTAGAGTTTACGCTTTCCAACGACAAATATCCATCATATCCATTGGCCTCTAAATCAAGAAGATCTTGTTTTAAATCTCTTGTTCCATCTGACCATGCCAAGTGACCAGTGGGCTTTCCATCCACAAAGTGTGTATGGATCACATCTTTTCCAAATGCATCAAAATAATCTTGAATTGTATTATTGACTCGTGCCATTGCACCAAAATCAATACATACCTTTAACTGTGGATGATTTACTGCATCCAAATATGCCTTTAATTGTTCTACACTATTCGCAAGAACGGATTCATTTGGTTGTAAAGCTTCGATAGCCACCAAAATATCATTTGCCTTTGCATAATCACAAACCTTACGCATCATTTTTACTGAACGATTCCATGCATCTTCTTTTGACTCATCATAATAAGCCCAGCCGGTTGTGACTAATATATGTTGGGCATTGACTTCTTTTGCGATATCCACCATTCGACAATAATATGCATATACATCTTCTTGACGTGATGGACTAGCCACATTGTTTGGCTTTGGATTTGTTTGTTCTGGACAAATACCAATGATTTTTACATCATATTTTTTGCGTATTCCTTAAGTTGTTCTACACTCTGATTTTTGTTGTAGTCCACATAGAAATGCATAGGTCCCGTCCAAATCTCTACGTTCTTAATACCTAAACGATTCATTTCCTGAAAAAAACGTTCAAAAGAATAGAATCTATAATGACAGTTCATTCCACATAATCGATCTTTAAAATTCTTCATTTATTTATCCTCATCAAAATACTTTGGTATAACACTCATTTCTATTGCACAAGCCAAAAATTGGTCCGGGGCTAATTTTGAAGCATATACATCTTTTGATGAAAGCATCAAATCCGCCTTAAGATCAAACCCATAGTTTTTCACTAAGCGCTTAATGTGCGTAACACTTGAGCCTGACGCAATACAAATATTATAGTTATGCACTTTTAAAAAATCGTGCAATTCTTCCAATTTCATATTTATTGGCAAATTCTGGAATCACAAAGTGTTTTATAATATGAAACAAATTCATCATATGCAATTTCTAAAATATCCTCTAACCATGAATAGTCCTTATAGTAAATCAAATAATCGAAATAGCTTGTCCCAAAGCATACCGAGCAAATATTCTCTTAGAAAATAATGATTGTGTTTTTACAAATGTCTTCAAACACTTCGATATATGGGGTTTTCGTATCAAACATCAACCCATCCATATCAAAAATAATCATATTAATTGCAATAATGATGTTTCAACTTTCATATAATCAAAGGAGCTTTAAAGCTCCTTTCAATCATTATTAGTATTTTAATGCTTTATAGTAACGACGAATATCAATTGGATGACGTCTGCAGTGTTCTAAGTGAACATTTAATCTCATAAATGCTGAACGCATTACAATTGGTGATAAAACTCCACGGAATTCTTCATCAATACCTGGAAGAGCAAATTTTTTAGTATCAAACACTGTCACTTTAGCACTAACTCTATTAACAAATTTCTCAACACGATCCATTTCAGGACGAGTTTTATCTTCACCTTTAATTAAGATAACTGGAATATCTCTTTCAATTACTTCTAATGTACCGTGGAAAAAGTTAGCAGCTGAAATTGGACGTGTACGCATCCATTGCATTTCTTCCATAATGCACATACCATAGCAAACTGCCCAATCTTCAAGATTACCAGATCCTACTAAGTATGTGATTGGTTCATCGCAGTATTTCTCAGCATAATTTTTCATTTCTTCATCCGCATCTTTGTAGATTTGAACAACTGCATCAGGTAAGTTTTTCATTTGAGAAGTTAGCTTGTCGTATGCATCAAATTCACCAGCATTCTTCATAAAACGAAGAACCACTGTATACCACCAATAGTATTCACCACCAACCGTAGTAACTAAATGATCGACTTTCTTAGCCAATGGTGATTCTGGAACTTCAACATATCCAATTACACGTGCTCCAACTTCATGAGCTTTGTCAACAGCTGCTTCTACTTCAATTGTATTTCCTGACAATGATGCGATAACTACAACTGAGTTTTTTGTAAATTTCTTATTTCCTTCATATAAGAAGTCTGTTGCATTTTCTAAATATAATGGTAATGAACATCCTAATTGTTTAGCTGTATGCATAATTTGCCCTGCATATAATAATGTTCCACCAATTCCAAATAAGAAGATATTATCATACCCTTCATCACAAATTTGGTCTACTACCTTTTCTACCTCAGGGATCATATCAACACCATTTTGATGATCCTGTCTTACTTTTGCTTCGTCGAAATTTAACATTTTAATTTACCATCCTTTTCTATTTATCCTAAAATCCCGAATTGTGCACATGCAATGCCTACAACAGCTGTACCAATAATCAACCATAGAACGTTGATTTCCTTTTTCATCAAAGAATAATATATTCCGGTTACAGCCAAAGGCAACATACCTGGCAAAATTCCATTTAAAATATCTTGAATCTGTGTTGCAGATTCTCCACTACCAATAGCCAGTGGAGTCGTTACACTAACCAATTCATTTGTCATACCACCAATTACCATAACTCCAAGAATAGAAGCTGCTAGCATAAATTTTTTCATTAAACCAGATTGTTGAATCTTCGTTAAATAGTTAGCTCCTAATTCATAACCTTTCATTGAGCAGAAATAACGTAATGCAAACGCTGGCACATTGAAAATCAATAAGAATAAGATTGGACCCAATGCACTACCTTGCACTGCTAATGAAGTACCGATACCAATTGCCAATACACGAAGTGTACCTAACAATAATGAATCTCCAATTCCACTTAAAGGCCCCATCAGTGTGGCTTTAACAGCATTAATACTTGATGTGTCAAAGTTTGGATCTTTTGCATTCATTTCTTCCATGGCAAGAACAATACCACCTACAAATGGAGAAACATGTGGTGTAATATTGAAAAACTCTAAATGTCTTTCAAGAGCTTCTGACAACCCTTTTTTATCATCTTTATAAATCTTTTCTAATCCTTTAGCTACCATGAAGGCAAATCCCATATGCATTTGTCTTTCATAATGCCATGAAAACTCCATCGGTAACGAACGCCAAAACATTTTTTGTAAATCTTTTTTTGTGATTACATTTTCATTAGAAGTCGTCATCTTCATCTAATCCTCCTTGCACTGCCAAAGTTTCTTCTTCATGGAAATTAATTTTAATAAATACTGCAATTACACCAATAATAGCAATACCAACAACTGGAATACCGAAGTATGCTGATAACACAAATCCTAAGAAAAAGAATGGTACTACATCTTTATTCATAATCATTTGTGCTAACATCGCAAATCCAATACCTGGAAGCATTCCACATGCAATACTTAAACCATTTGTGATAACTTCAGGGATTGCATTCACAATTGCTTGCATTTGTGTACTTCCTAGAGCAAATCCTAAGAAAGTTAATAAGAACAATACAAAGCATGTTAAGAATCCTGTGCATAAATGAATTGTACCAACTGCTTTTGTGTTTCCTTGCGCCGCATATTTATCTGCCAATTTACCAAACATAGGACGAACCAACGAAAACATTACATTATCAATTGATTGTGCTAATAAAGCGATTGGAAATGCCATCGTAAATGCAATTTCAGCTCCCTTTCCAGTAGTAATCGCAAATGCTGTTCCTAACACTCCACCTACTATTACATTAGGCGGAATGTATGCCCCGACCGAAACTTGTCCTAAGAAAGCTAATTCTAAAGTTGCGCCAATTTTAATACCTAGCTCAGGATTTCCTAATACCAAACCAACAAATGGACCTAAAACAATTGGTCGTTGAATCATATTCGTACCCGTTGCTAAGTCACACTTACCAATGAAAGCTATACAGCCTAACAAAAATGCTTGTAATATCATATTTTTCTCCTTTTCTTTTTATAAAGCACTTAATGCATCTAACGATTTATCCGTTGGAACCATTCGAATGTCAACTTTAATTCCTTCAGAAACCATATCACGAATCATTTGTTCTTCTTCCTTAGTAACATTCATTGCCTTTGAAATATTACGAGTTTCATCAGTTGCTTTTGTTCCTCCTAAATTAACTGCTTTAATGTTACATGCTTCAGCAATCGTCTTAGCATCCTTAATAGATTCAACCACAATAAATAATTTGTATTTATCAGTCACTCCACTGTTGATCGCATTCACTGCATCTGCAATATTTTTAATTACTAACTTCACTCCAGTAGGTTTAGCTAGTTTTATTGACATTTTTCTTAAATCATCGTTCATAACTGCATCACTTGCTATTAGGATACAGTCTGCACTTAGTTTGGATGTCCAAGAAAAAGCCACTTGACCATGCAATAATCTGTGGTCTACTCTTAATAATTTGATCATTTTTTTCTCCTCCTATTAGAAATCTTCATCATCTTCATTTGTCATACCATTCATAACAGTTATTCCTTCTTTAGCCGATTCGATCAAATCGTTCGCATCTGCTAATTCAAGATTTTGACCCGAGCTTTTCATTACTGCATCTAATGCCAATCCCATGTTCATTCCTGAGAAGACCATTACATTATCTAATACTGCAAGTTTAGATAAAGCTGTGTGAACACTACCACCTTTGATATCACACAAGATTACGATTTGTTCTTCACTTTCTTTTGCTTCTTTCAAAACTTCTTGATAAAAATCTTCAGGATTTTGTCCAGGAAGCAAGCTATATGTTTCCACATTCTTAGCTAAATCTCCAACGATCATAGAAACTGAATCTTTCATTCCTTTAGATAATCCTCCATGTGAGGCAAATATTAACCTGCTCATCTATCTTACTCCTTTCTATTTACGTCATTCACTTATATACAAGCAAAAATTGTGCCATAGAAAATAATATAAAAAATAAAGATGAGTTTTCTCATCTTTACTAGTTATTCTTCACATAATTATAAATATGAATCATTTCCTCTGTAGGAATATCTACACCATAGAAATCTTCCACTTGCTTAAATGCCTTCTTAACATAGTCCACAAAATCCTTGTGTTTATGTAAAAAATCCAAACTTGGATCATACTCTGCATTTCTAGAAACAACTAATCTTTCAATCAAACAACAAATATGCACATATAACCCAAAACAAGTACGATTACTGAAATGAACTCCAACATACTTTTGTAGAACATCAATCGCATTCGCAACCTGCTCTAACAGTTTTGTTGGATTTAATATCGTTAATGCATTCATAATATTACTCAACGAGAAATTATGCAGAATATTTTTATCAAACAAAGACAGCTGTTCTTCATCCATATAATCTTTGAAGTATTGATTGAAATCACCAAATGTATCTTCAATAATTAAATCTTCAATACCCACAAATGGAATGTCCTCCATATTTGGATCTAACGTTCCAAGTACACATAAAACATCATATTCTTCAAACACATTGTTCTTTTTACCTAGTTCAATCAATTCCGAATAATTCAATGTCTTCACATCCAAATTGATCCCATCTGGAAAAGATTGCTCCAATATCGACTTTAATTTCTTGGCCGTACCCAATCCACTTGCACAAGAACATAGAATAACGGGTTGTTTTTGTTGATGCTTTTCAATATGATACGCAAAATTGACACGGAAAGCATCTATTGTTTGTTGCAGTATATTCTCCATCTCTACATTATTACGAATTCCATTTCCAATTTCTAGAGCGATTGGAGTACTCACATTATTGATAATTCCAATATTCGCATTCTCTATATGCAAACCTTTATAAATATCTTCCAAACTACCCATATCTACTAATAAATACAATTCTTTAACCTTGCCAATACGATCCAAATACCAATTCAGTTTCTCAATCATCGTAGCTGTATCAATATATAAAGGCATATCTAGTGCATCAAAAATATATTGACCTAAGAAACGATTGGCGGCATCCGCAATACTTGAAGCTGTAGAAAAGCCATGCGATAGAACAACAGCTGCTTTTTGATAAAGCCTTGAATCTTTTTGTACATTATAAACATAGAAGATAAACGTACAAATAATGATGGAATACATGTCCATTTCTAGATAGGACTTTAAATACGTACAAATTTCTAAAGATACATTCGTCGCTCTAAAAAATTCTTCCTGCAACAATTGATATAAATCATCACATTCTTCTTCATGTTTTAAAAACCAGCTTCTTAAATCATGATATTCATGATGAATCTCATCTAAATAAGATGCGATAGCTAACGTTTCATTATTTGTGATTTTTAATCCATACCGCGATTCAATCAAGTTAAAGATATGCTGCACACCACGATTATAATAATCTACCTGACTTGATTCTTTCTTTCTAAAGATCAAGTTATCAAAATATTTTTGAACATAATTCTTTTCTTTTGTCATAAAATCCGATAAACTTGTATGTTCCTCTTTATATTTTTGATAACACGCCAACAAGCTATCATTTAATTGAAGAATTTCTTTTGTACCATTATAGTACCCTTGCAAATCATCCACATATATATATTCATCATCGTCCAAGACTGTTTTTTGATTCGCATAAACCTGCTGTAAAAGATCTTTAGGCAAACTATCCAAGTGAATTTCTAATTCGTCATTGACCTTATCAAATAAAGAATTGATACAACAAGACTGCACACTACTCTTTAATTGACCAATGTTGCCTGGCATCTTACTTTGTAACAGCGCATTATACACTTTACTACTCATCTTGATCTGGCAATTTAAACGTTTTTCTTCCTGGCTAAAAATATCATACAGCAACTCAATACGCTCTTGCGTACCTCTTTGTTCAAGACTAGGAATGGTGATTGTCATTGGAATACGTCGCATTAATGTTTTTAACAAAACTTTATCCGGATTTTCTGTAGTCGCAAATACAATACGAACATTAGACTTATACCACTTTTCATTATCACCCACGCGGTGATAAATACCTTGATCCATAAACAAGAACAACTTTTCTTGGCATTCAGCCTTTAATTCATGCACCTCATCCAAGAATAAAACACCATTATCTGCTAACGCAATCAAACCTTCATTGTCTTTTTCAGCCCCTGTAAAAGCACCTTTAACATGACCAAATAAGTTGGCCGTTAATAATTCCGGATTATTCGCATATTCACTACAGTTTACCTGTACAAATAGCCCATTTTTTGAAATGACACCCTGATTTCTTGCCCACTCATATGTCAGTTTCGCAATTAAAGACTTACCCGTTCCCGTAGGCCCATAAAGCAGCATAGGTAAACCATTAGGGGGATACGAAATAGTAGCTTTACATTGTTTAACAGTTTGAGCCAAAGAATGATTCATGCCCACTAGTTTTTCAAAATCCTTCTTTTCCTGATTTGACAATAAATCATCAAAACTTGCATATACACTATCTTTAAAAGGAATTCCCTTTTCTTTCAAATATTCAACCGAAATGAAACAAAACGGTTTTGATTCAATGCGAATCAATTTATTTTCTTTTACTAATTTATTTAATACAACAGACACCTGCGAACGACTTATCTTTAGATTTTCACTAATCAAGGCAACACTAGTCTTATCAAACTCTTCCTTGTCGCAGCATGCTAAAATATATGCTAATATTTTTTCTATCATGTTACCCTCCACTTTTTTTGAATTATTATACCATAATATGTTATAACATATATACATATGAAACAAGATTTGATTTATACACACACCTACAAACAGACATTGCATATGACAACAGGTTTAAAGTCCCATCTTGAAATATTAAGTAAAGATCGACAGACTTTATCCGATCTTTTATATAATGTCAGTCAAAACAATCCCTTTTTAGAATACACTCCCAGTCAAGATATCCAACAATATCTTGAAGCCGGCATATCCAATAAACCGAGTCTAAAGGATGAACTTTATTTGCAGCTGCATACAAGCACCAAAAAATACAATGAACCCATTGCCAATTATATTATTGAATCCTTAGATAGTCATGGTTTCTTTGATCAAGATATCCAAACTGTCCTATCGGACTTAAAATGCACTAAAGCTCAATTTGAAGAAACACTCTCTTTCATTCAAACCTTTGAACCTATTGGTGTGGCTGCTAAAAACAGTATTGATTCTTTAATGATTCAATTAAAAGAAAAAGGCTATACAATTGCATACACGATTTTAAAGAATTATTCAAAAGAACTTGAAGAAAAAGATTTCTATACAATTTCTGAATCTTTAGATATACCTTATGAATCCGTATTTGATGAATTAGCTCACATGCAAGAGTGCAATCCATTTCCTTGCAGTGAATACGGTACAGAAAATACGACAAATCTAGCTCTACCTGAATTCACAATTGAAATTGATGAAGATCAATTAAAAATCATCCCCAAGGAAATGGGAAATTTAACAATTCATTCTGAAGAAGTTAAATTGTCAAAAGAAGCTAAAAAATATTTAAATGAAGCTAAGTTCTATATAGATAGTATCAACCGCCGAAATAAAACAATCCTTCTACTCGCAAATATATTGATTACCCATCAAAAGAATTACTTTCTATTTCAAGACGATTTAAAAGAATGCACACTTAAAGAAATTGCTGAAGAATCGGGCTACTCGATTTCAACCGTTTCTAGGACTCTGAGTGATAAATATTATGAATTTAATGATCATATGTATCCTGTAAAAGATTTATTTATTTCAAAGACACACAAAGGAAGCAGTAAAGACTCGATTCAAAAAGCCATTCAATTATTGATTGAAGTGGAAAATCCAGAAAATCCTCTACAAGATGAAGAAATTGTAGAAGAACTTGAAAATATGGAACTCTACGCATCAAGAAGAACCATATCAAAATATCGACAGGAATTAAATATTCCCAATTCGAAACAAAGAAAAAAGGCGGGACTCTACTAAATCTCGCCACTTACCTTGTTTTCTACAAACTTTTTAAATAGTTTTCAACATTTAAATACTGAATAGTATCCATTTCTGTATTTTCTCCACGATAAATCAATAACATGAAAAAGAGGCAACATTACATTACTTCTATAGCTTCACATACAAATTTTTCAACTTACCATTTTATTATACCCTTTATACCCATTATCCATTTTATAGGGGGTATAAAAAAGAGACGATTAATAAATATCGCCTCTTACTAGTTTTTTTGAATATATATGATAATATCCCATTAATAGTGCTGCATTTACGATCCATGTCAATGGCCAACCTAAGAATACAGTAATTAATTCCGAACTAAATTGTGTTGCCACAAATAAATAGACTTGTCTTAAAATAACGAAACATAAAATCATTGAATACATTGGTACTTTCGATAAACCAACACCTCTTAGGGCACCTGCAGTAATATGGGATAAAGGAAGGAAGATATAGCCTGGCGCAAAGACAGAAATCATAGTCACACCAGCTACAATCACATCTTTATCTTGTGAGAATAATCCAACTAAGAACTCTCCATTTGTATAAATCAAGAAGGCTCCTAATGCGATGATTATTTCACACATCAATAGTGTTGTATATAAACCTTTTCTTACACGCTTATAGTTTTGAGCACCATAATTCTGTCCTACAAACGTTGTGATAGCCATCGAGAAGCTTTGAATTGGAAGCTGCAAGAAACCATCTAGCTTTGTAGTTGTACTATACCCTGCAACAGCAGCCGATCCAAATTTAGAAATATACGATTGAACAATCACATTGGAAAAAGAAACAATACTATTTTGTAGGGCTGCCGGTATTCCAATCGAAATAATCCTTGATAGAATGGGCTTTGAAAAACGAATCTTAGAAATATATACCTTATACTCTTTATCTGTATGCATCAATTCATGCATGACTAGAATAGCTGAAACAAATTGTGCCAAAGTTGTCGCAATACCAACACCGGCAACACCTAAATGAAAGTAGATCACAAACACAAAGTCTAATACAATATTGACTAAACTCGATACGACTAAGTAAATCAACGGATTTTTACTATCGCCCAAAGCTCTTAAAATTCCGGCTCCCATATTATAAATTAATGAAAAGGACACACCCGCAAAATAGATTTGAAGATAAATTACAGCCAAAGGTAAAACTTCTTTAGGAGAACCAATCATAACTAAGATGGGTTTAGATAGAGCAATACCCAATATTGTGAATAAGACACATAAAACTAAAGTTAAAGCTAAAGATGTATGAATGGAATCCTGCATCTTTTTTGTTTCTTTGGCCCCAAAATATTGTGCAATCACAACACCAGCACCCGTTGATAATCCCATAAAGAATCCAACTAACATATTAATGATGGAAGTCGATTGTCCTACGGCGGCCAGGGCATGTGAACTGACAAAGTTTCCTACCACATACGAATCGACCGTATTGTATAATTGTTGAAATAAATTTCCAACCAATAATGGTAAAGAAAATATCAATATTGATTTCCATATGCTTCCCTTTAATAAATCTGTGCTTTCCAACGCCTTCACCCTTCCCAAAAGAAAATGCAGAATTCCATATTGGTCTTCTACATAATGTAAGATAATTTTAACTCTTTTCTGAAAAAAATGAAAGCTTATCCTAAAATTACATCCAATATCATCATCACACAAAATCCAAACAAGAAAGAAATTGTTGGAAGATTCGAATGTTTTCCTTGAGCCATTTCAGGAACAAGTTCTTCAATCACCACAAACAACATGGCTCCTGCCGCAAAACTTAAACAAAACGGTAAACATTGTAAGATCCAATTTGAAAACAAAATTGTGAAAAAACCAAATATAGGTTCTACAATACCCGATAATGAACCTATCAAAAATGCCTTATGTTTTGAAAAGCCATTGCTCTTTAAGGGTAAAGATAAAATAGCGCCTTCCGGAAAATTTTGTATCGCAATTCCAATGGATAAAGCTAAAGCCGCATATATACTTCCTGTTCGTATCGCTTGTGCTAGTACTATACCAACAGCCATTCCTTCTGGAATATTATGCAAAGTCACCGCAAATACTAGCTTTGTCGTTTTCTTAAAATGCGATTCTTTTCCCTCTTCATCATTTGTTCCAGGATGCATATGAGGAACAATACAATCTAAGAAAAGAAGTAATAAAGCTCCTAAGAATATGCCAAGTACAATAATCAAAATATTCTTTTCTTGTTCCATCGCTGGAATCAATAAAGACCAAATACTAGCAGCCACCATGACACCAGAGGCAATACCTGAAAAGCATCTAGATAAAAGTTCATTCTTTTTATTTTTGATAAAGTACACAATGGCCGATCCCAAAGTAGTACCAAAAAAAGGAATTAGCAATCCTAACCACATAATCATCACCACAGTCAGTTTAAACTAATTCCTTTATATACGTCAATTCAAACGCAAATTATATGCAAATCCATGATGCTCAATATAATCCTCTAAGATCCATCCTTTATCATGAATTTCTTTAGCGGCTTCTTTTCCTACATATCTAAAATGCCATGGCTCATTTGTAGCGCCTGTTCTATCACCTGCATTTTCTGGAAAACGCAAAATAAATCCATATTTATAGGCATTTTCTTCAACCCAATTATAGTCTGGTGTTTCACCAAATGTCCCATACGTTCCATCCATTACACTTTGACTTGTTAGATCCACACTCAATCCGCATTGGTGTTCACTTGATCCTGGAACAGACACTAAACTTGCCGCATAAGCCGCATCATACATCGCAAAATATTCATTATAAACATCTAATTGCGTTTTATAAGAACGATACGAACTCTTAATCGCAATACTATACCCTTGTTTCAAGCCATCCTTATACATATTTTCAAGTGCAGTTGCCGCGCAATCTCTTAATTGCCCCACTTCACTTTCATAAGGAATATTTACATCTCTTAAATCACTTGGTACATAATCACTTGGAACACTAAAACCATTCTTAATTAAAACCAACATATTTGAAGGATCCTCAATGGTATATGTACGATCATCACGCTTACTTGAATCAATACCTGGATAAGAAACGGTTAATACAGCTTTTAATGGTTTAAATCCAGAATCTACATATTCCTTGATATCTTTGATTTGTGCCCCTTTAATCGCCAAATATTTCTTTGCCTTTTTATAAGGTATACTAGCCGAGATCAATGTATCCAAATTTGAAATGGTATATACATCCGAATTTTTAAACAATACATCTTTTGTATATCCTAAATAATTCAAATCTTCCATTCTTTCATAGTAAGAATCAATATAATAAACAACTTTCTTCACACTCTTTTTTGAAGCCCTGTAATATTCATCATACAATAAATAATGCGAATCATTTTTAACTTTATCCCACTTTGAAATATCAATAATTTGATCATAGTCCAAGATATCTTTGATGTCATCTTTTTCTAATTTTAATACAACTTTCTTATCCTCTTTATGATATCCCTTAATACTCAATCGAATACTTGTAAAATTCGCAATCAATAATGCGATGCAAATCACTGGAATCAACACGACAATTGCGATTCTTTTTCTATTCACTTTTCTTTTTACCTTTTTCATAAACTCACCAAGAATCATTATATAGAATAAGAACTTGAAAGACAAATAGGTTTCATTTACAAAACATTTTCATCTTATATGTAATATTTTTCACAACGTGATACAATAGATTCTAGAGGTGATTATATGTTATTCAAGAACGCAACCATTTATACAATGGAACAAGACCCTTTTGTAGGTGATTTTAGAATCGATAAAGGTGTATTTACAGAAGTAGGAACAAATTTAACAGCGAATGAAGGTGAAGATGTACAAGATTTAAATGGACTCTTTGTATTTCCTGGTTTAGTTGAAAGTCATTGCCATTTAGGTATGGAAGAAACAGCCATTCGCTTTGAAGGCGATGATGTCAACGAAATCACAGATCCAATTACACCAAATATGCGAGGTATTGATGGATGTAATCCAATGGATGAAACCGTAGAACTTGCATTAAAAGGTGGTGTTACTACCGTTGCAGCAGGTCCTGGTAGTGCTAACGTACTTGGTGGAACTTTCTTTGCGTATAAGACAAAAGGAAATTGTATTGATGAAATGACAATTGAAAATCCAATTGCGATGAAAGCAGCCTTTGGTGAAAATCCTAAGCGTTGTTATCAAGGTAAGAAAATTGATACGCGTATGCAAATCAGTGCTCTTTTAAGAGAAACATTAGAAAAGACAAAGGAATACCTAGCTAAAAAAGAAGCTGGTAAAGATGTCGCTTATGATCAAAAGCTAGAAGCCATGATTCCAGTTATCAAAAAAGAACTACCATTGAAGTGCCACGCCCATAGAGCCGATGATATTTTGACTGTCATTCGTATTGCGAAAGAATATGATATTGAAGTCACTCTAGATCATGCGACGGATGCAAGATGTATTGTTGAACAGATCAAAGAAAGTGGATATCCATGTATTTGTGGTCCTAGTTTTGGTCATAAGACAAAATTTGAATTGAAATCAAAATCCTTTAAAACACCAGGCGTACTAAATAAAGCTGGAATTCTAGTTTCCATCACAACCGATTCTCCAGTTATTCCAGAACAATATTTATCTTTATGTGCCGCTCTTGCCGCAAAAGAAGGTATGGATGAATATGAAGCGATCAAAGCCATCACAATCAATCCAGCTAAGATCTTAAAGCTCGATAATCGCGTAGGTTCTATTAAAGCGGGTAAAGATGCCGACTTTATTGTTTGCACAAAGAATATTCTAGATACGACAAATGAAATCAAATCTGTCTATATCGATGGAAAGAAGGCTGTGTAATGCTATTTAAAAATGCGACAATTTATACAATGGAACAAGAACCTTTTGTAGGTGATTTTAGAATCGATAAAGGTGTATTTACTGAAATCGGAAAAGATTTAAATCCAAAAGATGAAGAAGTACAAGATTTAAATGGACTCTACGTATTTCCAGGACTCATTGATGCTCATAGCCATTTAGGTATGGTATGTTCTTCCATTGGATTTGAAGGGGAAGATGGAAATGAAGTAACAGATCCAATCACGCCCAATATTCGCGGTATTGATGGCTGCAATCCAATGGATGAAACCATTGAATTGGCATTAAAAAGTGGAGTGACTACAGTTGCGGCTGGTCCTGGAAGTGCTAATGTCATCGGTGGAACTTTCTTTGCGTATAAAACAGCAGGTCATTGTATTGATGAAATGACAATTCAAAATCCTTTGGCGATGAAGGCTGCATTCGGTGAAAATCCTAAGCGTTGTTATCAAGGTAAGAAAATTGATACACGTATGCAGATCAGTGCTCTTTTAAGAGAAACATTGGCTAAGACTAAAGAATACATGTTCAAAAAAGAATCTGGTAAAGATGTAGACTATGATCAAAAGCTAGAAGCCATGATTCCTGTTATTAAAAAACAAATGCCATTAAAGTGTCATTGTCATAGAGCCGATGATATTTTAACTGTGATTCGTATTGCGAAAGAATATGATATTGAAGTGACATTAGATCATGTAACAGATGGAAGAAGCATTATTCCACAAATTAAAGAGAGTGGTTTTCCATGTATTTTAGGACCTTGTTTAGGGCATAAATCAAAGTACGAAGTAAAAAATATGTCTTTTGAAACAGCCAATGAATTCTATAAAGCCGGTATTCCATTCTGCATTATCACAGACTCTCCTGTCGTACCCGAACAATACTTATCCTTAAGTGCCGCTCTAGCACATAAGGCAGGACTACCAGAATATGAAGCTATTAAAGCCATCACAATCAATCCAGCTAAAATTTTAAAACTAGATGATCGTATTGGATCTATTAAAGTTGGTAAAGATGCAGACTTTGTCGTTTGCACTAAAAATATATTAGATACACAAAATGAAATTAAGACAGTATATGTCAATGGAAAGAAGGAAGCATAATGTTATTTAAAAACGCAACAATTTATACAATGGAACAAGAACCTTTTGTAGGCGATTTTAAAATCGATAAAGGTGTATTTACAGAAGTAGGAACAAATTTAACAGCTAATAAGGGTGAAGATGTACAAGATTTAAATGGTCTATATGTATTCCCTGGTTTAGTTGAAAGTCATTGCCATTTAGGTATGGAAGAAACAGCCATTCGTTTTGAAGGCGATGATGTCAACGAAATCACAGATCCAATCACACCAAATATGCGCGGTATTGATGGATGTAATCCAATGGATGAAACCATTGAATCTGCTTTAAAAGGTGGTGTTACTACCGTTGCAGCTGGTCCTGGTAGTGCTAACGTACTTGGTGGAACTTTCTTTGCGTATAAGACAAAAGGAAATTGTATTGATGAAATGACAATTCAAAATCCAATTGCGATGAAGGCAGCCTTTGGTGAAAATCCTAAGCGTTGTTATCAAGGTAAGAAAATTGATACGCGTATGCAAATCAGTGCATTATTAAGAGAAACATTAGAAAAGACAAAGGAATATCTAGCTAAAAAAGAAGCTGGAAAAGATGTAGCTTATGATCAAAAGCTTGAAGCCATGATTCCTGTTGTCAAAAGAGAACTTCCATTAAAGTGTCATGCTCATAGAGCCGATGATATCTTAACGGCTATTCGTATCGCAAAAGAAGAAAATATCAAGATTACATTAGATCATGTTACAGATGCAAGATGTATTCTTCCTCAAATCAAAGAAAGTGGTTTTCCATGTATTTGTGGACCTGCCTTAACTCACAAATCAAAATTTGAACTTGCGAACATGTCTTTTGAAACACCAAACGAACTCTATAAAGCAGGTATCTTATTCTCTATCATTACCGACTCTCCAGTTATTCCTCAACAATACCTTTCTTTAAGTGCTGCTTTAGCCGCAAAGGCGGGTCTACCAGAATATGAAGCCATTAAAGCCATCACAATCAACCCAGCTAAGATTTTAGGTTTAGATAATCGTGTTGGATCTATTAAAGTTGGTAAAGACGCTGACTTTGTCATTTGTACAAAGAACATTCTAGACACTCAAAATGAAATTACGGCAGTATATGTAGATGGAAAGAAGGCCGCTTAATGCTTTTTAAAAACGCCACTATTTATACCATGGAACAAGAACCATTCGTTGGTGATTTTAGAGTGAATAAAGGAATATTTACAGAGATTGGAAAAAATTTAGAACCCCAAAACAATGAAGACACACAAGATCTTACAGGATTCAATGTGTATCCAGGCATGGTTGAAGCCCATTGTCATTTGGGTATGGAAGAAACGGCTATCGGCATTGAAGGCAATGATTTAAATGAAATCACAAATCCAATTACACCCAACATGCGTGGTATTGATGGATGTAATCCAATGGATGAAACTGTACAAACTGCATTAGAAGCCGGTATCACAACAGTAGCTGCAGGACCTGGTAGTGCTAATGTCATTGGTGGAACTTTCTTTGCGTATAAGACAAAAGGAAATTGTATTGATGAAATGACCATTCAAAATCCAATTGCGATGAAGGCAGCCTTTGGCGAAAACCCAAAAAATTGTTACAAAGGAAAAAATATTGATACACGTATGCAAATCAGCGCATTACTGAGAGAAACTCTAGCTAAGACAAAAGAATACATGATGAAAAAAGAAGCAGGCAAAGATGTAGACTATGATCAAAAACTCGAAGCTATGATTCCAGTCATCAAAAAAGAAATCCCATTAAAGTGTCATGCTCATAGAGCTGATGATATGTTGACCGCCATTCGTATCGCAAAAGAATATGATATTGAAATCACTCTAGATCATGCGACCGATTCACAAGTGATTCTAGACCAAATCAAAGAAAGTGGTTTTCCATGTATTTGTGGACCAAGTCTTTGTCACAAAGATAAGTTTGAATGTGCCAACGATTCATTTGAAACACCAAATAAAATGTATGAAAAAGGCATCTTATTTGCGATCACAACCGATTCCCCATTCAATCCCCAACAATATCTTCCAATCAATGCAGCCCTAGCCCATAAAGCAGGACTACCTGAAAATGAAGCAATCAAGGCTATCACAATCAATCCAGCTAAAATCTTACATTTAGACAATCGAGTTGGTTCTATTAAAACTGGTAAAGATGCTGACTTTATTATTTGTACTAAAAGTTTGATTGATTTGAATAATACAATTAAAAATGTATATATTAATGGAACAAAAGCTGTCTAAGAATTTTTAAAACCAAACATACTTTATGATCGAAATAATATAATCATAATGGATTTGTCAATTTTAAAAAAAGACAATTTCATTTCTAAATTTGCACATATACTATCCCATATAGTATAAATTTTGGTCAAGAAATTGATTCACCCCTCATCTAAAATGATGAGGGGTGACCTTTTCTTTTTACCTTTTATTCTACAATTGCTTTTACTAGCAATCTTTCTTTTTCCTTCAGTTTAAAACTTAATTCATCCGCACGATAAATTGAAGATTCAATAAATTTAATAAAATTATAAGACATAAACATTGTCCAAGACATCGCATTCATTTCAATGATTCGCCATGTTGGATAAAGATCATATCCTGTTTTATAGTTTCGCGTATATGGTACATAATCGTTTGTTAAATCAAACATACTATTCAACACAACCTTATATACCCCTTGATTCATTTCTTCTTTACGCTTACTTAATCTTTCTCTTAAAGCTCTACTTGAACTAAACTCTCTTTGTTTATCTTTGATATATTCTTCAATACAATCAATTAATGGTTGAATTTCATATACACTACATTCAAAAGTACCATCTTCATAAAATGTAGCATTTTGTTTCTTCAACACCCGAATGAATGATATAGGTACTTCATCATCCGGAAAAATTTGATACCAGTCCCCACGATTATTTTGTATTTTAACTTGTAATGACATATTTAACCTCATAAAACAAGGAGAGACATTCATCTCTCCTGTAATAAACTAATCTTCTTTACGAGCGTGTTTACCTGTAAACGCAACACCAGCAAGTCCTAATACACCACTCAATGCATAGAATCCTAATGCAGTTTGAGCAGATGTATTTACACCATTAGATTTTTTAGTATCGACACTATTTCCAACATTAGCTGATTTATTTGTTTCGGTTTTATCGTTTTTATCTGATTTATTCAAGTAATCACTTAATGCTTTCATAGCTTCTGCGTGGTTTGCTTCTGCTTTTGCCAAGTTTGATTTAGCTGTCAAATATTCGTTGTATTTGTCATTATAGGCAGTATTTTTAGCTTCTAAATCTGCTTTCAAGGCTTGAGCTTTGTCAACTTCTACCTGTAAAGCACTCAATTTAGCTGTTAGAATTTCGTTTCCAACTGTTGAGATATCCGCTTTAGAACCATTCATCAATACGTCTTTCAATACGACTTTGACATTTTTCAATGGAGCAGCTTCAGCATCTACTTTAGCCTTTTCATTTGCAGTTGCTTCGATGTCGGCTGTCAATGCTTCGATGTTTTCATCTGCTTTCGCCTTTTCAGCTTCTTTAGCAGTGATTGTATCCGCTAATTTTGCGATGTCTGTTTCTAATGATTCGACTTGTGCAGAAGCTGTATTGTATGTATCAACAGCCTTTTTAGCTGCGTTTCTCAATGCGTCTTTCTTGCTCAAGTTTTCTTTAGCTGTTGCCAAACGTGTGTTAGCTTCATCTGAAGTAGATTTTGCATCATTGAATACGTCAGATGCTTTCTTGTGTTCATCTGTTGCTGTATCGAATGTGTCTTTTAACTGAGCTTTTCTAGTCTTAGCTTTTGCTAAAGCATCTTTTGCATCTGCTAAATTCTTTTCAGCTTTTTCTGTGTTTGCTGTCCAGTTGTTGATTCTATCATTCAAAGTATTTACTTTGTTCTGAGCTTCTTTGGCTTGAGTTTTGGCAGTATTCACATTTGTAGAAGCTGTTTGACGTGCGTTTTCTTTAGACGCTAACTCTGTTTTTGCACTGTTCAAAGCATTTTCTGCATTTGCTTTAGCTGTCTTTGCTTCTTCGACCTTTTGATTAGCTGCTTTTGTGTTTTGTACAGCTTGGTTGTAAGAAGCTGTTGCCTGATTTACACGATTCTGCAATTCAACACGTGCATTTTCTTTATCTGTTTTTTGGTTCTGTAAAGAAGTTAACGCGTTTTTCTTAGCATTCAATAAGTTGAGAGCGTTTGTTACAGCTGTGTCGTCTTTTGTAGTAGTTCCACTTGCATTGTTTACAGCATCTTTCAATGCTTTATGCTGAGCATCTACAGATTTCAAGTTATCATAATAGTTGTTGAAAGATGTTTCAAATTCATCCACAGACAGAATGACATCTTTTACAAATGAATTTGGTTCACAGAATTCCTGAGCATAGACACCATTCACCTTCTGCAACGCAAAGCCGGTGATTGTATTCGCCGGATGTACGATATTCAAATAGTGTCCCACTTCTGAGAATTTGTGATTTCCAGCATCGTACTGTTTCTTTTCGTAGTCGTACCAGCCTCTAAATGGGCTTGCTCCTGTTCCTGCTTCTCCATATCCCCATGCAAGGTTTTCACAGGTTCCATATGCTGAGGAATGGTTTCCTTCCACCTGTGCATAGTTGGCATTGACCTGAGCAATTGCCATCATGAACATGCTTACGCTCAATTCAGGTAAACCATCCTTTTTACGGATTTCATTGCATTCTCGTAAATAAGGAATAGACGCTTTCATATTTTCCAGACTTGTTGCATCTCCAGCCTGTCCCATATGTGTGTATCCTGCAACTTCGCCTTGATAGCTGTCGTCGACCTTGAACACGCTTAGAACATCTTCTGAACAGCCAAGCGATTCGAAATATCCTTTACTTCCAGCTGTCAAACGACTCAACTCTGTAGCATACTTGGATTCAAAGTCAGCTAAATTCTTTTTAGCTTGTTCTAATGGAGACATTGTCGAATTAAAATCATTTAAAGCCTTGTCATAAGCTGTTTGAGCCTGATTTACTTCATTCTGAGCTGTCGCAATCTTAGCATTTAATTCTTTGATTGTTGCTTCGTTCTTTTCTTTTTCGGCATTCGCTGCATCTAAAGAATCTTTTGCTGATTGTTCTTTAGCTTTTGCATCATTCAACTTGTTTTGAGTGTCTGTTACAGCCTGCTGAGCATTTGCTAAATTTGTCTCGGCAGTTTCCTTTGCGGTTTTTGCCGTTTCATAAGCTAAGTTTGCAGAAGCCAATGCGTTTTCAGCATCTGTCTGTTTTTGCTGTGCAGTCTGTAAATCTGCTTTTGCAGTTTCTAATTCGGCTTTTGCGGTTTCCATTCCATCTGGATCTGTCATAGAATCCAATAAAGTCTGAGCAGAATCCACAGCTGTTTGTTTTTCTGTTACTTCAGCCGCTGCACTTTCATAATCAGTACGAGCCTGATTCAAAGCATCTTCTTTAGCTGTCAAATCACTTTGAGCAGTATCTAAAGCAGTTTGAGCTTCATCAGCTTTCTTTTGTGCTGTGTCTGTTGCTTCCTGAGCTTTTGTAGCATCTTCAGTTGCCTGATTATATTCTGTTTCAAGTTCTTCCGGAGTTTTCATAGCTGCCAATTGTTTTTGCAAGTCTTTTAATTCAGCCTTTTTGTTAGCTAATTCTTTCTCAGCTTCTTGTTTTGCCTTTTCTGCTTTTTGAGAAGTTTTTTGTTCCGCATTCAAATTGACTGTCATTTGGGCAATCTTAGCTTCTAAATCTGCAATCTCATTCAATAATGACTGTAAACTTTCATCAATATATCCATTCAAAGTATCGTAGCCTGTTTGTACTACTGTGTTTTGAGCAGTATAAGCTTCGTTTGCTTTTTCTGCTTCTTGTTTTGCGGCTTCAGCTTCTGCTTTTTTTGCATCTGCTTCTTTTTTTGTCGCATCTAATTTTTCTTGTGCTTCTTTAATTTTTTCTTCTAATAATTCTTTCTGCGTTTTTTCAACTTTTGTTTCTTCTTTTTCAGCTGGAGTTTCTGGATCTGCTGTAGCACCTTTTGCGAATACACTCATCTGTCCAGCTTGTGTAATTACCATACTGGCTGCTGCCAAACTAGTTAATGTTTTCTTGTTGTTCATTTTATTCCTTCCCATTCCTTGTTATAATCTTTACTTTTGGAATATTTCAATTTTTTTAATTCTTCAGAAAAATCTATAACTTCTTCTAAATCTTTTTTTTGAAGTTCTCGCAGGCTTTTTCGCATGCTCTCAAGGACTTTCAACTCTTCTAAAGTTAGTTTTTCCATATAATATACTCCCTAAGTATCTACAAGAAACATTATAGTATCTTAAATATATTCAGTCAATTTCAAATGTTGATTTAAGATACTTTTCTTATATATAATTATTAGATAGTGAGGCACATGACAATGAATTATGAAATTGGCAAAAGAGTTAGGAAAATTCGATTACAAAAAGGAATTAGCCAAGAACAATTTGGCGAACTAATCGGTATCAAAAAAGCAGCAGTATCAAAAATAGAAAATGGCGATAACAGTCTATCAAAAAGCAATCTAATTTCTATATGTAAACAATTCAATATTAATGAAGAATGGTTATTATACGGAAAAGGTGAAATGTTTATTCCTACATCTAGAGAAAATGAGATTCGAGCATTCTTTGAAAATGCCATGTCGTCTGATACTGATTTAGCAAAGATACAACGTAAATTCATTAACACACTCATTTCCCTGGATAAGGAAGAATGGATTGTACTCGATCGATTTATGAAGAAATATCATTTTAATCAAAAATAATATCTATAAGCTGTCTAAGACAGCTTTTTATATGTTAAAATAATGTGGTTGGAGAAAATAGATTATGAATATAGTTGAAAAATATGGTGGAACCAGCGTTGGAACCATTGAACAGATTCAGGCCATTGCGCTTCATGCCAAACACATGAAAGAACAAGGTCACAATCTAGTCATTGTTGCCAGTGCCATGGGAAAAACCACAAATAAATTAATAGAATTAGCTCATAGTGTCACAAACAATCCAAATAAAAGAGAATTGGATAGTTTATTATCTACGGGTGAGCAACAAACAATTACACTTCTTGCGATTGCGATGAATGCACTCGGTGTGGATGCGATCAGTTTAACTGGCTATCAAGCAGGTTTTCTTACTAGCAAGCACCATTCTCGTGCTTTGATCAAAGATATTGATACAACCACAATTCAATCTCATTTAGACCAAGGAAAAGTTGTTGTCGTAGCCGGCTTTCAAGGCGCTACTGAATATGGAGACATCACTACTTTAGGTCGTGGTGGAAGTGATACAACAGCCGTTGCGATTGCCGCAAAACTAAACTATCAATGCCATATCTTTACAGATGTTGCAGGTATCTATACAATTGATCCACGATTATATACGCGTGCTAAAAAATTAAAATCCATTTCTTATGAAGAAATGATGCAGATGGCCTGTTTAGGTGCTGGCGTATTAGAAACTCGAAGTGTTGAGCTTGCCAGCAAATATAATGTTCCCCTTTTCTTAGGAAAAGCATTGGAAACAGATTTAGAGAAAGGAACTTGGATTATGCATAAAGAATTAGAAGATATGCCAATTACAGGTTTAAGTGTAAAAGACGACTATGCGATCATGCGCTTTATGCACTTACCTAACGATGGTGTTTATTTAGGAAAACTATTTAAGATGATTTCCGATTTAAATATCAACCTTGATACAATTTCACAACAATTAGACGATGAAGGCCTTGCCAACTTTACTTTATATTGTTCCGAAGAACAAAGTAATCAAATCATGGAAAATGCATCAAAAGAATATCCTGTACATCAAATGCTTGGATATATCAAATTGTCTTTAGTAGGACTTGGAATTTCTACACATTCAGGTATTGCGAGTAAAGTATTAAACATCTTAAGTGAAAATAATATTAAATATTATATGATCACATCAAGTGAAATCTCCATTTCATTAACGATTGAAAAGAAAGACAAAGTTAAAGCGGTTCAAGCGTTGGGAAAGGCCTTTGATCTATAATGGAACTTCCAGTTAAATTTAAAGAACAAATGAAAAGACTTCTTCAAGATGAATATGAAGACTATCTACAAAGTTTTGATCATGAAAGATATTATGGATTAAGAATCAATACACTTAAGATTTCTGTTGAAGAATTCTTAAAGATTTCTCCCTTTAAACTAAAACCCATCCCATGGACAAATGATGGCTTCTATTATTCAAGTGAAGATAAACCAAGTAAACACCCCTACTACTATGCAGGCCTTTACTATCTTCAAGAACCAAGTGCTATGTTACCAGCACAAGTGCTTCCAATTAACGAAAATGACGTTGTACTAGATACGTGTGCAGCTCCTGGTGGAAAAAGCACAAAGCTTGCCACAAAACTCAATCATACTGGACTTTTAATTTCAAATGATATCAGTTCTTCAAGATGCCAAGGACTCTTAAAGAACATAGAATTATTTGGTTGTGACAACGCATGGGTTACCAGTGAAGATTTAACAAATATGGAAGAACACTACCCAGAAACATTTGATAAGATTCTAGTGGATGCCCCATGTAGTGGTGAGGGAATGTTTCGTAAAGAACCAGACTTAATTAAAAGCTGGATTGAAAAGGATGATACATTCTATCCTCCGATTCAAAAAAACATTTTAAATGCTGCTGTATCCATGTTAAAGCCTGGTGGATCTATCGTATATTCCACTTGTACTTTTTCGATTCATGAAAATGAAGAAGTTATTCAAGATGTATTAGACAAACATCCAGACTTGCATCTTGTTCCTATTGAAAAAATAGATGGTATGATGCCAGGTATAAACATGGAAGAATGCGTTCGTTTATATCCACATAAAATCAAGGGAGAAGGTCACTTTGTCGCTTTACTTGTCAAAGATGGAGAAACAAAACATAAAAAAGTAAGGCTGGAGCCAAGCGATAAATTGGATGATTGTGTTACTGATTTTTTAAAACTCATTCATTTAAATAAAGGAACCATTAAAGTAAAAAAAGACAAAGTCATCTGGTTAAACAGTGATTTTCAAGCTTATAAAGGCTATCGCGTACTAAGATCTGGCTTATTATTAGGGCAATTAAAAGGAAAACATTTTGAACCTAGCCAAAGTCTTGCCCTTGCCCTTTGTCCTGAACAATTTAAAAATGTATTAAACTTCTCCATTGAAGATGAGCGTGTTATTAAATACTTAAAAGGTGAAACTCTAGATGTGAAGGATTTGGATTCAAAAACATCTGGATGGACACTTGTTTGTGTAAATAACTTCCCTTTAGGTTTTGCAAAACTCTCTAAAGGATCATTAAAAAACAAATATGCGAAAGGATGGCGTTATCAATGAGACTTGACAAATATTTATCTCATATGGGATTTGGCACAAGAAATGACGTTAAAAAATTAATTAAAAACGGCTGGGTAACCATTAATGATGAAACGATAAAAAAGGCAGACTATAACGTAAAAGAAGATGATAAGGTTTTTGTGGATGATGAACCTGTAAGTTATGTAGAATTCGAATATTACATATTAAATAAACCACAAGGCTATGTGAGCGCCACAGAAGATATGCTCTATCCGACTGTCATGGAACTTATTCAAAGTCAAAGACACGATCTATATCCAGTGGGAAGACTTGACGTAGATACAGAAGGCTTGTTACTCATCAGCAATGATGGAAAGTTAACCCATGAAGTATTATCTCCTAAAAAACATGTAGACAAAAAATATTATGTTGAATTTGATGGGACTCTACCAGAAAATGCCGTAGACTTTTTTAATCAACCGATGGAATTTGAAGAGTTTACTTCAGCCCCTTCAAAACTAGAAATCTTAGATACAAATAAAGCCTATCTAACGATTCATGAAGGAAAATTCCACCAAGTCAAAAGAATGTTTGAAAAGGCAAACTGCACTGTTACCTATCTTCAACGTATTGAGTTTGGTCCTTTAAAACTCAATGATTTACCATTAGGTGAATTTAGAGCATTAACCCAAGAAGAATTAGATGCCTTAAAAGGCTAAGAAAACCTGAGATTTTTCAGGTTTTTTATATTTAATATATTTTTTATGTCATTTAGCAATTAAATCATATTGAATCATTTTGCTTATTTCTTGTTCATACCTATCTTTTAATTTAATTTCAACTTCATACTTTGTACATTCTTTAAAAACAGGATTTCCAAATATAATAGTATATTTTTCATTATCAATGTCTATCAAACTACTTAGCTCATTAATCTCGAAGATATTATAGAAATCCGCTATTTCCTGCATTGCAAGGCACATCATTAAATAGGAGTTCTCCTTTTTCAGTTTTTTTATATCATTAGTCTGATATATAATCTTTTGATTTTCATAATTAAAAAATCGAGAATGTGCTAAAAAAATAATGTTTTTAAAATCTTGTAATTCAATACCCTTTATATCAAATATTTTTTTTATTCTTCCAAAACTAATCGTTCGTATTTGTGTTATATCAACAGCAGTATTTTTTTCAAGTCCCCCATTTTTTACATATAATCTATAAAACGATTTGTTACCATGTTTGTTATATACAGGATGATATGCATTTTCAAACTTTTCTATATTCGAAGTACAAGGTAAAACAACGCATCTATGATTTTCTACTTTTAACACTAAAGCTGGATGACAATATGCCATCTCTGGCGTTATGGATAAACCAAAATCAACATATATTATTTGTTTTACTTTTAAATTGTCTTCATCTGAGAATCTGGTTCTAGAATAATTATTTATCCAACTTATAATGGATTTTGATATTCTTATTTGCTCATTAAC
>SKEP01000097.1_pt1 | contig 62025 bp, 81 predicted proteins | sample 4826901 | NCBI WGS metagenome assembly SKEP01 (sample SAMN11008806, study PRJNA524170) | human gut metagenome | biome: Human fecal sample; material: Feces; isolation source: fecal sample from pouch patient p4, p43, p49, p54, p55 | host: Homo sapiens | place: Israel: Tel-Aviv | collected 2014-03-20
CAATTTCAGCTTCCTTATCAAAAATATCAATCTGGTATTCATTTTCTGTTTTAACTAATTCTTGAGCTAATGTATAGCCAGCAGGACCGGCTCCAATAATGGCAATCTTTCTTGTCATAAATCAAATTCCTCCATCTTTTTCGCTATTATATCATAAACTATTTCTTTAGGTACGAAAGAGCTCGTTTGTTTACGTTTTTTACGGCAATCTCAAGTTCACGAGCTGAAATTCTTTTTGCGCCATTGGCTAAAATCGCATTTTGAATCAAGCCATCACTTGTCGCAACTGATAATTCATATTTCTTTTTTAAGTCGTGTACAGCCTTTTCAATATAGCTGTCTGCTGTTTGATTGTATCTAGTATAAATAATGTCTAGATTTCCTTGATTAAAATGTGAACCTGTATTGTTTTTAACGCGATATCCATCAAATACTAAGATGACTTTGATCTGCTTATATCCTTGATAATTCGAGATTCGATTGATCAATTCATCACGAGCAGATTCAATGTTTACTTTGGCAATATCTTTTAAATCTTGCCAGTCATAAATCATATTGTAGCCGTCAATCATTAAACATTCTGGCTTTTTATCTTCGACATGAATCTGATTTAAATTCATATCAACCTTCGCTTTTTTCTTGATTGGCTTTTCAGCTTTCTTGTTGTTTCCACCAAGTGAATTAAATACTTTCTTTAATTCTTCTTCACGAACAGTATGTTTTACATAAGAAGTATAGGAAGTTGAGTTGGCTTCTTTAATTTGGATGTGCATATGCTCCTTGACTTCATCCCAAGGCACAAAATAACCTGCTCCATGTTCGCAGAATACAGATCCGGTTGGATTGTTTAAATCGGCTTCACTATCATAATTTGTTTCTTCAATGATCTTTTCTTGATCAAAACACGCATGATAGTCTTCTAATTCACAAATAAATTGGCCTTTTCCTTTTGTGTATGCGATGACATCTTTTTGATAGTCCATCAACTCACGAACGGGTCCTGTTCCTTTTATGTGAACAAGATTGTTCATGTCTTCTTCAATTTTAAATGAGCAATGCTTGTTTTCTAAATCAAACAAGGCTTTTGAAACATATTGATTTTCAACGACTAATTCAAAACTATAATAAGGTTCTAATAATACAGATTCTGCTTCTTTTAGGCCTTGTCTTATAGCACGATAGGTTGCTTGTCGAAAATCTCCACCTTCTGTATGTTTTAAATGGGCTTTACCGGCCACTAAAGTGATTTTTATATCGGTAATTGGCGATCCAGTTAATACGCCTTTGTGTTGTTTCTCTTTTAAATGCGTTAAAATCAGATTTTGCCAGTTTAAAGCTAAATCGTCATTGGAACAGTTTGATTCAAACACAAGTCCTTTACCTCTAGGTAATGGTTCAAGTTTTAAGTGTACTTCGGCATAGTGCCTTAAAGGTTCAAAGTGACCGACTCCAATGACTGTATTTTGAATGGTTTCTTTAAACAAGACTTTACCCGTTGTAAAACCAACTTTAACTTTAGATCTTTTCTCAATTTCTTTTTGAAGAATTTCCATTTGAATTGATCCCATCAGTCTTAAGAAAATTTGTTTCGTCTGCTCATCATATTCAATTTGTAGCTGCGGATCTTCTTGAGCAAGTACACTGCAGTAGCGCATCATAGTAAGTGCATCTACACCTTCGGGAAGTAGGAGTTGGTAATTCATATAGGCATTTAAGAGTGGTTTTGTCGTGTCAGATTCAAAGCCTAGCCCTTGACCTACTTCATACTTGTTCAATCCTTTTAGTGCACAAATCATTCCTGGATAAGCGGTTTGTACCATTTCAAATTGTTTTCCGTTATACAAACGAATTTGATCTACCTTTTCATCTGTACCAACTTTATCTTTGGCATTTAAAACACCACCCGTAATCTTTACGTGGGTTAAACGATTGCCTTGGTCATCACTTGAAATTTTGTATACACGAGCCCCAAAATCTTCAGGGTAATCTTGGATAAAAGATAAATCGATGATCGCATCCATTAAATCTTCGATGCCTTGGATTTTTAAGGCAGAACCAAAGAATACAGGGAAGCATTCTCTTTTAAAAATGGCTTGTTGAAGAAGTGATGAATCGATTTCTTCGGTTTCTAGATAGTGATTCATGATATCTTCATTCAACATGGACAGTTCATCTTCAGTATCTTCTGATTTAAAATTGATACAGTTGGATGAAAAATGTGTTTTTAGATCATTCATAAGCTCTTCTTGTGTTTTATAGCTGATATCCATTTTATTAATAAAAATCAGCGTAGGAATCTTATAGTGTTTTAAGCATTTCCAAATGGTAGAAGTGTGAGATTGAATACCGTCTTGTCCATTGATTAAAAGAATGGCTAAATCTAATACTTGAAGACTTCTTTCCATTTCGCTTGAAAAATCGACATGGCCTGGTGTGTCAATCAAATAGATTTCACTATCTTTCCAATGAAAGTGAGCTTCTTTTGAATAAATGGTAATGCCTCTTTCTCTTTCTTGATTATCATAATCCAAATAGGCATCTTGATGGTCGACACGTCCTAATTTTCGGATTGTTTTTGATGTATAAAGCATACTTTCGATACAAGTAGTTTTTCCGGCATCGACATGTGCTAATATTCCAGTTACTATTCGTTTCATAGATATCATTTTATCATGTTGACGCAAATGATAAAATAGAGATAGGTTTTTTCGGAGGAAAAATATGAAAGTCTTAATGTTGAATGGTAGTCCACATGCGAGTGGAGTGAATGATTTGGCTTTGCGTGAAATGGAAGCTGTATTTAAAGAAAATGGGGCTGAAACCGAAATTGTACAAGTTGGAAACTTAGCTGTTCGTGGTTGCTCAGCTTGTGGTGCTTGTACGAAACTTGGCAAGTGTGTATATGATGATATTGTCAATGAATTGTTACCCAAATTTGAAGAAGCGGATGGATTGGTCGTTTCAAGTCCTGTATATTATGCCAGCGCGAATGCGACATTGATTGCAGTATTGGATCGTTTGTTCTATATTTCTCGTTTTGATAAGACAATGAAGGTGGGGGCTAGTGTTGTTTCTTGTCGTCGTGGCGGAGCGAGTGCTACTTTTGATGAATTAAATAAGTATTTTACAATCAGTGGTATGCCTGTTGTATCGAGTCAATATTGGAATTCAATTCATGGAAATAATGCACAAGAAGCCAATCAGGATGAAGAGGGTAAACAAACAATGCGCGTTTTAGCTCGTAATATGACGTTCTTGATGAAAAGTATTGCCTTAGGTAAAGAGGCGTATGGTTTGCCGGAAAAAGAAATTAGAAAGGGTACGAATTTTATTCGTTAAAAGGTAATTGCATGGTGAATTTAAGACATCCAGATAATATATTTTATGATCGCGAAGGCGATTTATTCATAATCACAACGGATTTAGATGGTCGTCAGGAAGTGGTTTGTAAGACCAATCTTGAATGTGTGAGTGATGTTTTGGCAAGATTACTAGATATCAATTTTAAAAAGGTTTGTGACAGTGATGATCGTTTACGTATGTTAGGTGATTTAGAACAATTTGCGTGTGTATATGCACTGAAACTAATGACATATAAGACGGTAAAGGGACTTTACTTAGAGTTTCCTACTTTAGCCAAGTATCAAGGTACAGCTCTAATTAGTCCACACACAGTTATTGATAATCGTAATGATGGTTATAATAATAAGTATCACTTAATGTTGGTGAATGTTATCTATACATCTATGATTCATGCGACTGTTAAGTATGCAGGTTCAAGTCAGGAGGCTGCACACATGAAAGAAGTGTTTGAAACGGTTTTACCAGATGATAAGGGTCTGATTGAAACGTTGAATGATTTCTATGATGGTGCTATCAATGAAGCGGATTTAACGGATATTATTAAGAATATTCAAAACGAAAATACGACAAAAGCTTAAAAAATCGTTTTCATCGACCGATTTTCAATTTTCGGTCGAGTACAAACACAAAAAACATCTCTATGTTTAACATAGAGAAAAAGTAGCTAAAATGCCTATATATAAAGCACCTAGCTACTTCGTGATGTATTTTTGATGTATTTTTTATAAAATTTTGTTCAGTTTATCCAGCATTTCACGCCTAGATTCGGAATATATATGGGCGTAAGTTTTTCTTAATTCACTAACAGAATGGCCCAGCCTTTCTGCGATCAGCTGATCATCTACACCGGCACGAATCAGCAGAGTCGCATGAGAGTGTCTAAAGCCATGAGGGGAGATAGGCGGAACACCAGCAGCCTGGATGTATCGTTTCAAAGCAACAGCCAGTCTGGGCGCCAGAAGTGGCTTTATATGGCCAAATACAAACCAGGAGGACGAGAACCCGTCCTTCTTTTGTTGCTCGCTATAGCGACGCCTTAGGCAATCTAGAAGGGTATCCTGTAGATCAATATATCTGTTTGAGTTTTTAGATTTAGGTGGAGTAATCTCCCACGGAGCCGATTCTGTTTTTATAGTTAATGTTTTTGAAATATGCACCCGGCCTCTGCCTAGATCAACATCCGACCATTGGAGGGCAAACATTTCAGATTTACGAACACCAGTGCCAAACATAAACATAAAGACATCACGCCAGTACTGGTCGTCTACGCAGGATATAAAATAAGTAAAGGTTTCCTGCTCCCAGAATAACAGACTCTGATCTTTCAGGTTCCGTTTATCTTTCACGATAGGCAAAGATCTGCACGGGTTGACCTCAAGATATCCAAGTCTAACGGAATAGGAAAGAATAACGGAAAGCGTATCTAAAATGCCATTTAAAGTGGGGGCAGCATAAAGCTGACCGTTTGGTTTTTTCTTTTGAAGCAGACGGTTTCTCCACTGATCAAGAACGGGAGTCGTAAGCGCCGTAAGCTTCAGACTTCCCAAATCATCCTGGATGTGATTTCTATAAGTATGCTCGTGCGTATAGAGAGTGGATCCTTTTACGGACATATTTTCTGCGTTTTTACAGTATAACTGAAACATTTCATTTAAGGTTATAGAAGGCCGAGAGGTAGTCATTTCCAGACGGAAGGCATGCTCGGCTTCTTTTGCTTCCTTTTTTGTTTTGAATCCACGACGACAATATCGCTGAGTCTTTCCGGTAATATCTTTACAGGAACCATAGAACATCCAGGTTCCCCTTTTTGTGTCCTTTTGCTGAGCCATAAGAGATTACCGCCTTTTATAATTTCTACGAAAAGCGACTAAAACACCCAACACCTGAACCTGATCATGAAAGTCTGCCGTCGAGAAAAGAGTCCCAATCGCATACGGACTGGCAGTACGTAAAGCAATCTGGTTCGTTTCGTTATGCGTAATAATAAAGCGTAGCATAGCTTTACCTTGATACTTCACTAGCATAGGCACACCAGCACGAATAGCACCAGTAGCGCGGATCAGACAGACGTCGCCCTTGATAATATCCGCCTTATACATAGTTTCATCAGGCATAACATAAATATAATCCGCTGTAACATCTGTAGCCGTAGAAGTGAAGACTGACGAGCTATTCGACTTAGATACAGACCCGTCCTCGTCGACCAGGGACAGAAAGCGGACAGGCTTTACTGCAGAATCTCCAAAAGCCTCGCTCATCAGATCAAAAGGTTTCAGGTTGAAGCGCTCTGCAATTTTTACAACCATATCTGGCCTTGGCGCTTTAGTGCCAACCTCCCAGCATCGCACGGTGTTATAAGAAACACCACAATACTCGGCCAAATCTCTACGACTGACACCAGACTCTTTCATCAGCTCGGGGAGCTTGGAAGATAAGACTTCATTCAATTTATTCATAGTTAATTACACCTCCTAGGTTTATATTAATCTTTTAGGTTTAAAAAGTAAATAATAAAAAATGCAAAATAATAACCGTAAAAGTTTGACAAAATACGTTCATAGCTGTAAACTGTAGGCAATTAGGAAAAGAGCTTTTAAGAAAGAAGGGAAAGCAGATGGGATAGAGGAACTCAAAAAGAAAATCGAATTCATGCTCCAGACCATGGATCAGCAGGGCCTTGAACAGGCCTATAAAATCCTACAAAGAATCTGGATCAGACACGGAACACAGCAATAGAACACACACGGAAGAATGCAGGACTTGGAAACAGGTTCTGCGTTTTTCTTTTTATAAAAGACGAGTAACAACCTAAACAGGATTACTCGTCTTTCATATTTTTAATCATTCCTAGAACTAGATCAAACTGCTCTGGAGGTAATTCATATAACTTTTTCATAATATCTAAAGTTTCTGAATCCCAGTGATTTTCGATGGCTAGCTGCTCTAATAAAAGCTGTGTAGCGTTGATAAAGGGTTTTCCTTTTCCTTCAGTTAACCAAAAATAGTCCACCCCGTATACAGAACATATTAATTTTTTAGTGCTTTCGGATGGGTTTGCTGATCCGTTTTCTATATGACTTATAGCCGATTCAGATAAGCCAAGAGGTTCAGCAAATTTTTTCATTGTAAGGCCTAAACCTTTTCGAATCTCTTTTACTCTTTGCCCTAGCATTTTTATTTTCCTCCTCACCGAAAGAATAACACAAATCTTGAATAATTCAAGTTTTTGTGTTGACATTCTGTACTTTGAGGGGTAAATTATAGACATAACTTGAATAAAAGCAATAAAGAAGGTGATAAAACATGAATAAAAGCAATTTCGAGTTAAAAGATTTAAAAGAAAACGCTGAGTATGTAAAAGATTTAAACGAAAGACAAAAATCGTTTATTCAAGGCTACATTGCCGGAGCCAAAGACGCTCAACCAGCACCAGCAGCCAAGGAACCAGAGAAGCAGGAGGAAACCAATGTACAGGGAACACTTAGAACAGATGCAAGCCCAACAGGAAGCCATAGGTAACGTGCGAAGCTTCCTGGAAAGCTACATAGATTTATGCCAAAGCCGAAAAGTGAACGATGCTTACGCTAAAAAGGTCGCTGCCGAGGAAGTCATTATGGTTGAGACCCTTCTGAAAGACTTGAAAATCAGAGAAGAATGGGTGCAACGCAAAAACGAGTCGGTGCTGAAACTGCTCTAATTCATCTAGGAGGAAGAAAGAGAAATGGAACACAAAGCAACAGGCGCAGAGCTTCCAGATTTTGCGGAGGGTATCAACCTTCACGGAGAAAGACTAAGACTGGAAGCCTTCTATGCAGAACAAAAAAGAATCAGAAAACAGAAATTCAGATCTGGACTGGTAACAGCCCTAAACATGGCGCTCATAATCCTGATCATTACGCTAAGCGTAGCAATTTGGATCATGATCTATCAAATGCTTTATTAAAGGAGGTGGTGAGTTTTGCAAGTAGAAAACCTAGCAGCCTACAGATACGAGATGATGGAAAAAGGGTACATGAACAAATCCGAGCTATCAAAGTTTCTAGGTTGCGGAAGGAACAAAGGAAGCAAGATCTTCCAAAAGATCATGGAAGACATAAAAAAAGAAGGCCTAGAAAATATTGACAGCAACGTTATTCTGACCAAACGTGCTATTCAGTATCTAGGCCTCACACAAAAGAACATCGTAGAATCCTACGAGCGTTCTATAAAAAAAGGCTAGAAGACCTCGTTCGAAAACGAATAAGGCTCTAGCAATAGAACACGCTTATATTATACAGCACGTGTTCAAAAATACAAGGAGGAAAAAGAAAGAATGAATTTAGACGAAGCAATTGCCCGCACAAAAGAAGCATCTGAAAGTCAACGCCTAGGAGAACTTGGCAGAGAAACCGCTTTGCAGCTTGCAGCATGGCTGGAGGAATTGAAACAGTATAAAGAAGAAAATCAGCCTGAAACTAATCTAGACCATTTCCAACAGGAAATTCTAGAAAAAGGCCTGTGGAATTTAGCGGTAGTCAAAGGAAGACCTGAACGATGTGATCATACTAAATGCATTGACTGCGAACTTAGTAAAGATCGATCAAGAGGATGCCATGAAAAGGTAATGAATTGGCTAAAGCAGCCCCGTAAAGCCCCCGCAATTAAATTAACTAAATTTGAAATCGATTTATTACAAAGCTATTTAAAAAGCAGCCTTTTAAGCGGATACGAGTTTAAAAGTATAGTTATCTTAAAAAGGATGAAAGGAAAAGGGTATTTCAAAGACGTTGATGAGGATGCAACGATTGAAGATATTCTGGCAAATCATGAAATAACAGAGGAGGACTAAACATGATCACTATTGAAAAAGAAAAACCAGCAAAAAGAGAATTAAAACTTTTCTCAGTAGAAGTTGCACTAGCGCCAGACGTTGAAGACAAAATGCATTTAGAGACACATATCAAAGGGAACAGACCCGAGATGATGGCCTTTCTTGAAACAATGGACGTCGATCCAAAGGAACTCGGATCAATTCTAAAACATGCTGCTAAGGCTATGACTAGAGATTTTGTACAGCAGTTTGTGAACCTAAGCGAAAGCCTAGAAGGCGCAGAAATAGAAGATAAGGAGGAATAGAAAATGTATTACCAATTAACATTGCAATTCGCAACAAGCGAAATCGAAGATGCAAAAAAAGTATTAGAGCTAGCCAAGGAGCTAGACCTAAAGCGCGCAGGGCTAGAGGAAAAATTACCTGAGCCTGAAGACTTCCCATGGGAAGAAGATGCACCAACGAAGGAAACGCCACAGGCGGAAGCTACAATTCCAAGAGCTAAAGACTGGGTGCCAATGGAGGAGCCTACACCGGAACCAGTAAAGCCAACGCCTAAACCTGATCCGACTGCAGAACCAATTACATTGGAAGATTTACAGAAAGCCGGAGTCGCCTTTGCCAAAGAAAAAGGCGTGGCCGTACTAAAAGTGTTCCTAACTCAGATGGGTGCAAGCAAGATCTGCGACATTCCTAAAGAGAAATATCAGGAAGCTTGGGAGGCACTACATGCCTAGTCAACACGCGATTTTATCAGCCAGTGGGTCCAACAAATGGATTCACTGCCACCCTTCCGCAAGACTGGAGGAACTATTCGAAGAAAAGCCAAGTGCTTACGCAGCAGAGGGAACAGAGGCCCACAGCGTAGCAGAACAGAAACTTCGTAACTGGATCGAAGGACATCCAAGAAGAAAAGTAAAGGCAGCTAATGGAGAAATGGACGAGGCTACAAACGCTTATAAAGACTACGTTCTAGAGGTATACAACAAAGAGAAAAAGAAAAGTGATATCGCGGATCTTTTTATCGAGGTACAAGTTGATTTGACTTCATGGATTCCGGAAGGATTCGGAACAAGCGACGCTGTGATCGTAAGCAATCACACGCTCCACGTTATTGATTTTAAATACGGAGAAGGTGTCAAGGTAAATGCCCCACACAATCCGCAGCTTACCATTTACGCCGCGGGAGTTATGGCACTTTACGATTGCTTATATGATTTTGAAAAAGTTAAGCTTCATATCGTACAGCCTAGACGAGATCACATCAGCACCTGGGAACTTACTACCGAAGAATTGGCGGACTGGATGGAGAATGTAGTTAAACCAGCTGCAAAAGAAGCCTGGAACGGAGACGGAGAACAGCAAGCCGGAGATTGGTGCAAGTTCTGTAAAGCCAGACCGCAATGCGCAGCACACGCCGCCAAGATGAAAGCAATCAACGAAAGATATCAGCGAATGTGCGGGATGATTTTAACAGATCAGCAAATCGCGGAGCTTTTGCCAGAACTACCTGGACTTATTGACTGGGCCAAAGAGGTACAAGAGTTCGCACTGGATCAGGCGCTAAAAGGAACACACTACGAAGGCTATAAAGTTGTAGAAGGAACAAGCCGAAGAAAGATTACAGACGAGTCTAAGGCATCTGAAGCACTTCAAAGCGCAGGCTTCGACTTCGACCAGATCATGACAAAGCCAAAGCTTCAGACTATCACGGCTCTAGAAAAATTAGTCGGAAAGAAAGACTTCGCAGAACTTGTTGGTGATTATATCGAGAAGCCGCAGGGAAAACCTACATTAGTGCCAGTAAGCGACAAGCGCCCAGAGTTTGGAAGTGTAGCAAATGACTTCAAAGATGGCATTGATTAGAAAGATAAAGAGACTGATAGGAATCCAGTCGCCTTCAGAACACATGATGGGCTTTAAGCCCAGGAGATTAAAAGATGAGTTCAAAAGAGGATATCAAGCAGCTCGAAGAAAAAACGGTCCGCATCCGAGCCGAGATTCGAAACAGTAAACCAGGACCACACAGAAACGATCTAAAGCGACAGCTTAAAAACGTAATGCGACAAAGAGTAAAACTAGGAGGAACAGAAAGATGTCACAAGTTAAAACAAAATTAGTAAGATTCTGCTATTGCCATTTAGCAGAGCCACGCGCAGTGGTAGAAGGCCAGGACAAGAAGTACAGCCTTAATATTCTAATCGACAAGGAAGACAGGGAGACGTTAGCACGTATCCAGAAAGCCTACGAAGAAGCTGTACAAGAAGGAATCGAGAAGTTCGGCCAATCCTTCAAGGGAAAAGTAACACCGCTAAAAAAAGCGCCAGGAGTCGGTTCAAGAGGTATAATCACTGACTGCGACGCAGACGAGAAATTCAGCGCACCTGAATTCAAGAACAAATATATGCTATGCGCTAAAAGTAATAGACCTGTATCTGTAGGCTACCGTAAAAATGGAGTTACATACGCTTACTCATCTAAAGAAGAGATTGAAGAAAACGTATACTCCGGATGCTACGGAGCTATCAACTTTAATCTGTACCCATTTAACACAGTAGGAACTGGAATCGCTGCAGGACTTAACAGTGTTCTAAAAGTAAAAGACGGAGAACCATTAGGCGGACACTCAAGTGTAACCGCAGACTTCGGAGACGCTTCTGAGTTTGATGAGGAAACCGGAGACGACCTAAGTGCCTTATTGTAAAAAGCCCATACTGCATATCGACCTGGAGACCTACTCCAGCGTCGACCTTGCAGCCTGCGGGGTTTATAAATACGCAGAAAGTTTAGATTTCAAAATACTTCTATTCGGATACGCCTGGGGCAATGATCCAGTAGAAGTTTTAAATTTAATGGAAGAAGATCTGCCTTTTTCTTTAGTATCAGCGCTAGCGGATGAAAGCATCACGAAGGTGGCACACAACGCAAACTTCGAACGCGTATGCCTAACCAGATACGTCAAGGAGTACGCAAAGCGAAATATTCTAGGAGACGCCATGAAAAAGAAACTAACAGAGGATGGCTTTTTACCGCCAGAACAATGGCAAGATACCATGATCATGGCATCAGAGAACGGCTACCCTTCCAGTTTAGGACAACTAGGACCAGCACTCGGGATTGAAGAAGACAAGGTGAAACTGGCTACCGGTAAAAGATTGATCCAGTATTTCTGCAAGCCTTGCAAACCAACAAAAGCCAACGGCGGAAGATGGAAGAACCTACCGGAGCATGATCCGGAGAAATGGAATCTTTTCATAGAATACAACAAGCGCGACGTGGAATCAGAACAAGCCATTTATAACAAGCTAAATAACTTGATACCCGTATCTGATCAGGAATGGGAAAACTGGCACAGAGACCAGAGGATAAACGACAGAGGAATTCACGTAGATACGCAGATCATAAAAAACGTGCAGTCCTACAGTCTAGATCATGGAATGGCGCTCATGGATGAAGCAAGATACATCACGGGCCTAGAAAATCCGCAAAGCGTAGCACAGCTAAAGAAGTGGATCCTTGACCAGGAAGGACATGACGTCGAAAGTTTAAACAAGGAAGCCGTGAAAGACCTTCTAAAAGGCACACTGAAGCCTGAAACAAGAAGAGCCCTAGAGATACGCCAGGAGCTAGGGAAGACAAGCGTCAAGAAGTATGACGCCTTCCAGAGAGCGTGCGGAGAAGATGACCGCATCAGGGGAACCTTCCAATTCTTCGGAGGCAGAACCGGAAGATGGGCCGGACGCTTGATCCAACCGCAGAACTTCCCTCGGCCAAGCTTTGACGAGGTAGACGAACCAAGAACACTCGTGAAGGAAGGCAACTTCGAACTTTTAGAGCTCATCTATCCAAGTATGAATGATGTATTCGCTACGATTCTAAGAACCGTAATCACACCACCCGAAGGCAGCAGCTTTATAGTAGCCGACTACAGTGCCATAGAGGCTCGAGTGATTGCCTGGCTAACAAGAACAACATGGCGCCAGGAAGTCTTCAAGAACGGTGGAGACATCTACTGTGCATCAGCTAGCCAGATGTTCGGGGTGCCTGTAGAAAAGCACGGAATCAATGGACATCTAAGACAAAAGGGAAAGATTGCCGAACTTGCCCTCGGATACGGAGGTGGAACGGCAGCACTGGAAGCCTTCGGAGCTAGCAAGATGGGACTAAGCCAAGAACAGCAGCATGAGATTGTAATCAAATGGAGACAAGCCTCACCACGTATCAAGGACTTCTGGTACTTACTAGGCAGAGCCTTCGAGGATGCAATCACAGATGGAAAAGTCACAACTCTGGACCGAAATATGAAGGTTTTCAAGGGAGGAAGTAACGTCTATATATCTTTACCCAACGGGCGCATTTTAGGTTACGTTACACCACGAATCAAGGATGGCCAGGTATCTTTTTTAGGATTGAACCAGACAACACGAAAGTGGGAGTGGACCAACACATGGGGCGGAAAGCTTACGGAGAACGTGGTTCAGGCTATCGCAAGGGACTGCCTATGCGAAACGCTAAAAGGCTGCGACGAGATCGGAGCTAAAACAATCATGCATGTTCACGACGAAGTGATATGCGAAGTACCGACAGAAGAAAAAGAAACAAAATTCAAACAACTGCTAGACGTAATGGCTAAGCCGATCAGCTGGGCGCCAGACTTGGTTCTAGTAGGAGATGGATTTATATCCGATTATTACAAGAAGGATTAAAGTATGAAAATAGATAAACAAGATGTAATTATAGCCTTGATCTATATCACCGCAGCACTGATCATTCTAAGCATTTTGAAGGAAGTGTTCGGTTTAGATATAGCACAAGCACCAAGGCTAGGAGGATAGAACATGAGTATTAAATGGACACAACAGGAGGACAACCTCCTAAAGCAGCTAGACGCCTTAGGCTACAGCAGCTCAAAGATTTATAAAGAGTATGGCTCTATATTAAAGAACCGAAGTCAAAACGCTATAGCCCTTCGGCTAAGCTATCTACACAAACCACCCGAAGAAAGACGGAAGGAAGACATGGCCAGCTTCGACAATGCAGACATGCTAGAAAAAGCGATCAACCAGGCCGCAGACCGTATCTGCAACCGCCTGGACAATATCGCAAACGCTCTAACCGTAATCTGCAGATATATGGAAAGTGATACAGAGAACGCCAGCAAGCACGCTGAACGCACTACAAAGCTTCTAGAAGAGATCAAGGCCAATGGGACACTCCAGCAAGGAACACAGCAAAGTATCAAACACGAGCTTCAGAAAGTGGCCTATCGGGGAAATAAGAAATGGAATATGAAATGAAAAGAAAGCAGAGAATCTTTTATATTCTAGCGGAAGAATAGACAGGAGGCTGAAGGATGTGCAAATAGCAACCTGCAAAAATAGAAAACAAAAGCAATATTTCAACCAGGAAATGTCCTGGGAGGAATTCACAAAAAAACTAAAAGAAACGACCCGAACAAAAGAAACGGTGGAAGAGTACAAAAACATGACGAAGGATCAGCAGTCCAATATCAAGGATGTCGGTGGATTCGTAGCCGGAGAACTAAAAGACGGCAGACGAAACAACCAAAGCGTTCTATCACGTAGCATGATCACATTGGATGCTGACTTCGCAGACAAAGACTTTTTAGACTTGATCCGAATAACGTGCGACTTTTGCAGCGTGATCTACTCAACGCATAAGCACACACCGGAAAAGCCAAAATACAGATGGATCCTGCCCCTACAAAGAGGAGTATCACCGGAAGAATACGAGGCAATCGCTCGAAGGATTGCAAGTACTATCGGAATGGAATACTTCGACGACACAACGTATCAGCCAGCACGAATGATGTTCTGGCCTAGCACCAGTAAGGACGGGGAATACATCTGTGAACAACTAGGAGACAGAAACGCGTACCTGAACCCGGATGACATCCTGGCGCAGTACAGAGACTGGCATGACATCAGCTACTGGCCTCGATCTAACAGAGAGACAGAACTGCATCACAGCGACATTAGACACCAGGAAGACCCTTTATCTAAATCCGGATGGATTGGCGCCTTCTGTAGGGCCTACACGATCCAAGAAGCGATTGAGAAGTTCATACCAGAGGAATACACGCCAACGGAGGACCCGAACCGCTGGACCTATACGAACGGATCAACAGCCGGAGGCTTAGTTATATATGACGATAAGTATGCCTACAGCAACCACAACACAGACCCAACAGGGCAGCAGCTATGCAACGCCTATGACCTTGTAAGAATACACAAGTGGCCAGACGATCCAGCAAGCACAGAACACATGCTCGAACTAATGGAACACGACGAGGGCACCAGGAAGCAGCTTATAGATGACAAGAAAGAACAGATTCACGAGGACTGGGACGACTTCAAGGACGATAGTACGAGGGGTTCGCAAGGAGTAGAAGACAGTAAAGAAGAAGTAGACGAGGACTGGCTGAATGCCATGGACATGGACAAGAAAGGAAACTTCAAGCCGACTACAGACAACATAGTCCGCATACTTTTAAATGATCCAAAGCTTAAAAACGGAGTCGGAGGCAACGATCTATTCGCACAGAAACCCGTCAAGAAGGGAAACCTGCCCTGGTGGAACTACAATCCAAGCGACCCGACCTGGACGGATACGGACGACGCAAGCTTCAGATACTATCTAGAAAAGAAATACAACATTGTCGCAAAAGGAAAAGTAGACGACGCCATAGCCTACGTCCAGGAGAGAAACAGCTTCCACCCAGTACGAGACTATCTAGACACGCTAGAGTGGGACGGTATACCAAGACTAGACACGCTATTTATAGACTATCTAGGAAGCGAGGACTCAGAGTACAGCAGAGCGGTCGCAAGGAAAGCATTTACAGCAGCCGTGGCCAGAATCTACACACCAGGATGCAAAATGGATTATATGCCGGTACTCGTAGGACATCAGGGAATCGGAAAAAGCCACATGCTAAGCATCATGGGCGGAGATTGGTTCTCAGATTCAATCACAACAATTTCAGGGAAAGAAGGATACGAGGCCCTGCATGGATCATGGGTTATTGAATGGTCCGAACTAGCAGTAGCCAGAAAAGCTGATATCGAGTCCATGAAGCAGTTTATAAGCAAGAGGGACGATCGATACAGAAAAGCCTACGCAAGACGAGTTACAGACAACCCGAGACAGTGCGTGTTTTTTGGGACCACGAATGACGATGAATTCCTAAGAGACTATACAGGAAACCGAAGATTCTGGCCGATCAACACGGATATATCGAAAGCGAGGAAAGTCGTGTTTGATGATCTACCAAGGGAACGAGATCAGATATGGGCTGAAGCTAAGCAAAGATTCAAGGACGGAGAAAAGTTATTCCTTCAGGGCGAAGCTTTGACCGGAGCCGAACAAATGCAAAAAGAGCACACGTTTACCAGTGTCCGAGAGGACATGGTCCGGGATTATCTAGATAGAAAGCTACCAGAGGGATGGAAAGATATGGATCTTTATGCAAGAACCCAATGGCTGGAAGACCCGAAGAACAGGGGGGAAGACATCAGAGACTGCGTAAGTTTACTCGAAATTTGGTGCGAAGTTTTAAATGGTGCAAAGAATAAATTTACACCTACAGACCAGAGGGAACTCAAGGCGATTATGGAAAGTTTAGGGTGGAATAAAGGACCAGCGCCAAGACAAAGAGGAGCCTGTTATGGCAAACAACGAGTTTATTTGAATCCTAAATTGATTAGACATTAACGCCAAAGCGTGGAAACGCTGGAAACGGCTGTAAAAAAACACAAGGCAACGGTGGAAACGGATATGGAAACGCTAAAATCATAGAGTGTTTCCAGGGAATCACCGCATAAAATAAGGCTTTCTAAGCTATTGGAAACACTGGAAACAGAAATATTACTAACTTAATGAATATATATATAATATAGCGTAATACAGTACATGTGTACGTATATGCGCGCGAGAAAATATAGTATATATATAAAGAGCTTGAAAGGCGTTTCCGCACGTATCCGTTTCCAGGGCCAAAAATCAACTAGAAAAGGAGACACAGAAATGGCAATAAAAGTAAATGACAGCAAAAGATTTCATTTTTTGATGCATGAATTAGACGCAAGAGTCAACAACGAAACCATGGACCGTTACGGAATCGAAAGGCAGAGCCTGGTCGCTATGGAAGAACTATCAGAACTGCAAAAGGCAATTTCTAAACTGGTACGCAATCCGGAAGAAAAAACAAAGCCCTTAGAGTTCAAAGGGCTAAGACATAACCTGATCGAAGAAATGGCGGATGTGATAATTTGCATGGATCAGCTAAAAGAGTATTACAATATCACTCACGCTGAAATTCAAATCAATATAGATTCGAAACAAGCAAGACAAAGAAGAAGACTAGAGGAGGAATAAAACATGAAAGAAAATAGAATGTGTATCAAGTGCGACCGATGCGGAAAAGAAACATCAGTCGGAATCGAAAAGAGCAAGATCGAGAACGGAAAAACAATCGAAACTTGGAAAGGACTTCCAGAGGGCTGGATCACAACAATTGACAACAAAGATTTGTGTCCAGAATGCGCCGAGCGGTACCGCGAACTTCAAAAGAAGTTCTTCCAGAAATGATAGAAAACCAAGTAGAAAATTATCTGATCAAAAAGGTATCAGCACTAGGCGGTAAAGCCTGGAAGTTTGTAAGCCCAGGAAACGCAGGCGTGCCAGATAGACTGATCACCTATAATTCAAAGGCTTTCTTTGTAGAAGTAAAAAGGCCAGGCGGTAAGCCTAGAGCCCTACAAAAAGCCACAGTAGCCCAAATACGGGCAACAGGTATGAAAGTATACTGCATCAGCACAAAAGCCCAGGTGGACGAATTAACAAATCTGATGCGGTCGGGAATCATACCGGAGGAGCGACACTTTGACAGAATTTAAACCTCATGACTATCAAAAGAAGGCTATCAACTTCGGACTGGATCATAAGAAGTGTGGCCTTCTTCTCCCTATGGGAGCCGGAAAGACTGTAACCACGCTAACGATCATCAGCCTTCTAAAACTAATCGACATAGAAAAAGTTCTAATCATAGGCCCTGTGCGCGTAATAAAAAGCACGTGGCCCGAAGAAATAGAAAAGTGGAGTCATACTAAGGACTTGAGCTATTCAATCGTAGCAGGCACTCCAAAGCAACGTGAGAAAGCACTGCAACAAAATGCAGACATCTATCTCATAGGCAAAGAGAACGTTACCTGGCTAGTAGACAATAAATACTTTGACTTCGACATGGTAGTGATTGATGAACTATCAACTTTCAAGAATCCAAAAAGCCAGAGGTTTAAAGCACTAAGAAAAGTTATGCCACTAGCTGACAGATTTATAGGCCTAACCGGAACACCAGCCCCGAAAGGAATCCCGGACCTTTGGAGCCAGATATATTTGATCGATCAGGGAGAAAGATTAGGTCGAACACTGACTCAGTTTCGAGAAAGATATCTAATTCCAGGAAGAAGAAACGGGATGATCGTATACGATTGGAAGCCAAGACCAGACGCAGAGGAAAAGATTTACAAGAAAATAGGTGATGTATGCATGAGTCTGGATCAGGCAGACTGCGCCAAACTTCCACCGGTTCAGTACTTAAAAAAATCAATCGAACTACCTCAAAAAGCGATGACAGAATACCACGCTTTCAAACGTGAGAAGGTTCTGGAACTAGATAACAACGAATCACTGCTAGCAGCCAACGCTGGAGTGCTATGCGGTCAGCTGCTACAAATGACATCAGGAGAAATCTATAAACGCGATCAGCTAGGAAATAAGCTCGAAGAAGTAGCAACCCTTCATGCGGCTAAACTTGAGGCACTAGACGACTTGATCGAATCCGCGAACCAGAACCCGGTGATGGTGTTTTATTATTTCAAACACGAACTAAAACGAATCAAGGAACATCTGAAGAAACAGAAACTGGAAGTCCGCAGCCTTGAGAATGAGGACGACGTTCGAGACTGGAACGACGGAAAGATAGACGTCCTGCTTTTGCATCCAGCAAGCGCAGGACATGGGCTTAACCTTCAACGTGGTGGACATATCGCAATCTGGTACACACTTCCAAACTGGAACCTTGAACTGTATCAGCAGGCAAATGCCAGAATCTACAGACAAGGACAGAAACAAAACGTGACAATTTATCAGATCGTAGCTAGAGGCACAGTAGACGAGGATATGCTGGATGCACTAGAACACAAGAGCATAACACAAAAAGCCTTAATCGAAGCTTTAAGGAGGTAAAACATGACTTATGATGAATTAATTCCAGAACTAAAAACGGTGCGCTATTGCTGTCACCGTTTGATTGAACTGAATCAAGAATTGGAAGTACTAAACCACCAGATGACAGGCCTTGCAAAATCGGGAGGAATCGAACTGACCGCAGAACAGAAAAAAAGCAAGTGGCCTATGCCGACATATCAGCATCAGTATCACAGCCCGCTTGGGTTACTTGAAGAGATATCAGCCAAAGAACAAGAACTGCATCACTTTCAGAAAAGACTGACGGATCTAAGATGGACAGAACATCTCGATTTGCAAGACCAGAACATTCTATGGGATCTGTACATTCATAGAATCAAGGCTGTTGACGTTGCGGAGAAATACGGATACACAAGACAAGGAATGTACAAACACTTAATGGCAGAGGTAAAAAATCTGATAAAAGACTGAAGAGTTTACACTGTAAACCGCTTTCGGGTGGTATATTAGTACTTGTAAAAGAGGACCAGTAGAAAAGGGCCCTCTTTTCTTTTACCCGGAGCGTCCTCCTTTATAAAAAACGAGTGCTTTCCAGACAACGTCAACGACAAACATCTACTACGACAAATCATGGACATTAATTTTATTTTCTTTTCAGCGCTCCGGGTAATCATGGACAACAAAGAAGCCTTAGAAGCTAAACAGGATAGACCTCTCATTGGAGAGAACACTGAGCTGCTAACGCTTCTTTTTTAATACACAGAGGTGAACACACATGAATATTACAGACATAAGAACATGCGACCTGAAGCCTTACGAGAACAACCCACGACTCAACGAAGATGCCGTCGATTTAGTCGCAGCATCTATAGATGAGTTCGGATTCAAGCAGCCAATTGTGGTGGATAAAGACCTGATCATCATTGCAGGACACACGAGATGGAAGGCAGCACAAAAGCTAGGCCTTGAGACAGTGCCGTGCATCCAGGCCGACGATCTAACACCAGCACAGGTGAAAGCCTACCGATTGGCAGACAACAAAGTCGCGGAAGCAGCACAATGGGACCTTGACGCTTTACAGTTTGAACTGGAAGAGCTAGACAACATGGACTTCGATATGGAGCCTTTCGGATTTGAGACAGAAACATTCGACGAACAAATCGCGGAGGACGACAACTTCGAGCCAGAGATTCCGGAAGAACCAACAACCAAAAGAGGACAATGCTGGATGCTAGGAAGGCACAGATTAATGGTCGGAGACAGCACCAAACGCCAGGATGTAGAAAAGCTTTGCAGCGACGCTACTATGGACATGGTCGTAACTGATCCACCGTATAACGTAGCCTTAGGGCAACACATGAGACCAAGCGAAGCCAAACAGCTACACCGAAGAACAGACGGACTGGTCATTGATAACGACTCCTGGGAAGATGACGAGGGCTTTATCGAGTTTTTAAAAGTAGCTTTTGAGAACATGACAGAACAACTCAAGGCTGGAGGCGCCTTCTACATTTGGTACGCATCTACACAGAGTAAGAACTTCCTGGAAGCAGCAGAACGCGCAGGCCTAAACATCCGACAAACCTTGATCTGGAACAAGAACACATTCGCACTAGGAAGACAAGATTATCAGTGGAAACACGAGCCATGCCTTTACGGATGGAAAGATGGCGCAGCCCATTACTTCGTCAACACTAGAAACCTTGTAACCGTACTCGAAGATACAGAGAACCTGGACATTGACAGCATGAAGAAGGACGAGCTTAAAGACCTTCTAAAATCAATCCTGGGGGGGTGCAAGGACACAACGATTCTGGACGAGAAGAAGCCTACGAAATCCGATCTGCATCCAACCATGAAACCAATTCCACTGATTGCAAGGCAGATCAAGAACAGCAGCCGAACTGGAGAAAACGTATTGGACCTATTCGGAGGTTCAGGCTCCACGCTTATGGCTTGCGAACAGCTAGGACGGAGGTGCTTCATGATGGAGTATGATCCACACTATGCCGATGTAATTATCAAGCGCTGGGAAGATTACACCGGAGAACAAGCGGAGCTGATATCAGATGCCTGCTAAGGGATTAGCTGGACGTACAAAAAGCGAAGCGGCCAGACAGCGCAAAGACCCTATGCAAAACCTGAAGCCTTTCACGAAAGAGAATGCAGCAGAGATGGGACGCAAAGGTGGAGCCGCAAGCCAGAAAGTCCAGAAAAAGAAAAAGAAGCTGAAACAATGCCTGGCTGCAATTTTAGAGCTAGAACCAAGCGAAAGAAACAAAGAAAAGCTGATCGACATGGGATTAGAAGATGAGGAACTCAGCAATCAAATGCTTTTAGCCGCAACCATGTTCAACAAAGCTACACGCGGAGACGTACGGGCTGCAGAATTCATTCGAGACCTTACAGGACAGCAACCAGTCACAAGCCTAGACAGAGCCAGAACGAAGCTGATGAATGCACAAGCCGAACAGATCAAAAGACAAGGCGACCCTTCTAAAGAGATTACGAAACTGGATCTTTTATTGAAAGCTATGGACACAGTAGCCGGAGACAACAGTGGAACTGACTGAGAAACAGAAAGAGTTCTGGAATCATAAACCAAGCCGCTGGAACATAAAAGAAGGGGCTACGCGTAGTGGAAAGACATGGCTGGACTACTACATCATCCCGAAACGGATTCGAGCTATAGAGGGCCTTCCAGGCCACGTGTTCCTCATAGGAAACACAAAGTCGACACTTGAAAGAAACGTTCTAGAACCCATGCGAGAATTGTATGGCCCTGAACTAGTTGGAAGAGTAAGACCAGACAACACGGTAAAGCTTTTCGGCCGTAACTGCTACGCGATAGGCGCAGACAAAGAAAGCCAGGTTACAAAGATACAAGGGGCCTCAGTAGCGTACTGCTATGGGGATGAAGTCGTAACCTGGAATAAGAAAGTATTTGACATGCTAAAGTCGCGTCTAGATAAACCGTATAGCTGCTTTGATGGAACATGCAACCCGGACAACAAGAACCATTGGTTTTTAAAATTTCTAGAATCCGGCGCTGACATCTTCCGCCAGAAATATACGATTGAGGACAACCCGTTTCTGCCGCAGGAATTCGTGGAAAACTTGAAACTCGAATATCGAGGTACAGTCCTATACAACAGATACATACTAGGAGAATGGTGCAACGCGGAAGGGCTACTCTTCCCACAGTTTGCTGATAATCCAGACGAGTGGGAAGTCAAAGGAGAACTTCCACTTTTTAACATGATCAACATGGGCCTGGACATAGGTGGAACGCGATCCCATAGTAGTCTGATTGTAACGGGAATCACGGCAGACCTTTCTGAGATTGTAACCTTTGCAGAGCGAAAGATCATCCACTCAAAAGGAACGATAGATGCAGAAAGGCTATGTGTAGAAACAGTAGACATGCTACGCAGCCTATGGCAGCAAGGATACGTGGTGTCCACAATTTTTGTCGACAACGCCGAACAGGTAATTCTGAACAGTATACGAGTAGCCGTGCAAAGGGCAGGCTTTCCTACGAATGTGGTGGATTGCCGCAAGATAGACGGAAAGACAAGGATTCTGACCTACAACATGCTGCTGAACCGACACAAGATGAAGTTCCAGGCAGTACCTATGGTGGTCGAAAGCTTGAGCACAGCCCTATACGATACAAAATCGAAGGAAGACAAGATTCTGGATGATTTCACGACCGACGTCGATACATTCGACGCCCATTTTTACAGTTGGTCAACATTTATGGACCTGATCACAGGAAGGAGTACTTAAATGAAAATTTTATTCACAATACTAAAGGACTTAGGATATCCTGTGAGCCAGGAAGTCCAAGATTACTACTACAAAATTCAATTCTGGAACGATTGGTGGAAGGGCTACGTTCAAGATTTTCATAAATACGAGATCAAGAACGAAAACGGAAACAGCAGACAAGTAAAACGCAAGCAAATGCGAATGGCTAAGAAGGTCTGCGAAGACTGGGCCGATTTACTTCTAAACGATAAGACTCGAATTCTTGTAGAGTGTGATGACCATGGAACGAGCATCACACAAGAATTCTTGACCGGAGACAAAGAGGACCAGAACGGCGGAGTTCTAGGAAACAGCAAGTTCTGGAAGCTAGGAAACAAAGCGGTCGAGAGAGAATTCGCACAAGGGACCGTGTGCTTCTATCTGCAGCTTGTAAATCCAACAGTAAACAAAGGGCAGCTAAGTGCCCAGAGCGTACAAATCAAAGCTATCAAGGACGCGCAGAAAATCGTGCCATTGACCTACGACGAGGAAGATATCTCAGAAATCGCATTAGCTAGCGAGTATACACAAAACGGGGAGCGTTTCATGTACATCCAGGTCTTCAAGCAAGAGCAAGAAGGCTACCAAATCTACAACCATTACTTCAAAATCAACAACGTGGCAGGAGACGCTGTAGGCTATGAAAGAGTATCAGCACCACACGGCGAAGCAATCAGTTACAAGCTACCGTGCAAGCCTTTTGTGATCCTAAAGCCCAATATTGAAAACAATATAGCAGACGTACCATTAGGGATGTCAATCTACGCAAACGCAATCGACATGCTGGAAAGCTGCGACTTGGCATACGACAACTTATTCATGGATACCTTGCTAGGAAAGAAAAAGGTTTTCATGGATCAGGCGTTATTCAGCATGAAGCCAACAGCCTACGCGCTAAACGATAAAGGTGAACGAGTACCCGTAAGGCAAGAGCCAGACGTCGGTGCAACTTTGGAGAAATCTCTATACGTAAGTACGGGAACACAAGTAAGCCCAGACAAGCCTCGACTTTTTGAGGAATACAATCCCAGCCTTCGAGTTGACGAGAACAAAGAAAACGTTCAATTCAATCTAAATCTTTTATCAAGCAAATGCGGACTCGGGCAAAACCGATACCAGTTCAGCATCCAGAACATGACCACAGCAACGCAGGTTCGTGCAAGCAATAAAGAGCTAACAGAAAGCGTCTGGAAGCAACGTATCGCAATCCAGGACGCCCTTACAGAGCTAACGAGATCGATTATCATTCTAGGCAAAGAGAAGTGCCACATATCCGGGCTTGATCCAGACGTTCGCATCACAATTCAATTTGACGACACTATGTTTTCAGATGAGGAAGCGGAGCGTCTAAGAAAGCTTCAGGAAATCTCGGCCGGCATCCTACAGAAATGGGAATATCGCGTCCGATACTACGGAGAGGACGAAGAAACAGCCAGAGAGATGACTGGAGAAACAGAGAACCCGGCAGACAGAATTCAAAGTACGTTCTTCCCACAGGACGAAACACAAATAGAGGAGCCAGAGGGTGAGGCCTAATGCTAGAACCGAGCTACCTGCAGAACGTAGGTGACGATTTAGAAAAGCTGTATCAGGAACTGGCCACAGAAATACTGGTGGACATAGCGGAGCGGATCAAGATGAATCAGGACGCTATGACAAGTACAACGGAGTATTTAAACAACAAGCTAAAACAACTTGGTTTGCAGCAAGACTGGATTAACAAAAGACTGGCCGAGATACTTCACACTTCCGAAGAAGAAGTCGACCGGATCATGCAACAGAGCGCTTATAAAAGTATCCGTGATACCTTCGACAGACTAGAGGCTGGAGGATACGACACAAGTGGCTTAGAATTTTCGGATCAGATCAAAAAAGGAACATCAGCACTGTGGGGAGATATCCAGAACCTTACAAGGACCACAGCTCAACTGGCTAGCGACACTTTTATGAGATACTACGACATGGCTTATCTTCAGGTTTCAAGCGGAGCCTATTCTTTGGATCAAGCAACCGCAAACACGATAGACAAGCTATGCAGGGAAGGCCTAACAAAAGTATCCTACCCAAGCGGTGCTCAACGATCAATCGAGGCGGCCGTTCGATTGGCAGTACGAACCGCAGTAAACCAGAACGCCCTGGCTTGCGAGAAATCGGTCATTGATGAGCTAGATATAAATCTAGTACAAACGAGTGCCCACATGGGAGCCAGACCAAGCCACGCAGCCTGGCAAGGCAGAGTGTTCTGGGTAAATCATCCGGAAGGAAATTACGAGAACTTTTATGAGGCCACAGGATACGGAACAGGCGCAGGACTTGGCGGATGGAACTGCAGACATTCCTTCACTGCATACTTTCCAGGAATAAGCGAGGATTACAACAAGCCTGTAAATCCAAGAGAAAATGAAAGAATATACCAGATGGAGCAAAAGCAAAGGTCCTACGAAAGAAACATGAGAAAGTGGGACAGAGAACGACGTGTGAAGGCCGCAGCAGGGCTAGATACGACGAAAGAAGATTACTGGTATAAATACAACAAGATGAGACTGAAGGAGCTTGTGGACGCTTCTAAGGGCCGATTAAAGAGAGACTACTCAGCCGAGAAAATCGGAGGCACAAATTGACAGAAGCTATATAAACTCAAACGAGTATAGAAAAAGCTTTGGATTTTTGAAAGAAGATAAAAGGACAATCACAAAGGTCGCACGAGAAGCAGTGAGGGCGCTGAACCACAGACAAGGAACACTGGGAGAAGATCTGGCATTTATCAATCCTAAAACAGGGCAAGTGCTAAGAAACACGAGTTCACAGCTAAAGAAAAAGACTTACCCTACAACAAAGATGAAAGAAATGGTGCTAAACAATATAGGCCAGGTCATAGCGCTACACAACCACCCAGAAAGCGGAGCGCCGAGTTTAAGTGACCTGAACAATGCTAAAAGATACAAATACGGAATTGTTGTAGGACACAGCGGGATTATATACAAATACACAGTTGACCCAGATAAAAAGTTAGACTATCACCAGATAGACTCCAACCTTGATACTTTAGAAAAAAGTATCTATAATGAAAACGGAGAGGTCATTCTAGATAAAAAGAATCTAGAAAGGATTCTCAAAAGGCTAGAGAACGCAGGAATTAAATTGGAGGTAATAGCAAATGATCACACTTGAAAGCATTATTAAAAAGCTCGGGTTTGACCCTAGAGAAAAAGCACCAGTAGAGATAGAAGACGACTGGACTGTAGACGACACCAGAGTCAACCCTTTTCATGTTTTATCAATCGACGAATTGAATTTTCTATTTGATACGGGTGCCATTAAATAACGGAGGCAAAACATGTCGGAAGACTTCAGAACGATATACAAAATTCTATCAATTCTGCAGAAATCAATGGACTATGAGGTCGTAGACATCCGAAGACTTTCAGTGGATAACCTAGGCATCACAGAACCAAAGAGAAAAGCACTTCTAGGCATGCTACTGAAAAATGGATACGTTGAGGGCTTCCAGGTGATCCAATACATAGGAGACCAAACACCAAACATTGAAGGGCTAGAGGGTATCAGGATAACCCTTAAGGGACTAGAATACCTAGAAGAAAACAGCTTGATGCAGAAAGCCGCAAAACTTGCAAAAGGAATTGCGGAAGTATTATAGAACACAACTAAATAAGGACAAGAACCGTGCTAGGAATGGCGCGGTTTTTATTATGCCCTAAGCACGGCGTTTAAAAGGCTTGAATACCCATCGGCACGGGATATAAAAGGCCGGACTCGATACTGGAGTGAACCAGATATAAAAAACGCAGGAGGACAAAATGGAGTTTTTAAAAGAAATCTTAGGGGAAGAGTTGTATGCACAGGTTGCAGCTAAGCTAGAAGGAAATAAAACCGTAAAACTAGCAAACCTTGCCTCAGGAGACTACGTCTCGAAAGCAAAATACGAGAGCGACATGCAAGCCAAAGAAACGCGCATTCAAGAGCTTACACAAAGCGTCAAGGATTTTGACGGAGTAGACGTAAAACAACTACAAAAAGACGTCAACGACTGGAAAACAAAATACGATCATGACTTGGAAGAAACAAAACGTGACAGCGCAATTCGTCTAGCTATCGCGAAATCTGGAACCTTATCTGAAAAGGCCTTAATGGGGTTACTAGATAAAGACAAAATCAAGTTTGACAAAGACGGAAAATTAACAGGACTTGACGAACAAATCGAAGCTATCAAGAAAGAGGACGGCTTCTTATTTAAGGCGGCAGAGCCAAACAAGCCAAAAGGTGACGATGTAAAACTTGATGGAGATCACGGAGGAAGTCCGAAACCAGAGGCACCAACAACTCTAGCCGACGCAATTTCAGAATACTATAAAAAATAGGAGGAACTAAAAGATGCCAATTACATTAGAGCAATCAAAAGTCGGTTTAGCCGATCACGTAGACCAGCAGGTCATTGATGAGTTCCGCAGGGACTCTTTTATTTTGGATCGTTTAACTTTCGATAATGCAGTATCACCAGGAACAGGTGGCTCGACATTAACTTATGGCTATTTACAATTAAAAACACCATCCGTGGCTGAAGGTCGTAAATTGAATAGCGAATACACAGCAGGAGAAGCAGTAAAGACTCAGAAAACTACAAACTTAAAAATCTTTGGTGGAGCCTACGAAGTAGACCGTGTATTAGAAGATACAGCAGCAAGCTCAGAAATCGCATTCCAATTAGCTCAGAAAATCATTGCAGTAAAGAACAAATTTCACTATGACTTCATTAACGGAAAGTCAACAGCCAAAGGAACTGCTGCAACAGATAACACAAGCTTTGACGGCTTGGATGCATTAGTAAAGGGAACAAATACGGAAGAGAAAAACGCAGATGCAGCCTTTGACTTGTCGACAGCAGCAAAGATCAAAGAAAACGCAGATGCCTTCACTTTTGCATTGGATTCTTGGCTATCAACTTTCTCTGTAAAACCAGACGCTTTATTAGTAAACCGCAAGACAGCTACTGTTTTAAAAACAATTGCTAAAATGCAAGGATACTACACAAGATCAGAGAACAGCTTCGGCCAAGGCGTAGACAACTACGACGGAATCGCAATCGTTGACATGGGAGAATACTACAATGGAAGTAAATCCTTGATGTGCGTACCTATCGACGACTCAACAGGAACAACAAGCATTTACGCTGTAAAATTCGGATTGGATGCCGTGCACGCAGTAAGTCCACAAGGACAGAAAATCATTCGTCAATACATGCCAAACTTAAGCGAACCGGGAGCGGTTAAAAAAGGTGAAGTAGAAATGATTGCTTCTATCGTTTCAAAGGATACAACAAAAGCCGGTGTATTCCGTAATGTACAAGTAGCTCCTGTCGCAGCAGCATAAGGAGATAAAGTATGATCCTAAGCTTTGAGGAATACACAAACTTAGGTGGAACGCTACTGGATGAGGTGGAGTACTCACAAATAGAACCAAGAACCGAAAGTCTTCTAGAATCCTACATTCGAGAGAGGATTCCATACTGGAAAGTTCAGGCTTTGGAAGATTACGACATGGACCTAAAAAAAGCAGTCCTATACCAGATTGACTTCATAGAAGCACATGGCGGCATGGATTGCTTCGTAGGTTCTAGCGATATGAACTTCACAGGCGCAACCACAAGCGGTTTCTCGTATTCCGTAGATAATGCAAAAACGATAAGGTTCCATGACATACCCTTATCAAGCCTAGCAGTATCAGAGCTCGACTATCAATTACTCAAAGCAGGACTAGCCTGCCAGGCGGTATGGTAAAAAGCCCGAGATGGCTTAGGCCGCACACAATAAAAGTCATGAACATTCTAGGCGAAGAAAACCTGGAAGAAACTACGTCAACAGTAACGGTCCAACACGTAAAGGTTTCCAAGACAAAGGCCCGGACTTATGGACAGACGGGCGCCAGTAATTCCGATACGATCCTCATAACGATAGACGTGAACGATTATAAAGCGGACAAAGTTCTAGTTCCCCCTTCAGAATTTAAGACGCCAGACAAGCAGTTCACGCTCAGAACCGGGGACCGTATCGAAGCACACGGCGACATTTACGAAATCACAAATGTGAATATTCTAAATCCCTTGAGAAACACACCAGAATTCATAGAGGTAACATGTGAGTGAGTATCATCTAAAGGTTATAGTTGATATTCCGGTGGCACAGCTACAGGCCAGAGGAACGAAAGCGCTCCGCCGATCTAGATTGAAGCTGAAGCAGCTTATCGTTCAAGACACGAACAAAAACGTGCCTATCGGAAAAGGAACGCTGAGAACATCAGCTTTAAGATGGGCGGCACAGGATAACGACTGGATCATATGGGACACACCATATGCACACTTCCAACATACAGGAAGAGTGATGGTCGGAACCCATAGCCACAGTCCATGGGCTAGACACGGAGAAACAAAAGTCTATACAACTCGAAATTTGAGCTATAGACAAGGAGGTTCGGAGTGGTGGCCTAAGACTTTGAAAGCCAGAAAGACTGCCTGGATGGAAGGCGCTAAAAAGTTTTTTAAGGAGGAATTCAGATGAGTGAAAAGAAGATCATAAAGCTGGAAGACGTAAAACAGATTGAAGACGGATTATACAATTTCTTTTCTTCAATCAATATCAACAACATACCGTGGTGCCTGGAGTATTTCAACGACTCCAAGCACACCGCTTTGCTTTTCAAAAGTAGCGGCTACACGGAAGAAATAGAACACTATCTGGGTGGTGGCTACAGGGCTACTTACCCATTTGAAATTTATATTCAAGCAAGTAGAAAGGACACGAAAGCACGCCTGGACTTATCCAGAATCCTGTATGCACTAGTACAGGCACTCGCGGAAGAAGAGGCGCAAGGCTTTCCAAATCTCGTGCTAGACGAAGCAATACCACAAGAGGTCGCACTCACAACGCTACCTTCAGACTACACGGGAGAAGAGGCCGCGCTTTCAACTTTCTACTGCTCTATGACATTAACCTACGAAAAGAAGGGAAGGTTTGAATGATGACAACAGAACTGCCTAATAGAGAACTAAAGGTCGAAGACAACCTACATTACGTCAAATTCACAGGCTCGGAAAGCTACGTTCTAGCCAACAAGGGATTGACAAACTGGGAGCAAGCCTTGAACGCTACAACAGATGATGGGGTGCAATATATCGGAGAAGCTGGAAGCCAAAGCCAGGTTACGGGTTACGCGCCTACAGTATCTTACGAGGGCCGAGCGTATCCAGGAGACGCATTTAACTACTGGGTATACTTGCAAGGTAAAGAACAGAGAGTCGGTTCTACTTTTGAAGAGATCGAAGTGGAAACATGGAACGAGAAGACAGCCAAATCTGGGGACTTTGTAGCATATCAAAGAATCTACGAAGTGCAACCAGATAACCCAGGCAGCGGAGAGGCTGGAGGCAAACTAATGTGCTCTGGAACATTCGCACAACAAGGCGATCAGGTAAAGGGAACGTTTAACATTAAGAAGAAAACATTCACCGCAGACAACGCCACAGAATAAAGCACTTAACAACATAAGGAGGACATCATGGAACTAAAGTTACAAAAGCAATTATTTAAAGATATCGAAATCGACGGACACAGATTCAGAGTCGATGTAAAGGACACTTCTAAGATCGAGGCCCTAGAAAATTGGGAAACAGAACAGAATTCTATTAGTAAATTTGGAAAAGAATCCTTAAAAGGCTGTCCGGCTTTGATTGACAAAATTCTAGGAGATGGAGCCTTTGAGACCTTATTCAAAGGATACGAAGAAAGCACAGCACAGCTTGAACTTTGCTTCACATTGTACAGCATCTTTCTGGATGAACTTTTAAAGGATCAGCAGGCAAAAGCTGCAGAAGAAGAAAAGAAGAATCTGGATAAAATCGACAAGTTTTGCGAGTCTATGGACAAATTTAACAGGACTATAGAATACGCGAACAAACGATATGGAGGAAGAAATGCTGTGGCTGGAGAGAGAAGACCTTCCGGAAAGCATAGACGCTAACGGAACGATTCTCCCTATCTATGCAGACTTTAGAACCTGGGTCCGAGTTGACAGCGTTATACAAGATAACGCAATACCAGAGGAACTGAAGCTGCCCGTTATTTGTGATCTAATAGGAATCAACCCGTTCGCTTTTAAAGGCGATCAGAAAGACCTATGGAATGCAATAATGGGCTTTTATTTTTGCGACAAAGAGCCTAAGGAATCTTATGCCAAGACAAACGGACGACAAGGCTATCGGTTCGAATACGATATGGACCTTGTATACGCAGCGTTTAGGCAGCAATACAATATAAACCTTTTAGACGCCAAACTTCATTGGTTTGAATTTAAGGCGCTTTTCAATGCTCTAAGTGACGACACCATGATCATACGCGTTATTGGATACAGAACCAGAGACACTTCAAACCTAAAAGGGGAAGAGAAGAGTCATGCGCAGCGCCTAGAAAAGTATTACCGCCTGCCTGAGGACAAAGGACCAGAAAAGGAAAGAACACCGCAAGAAATAGAAGCAGAACTTCTGGCCAGATTAGAAACCTAGGAGGTTGAAAAATGGCATCAGGAGCTGATGGAACAATTAAAGTCAAACTAGGACTTGACGACAGCGAGTACAAAAGCGGCCTTAGCGGAGCGCATAAAAGTGCGGAAAGCTTCGCGGACAAAGTGAAGTCAACCTTCGTGGGCGCAACGGTATTCAAAGCCGCCAGCAAAGGTTGGGACTTAATATCTGGATCAATCGGAAAAGCAACCGCCCGATTAGATGCCATGCAAAAAGCTAAACAAGTTATAGGAGTTTTAGCAGGAAGCAGCAAAAAAGCTGCGAAGGTTGTGAACGAACTAAGTGACGCGGTATCCGATACAGCATACGGATTAGACACCGCTTCGAGTTCGACTCAAAAGCTAGCCACATCAGGATTAGGCTTAGACAAATCTACCCGAATGGTAAAGGACATGATGGATGCCGTTTCCTTCTATGGAGACGGAACCAATGAAACCCTGGCCAATACAGTAGATGCAATCGCAAAGATGAACGCCAGTGGAAAAATATCTGCAGATCAATGGCAACGTTTAACTGATGCAGGAATTCCCGTTTTAAAGATTTTCGCAGAGAAGACGGGAAAGAGTATGGGAGAAGTTTCGGACGCATTCTCTAAAGGCGAAATCAGTGCGCAGGAATTCAATGACGTACTGATGGATGCACTAGAAAACGGAACCGAATCCTTTCCAGCTGTAGCAGGAAAAGCCAAGGAAATGGCCGGAAGTTTTGCAACTAGCTTTTCAAATATGTCAGCACGTATCGCAATCGGTATAGCTAACATTATCGAGGCTTTAAACAATTTTTTAACAGATAGTGGCTTACCCAATATTCAAGGAATGATTGCTGGCTTTGGATCAGTAATCAGAAATGTCCTGAATTGGATTGCCGCAGAACTACCGAAAGCGCTGAATGCGATTAAGGATTTCTTCGCGCCAACAGCTGAAGCGATCAAAGCAGCAGCAGAAAAGATTCAAGAAGCCTGGAACAAAGTAAAAGACACGGTCAAAGAAAAGCTAGACCCAGGAGACTCACTGAACTTTATCAAAGACGCACTAGACAGAATCAAAGAAATTCTGCCTCAGATCGTAGAAAAAGTCGGAGAGGTTGCAGCCGCCTTCATTGAAAAATTGCCGGCAATTATAGACAAAGCAAAAGAACTAGGAGAAAAGCTAAAAAAATTAGCTCCACTAATAGCAGCCGTAGCCGGAGCCTTTGCGGCCTGGGAAGGAATCAAAGCTGTAAGTAGTATCGCGAAAACAATCGGTGACGCTGGAAAGAAGATCAAGACATTCGGACATTTAGTATCACAAGGCTCTGGATTGATTGATGGCCTAGCCTACGCCGCATCATCAGGAACAGGCGTGATTGCAAGTATGGCCGAAGCATTTACACTAGCTGGCGGAGGACTTTCTGGATTAAGCGCAGCTCTAGGAGTGATCGGTGGCCCTATCACCTTGGTGATCGTAGCTATCGGAGCACTAGTAGCGGCGTTCGTATATCTTTGGAATACAAGCGACAGCTTCAGAGAATTCTGGATCAATCTATGGAAAGGCATAAAGGAAACTACAGGCCAAGTCATAGACGGAATCGTAAACTTCTTTACAGTAACAATACCGCAGGCGTGCCAAAGTTTCGTGGAAGCAGCACAGAACCTGGCTACACAAGTAGTTCAATTCTTTACGATTACCATTCCAAACGGCGTACAAACGCTTGTGACGAACATTCAAACGTTTTTCGGATCAACGATACCTTACTGGATCGGATACGCCGTAGGATACATTCTAGGAAAGTTCGTAGAGTGGGGTCTAAGACTTGTACAATTCGCGACGCAAGACATTCCGCAGTTTATATCGAAAGTAGTGGATTGGTTTAAGCAGCTACCGGACAGGATCTGGACTTGGCTACTAAACACAATCAACAAAACAGCCGAATGGGTAAGTCAGATGATCCAGAAAGCGATTCAGGCAGGGCGTGACTTTGTATCAAATGCGATCAACTTTATTTCACAATTACCTGGTAAAGTATGGACATGGCTATCAAATACGATCAGCAATGCCGCAAGTTTTGCAAGTCAGTTTGTACAGCAAGCGATTCAAGCAGGACAGAATTTCTTTAATGGAATTGTAAGCAAGGTAAGAGGAATACCTGGACAGATGCTATCTATTGGCTCGGATATCGTAGGTGGAATTAAACGAGGAATCAGCAGCGCATGGGGCGGATTGACTGGATGGCTTGGAAACATGGCCAAGGGCTTAATTGACGGCGTAAAGTCAGCGCTAGGAATCGGGTCACCTTCAAGACTGTTCGCAGATCGTATTGGTAAATGGATTCCGGCCGGAATCACGCTAGGAGTAGAAAGGGCTATGCCAAAGGCTAAGGCCTTTATGGGACGCATGTCTAGCGATTTACTAGAAGCAGCTAACATGGACAGCCTAACTTCAAGATTGGCTTTAGAAGGCAATCCTGGAGGCCTAGGAAGCGGCTTAGGCAATACAGTCATCTATCAAGTAGATCAGACTATAAATTCAGCGAAGGAGCTAAGACCTAGCGAAATCGCGCAAGAAACAGAAAGAATGGTTAGGAGGTTAGCATGGGCGTAACAGTAATATACACAAACAGCCTGGGGAAATCCGTTGAGTTTTCCGAGGCCTCAGGCATCCGACTAACAACACTAGACGGAATCTCTAAAAATGAGATCACTTTATCAGAATCAAGCGTTTCAAATCAAATAGGGACAACGGTGTCCGGGGCTTCTATTGAGCCCAAGGACATCACCCTAGAGGGGCGCTTTAAATACAACGCAGACACAAGAAAAAGACTTCTAGCTGTAATCCTTCCTGGAGTATCAGCAACACTGCGTTATATCAACACAAGAGCCGGAGTCGATGTATACTGGAAGGTTGAACCTAAAACGACGCCAATTATCACACTCAATGAAACCTGGCAGAAATTCCAGATTGTACTGAGGGCTCCATTCCCATACGCAAGACGAGCAAAGGAAACAAAGGTAACCTTCCAGAGATTGAGGTCGCTCTTTAAATTTCCTCGCTCTTTTTCAAATACAGAACCCTGGAAAATATCAGAAAAAATTCTAAGTCCACTGGTAACAGTCGACTATAAGGGAAGTATAAATACTGGTTTTCTTTTGACGATGAAAGCAGAGGCAAAAGTGAAGAATCCGAAAGTTCTAAACGTGTTCACTCAGGAGCACATATCCTTCGGACAAGTAGCAGACCTAGAAATGAATATAGGGGACGTGCTAGAAATAAGTACTTTTGCAAACGAGCAATACTGCCACTTGATACGAAACGGAGAAGTAGAAAACATTTTCTGGATGACAGATTATGATTCCGAGTTTTTTCAGATTCAACCCGGAGAAAACGTACTGAATTATACAGCAGAGGAAAACCCCGGAAGTCTGGATGCACTTCTACGGTTTGAAGAAGTACTAGCGGGGGTATAGATATGCACTATTATGTTTACGACAGAGAAGGAAAACGACAAGGACCGCTCCAGAACATAACCAGCGTGCAATGGAACCCAAAATATTACGAAACGGGGAAAGTCGAGATTCATGTGGAATATACGGACTTCAATACAAAATATCTACAGAAATGGAACCGAATCGTTTGCAAGGAAAGAAACGAGATTCTCTTTATAGAATCTGTAGAAAGACTTGCAAAAGAAATTGTAGTACTTGGTCATATGGACAATTTGGAGGACCGTATAAACATCTATACTTTGACCGTTCGAAATGTAGAACAATCGCTGCTCGGTAACTTTGAAAAGAACAAACGCGGATTGGATATAGTAATCGGAGAAAATACGGGTCTTCCAGGAAAACTTGAGAACGCATCCGACACAACATACGACACGCTCAGGACTATGGCTCAGAAATACTGTCGGCTAGTAGGCTACGGATACAGAGAAGTCCTAAAAGGGACTACACTGAATTACTTCGAAATCTACACAGGATCAACAAAGAACAAGCTGAGGTTTTCAGACAGGCTTGGAAACCTAATCTCGCAAACTTTTATCGAGGATATATCAGGGTATAAAAACTACGCTTACGTGTATGGCGAAGAATCTGAATCAGGACGAAAATGCGTGACTGTAGATCTTCGAATAGGAGACGAGCCAAGGATGGAGCTATACGTGGATGCCAGAGATTTACAGTCTACATATAAGGATGCCTCAGGCAACGAGCAAACCTATACGGAAGAAGAATATAACAACATGCTAAAAGAGAGGGGCCTTAGTAAGCTGGCAGAGACTAGAAAAGACTCTTCTAAATTTGAATTTAAGATTGATGGAGCCGACAAGAGGGCTGTCCTTCAACGGGACTTCGACCTAGGAGACGTGATACCATGTTTAAGTTTTAAATTCAATTTATTTACATTTGCTAGAATATCAGGCCTTAAGTTTGTAGAAGAAAGCAATTTACAGACGCAGGTCGCTCTTGAACTAGAACTCGTAGAGGTTCAAGAAAGCGCAACAAAAATGAAAGGAGGGGGCTCATGACAGCATACCCTTTAGACAATACGGAGTATCTGGCAGAAGATCTGCGGATGTTCCATGCTGGGAGAACACCTGGCATTTTTAATATCACCGGTGAAGACTTCAAAGTAAAAATTGCTGGCGGTATGAACATATCAGTCAGTAACGGGCTCGCCTTTTTAAGGACATCCAGCGACGGAATAGGTGGTATCGTTTACTCGCCTAAAGATGAAACTACCCTAACAGCTACCGTCGCTACAAACTACACTAGATACGACTACGTGGCCATTCGATATGATAAGATCAGCAATTCATGCGGTCTTGTATATCAGGAAGGAACGCAGTCAATGCCTACGCCTATTCGAAATCTAGAACAATACGAGCTGATCATTGCGATTGTAGTTTTAAAGGCATCAGCTGGAGAAATCACGCCAGAAATGATTCAAGACGTAAGACTTGACGAAAACTACTGCGGACTAACGGTTGATACTTTAACGCGAGTACCAACACAAGAACTATATGATCAATTCCAAAGTTTCTATGAAAGAATCCAGAAAGAAAATGAGGACACTCAATACGCCAACGGCGAGAAATTCAGAAAATGGTTCGAGTCTTTAGAAGAAACACTTCAGGGTGAAGTTGCAACGGCACTAGCTGGCCGCATTCTAAACCTTGAAAATATGCTTCTGGACAATCACATTTATACAGAGCTTCAAGTTGACGTGGACAACACTCTAACCGACGAAGAGGGCACAAATATATTTGCGGACTGGAAATATCAGGTTCAGTAGGTAAGATCATGAGACAAGGGACAACACCAACTCTGGTCATTCACACATCAGGACTCGAGCTAGAGAAACTAACAAGTCTATATTTAACGATTGAACAGAACGGGACTATTCTAACAAAAAGAATGGAAGACCTAGTGATTGAGGAAAATACTGTGGCCGTAACGCTAACCCAGGAAGAGACACTTCGATTTATACCTGGACGATACCAGGTACAAATTCGAGCTATCACCGAAGAAGGAACGGCTATAGCTTCCCCAATTCTAACTCGTCCTGTTTTTCCGGTTTTATATAAGGAAATCATAGAATGATGAAAGATGAATTTAGTATCAATCTAGCCGAGGAAAACGAAAGCCTGGGGTTTGATTTAAAGGAACAATACGTCGCAGGAACAAGCGACTACAACAAACTGAAAAACAAGCCAACTCTAAACGGTAAAGAGATTATAGGAGCTATGGAAGAAGAGGACCCGACAGTTTCTGGATGGGCTAAAGAACCAACAAAGCCGAGCTATACGGCGGAAGAAGTAGGCGCAATAAAAAATGATGAGATCAAGGCAATCTCACTAGACGAGCTTAACAGCTTGTGGGAAGGAGTATAGACATGGCTACAGAATATCTGGACAAGGCAGGGGCGACCCTACTGGTCCAAAAGACAAAAGCAGAATTAGCAAAGAAAGTTGATGCCGTAGGCGGGAAAGTACTTTCAACAAATGATTACACTACAGCAGAAAAAGACAAATTAGCAGGCATTGCACCAGGAGCTCAGGTTAACACAATCACAACGGTGAAGGTTAACGGAACAGCACTAACACCCGACGCCAGCAAAGCTGTAGACGTAACCATGCCAACCAAAACCTCGCAGCTTACAAATGACAGTGGATATCAGACAGCGTCGCAAGTAAGTTCTGCAATCAGTACTGCGGTTGGTGACATTACACAGATTTCATATAGCAAAGTAAGTTCATTACCTGCTACAGGAGCAACCGGTGTTATTTACTTAGTAGCGCACAGCCACGGAACGCAGGACATCTATGATGAGTATATCTGGATGGCAGACTCAAGAACGTTCGAGAAAATCGGAACCACAGACATTGATCTAAGTGGGTATGTAAAGACAACCGATTTAACAGCAATCACGACAGACGAGCTGAACGCAATGTGGTCCGCAGCATAGGGGGTGAAAGCCTATGCTCGGTTTTAAAGATAAGGCAGCTATTAACTGGATCGTAACCAAGATAAAGGCGGTTACTACATCACATAACGCATTGAATCAAATGGTGATGAATAATCACTTTACCACGAATTTGAACGCAACAAGCGCTCAAGAATTAGTAGATGAAAAAGGAAATGCAATCCTAGCCGATTGGTCTTACGAAGTAGCAAGTGGAGAAGTTGGCACGGATTGGAAATATAAAGTCAAGGAGGAATAAAGAATGGGAAAACAAGTAACAGAATTAGACACATTGCCTAGCTTTACCGATACAAGTTTATTACCCGTGCACAATGGCGCTGGATTAAAAAAGGGACTGTTATCGCAACTAGCAAGCTATCTAGGAACTAAATTCAGTAATCCGAATTTATTGATTAATCCGGATTTTAAAATTAATCAGAGAGCAAAAAGTACTTACAGTTCTACCGGAGCAGGATGCACGGTTGACAGATGGGTAGGAACAAATGTAAAGACGGTAGTCAATTCAGATGGTACTGTATCTGTATCTTCTTTAAGTGGTACAGGATATTATAAGCAACACGAAGAAAGTATTTCATACGGAAAACATACGTATTCAATTTATGTTCAAGCAATTACCGGAACAGTAAAAGTTTTTTATAAAAGCAAGGATTCAAAAGATGTTGAATTAGGAACATTAAAGCGGGGATTAAATACATTTACATCGTCTGATGACGGATTTAAAAGCTTCTTTCTAGCTATTTCGAGTGGGTCATCTGTAACTTTGAAATATGCAAAGGTAGAGCAAGGAACAGTAGCAACTACATTTATTGCACCTAACATGGCAGAAGAATTAATTAAATGCTATAGATTCTATCAGATTGTGAGCATTGATATGTCAAAGATATCATTTAATGGAAATCAAGGCTTTATTCCATTTACGCCGAAAGTTAAAATGAGAAGTACGCCAACATTAGGTTATTGGACAAACAAACTTTATATGCGTAAATCCTATACAGATATGACACTTGAAGAATTGGCATTTAATAGAGCGTGGGCTTCCGGTGATACCGTAATCGGTGTGGGGTTTAATGTTTCTTATAATAGAATATCTATGCTAACGCCAATCAATAGTCATTTAGACAGATTCGAATTGGACGCGGAAATTTATTAGGAGGAAGTTATGGAGAACGAATATAAAGTATACGTATCCTTACAAGACGGATACATCACATCTATTAATTCAGAAATCTTTTTATCAGAAGAAGAAATGTCAACTATGACAGAGATTGACAAAGGACAAGGTGATAAATATTCACATGCACAAAGTCAATATCTAGATAAAGAATTAGTTGATGAATACGGTAGATATAACTATAAATTTGCAGAAGGTAAAGTGGTTGAGGTTGCAGAAGGAGAAAAGCCAACAATCAAAGAACCAGAGCAACAAGCAACCGCACAGGATAAGATTGAGGCACAAGTCATGTACACGGCCATGATGACAGATACACTTCTAGAAGAAAGCGAGGCTTAATTTATGTTTGAAAAAATCAAAAGATTTTATGATCTAAAGCTATATACAGATAAGCAGGTAAGAAAGTTCTGTGAAAAAGGATTCATCACAGCTGATCAGTATAAAGAAATCACCGGAGAAACATACTAACACTGGAAATAAGAAGGAGCTAAAAAGCTTCTTCTTTTTCATAAATAGAAGGAGGTCCAGAATATGAGAAAAGGACAAAAACTTACAAAAGGCGGATATCAGCTTTTAGGCTTTCCAATGGAGTACATGAATGTAACTCAAGGAAACAACGTAGGAACACATCTAGGAACTAACGCCCTAGACAATGCAGGAAAGGACACAGGAATTGACGAAACAATCGCACCGTGCGATTGCCACCTAGTAGCCTATGACACTGCACAGAACGGAAACGCAGTTTTCTTAGAATCCGACAAGAAAGTTCTATTCAGAGACGGAACGATCGACTTTGCTACACTTATGTTTATTCACGATAACTATATCGAGGATATCAAGAAAGTAAAATACTTCAAACAAGGCGACACTTTCGGAGACGAAGGGACAACCGGATACGCTACAGGAAATCACAGCCACATGGAAGTCGCAAAAGGGAAATTCACGCACTGCTATGACCGCAATGCACAAGGCACTTATCACCTTCCAAACAACGTGTCCGCAGACCTTGCATTCGTAACAGACGGAACCGTGATCTTAAATAAAGGATCATTCGCAAACTGGACAGACTCAAGCCACGTGCCATTCAATCAGGGAGGCCAGACTTCTACGGGATCAGCATCCGTGCTAAACGGTATCCCTTCAGACTTTGTATACGAAAAAGCTACATTCTATCCGGCTTGTACAATCAAGATCAGACGCGCGCCAAGCCTAAAGGGACAAGATACAGGCCTAACATATATCAAAGGGCAGCATGTAAACTATGACGGCTATGTTCGTCGAGAAGGCTACGTGTGGATCAGCTGGATTGGTGGCGACGGAACACGGCGATGGATGGCCGCTGGAGAACTAAATTCGGCAGGAGTAAACGTAAAGCCATACGGAACATTTAAATAGAAAGGATCAGCAATAGAACACAATGAATCGAAGAATAAATAGAAGATACCAGACACCTCTACGCCCAGACTTTGCACATTTTCTAATCGAGGAGCAAGGACTGAGCGACAAACAGAAAAAAGTTGTATACCAGCTAAGAAGCAAAACGCAAGACTCGCAATGGCACTACCAGGACGCAGGCATGTCAAAAGACGAATTCGAAGAAACCGTCAAAGATTTAAATGACTACTACTGGGCCCTTTTGGTTGATATGGCTTTCGGATTTTACAAGCTAAAGAAGGACAAAAGAGGGACGGTTCCAGACATGAAAATATAAGAGAATATAGGTGAAAAGAGGTAGAACACAATGAACACACCATACTTCAATAATTTCATGCCGCAGCCTGGGCAGTTCGGGATGCCACAGATGCAGGCACCAACCCAACAAATGAACCAGATTCAGTTTGTAAACGGAATCGAAAGTGCTAAAGCTTTCACTCTAGGACCGAACCAGTCCGTGATTTTAATGGATAGTAACAAGCCTGTTTTTTATCAGAAACAATCAGACGCAAGTGGCTTCTGTACGATCAAGGCTTATAGCTTCCAGGAAGTGAAAGAAGATCAACCGGAAGACAAGTACCTCACGAAGGCAGAATTCAAGGAATGGCTTTCAAAGGTAGAACAGAATGCGAGAGGAGGCAACCATCATGAATCCACTACTTCAAAATAGACCAGGAAGAAACGGAAACATGCTGCAACAATTTCAGCAATTTAAAAAGATGCTAGGGACGCAGGACCCGCAGCAACTTCTAAACGAGCTGATGGCCTCCGGAAAATTTACGCAGGATCAACTGGATCAGGCCAAACGAATGGCAGAACAGTTCAAGGGCTTTCTAAAATAGGATTTTGCAAAATCAAGATAGATAAGAAAGGAGAACACACATGGACAACTTATCATTATCTGATATCGCTTCTGTAACTGGAAACAAAGATGGATTTCTAGAAGGAAACGGAATTATCATTCTAATTTTATTCTTTTTGATTTTTGGATTTGGTGGCGGCGGAGCCTGGGGAAACAACCAGCAAGGCACACAGGCAGAGGTTCAGCGCGGATTTGATACACAAGCTATTATTAGCAAGCTAGACGGAATCACAAACGGAATCTGCTCAAACGCATACGAAAACGCGCAGCTAATCAACCAGATGAACGTGAACCAAATGCAAAACGCAAACACAACGCAGATGGCCATGATGAATGGCTTCAACGGTGTAAATAGTTCTTTATGCCAAGGTTTCGGAGGAGTACAGGAAAGCATTAACAACCTATCTCATCAGATGGAACAATGCTGCTGCAACTTAAAGACTCAAATGATGCAAGACAAATATGATGCCTTGAAAACTCAATATGATCAAAGCTTGCAGGCAATTTCAAACAGCGTACAAACTCAAAACATTTTGAGCCAATTAGGACGATATTACACAAATCCGCCTTACTACCCACAATACGGAACTTACTACCCAGCAGGCGCTACAGTAGCCTAGAGGTATAAAGATGATCCAAGTCGTCAACACGACAAGCGCAATACTAGCAGCAGGCGCAACGATCCCACCAGGAAGCGTTCAGACTCGGACAAACAACAGAGTCAATCTAAACGGAAACGCTCTGGAAATCGTAAAACCTGGAACGTATAAAGTGGATGGAAGCTTCGTGATTTCAGCAACCGCAGCGGGAACAAATCAAGTGCAACTTTACGCCAACGGGACAGCAGTCCCGGGAGCCCTAGCACAAGTAACAACAACCGCAGTAGACAACGTGATCACTCTTCCAGTATCTGCTGTCATCCAGGCAGCACCAGCTGCACCAGGAAACAAGGTCGCTCTAACGTGGGTTACATCAGCAGCCGGAACTCTGATCAACGCATCAGAAACGGTTTCTAGAATAGTATAGGTGATTGAAGGCATGCCAGATGGCGTGCCCTTTTTAGTAGGAGGTAACGAGGATGAGTAGACTTACAAACAAAGCATGGTGGGAAGCAGCAGGAGTTCGAGCAATCAAGACAATGGCTCAAACAGCACTAGCCTCTATCACCGTAGGCGCAGCCGTTCCGGACATTAACTGGATGTACGCAGCAAGCACAACGGTCGTGGCTGGCGTATGCTCGATTCTAACAAGCCTTGCTGGCTTGCCAGAAGTAAACGAGGACGAATAATGACTGATACAATTCTGGTTGCGATCATATCCGGACTTTGCGTCGGAGTACCTTCAGTCCTAGCAACCTGGACCAGCAACTCCAAACATTCGGCCTTACTGGATTACAAGGTAGAACAGATGGACAAAAAGGTCGACAGCCTAGCCAAAAAAATCGAAAGCCATAACGAGCTGGAAAAAGAAGTGGCTACACTAAAGGAACAGGTCAAAGACCTATCGGAACGGATCAAGGGAATGCTTGAAAAATAGCGTTCCCTTCTTTTTTTATTTTCTGCTTTATTTTTCACTTTTTTGCTTGCTTTATGTACTGTAATACATTACAATGTGAGTGTAAAAAGAAAGAGAGATAGAACACAATGACAAACACAGAAAACCTTGAAGCACTAGAAACACAAATTCAAAACTGGATTGAAAAACAAAACAGAATCGCAAAGGAAATTCAATACGAATTAAACGCAATCGAAAGAGAAGAAAGAGACATTGACTTCGGAAAAATCAGAAAACTAGCTTACGAAGCGGACGTCTATGAAACATTGATTCAAGAATCACAACGCCAGATTCAAGCAATAGAGGAGGAAGCATAACATGACTAGAGAAGAAGCAGCAATGAGACTAAAGGAAGAAGTGCTGGATCAATTGTATTACGATAGACACATGATGACTCTAAAAGAAATAGAAAGCTGGCTATACAAGCACAATTGCGATGAAGACGCCTTGGACGTAATCATGGAAATAATAGAGGAATAGAACATGGATGCTATTACAAAAGATTTATTGGATCGTAGAAAAAAGGAAATAGAGTGGATACAAGGTACATACAAAGAAGCCATAGCGGAAGCTGTAAACATTCTAAACAATGAACCTGAAGGAGAAGACTGGGACACAGTTCGAGAAGCAGTAGACACAGCACAAAGAGCCCTCGAGAATATCGAGGGGTTACAAGAAGAAGTTGAAATGATCAAGATGCTAAATATATAATAAAAAATATAGGAGATAGAACACATGGGAATTGGAAAGAACGTAAAAGCACTAGCAAAAGCCAAGGGACTCAACCTTATCGAGTTATCTGAAAAAAGCGGAGTGCCAGTAAACACCATTTACACATTAACGCAGGTGGACCCGAAAAACGCCACAACGCGCACTCTTGATAAACTAGCAAAGGCTCTGGAAGTTCACCCTGAGACGTTGCGCACCGGTAAAGAATATGTATCGGAAAGCGACAAAAGATTAAAAAGAATCAAGGCTTTAGAAAAAGAAAGCAATCTAACAAAATTAATTCTGGATATAATAAAGACACTAAGTACACCAGAGGAAATAGACTGGGCGCACATAGAAGACCTTGTGATAGAAGCTGAGCGATTAGACAACGAAATAAAGGAGGAGAAGTAAGATGGCAGTATCAGAGGCAAGAAAAAGAGCAAATCAAAAGTGGAGCGATAAAACATACAAGATCAAGACCTTCAGGCTTCACCTAAAACACGACGCAGACATTCTAGAATATCTAGACACAAAAGAGAGCGTCAACAGATACCTGAAAGATCTGATCAGAGAAGACATAGAACGACAAAAGAAAGAGGCCGAGTAGGCCCCTTTTTTTGTGATGTAATTTTGATGTATAGAGACTAAAAGTTCTAGAATCAAAAAAGAACAGTAAGCAACAAAGGCAGTCAAAATGAATATAGATAAAACAAAATGAGGCATAAGGAAGCCTAGGCATTAAAGGTTTAACGTGGAGGTGTTTTTTTTATGAAACAAATTGTGCAATTTATTGAAGATAATAATATTTCAGAGGAAGAAGTTGCCAAAGCAGCCCATATGTCTTTGCGTAATTTTAGAAGGCAAATTCATTCCGAGGATCGTACGCAAACGCGTATTGTGCTTATTCTTGCAGATTATAATCATCAGTCCATTGATTCGATTTTCTTTGATCAAATGTATAATCAGCCCATTAATTTAGAAGGCTTAACATGGAATCAGGTTCAAGATATTATGAAATTGATTCATCCCGAACTATTTACAGATATTAAAAGAAGTTCGAAATTTAAGAATTTTGAATACAATTTAAAAAATGATATGGGTGATCGTATGCGTTTTATACGGGAAGTTGTTTTTTCGCTTTCGCAAACTCAATTTGGCAAATATATGGAAGTAACGAGAAATACTGCTAAGTATTGGGATGAGGGACAGATCAATGTGGATAAGATTTTAAAAATATCGCAAAGAACAAACATCAGCATGGACTTTATGATTCGTGATAATTATCCGTTGACTTTACAGACACAAGATATGAGTGAGGCTTTATATTTGGCGGTTATGACAAATTGTGTGTTGTATCGTTTGAGAAATATGAAACAGTAAAATTAATTTAACTTTAGAGCATGAAAAAAATGCTCTTTTTTCTTGCATAATTGAGGGTTTCCTATATAATAGGTTTGTTCTTTTAATGAAACAAAAAGTTTAGTATAAAAAACAAGCAGGGGTGATTGAATGAAAATAGGCAAAAAACTAAAAGAGCTTCGAACCCAGAATGGGTTGACTTTGGAAGAACTTGCGAATCGTAGTGAATTAACGAAAGGCTTTTTATCACAGTTAGAGCGCGACTTAACAAGTCCAAACATTTCTGCATTGGAGAATATATTGGAAGCTTTAGGTACCAATTTGGCAGATTTCTTTCAATCAAGCAAGGAAGAGCAGATTGTTTTCCATACGCAGGATTTTTTTGTGAATGAACAAGATGATTTGGTTACGGAATATATTATTCCTAATGCTCAGAAGAATCAGATGGAACCTCTTTTATTGACTTTAAAACCGGGCGCAAAGTCACAGGAAGTCAAGGCTCATGAGGGAGAGGAATTTGGCTATATTTTAAAGGGTAGTGTTGTTTTAGTTGTTGGTAATAAAAGGTTAAAAGTTAAATCAAAAGAAACCTTCTATATTACAGGTAAGGAAGGGCATTATTTAGAAAACGTATCGAGTGTGGATGCCAAAGTATTATGGGTATCTACACCGCCTGTATTTTAATTGACAAGGAGAGAACATACATGGAACAGGAAAAGAATAAATTAATTCAATTTCGCCACATCGTAAAAGAATTTGATGGTCAAGTTGTGTTAAAGGGTATTGATTTAGATATATATGAAAATGAGTTTGTCACACTATTAGGGCCTAGTGGTTGTGGAAAAACAACTTTATTACGTATTTTAGGGGGCTTTTTAGAGCCTAGCGAAGGACAAGTCATCTTAAATGGAGAAGATATTTGTGAAGTGCCAGCCTATAAGCGTGAGTTGAATACGGTTTTCCAAAAATATGCACTATTCCCTCATATGAATGTGTATGACAATATTGCGTTTGGATTGAAAATTAAAAAGATGAGTAAGGATGTTATTGATCAAAAGGTCATGAAAATGTTGAAGTTGATTGGTCTTGAAGGATTTGAAAATAAAGATGTTACTTTACTATCTGGTGGTCAGCAGCAGCGTGTTGCGATTGCGCGTGCCTTAGTTAATGAGCCAAGCGTATTATTGTTGGATGAACCTTTGAGTGCGTTGGATTTAAAGCTTCGTAAAGAAATGCAGTATGAATTAAAGAAGATTCAACAAGAAGTAGGAATCACATTTATCTTCGTTACGCATGATCAGGAAGAAGCACTAACAATGTCAGATAAGATTGTTATTATGAAGGATGGCGAGATTCAGCAGGTTGGTAGTCCAGAAGATATTTATAATGAACCAGTCAATCAATATGTTGCGAAGTTCATTGGGGAAAGTAATATTATTCCAGCACGTATGGTTTGCGATAAGAAAGTACGTTTTGATGATATTACATTTGATTGTGTCGATGTTGGATATAAAGAAAATGAACCAGTGGATGTCGTAATTCGCCCAGAAGATATTGATATTGTGGATGTGAAAGATGGCAAGATGACTGGTGAAGTTGAGAGCGTATTATTTAAGGGTGTTCACTATGAAATCATGGTGGAAACGGTTCCTGGTACGCATGTCACGGTAAATATGCACGTAAACAAGAACTATGCGATCACAAGTGAAGATGGAAAAGAAAAGATTTCTGCCAACGACTTCTATCTAGACTTAGAAGATATGAAGGATATTGATGATAAAGAAATCATTGCGCGTGCCGATGCACAGGCTTGGAATCCTGAAACAGATGAGTTTATTTCAATTCACGATATTGATACAGATTTAAAACAGGAAGTAGGAGAATATACTGTTACTTTCTCAACAAACAATAAAACTTCAATTACGCGTAAGATTTGGGTTGTGGATCAAAGGGTTGTTGAAAACAAGAAGGCCAATGAAGCCGTTTCTGCATTTAACTTCTTTAAAACAGTGGATGAAATCAAGGAATCCATGGCTATTGATACAGACTTGAAGACTTGGGCAAATGCACAGGGCTGGAAGTTGGATGACGAAAATGAAACAGTAGATCTAGATGTAGATTATGATTTTGATCCTGAAACAATTAAGGAAGGTGTCTATAAGGTAACTTTCTGGACGACGGGTCGTGAATTCAAGATTCATACAACGGATTATGTAGAGGAAGGAAAAGAGGTCGGACTTACTTTCTTTGCGGAAGATATCCATGTTATGGAGAAAATGGGATTCTAGAAAATGAAAAAATTTCAACAATTAGCAATCCCTTATATTGTGTGGGCTTGCATCATGTTGTTGCTTCCGATGTTGCTGATTGCGTTTTATTCAATCATTCAGCAAGGCAACAGTATTGTGCACTTTAAGCTTACATTAGATAACTATGTTCGTTTCTTTACAGACAAAGATTTCTTGTTGATTTTATGGCGTTCTTTATGGATTGCCATTAAGACAACCATTATTTGTTTGTTGATCGGATATCCAATCGCATACTTTATTTCTAAGAATAGTCCTAAAGTTCAACAAATCTTAGTTCTTGCGATTACTCTTCCTACATGGATCAACATGCTTGTAAGAACATATGCATGGATTGGTATTTTATCAAGTGATGGAATTATTAGTAGCTTTTTAGGCTTGTTTGGAATTCATACAGAACTTTTATATACAGAAGCTGCTGTATTGATTGGTATGGTGTATAACTTCTTGCCATTTATGATTCTGCAGATCAACACGGCTTTAACGAAGATGGATAAATCTTTATTAGAGGCGGCTCAGGATTTGGGGGCCAATAAATTCCAAACGTTTTGGAAGGTTATTTTCCCACTTTCATTACCTGGCGTAGTTTCAGGTATCACATTAGTGTTCTTGCCAGCTGTAAGTTCATTCTTCATTCCTAAATTATTGGGTGGAGGACAATTCTTCTTGATTGGTAACGTCATTGAAAACCAATTCATTACTGTGGGAGAATGGAACTTTGGTTCAGCTATCTCAATGATCATGGCTATGATCATGATGCTTCTAATGATGCTTGTAAGGAAATTGGAAGAGCGTAATAAGGAGGAAAAATAGGCATGTCGAAAGATAAGAGAGTATTAGGTAAAGTAGGCATGGCTTTATTATTGGTGTTCTTTTATGCGCCAATATTATTCATGATTATTTTTTCCTTCAATAGTTCAAAATCGTTAACACACTTTACAGGGTTCTCATTATGTTGGTATGAGGCTATGCTTAAAAACCACGGTATGATGGAATCTTTGTATGTCACAATTATTATTGCATTATTGGCGACAATTATTTCTACGATCATTGGTACGATTACGGCGATTGGTTTATCAAAGTCAAAGAAAGTATTGCGTGCTTTTGTCAGTCAGGTCAATGATTTTCCAATCATGAACCCTGAAATTGTTACTGCCATTGGATTGATGCTTCTATTTATTACTTTCCAAATTGAAAAGGGATTTGTGACATTATTATTAGCACATATTGCTTTCTGTATTCCATATGTTATTTTGAGTATTATGCCTAAGATCAAATCATTAGATCCAAACTTGGCCGATGCTGCAATGGATCTAGGGGCTACGCCTTGGCAAGCTTTGGTGAAAGTTATTGTGCCACAAATTATGCCGGGTATTGTTTCGGGTGCTTTGATTGCGTTTACAATGTCTTTTGATGATTTTGTTATTTCCTATTTCGTAACGGGTCAAGGTGTAAAGAACTTGAGTATTATGGTGTATACAATGTCTAAGCGTATTAATCCAAGTGTAAATGCGATTAGTACATTGGTTGTATTGTTGATCACAATCACTCTAACAATTGTGAATGTCTTGCCAATGATTCGTAAAAAGACAAGCCCTTCAAAACAAAATAAACCTTGGAAATGGGCTGTTGCGGGTGTTGTGGTAGTTGGTTTAGTGGCCTCTTTATTTGGCTTGAATAAATCAGCTGGTAGTCAGCCTTATGCAGGACAAACTTTACATGTATATAACTGGGGTGAATATACAGGTGAAAATATCATTTCAGGTTTTGAAGAGTTAACGGGAGCTAAGGTTATCATGGATAACTTTGATTCAAACGAGCAGATGTATATTAAGGTTGCCAATGGCGATGCGTATGATGTATTGGTTCCAAGTGATTATATGATTCAAAGAATGATGCAGGAAAAAATGCTTCAAAAATTAGAGCCAGAAACTCGCAAAGAATGTTTAGGTGAATTGGCGGATGCGATAAAAGGTCTTCCGTATGATCCAAAGAATGAATATTCAATTCCTTATTTCTGGGGTACTGTTGGTATCGTATACGATAAGACAAAAGTATCTGAAGAAGATTTGGAAAAAGATGGATGGGATATTTTCTTAGATCAGAAATTTAAGGGAGATATCTATCTATATGATTCTGAAAGAGATTCATTCATGATGGCATTAAAAGCATTGGGATATTCAATGAATACGACAAGTCAAGATGAACTGAATGATGCATATAACTGGTTGATTCAATGTGTTCAGACAATGGATCCAGAAATTGTAACAGATGAAATTATTGATAATATGGCACAGGCTAGAAAGGCTTTAGGACTTATTTATTCTGGAGATGCGGCTTATGTCATGTCAGAAAATGAAAATATGGGATTCTATATGCCAAAGAGTGGAACAAACTTATGGTCAGATGCGATGGTTATTCCTAAGAATGCGAAGAATCCTAAGCTTGCGAATGAGTTTATTCGTTATATTACTAGTTATGATGCAGCTATGGATAATTCGAGTTATGTTGGATATACTTCACCAAATAAAGAAGTTATGGAAGAACTTGGTGGTAAAGGCGGAGATTATGATGGTATTAACGCATATACACCTCGTGCTGGTTACGATAAAGATGAAGTATTCCAATATGATGAAATTACACGTAAGATCATTGCGGATTTGTGGTCTAGAGTAAAAGTTGCAGCAAGTAACGCACATTAGTCGAAGAAATTTTCTTCGACTTTTTTTCATTATTATAATAGAATGAATGCATGAATCCGATTATTTTTATTTTATTATGCTTTGCCGCTTTAGGCTTATTTGACAAGATGTTTAAGAATCGACTTGGACTAGCCACTTCTTTTGATCGAGGCATTATAACGATGGGCGATTTTATGATGAGCGTAGGAGGCTTTTATTGTATTGCGATTGCGTTTTTAAATGGTCATGCCACTTTATTTGAAAATAAAGAAATGATTATTTCAAGTTTGTTGGCGCCAGATCTTGGAGGCTATTCCATTATAGAGTCTATGACACATGCAGATAATATCTTGATTTTCTGTGGTGTATTATTAACATCTACTTTGGGGTGCTTGATTAGTTTTCAATTGCCAATCTTTTTAAATGAACTGGATACAGATGATTTGAATCACTATTTAAAAGGAGTTGTGTATGGTATTTTAGGTTTATTACCTATTCTTATTGGTTGTGGCTTTTTATTGCATATTGATCATTTTTTGATTGTGTTTTTACCCGTAATTCTTATTTGTGCTATTTTGATTGGTTTATTTTTTATTTCATTTAAAACATTAATTGTGGTATTAACCGTATTTTCTAAATTAGTACAAATGCTTGGGTATATTTTCTTTTTTCTAGTTTGTCTAACCTTCTTTTTCAATATGAACTTCACAAATGTGACATTAATCAATGAAGCACTACGCATTGTATTTCAAATGAGTATTATTGTGTGTGGTTCTTTAGTATTTTGTGAAATTGTATTAAGAAAGTTTTCGAGTCAGATTGAAAGAGTAGGTCAAATATTAAATATTAATAAGTATTCGGTCATGGGAATTATCTTATCTTTTGGAACAAGTATTGCGATGCTTCCTTTATTTAGTAAGATGAATAAGAAGGGCAAGATTTTAAATGCTGCCTTTTCATTGAGTGGGGCTTTTGTGTTTGGCGGACAACTCGGTTTTATTGCCTCAGTCAATCCTGCAAGTGTGACTTGGTTTGTGGTTGTGAAACTGGTAGCCGGAATATTAGGTTTAGTTATAGCGAATGTAATGGAGGAATGATTATGAATTATATGGAATTGATGGAAAAAAGTCGTGAAGTGATGGGGACAAAATTATGTAAGTCTTGTCCTGTATGTGATGGAAAGGCATGTCGAAATACGATTCCAGGTCCTGGTGCTAAAGGGATTGGGGATGTTGCGATGCGTAACTATGATGCTTGGAAAAACATTCGTGTAAATATGGATACAATTACAGATAATGAGCCAGTAAGTACAGAATTAGAACTATTTGGTCATACATTTAAATATCCGATTTTTGCAGGTCCTGTAGGAGCTGTAGCCATGCACTATTCAGATGCATATGATGATAATGGATATAATGATATCTTAGTAAAAGGTTGTATAGAAGCTGGCATTTGTGCGTTTACAGGAGATGGAAAAGATCCTAGTATAATGGAAAATGCGACACGAATTATTAAAGAGAATAATGGGAATGGTATTCCAACCGTTAAACCTTGGAGCTTAGAGACTTATTTGGAAAAGCTAAATTTAGCTTTAAACAGTAATGCCTTTGCGGTAGCTATGGATGTAGATGCAGCTGGACTTCCTTTCTTAAAGGGGTGTCAGCCTCCTGCAGGAAGAATGAATACAGAACAATTAAAGGCAATCATTTCAAATACACCTGTACCATTTATTGTGAAGGGTGTTATGAGTGTGAAGGGGGCTTTAAAGGCAAAAGAAGCGGGAGCTAGTGCAATTGTGGTTTCGAATCATGGTGGTCGAGTTCAAGATCAGACGCCTGCAACTGCTGAAGTACTCGAAGAGATTGTAAAAGCTGTAGATGGTAGTATGAAAATCTTTGTGGATGGTGGACTTCGTAATGGTGTCGATATCTTTAAGGCTTTGGCATTGGGTGCGGATGCTGTCATTGTAGCTCGTCCATTTGTGAATGCGATCTATGGAGCAAAAGAAGAAGGTATTCAAGTCTTAGTGGATAAACTTGGCAGTGAACTTCAAGATACTATGGAGATGTGTGGGGCTAAAAGCTTAAAAGACATCACTCGTGATATGGTAAGATAGGCAGCTTAATTGCTGTCTTTTTTTATGCTTCAGAAAAAATGTGTAAAAAAGGTACTAATAACCTCGGAAAAATGTGCAAAAGCAATACTAAAAAGTGCGGAAAAATGTGTAAAAATATCCATTTATTTGATAAGTAAAGCGTTTTTAAAAGGTGTCAGATTTTACTGGCACCTTTTCTTAATGAGATGAAGGCAAGTACTGCATTGATCAAGCACCATGCTGACCAAATATATAGGTCTGAATAATTTTCTGCAAGTACAAAGCCTGTTAATGTAGCTAAACTAAATAGAATTAGAAGTGCAATGTTGGTTCCTTTTGAATTATTCTTTCTAGATACAATCGATACAATTCCTCCACAAAGCATGCATATACTAACAACAAGTCCTGCACTGCCACTTACTTGTCCACTTTCTTCTAGTGCGTTGGCAAGGCCTGCTATCATACTTTGGAATACGACAAATACACTTAATACAATGGAAATGATTCCACTGACTAGTTTCCATGTTTTCATAATAATAAAATCCCCTTTCTTAAGTATATTTATAACTTAAAAATGGGGATAATTGGTATGCTCGTGGCATACATTAATGGTGAGTGATATTTAAGATGTGATTTAAGAGTCGTGGGACTAAGAAAGAAATGTAGATTACGGATCCTATTGATAAAATTCCTAACATAAATAATCGCCTCTTTCTTACACCTTTATTGTAGAATTTTAAATGTTTAAACGGTGTAAAAGAATGAGGCGTCATGTTAAGATTTCATTAAAAACGAAGGAATTTTTGTACGTCTGAATTTTGCGCAAGAATAAGAATGTTTTCGGATTCCTGGAAAGTATGTTCAGCACTTGGAAGTGGGTCTAGAATTCCATTGATTTTGGTAGCTAGAATGTTGATATGGTATTTTCTACGAATATCGAGTTCTAACATGGTTTTTCCAATCCAAGCGGTTGGTACGGCAATTTCATAAATGGAATATTCTGGAGTAAGTTGTACGTAGTCAAAGATGTTTTCGCTTGAAAAACGTACGGCGGCCCAGTTACCAATTTGTTTTTCAGGATATACAACTTCATCGGCTCCATTGCGCAATAAGAATTTAGCGTGTACATCGCGTACGGCTCTTGCGACAACAAGTTTTGATCCATAATCTTTTAATAGGGCTGTTGTTTCGAGTGAACTTTGAAAGTCATCTCCAATGGCTACAACGCAAAGATCAAAGTTCGATACGCCTAGTGAGTCAATAAAGCTTTCGTCGGTAGAATCTCCGATTTGTGCGTTTGTGACATAAGAAAGGACTTTGTTGATTTTTTCTTCATTTTTATCAATGGCTAAAACGTCATGCCCTAAATCATATAGTTTTTGTGCCATGTGACGTCCAAAACGTCCCATACCAATAATTAATACTGATTTCATATGTTCCTCCTGTTATCCAATTGTGATATTTTCTTGTGGTAAATTTGCGTTTGCGACAACTTGATGTTTTGAAATGGCTAAAAGTAAAGTTAAGCCTCCAACTCTTCCAAAGAACATCAAGAAAATTAAAATACAATGTGATGCACTTGATAGTGTGGGTGTGATTCCTAATGTAAGTCCAACGGTTCCAATGGCAGAGGCCGCTTCAAATAGGGCGTCAAGAATGGGTAGTTGATCGAAGGCCGAAATAAGGAGTGCTCCTGTAAAGAATAATACCATAAATAACATAAATAAGGCTGTAGCATTGTTTAATGTGTCCATGGAAATTCTTCTTCCAAAACATTGTGGGTTTTGTTTATGATTGAATACAGCACGAATACTAAGAATCAATACGGCTAATGTTGTTGTTTTAAATCCTCCGGCCGTACCTTGTGGACTTCCTCCTATCAACATTAATAGTGTCATAAAGAGGATACTGCTTTGATTCATTTTGTTTAAATCAATCGTATTAAAGCCGGCTGTTCTTGGGGATACGGCTTGGAAAATGGAAACGTTGATTTGATCGGCTAGACGCATATTCCAATGGCTAAAGTCATTGATGTAGAAGTAGAGTGTACTAATAATTAATAAAGTGGCTGTCGTAAATAGCACAACTTTGGATTGTAAGGAATATTTGTGCAAATGACGTTTGTATTGAACAACATCTTTCCAGACAAAGAAGCCTAAACCACCAAGTACGATAAGTGCTGCAATGACGTTGGATACTAAAATATCACCGGCATATCCTGTTAAAGATGAGTAAGCTTGGTTTGTGCCCATTAAATCAAAGCCTGCGTTACAAAAGGCAGAGATGGAATGGAATATGGAATACCATAGGCCTTTGACAAGTCCAAAACGCGGTAAGAAGCGTATGCCTAATAAGATGGCACCTAGTGCTTCGACGCATAATGCAGCTTTTAGAATCCATTTTGTGTTTCGGATAATACCCCCTAGTTTTGGGGCAGAAATAGATTGTTGCATAAAATATCTTTGTTTAAAACCAATTTTCTTGCCTCCAAGAACAAAGAGTAGAATGGCCATCGTAATGACGCCCATACCTCCAATTTGAATCAGAATCAAGATAATGAGTTGTCCAAATGGGGACCAATATTGTGCTGTGTCATGCATAATCAGTCCGGTTACGCAGGAGGCACTGGTTGAAGTGAATAATGCATCTAAAAATGGTGCGCCCTTACCATCGTTTGTGGAAAATGGAAGCATAAGCAGGCAGGCACCGATAAATATCATAGTCGCAAAACTGAGGATGATCATTTGTCCTGGGGTAATGCGTTTCATACGTTTTTTAAACATAAAACCACCTATTCTAATATCTTAAAACATTCTACACTAGTCTGTATTAAGATTCCATAAAGTATTCTAACACTATGTTAAGACAATGTTAAGATGAATGATTCTTTGTGGGCTTGTGTTATACTAGCTTTATGGCGAATGTATTAATATGTTTATCGGCTTCTAAATATAATTCTAGAGTTATTGATAAGGGAGCTCAAATTGCGAAAAGCAATCATGCAGTATTGAGTGCTATTTTTGTGCAAACTCCAAAATATGAGGGGGCAAGTGCGGCATCAAAGAGTTGTTTACGTGAAAATATTAAGTATGCGGAGAGTAAAGGGGCAAAAGTAACGATTCTTTATGGACAGGATGTATTGCCTCAGCTTGTGGAATATGTGGGTGTTTCTCAGGTGGATTGTGTTGTTTTAGAAAAAAATTTGGCGAAACAAGCATTGTTTAAGTTGAAAGATATTGATATATATTCTGTGAATTATCCGCAGGATTATCGTCGCATGTTTCATTTTAATTTTAATCTTTTGAGTTTTTCATTGAAAGATACATTAAAAATGATGGGGATTCTTTTTCTTTGTACGCTTATTGGCAAGGGATTTATGCACTTTCAATTTTTGATTACAACGCCTATTATGATCTATATCTTGGGCATTGTATTTGTATCCATTTGGACAAGTGGATATATCTATAGTTTGTTGGCGTCTTTATTTTCAGTGTTATGCTTTAACTTTTTCTTTACATATCCCTACTTTTCTTTATTGAGTGATCCTAGTTATATTACGACATATATTGTTATGTTTGTGGTGGCCATGTCATCTAGTTCATTAATGACAAGATTAAAGAAACAATCTTTCGAAAATGCCAAACAAGTGTATCGTACGCAAGTCTTATTGGAGATGAGCCAGATGCTTCAAAAGGCGAATGATATGAATGCGATCTATGCTTCGATGTTAAAACAGCTGCATAAATTATTGGATACGGATTTAGTGTTGTATCCACATAATGATGAGCCTATTCTATTAGGACAGTGTCCTGTAGAAACGGATATTGTGGCTTGGGTTTATAAAAATAGGCATGAGGCTGGAAAGACAACGAGTTATCATTCGGATTCGATGTGTTTATATTTACCTATTAATGGAACGCACGAAGTGTTAGGTGTGGTTGGAATTGTATTAAAAGATAAGATAGATTCTTTTGAAAAAAATTTGTGGCTTGCGATATTGGACGAGTGTGGTATGGCTTTAGAGAAGGAAATGATTCGTTTAGAAAATCTAAAAATTGAGCAGCAAGCCAAACAAGAGGCGTTGCGAGCCGATTTATTACGTATGATTTCGCATGATTTAAGAACGCCACTGACTAGTATTTCAGGCAATGCCGGTTTATTGTTGGAAAACGAGAATGCGTTTTCACAAGAAAAGAAGAAGGAATTGTATCAAGATATTTATAATGATGCGATGTGGTTGTATGATTTGGTGGAAAACTTATTGTTTATAACGAGAATTGAAAATGGTACGATGCAGTTGAATTTACAACCAGAAATGATTGAGGATATTTTTAGAGAGGCCATTCATCATTTGGGTCGTAATAAACGTAAACATAATATTTCTATGCATTTAGAGGATGATTTATTGATGGCTAATATGGATGCACGCTTGATTATTCAGGTTTTAGTGAATTTAATAAATAATGCGATCAAATATACGCCTGAAAATTCAAATATTTCTTTGAATGCTAGGCGGGTTGAGGATAAAATTTTAATTGAAGTTCAAGATGATGGAAATGGTGTTTTACATCCAGATCAATTGTTTGAGATGTTCTATACGGAAAACAATCGAGGTGGAGATACAAGACGTGGCATGGGTCTAGGTCTATCTTTGTGTAAATCTATTATTCAATCGCATGGTGGTACGATTTGGGTTGAGAATGTAACGCCTCATGGAGCTTGTTTTAAGTTTGTATTGGATGCAGTGGAGGTAAAGTTGTATGAATAAAGTTCAAATTTTAGTAATTGAAGATGATATTGCGGTTGGGAATTTGATTACGACAACTCTAGAGATGGAAAATTATCAGTTTCGTCTGGCAAAAACTGCGAAGCAAGGAATCATGAATGTGCTTTCTTATAATCCTGACATTATGCTTCTAGATTTAGGACTGCCAGATATGGATGGTTTGGAAGTTATAAAGAAGGTTCGTTCTTGGTCAAATATTCCAATTATTGTGGTTTCGGCAAGAAGTGAAGATCAAGATAAAGTGAAAGCTTTAGATTTAGGGGCCGATGATTATTTGACAAAACCATTTTCAGTGGATGAATTGTTAGCTAGACTTCGTGTAACAATTCGAAGATTAAATAATAGTCAGACCATAAGTGTAAATGAGAGTGTATATGAAAATGGAGATTTGACAATCAACTATGCGCAGGGTTGTGTATATGAGAATGGGCATGAAATCCATTTAACACCGATTGAATATAAATTGTTGTGTGTTCTAGCCAAAAATACCGATAAGGTTTTAACACATAATTATATCATGCAAGAAGTGTGGGGAAGCGTTCAGGGTACAGAGACTCCAAGTCTTCGTGTGTTTATGGCTACATTGCGTAAAAAGATTGAGCCAGACACTTCAAATCCTAAATATATTCAGACGCATGTGGGGGTTGGATATCGCATGTTGCGGCAAACAGAAAAAGCAGATCAAACGAGCGAATCACTATCATAATAATGGTAGGGTTCGCTTTTAATGTGTGCGGGCACGGCATGAGTCCAGTTGGAGATAAACCAAGTAAAATGAGCAATGATATATTTAAAGCAACTTAGAGAAGTATAGATAAAAAATGTTTATAATTATTCAAAAAATAAAAAGGAGAGTAAGACGATAAAATCAGAACTGTCTTACTCTTTAATGACGTTTACTAGTGCCTTCGCATATTGAAATAGAGTGAAATAATAATTGTGATAACTCCAAATGTGATTAGTGCCATAATGGTTTTATTGATGCATAGAAGGATCAATATACTAAATAGGCTGACAATCGCAAATAGGAATAGTTCAATTTTTAATAGAATGGGATACATCAACAATGAATCGCGAAAACTGATTTTTTCGTATTGTGGTTCATTGTTTTTTAATAGTCTTTTTTCATATATAAATAGAATTTGGCTAAAGAGCACGACAAAAACAAGGTATATGATATTAAAAAAGATTTCTTTTGAGAAGAGTGCACTGCACGTTAAAAACATGACAAGAATGGTTCCAATTCTTGGCAGGTACACGTAATAATTATATTTCATAGAGTTTTTTCCTTTCTTTTATTATGCCACAAATCATATCACTTGAAATATACCTATAGGGGGTATATCATTATGTTGAGGTGAGATCAATGAGTGAGTGTTGTCATAAAAAGCATAAGCCTAGAGATGAGAAAGAAATCAAACAATTGACGAATCGTCTTCATCGTATGGTAGGACAATTGAATGGAATTGAGAATATGTTGAAGGAGAATCGTTATTGTGGCGACATCTTAGTGCAGGTAGCGGCTGTAGAGAGTGCTTTGCAGGCATTTGGATACATTGTTTTGCAGGAACACTTAAATACGTGTGTTGTTGAGGATGTGCAAAATGGAAATACAGAAATCATGAGTGAGGTTATGGATTTAGTAAAGAAGTTAAAGTAGGTGGTTTTAATGGAAGAAAAGTTTGATGTGACAGGCATGACATGTGCGGCTTGTCAGGCTAATGTAACTCGTGTTGTGAGTAAGTTAGATGGTGTGAGTCATTGTGATGTCTCTTTATTATCGAATTCAATGAAGGTTGAATTTGATCAAGATAAGGTGAATGAACAAACGATTTGTGAAGCTGTAAAACAGATTGGCTATGGAGCTAGTGTGCATGGTCAAAAGACAGAGGTTCGCAAAGAATGGCAGAATCGTCAGAATCGAGTGGAATCGGATCAAAGAAGTGCTAAACAAAGATTGACTTTGAGTTTAGTTTTATTGGTTTCTTTACTTCTAATTGCGATGGGTCCTATGGTGGGCCTTCCTATTTTAGAGGGTATGGAATGGATGATGGTTTCAGCCTTAACACAGCTGATTCTATGTCTATTTATATTGTTTATTCAAAGACATTTCTTTATTACTGGTTTTAAGGCTTTAATTAAAAAGTCGGCAAACATGGATTCTTTAGTTGCGATGGGTTCAGGTGCAAGCTTTGTGTATGGCTTGGTCGGTATTTATCAGATGGCCTATTATTTTGGTGTGCAGAATATGGAAATGGCCCATATGGCAATGCACTCTTTATACTTTGAGTCGGCCGCAACAATTGTGACTTTGGTTAGTGTTGGAAAGTATTTGGAGTCTAGATCCAAGGCAAAAACGAGTGATGCCTTAGACAAGTTGGTGGACTTAGCACCAAAAAATGCGACAATTTTAAGGGATGGTAAAGAAATTGTTGTATCGAGTGAAAGTATTCGAATTCATGATGTAGTTGTAATTCGTCCGGGACAAAGAATTCCAGTAGATGGTAAAGTCATTTCGGGTACAGGTTATGTGGATCAGTCGGCGATTACGGGTGAGAGTCTTCCGGTAGAAAAGAATGTAGGGGATTCAGTTATTTCAGCTACTATGAATGAGAATGGTACTTTTCAGTTTGAGGCTGAAAAAGTAGGTGAAGATACAACTTTGGCTAAGATCATTCAGCTAGTCGATGATGCAGGTAATTCAAAGGCCCCTATTGCTCGTTTGGCAGATAAAGTGAGTGGAGTGTTTGTTCCAGTTGTGATTTTAATCGCATTGATTACATTTATCGCATGGTTGATCAGTGGTCAAACGATTCAATTTGCGTTATCCAATGCGATTAGTGTACTTGTAATTTCTTGTCCTTGTGCCTTAGGTTTAGCTACGCCAGTTGCGATTATGGTAGGTACGGGTAAGGCAGCGGAAAATGGGATTTTAATTAAGTCGGCTGCCATATTAGAACAGCTACATTCGATTGATACGATTGTATTGGATAAGACGGGTACGATTACTTCAGGAAAGCCAAGTGTTCAAGGTGTTAAGGTATATACAAATATTAGTATGAATGACTTTATTTCAATGGCGGCAAGCTTAGAGAGTGGTTCTTTACATCCTTTGGGACAGGCCATTGTGGAGTATGCGAAAGATAAAAATATAAAGCTTCAACAACCTGAACAATTCACAAACATTTCGGGTCGTGGTATTCAGGCTAAGCTAAATGGACATGTGTATTTGGCAGGAAATAAAAGGTTATTAGAAGAGAAAAATATTCAAATAAATCAAAATGTTTTATCAGACTTAGATGCTTATGCAAGTTTAGGTCAAACTCCATTGATTTTTGTGAAAGATCAAAATGTGATCGGTTTAATTAGTGTGGCGGATACCATTCGTAGTACGAGTCAGGTTGCATTAGAACAATTTAAAAAGAAGAATATGCGTGTGGTTATGTTGACTGGAGACAATCAAAAAACAGCGAATGCGATTGGTAAATCTTTAAGTGTGGATGAAGTGATTAGTGATGTGTTGCCACAAGATAAGGAGAGTGTAATTCGTAGGCTTCAAGAACAAGGTAAGAAGGTTATGATGGTGGGTGATGGAATCAATGATGCGCCTGCAGTAATGCGTGCTGATATTGGGGTTGCGATTGGTGCTGGAACCGATATTGCCTTGGATAGTGCGGATGTGATTTTGATGAAAAGCTCTTTATTGGATGTAGTGACGGCAATCGATTTATCAAATGATGTCATCAAGAATATCAAGATGAATTTATTCTGGGCTTTCTTCTATAACATTCTAGGAATTCCAGTTGCGGCAGGCCTATTGTATCCGGCATTTGGACTTCGATTATCACCAATGATTGGTTCTGCATGTATGTCTTTGAGTAGTGTTTGTGTTGTCACAAACGCATTGCGACTTCGTTATTTTAAACCTAAAGTTCAAAGTGAAGAAGTCAAAACGTACACAATGCATATTGATGGTATGTCTTGTGGACATTGTGCATGGTTAGTAGAGGATGCTTTAAAGAAGGTTCCAAATGTAAAAGAAGTTCGTGTGGATTATAATTTAGGTAAGGCCGATATTGACTATGTGCAACAAGTAAATAAGGTGGCTTTAAGACAAGCGGTTGAAGATGCGGGTTATATTCCCGTTGAATATAAGGAGGAAAAGAAAATGAAAAAAGTAGTAACAGTAGATGGTATGATGTGCATGCATTGTGTGGCACATGTAAAGGATGCCTTAAGTAAAGTAGAAGGTGTAAGTGATGTAGTGGTTAGTTTAGATGAAAAAACAGCTACATTAAACTGCACGGAGAATGTCACAGATCAGATGTTGAGTGATGCCGTGACAAATGCGGGATACACAGTTATTTCAGTAAAATAACGAATCATAAAAATAAATAAAGTCAAGACTTGTAAGCGGATTCATAATATTCTATGATAGACGTCGAGGGAGACGCAAAATGGAATGTTTTATTGATGGAAAATCCACTTGCGAAAGAACTTTCTGGAATCGCTTGAATGTTTTGGCTAACTTTCAGCAGAAAGAAATGATAATGGATGGTTTGAAGGTTCGTGTCGCAGAAAGTATGTATTGGATTCAACCAAAGAAAGGATAGTTCGTTTGAATTATTCTTTTTTTTCGACAGTTGTATCACACAAAAATCTCAATATTCACTTTAAATAAAGTGAAAATAGATGCTTTTAACATAAATAAAATGTTGTATGGGATTTTTAGCTTTTCTTGTGGAAATACATTTGGTTTATCTGTATAATACATATAGAGAACGACTACTGGAAAAGCAGTGGTTACTCTGAAATAAAACTAATGCTGAAGCACTAATCTTTTTCCATTGTCGGTGGTGATTAGTGCTTTTTGCATTTTTCTATAATCATCAATGTTACTTTTAGTATTTCTACTATGGCAAATAAGCACATAGCAACATCAATATGTAGATATATATGCATAAGCTTTCCTCCTGCAAAAAAATAGAAGGATCTACTTACCTGGAATTCAAGATTCAAGGCTTTAAAACTCCTTAACAAGAGGTAACCACCAACCGCATCCAGTAGCCAATTTCAATTATAAAACTTCAATGTGAAAACATTATTAATTCCTGAAAATTTGTTGATTATTTGACAGTTTGGCAAAAGAAAAACGAGCATTTGTTCTTTATGTAAAGATGAAATGCTCGTTTTTAGGTATTTTAAAGTGTTGTATGGGATTATAATATTTCTTTTAGTTTAGCGATTAATCCTAAATCTGCAGGTAGCCAATCTACTAAGTCTAATGTGTCTTTAGTAAGCCATTTTGCAGATTCGTGTTCTAATAGAGTTAAATTTCCTTCAAGAATTGTACAAATGAAACATTCCATGGATAGGTGGAAGGTTGGGTAGTCATATTCAACTGTATCAAAGTATTCTTCGACTTGAATGGTTGTATCTAATTCTTCTTTGATTTCACAAACAATGGCTTGTCTACTTGTTTCATTGGGTTCTACTTTTCCTCCAGGAAATTCCCATCCGTCTTTAAATTCGCCATAACCTCTTTGGGTGGCGAATATTTTATTTTCATCTTTAATAATGGCAGCTACTACGTGTATTGTTTCCAAAAAATCACTCCTCTACAATGTATCGATAAATGTCTTCTCTTACGGGTGTATCCAATATAAAAAACAGGAGGTGTTATTCAAATGAAACAAATCGCAAAAAGAGTTTATAACAATAACGTTGTTTTGAGTGAAAATGCATCTGGAGAAGAAATTATATTAGTTGGTAAAGGATTAGCTTTTGGATTGAATAAAGGTGATT
>SKEP01000100.1_pt1 | contig 61386 bp, 50 predicted proteins | sample 4826901 | NCBI WGS metagenome assembly SKEP01 (sample SAMN11008806, study PRJNA524170) | human gut metagenome | biome: Human fecal sample; material: Feces; isolation source: fecal sample from pouch patient p4, p43, p49, p54, p55 | host: Homo sapiens | place: Israel: Tel-Aviv | collected 2014-03-20
ATGCTATCATGGCGGGAATGCATCAGGCCCAGGGAGATTATATCATGGGAATGGACGATGACATGCAGACCCCCCCGTCCCAGATCCCTGCCTTTATTGAGAAAATGAACGAAGGCTATGATGTGGTTTTCGGTATCTATAAGAAGAGAAAATTTGGTTTTCTGAAAAATCTCACAAGCAAGATCGCATCCTTTATCGTGTGGCATATGGTGGAGCGTCCCAAGGGACTGGAAGCCAGCAATTTTTGGTGCTGCAGGAAGTATGTGAGGGATGAGATCGTACAGTATACAGGATATAATCTGTATCTGCAGATTTTGTTTTATCGGACTACACGACATATCGCGAATATTGAGATCGAGCATTTCTCCAGGGAAGAGGGAAGCTCCAATTATAATTTCAAAAAAGCATTCCGGCTGTTTATGTCCTTTATGAATTATACAGTGATCCCTCTTCGGATCGCGGAGGTGATGGGCACACTGTTTTCCATTGCAGGATTTATCGGCGCCATTGCAGTCTTTATACAGAAAATGATCCGGCCGGATATGGCTGTGGGATGGAGTTCCCTGATGTGTGCCATGCTCCTGTTCTTCGGAATTACTTTCCTGATGCTGGGAGTGCTGGGGGAATATGTGGGCAAGCTGATCCTGAACCAGAATAAGACTCCGCAGTTCGTGATCAGGGAAACTGTAAACATAGATAAGAAAGCAAAGGAACAAAAAGAGAATGATTGATTTTAACAGACCTGCGTTCGTAGGTTCAGAACTGGAGTATATTCAGGATGCCATTCACAGAGGAATGCTCTGTGGGGATGGCATTTATACAAAGAAGTGCTCACAGTGGATGGAGAAGGAATTTGACGTCAGCCGGGTTATGCTGACCACATCCTGCACCCATGCGCTGGAGATGGCAGCCTTTCTCTGTGATATTCAGCCGGGTGACGAGGTGATCATGCCCTCCTATACCTTTGTGTCTACTGCAGACGCTTTTGTACTGAGGGGAGCGAAGATCGTATTCGTGGATATCCGCCCGGATACCATGAATCTGGATGAGAAGCTGATCGAACAGGCCATCACGCCGAAGACGAAGGTGATCGTGCCTGTCCACTATGCAGGAGTGGCCTGTGAGATGGATACGATCATGGATATTGCACACAGACACGGCCTGAAAGTTGTGGAAGATGCAGCCCAGGGCGTGGATGCCTGTTATAAAGGCAAAGCACTGGGAACCATCGGAGATTTCGGATGCTACAGCTTCCATGAGACCAAAAATTTCACCATGGGAGAAGGGGGTGCCCTTCTTTTCCAGAAGGAAGAATATCTGGAGAAGGCCGAGATCCTGAGAGAAAAGGGAACAGACAGAAGTAAATTTTTCCGGGGCCAGGTGGACAAATACCGCTGGATGGATTACGGTTCTTCTTATCTTCCCAGCGAGCTGAATGCGGCATATTTGTATGCACAGCTTGAGGCGAAGGATAAGATTCAGAAGAAGCGTATGGAGATTTATGAGTATTATCATCGCAACCTGGCAGATCTGGCAGCAGAGGGCAAGGTAGAACAGCCTTATGTCCCACAGGAGTGTGAACATAATGCGCATATGTATTATCTTAAGGTAAAAGATATGAAAGTCCGTACCAGACTTCTGGCATACCTGCGGGAAAACGGAATCTGCAGTGTGTTCCATTATGTACCTCTTCATTCTGCGCCTGCAGGACAGAAGTTCGGCAGATTTGCAGGGGAAGATGTATACACTACGAAAGAGAGCGAGCGCCTTCTGCGACTTCCTATGTTCTATAACCTGGACATGGAAGATGTAAAAAGGATCGTAGATGTGATTCATAAATTTCAGGAATTCTGATTGATCCTGATGAAAGCAACTTATAATCAGCTCATAATTGAAACAGGAAACTTCCGGACTGCAGTGATCTGCACAGCTTCCGGTAAAAATATATCAAAAGAAAAGAGGAAACGAAAATGGGAAAAATAAAAGTTACAGAATGTGGCGGAATTAAAGGATTAAAAGTAGTAGAGCCAACAGTCTTCGGAGATGCAAGAGGCTACTTTATGGAAACTTATAACTACAATGATTTCAAAGAAGCAGGAATTGATGTGGAATTCGTACAGGATAATCAGTCCAGCTCCCATAAAGGGGTTCTCCGTGGACTTCATTTCCAGATCAATTATCCGCAGGACAAACTGGTACGTGTAGTAAACGGTGAGGTATTTGACGTTGCAGTGGACCTTCGTGAAGGATCTGAGACTTACGGCAAATGGTTCGGAGTTGTTCTCTCCGCAGAGAACAAGAAACAGTTCTTTATTCCTAAGGGATTCGCACATGGATTCCTGGTACTTTCCGAACATGCGGAATTCGTTTACAAATGCTCTGATTTCTATCACCCGAACGATGAGGGCGGACTGATCTGGAATGACCCGGATATCGGAGTAGAATGGCCGATCCCGGAGGGAATGGAATTAAGCTTCTCAGATAAAGATACCAAATGGGGAAGCTTCAAGGATTACCGCAAATAGGAGAACGAGAGATTGAAGACGATTTTTTCTTTACCCATGGACATTTACAAAAACAGACGGCTTGTGGCGAAGCTGGCGAAAAATGACTTCAAAACAAGATATGCAGGTTCGTATCTGGGAATCGTATGGGCATTTATCCAGCCTGTTATCACCATTCTGGTATACTGGTTTGTTTTCTCAGTAGGATTCCGTTCAGGAACCGGTGATCTGGGAGTGCCTTTTGTCCTGTATCTGGTGGCAGGTATTGTACCCTGGTTCTTTTTCCAGGATGCCCTGATCGGCGGAACCAATTCCATGCTGGAATATAATTATCTGGTAAAAAAGGTAGTATTCAACATCAGCGTGCTTCCGGTGGTCAAGATCATCTCTGCCATGTTTGTACATGTATTTTTCGTGCTGTTTACCATTATTCTGTATGCAGCGTATGGAAGAATGCCTGATATTTACTATCTGCAGCTGATCTATTACACAGGATGCGTGTTTATTCTGGTGCTGGGCTTATCCTACGCCACCAGTGCCATTGTAATCTTTTTCAGGGACCTGACACAGATCATCAATATTATACTTCAGGTAGGAGTGTGGCTTACACCGATCATGTGGATTGTGGAAACTTCTCCTCTTCAGGGACATCCGGTGATCATGAAGATCCTGAAACTGAATCCGATGTACTATATTGTTTCCGGATACAGAGATACGTTTCTTATGAAAACCTGGTTCTTCCAGCATGCGGGATGGACTGCTTATTTCTGGGTATTCACCATCCTGTGCTTCCTGTTTGGCAGCTGGGTATTTAAACGTCTGCGCATCCATTTTGCGGATGTATTATAATACGGGTTACGTGTGAACGATAACTGATGAGGAACCACCTGGCTCCTGATATTATAGAAATGTAGTGGAAAGGAAAGAACGTGGAAAACAAGAAAGTAATTCAGGTGAAAAATCTCACCAAAATGTATAAATTATATGATAAGCCTTCAGATCGTCTCAAAGAAGCTCTGGGGCTTACCAGAAAGAAACTTTATAAAGAGCATTATGCACTGCGTGATGTAAACTTCGATATTCAGGAAGGGGAATGCGTGGGTATTATCGGAACCAATGGTTCCGGTAAATCCACGATCCTGAAGATCATCACCGGTGTTCTGACTCCTACCCAGGGAGAAGTGAAGGTAGACGGACGTATCTCTGCCCTGCTGGAGCTGGGAGCCGGATTTAATATGGAATATTCCGGCCTGGAGAATGTATACCTGAACGGTACCATGATCGGATTTTCCAAAGAGGAGATCGATGCCAGACTGGACGATATCCTGGAATTCGCAGACATTGGAGATTTTATCCACCAGCCTGTTAAGACATATTCCAGCGGTATGTTCGTGCGTCTGGCTTTTGCTGTCGCTATCAATATTGATCCGGAGATCCTGGTGGTAGATGAGGCACTGTCTGTAGGAGACGTATTCTTCCAGGCCAAGTGCTACCATAAATTCGAAGAATTTAAGAAGCAGGGAAAGACCATCCTGTTCGTAAGCCATGATCTCAGCAGTGTATCCAAGTACTGCGACAGAGTTATCCTGCTGAACAAAGGTGTGAAGCTGGATGAAGGTTCTCCGAAACAGATGGTAGACCTGTACAAACAGCTTCTGGTAGGACAGGACCCTGTGAAACAGCAGGAGGCAGATAAAGAGAAAAAGGCAGCAGTACAGTCCGAAGGCACAGGCAATTTCCAGGCCAACCCCAACATGCTGGAGTATGGAAACCGCATGGCTGAGATCATTCATTTCGAAGTCCTTGATGACAGGGGAATGCTTTCCAATACCATCGAAAAAGGAACGGAGTTTAAGATCCGCATGAAGGTTCATTTCAATGAGGATATCCAGGAGCCGATCATGGCGTATACCTTTAAGAATATTAAAGGAACGGAGATCACAGGAACCAACACCATGTTTGAGAAGGCACAGGTTGCCAGATCAGGTGCCGGTGATGAATGTACAGTCACTTTCACTCAGAACATGGACCTCCAGGGAGGGGAATATCTGCTGTCCTTTGGCTGTACCGGTTACAAGGACGGGGATTTCACTGTGTTCCACAGACTTTATGATGCCTGCAATATTACAGTAGTATCCAGTAAGAATACAGTAGGCTTTTATGATATGAATTCCAGAATAGAAATTCAGTGTGAGGAATAAATATGGGAGAAAAAATAGGAAAAGTATTCCTGGATGATACCTTATATCCGGGACAGGATTTATACAGCGACGGTGTCATCGAGGATGAGCTGCTGGAGATCGCCAGGGATTATCACCCGGAGGAATTTAACCGCGTGATCCGGGAGAGGGAAAGCTGGCCCATTCTCTATCATTTTTCCCATATCAGGGAAAACATCTTAAGCTGGCTTCCTTTTACAGGGGAAGAAAAGGTGCTGGAGATCGGTTCCGGCTGTGGCGCTGTTACAGGTGCACTCTGCAGGAAGGCGAAAGAAGTGACCTGTATTGAACTTTCCATGAAACGAAGCAGGATCAACGCCTACAGGCACAGAGATCAGGATAACCTGAAGATCCTTGTGGGAAATTTCCAGGAGATCGAAAAAAACCTTACTGAGAAATATGATTATATTACACTGATCGGTGTATTTGAATACGGGGAGGCCTATATTCAGAGCCAGGATCCGTATGTGGATTTCCTGAAGATCATTTCCAGACATCTGAAACCCGATGGAAAGATCGTGCTTGCCATTGAGAACCGCCTGGGACTGAAATACTGGGCAGGATGTACGGAAGATCATTTCGGAACCTTATTCGAAGGGCTGGAAGGATATCCCAGAACCAGCGGTGTAAAGACTTTTACACAGAAGGAATTCAGGGGAATCTTACAGAAAGCAGGGGATTTAAAAGCTGCCTGGTATTATCCATTCCCGGATTACAAGTTCCCAATGACTATCTATTCCGATGAGCATCTGCCTGCCAGAGGTGAGCTGAACCGTACGGAATACAATTTCGACAGATTCCGTCTGCAGCTGTTTCAGGAGTCACCGGTATATGACACTTTGCTGGAAAATGATCTCTATCCGCAGTTCGCCAATTCTTTCTTACTTCTGATCGGGAAAGAACAGCCGGAACTGAAGACTGTTTATGCGAAATTCTCCAATGAGAGAGATCGCAGATTTGCCATCTGCACAGAGATCACCAGGGATGAACAGGGCAGTCTGGGAGTAAAGAAACTTCCGGAAACAAAGGAAGCCACAGAACATATCCGCAGACTTTCCAGAATTTGTACAGAGCTGAAGAAATTATATCAGAGTGCGGGAATCCAGGTAAATGAATGCAGAGACAACAGCAATACGGATGACAGTAAATGTGCGTCAGAGCTTGAATTCCTTAATGGGATCACCCTGGAAGATAAACTGGATACTCTTCTGAAAGAAGGCAGAACCGATGCAGTGGAGAAATTACTGTTTACCTATATTGAGAAAGTAAAACAGATCCATGAGAAAGAAAGTTTCCAGAAAACACCGGAATTTATCCAGGTATTCGGAGATGTGGATCTGAAAGAAGGACTGAAATGCGCCCCTGTTTCCAATATTGATTTCCTTCCTGCCAATATTATTCTGGAGGAAGAGAAGACCACAGTAATCGATTATGAGTGGACGTTCTTTTTCCCGATACCTTCCCAGTTTCTGGTTTACCGTCTCATCCACTATTATCTGGAGAGCGACGGTAAACGTGAGAGCCTGAAAGGCCTGGATTTCTATGGAAAAGCAGGGCTCACAGAGAAAGACTGCAGGGTATACGGGGAAATGGAAAAGAATTTCCAGCGCTATATACTGGGAAGCCACACAGCCATGCTCAGCCTCTATGACAGAATTTCCCCGGGCAAAACAGACGCAGTGCAGTTTTATGAGGAAAAGAAGCTGGAAGCATTACAGAATCTGCAGATATTTTGGGATGCAGGAAAGGATTTCTGTGAGGCGGATTCCGGGAAATATCCTGTGAGAAACCACAGGGTACAGGTGGAATTAAAGCTTCCTGCCAATACTGCGAAACTTCGTCTGGATCCCGGTGAACTGCGAAGCGGTGTGAAGATCCATAAACTTCTCTGGGATAATAAAGTTCCGGCAGCATTTGCTACAGAAGGGTTCCGCCTGGAGGAAGACACACTTTACTTCGGCGGGGAAGATCCCCAGATCATTATCACAGAGATTCCGGAAGGGACCTCTTCCCTGATGATCGATCTGGAATTCCTGGATGAGAAGAAAACAGGACAGAAATTCTGGAATGCCTACCGCGAGCAGGAGAGACAAAAAGGGCAGCTGATGGAAGAACTGAAGAGAAAAGAGAAGCTGGTCCGTACCGTAGAAAGCAGCAAAATGTGGAAAGCCTACAGACATGTAAAGAAGATCTGAGAGATATAAATGTAAAAGGTACGAACGTACAGGAGTATAAGAAGGGTGTAACTATGGCGAAAATACTTTGGAGTGTGGATGAAAAGAAATATAACGATAAAAATGCACATACTCTGATCCTTACAGGCTGGGCTGCAAGCACAGAGAAGAAACCATGCAGCTTTATCCTGCAGGGGAATGGAAATGTAAATGAAAATATTTCCATTCCTGAGCCTTTCCGTTTCGACAGAGCAGACGTGGCCGGAAATTTCCCGGAACTTGCAGGGATCACAGATGCAGGCTTCACTGTGGAGATCCCCCAGGCGCTGGATCTGGCAGGAGAATACGGGAATCTGGAGGTTTTTGTAACAGACGGAGAAGAACAGGAGAAGATCTGGGGGGCATCTGCGGAAGAAATAAGAAATTTCTGTGCAGACTGCCTGATGGAATACCGGATCGACCGGGAACAGATCCTGGGCAAATCTACACTGATGGTGGATGGCTGGGTGCTGGATCAGAGAGGTACAGATGAGGTACTGGTAGAGGATAAGAATGGTATCCCTGTGAAATGTACCATTACCAGAGGCCGCAGGCCGGACGTGGAAGAAGAACGTAAGATCCAGGCAGAAGGAAACGGTGAGATCGGTTTTTCCATTTCCGTGGATCTGCAGGAAACAGGGAACCGTGACCTGTACATCCGTTTCCAGGGACCGGAGACACAGAAGACGTATGTGGTGGATGTCCGCAGGCTGAAAGCTGAGAAATCTGTGTTCCGCCAGAGAATGAATCTGCTGGCCTGGGAGAATAAAGATAAGAATCTGGAATATATCAGGGAAAAAGGCCTGGGAGAGTTTGTCCGTTATGTGGGAACCTATCAGCCGGAAGGTGTTTCCCAGGACTATGAAGAATGGCTGAAGGATCATGCAGCAGGAAAGAAAGAACTGAAAAGGCAGAAAGCGGCAGTATTTTCAAGCAGTCCTCTCATCAGTATCGTGATCCCTCTGTATAACACGCCGCTGGAATATCTGAAAGAAGTGATCGATTCTGTGATCGCCCAGACTTACAGTAACTGGCAGCTCTGTCTGGCAGACGGCAGTGAGGGCGATGAGATCAGGGAACTCCTCAGAAAGAAATATAAAAAGGAAATCCGAATTTCTTATAAAAAACTCACGGAAAACAAAGGGATTTCAGAGAATACCAATGCAGCCATCAAGCAGGCGATGGGGGATTATATCATGCTCTGCGACCACGATGATGTGGTGGCACCGGATGCTTTGTTTCATATTGTGAAGGCCATCACCGAGCAGAAAGCAGATGTGATCTACACAGATGAAGATAAAGTCAGCATGGACGGAAAGCATTATTTCGAACCTAATTTCAAACCGGATTTCAATCTGTTCAGATTAAGGGAGAACAATTACATCTGCCATATCTTCGTAGTGAAAAGGGAAATCCTGGAGCAGACAGGAACCTTCCGCTCAGAGTATGACGGAGCCCAGGACTTTGACCTGATCCTGCGCTGCTGTGAGAAGGCAGAATGCATCGTTCATGTGCCGAGAGTTCTTTATCACTGGAGAAGCCATATGAATTCCACAGCTGCCAACCCGGAGAGCAAGCGCTATGCATTTGAGGCAGGTAAAAGAGCAGTGGAAGCCCATTATGAAAGAATGGGAATCCCAGCTGAAGTGGAACTGACAGACCGTCCCGGATGGTACAGAAGTCACGTGAAGATAGAGGGAGAGCCTATGATCTCCATCATTATTCCCAATAAAGACCATATGGAAGACCTGGAACTGTGTGTTTCTTCCATCGAAGAAAGATCCACCTGGAAGAATTATGAAATCCTGGTTGTGGAGAATAACAGCGAAAAGAAAGAAACATTTGGATATTACGAGGAACTTCAGAATCGTTATGACAACGTAAGAGTCCTTACCTGGAAAAAAGAATTCAACTATTCTTCCATCAATAATTTCGCAGTAAAAGAGGCAAGAGGCCAATACCTTCTGTTTCTGAACAATGACGTGGAGGTCATCACCCACTCCTGGATGGAGGAAATGCTTCAGATCTGTCAGCAGGAAGGTGTAGGAGCTGTAGGAGCCAAGCTTTATTATCCGGATGACACCATCCAGCATGCAGGTGTGGTCATGGGCCTTGGCGGGATCGCAGGGCATATCATGTGCAAGGCACCGCGGGAAGAGATCGGTTATATGGGGCGTATGGTATGCGTCCAGGAGATCAGTGCAGTCACTGCGGCATGCATGATGGTAAAGACTTCTGTATTTAAGAAAGCAGGGGGCTTTGATGAAGAGCTGAGAGTAGCGTTCAATGATATCGACCTCTGCATGCAGATCAGGCATATAGGAGAGAAGATCGTCTTTACGCCATATGCAGAACTGTATCATTATGAGTCCAAATCCAGAGGACTGGAAGATACACCGGAGAAGCAGCTTCGTTTCTCGAAAGAAGTGAAGTGCTTCCGCAGAAAATGGGACAGAGAGCTGTTGAAGGGAGATCCTTATTACAGCCCGAACCTGTCACTGAAAGAAGGAGACTGCTCCTTGCGAAAAGAAGAAAGAAATGGGGAGTATCATGCCTAAGGAAATATTTGAAGTAACAAGAGAAAGATTTCATCTGTTAGACCGGAATCAGTATATCGTACAGGGAACCTGGCCGAAAGAAGCGAAGATGGAGGCCTGCCTGGATGACCGGAAGCTGAAGACCACAGTGAAAAAGGTGGAGATGGTCAGTGCACTGGAGCGTTTTAAGGATCCTGATCTTATGCGCGGCGAACAGATCACTGCCGTACTGGAAATGCCGGACAGCCTGAAAGAGTTTAAGAAACTGGTGATCTATGCGGACCAGCCGGATAAAAGAACTGTATGGTTTTCCATTTCCGCCAGTGAGCTGGAGAAGAAAAGAGACAAACCCCAGGTGTATTTCGAGGAGGAAAAAGTTCAGCAGGGAATGGTCCGTTTAAGAGGCTGGGCCATTGCTCCGACTTCTGTGGAGATCCGTATCTTCGATGAGAATAAGAAACCTCTGGCAGCAGAGATCCAGAGAACAGACCGTGTGGATGTAGACCAGCTTTATGAAGAGCTGGAAAACCCTGAGAAAACCGGTTTCTTTACAGAGGTGACCAATGTCTCCGGCAAATGTCTGTATGTGGTTTTCAAAGCAGGAGATAAAAAGACAATAAAGATCGTTCCCCTCAGAAAGATCGAAGTCCTTGCGAAAAAAGTAGATAAATATGCGAAAAAAGGAATCCGCTACTGGAAATCCCAGGGCGGTGTTGCACTGGCAGGAAAGATCATCTCCAAGGTAAAGACTGCCTCTACCAGAGAGATTCCTTATCAGAAGTGGATTACCCGCCATCTTCCGGGAAAAGCAGAGCTGGAGAAACAGAGAAGGACGAAACTGAAATACAGTCCGAAGATCTCCATCGTGGTACCTCTTTATAAAACGCCGGAGAAATATCTCAGAAGACTGGTGGAATCGGTACAGGAACAGACCTACTCCAACTGGGAACTGTGTCTGTCTGACGGAAGCGGCGCAGATTCTCCTGTTGCAGGAATCCTGAAACAGCTGGCTGCCTCAGACAAAAGGATCAAAGTGATCCCTCATGACAGTGCCCTTCAGATCTCAGAGAATACAAACAGCGCCATCGAAGCTGCCACCGGTGATTTTATTGCTTTCGCAGATCATGATGACGAGCTTACTCCTCATGCATTGTTTGAATGTGTGAAGGCACTGAACGATCATCCGGGAACACTGGTGGTTTATTCAGATGAAGACAAGATGTCCATGGACGGACATAAATTCTTCCAGCCGCATTTCAAGCCGGACTATAACCCGGATCTTCTTTGCACAGTAAACTATATCTGTCATTTATTTGTAGTGTCACGTAAGGTCATTGACCAGGTGGGAATGCTGCGTAAAGAATTTGACGGAGCCCAGGATTATGATTTCATTTTCCGTTGTGTGGAAGCTGTGAAGGATGAGGAAATCTATCATGTGCCGAAGATCTTGTATCACTGGCGCTGCCACGAAGATTCCACTGCCGAGAACCCGGAGAGCAAGACGTATGCATTTGAGGCAGGAAGAAGAGCAGTGCAGGAGCACTATAACAGAACCGGCATTCAGGCGAAGGTTCTGGACGGAGAATTCCTGGGACTGTACAGAACAGAATTTATCCGTGATCATGATCCGCTGATCTCCATTATCATTCCCAATAAAGATCATATTGACGATCTGAAACGCTGCATGGACTCCATAGACCAGAAGTCCACGTATCAGAATTATGAATATGTGATCGTGGAGAATAACAGTACAGATCCTGCAACTTTTGAATATTATAAAAAGCTGGAAGCAGAGAATGAGAAAGTTCATGTGGTTTACTGGGATGGAGTATTTAACTATTCTGCCATCAATAATTACGGAGCTTCTTTTGCCAGAGGTGAATATTTCCTGCTCCTGAATAATGATACGGAGATCATCAATCCCAACTGTCTGGAGGAACTGCTGGGATACTGCATGCGAAGTGATGTAGGTGCAGTTGGCGCCAGATTATATTACGAAGACGATACTATCCAGCATGCCGGTGTAGTAATCGGCTTCGGCGGAATTGCCGGACACTGTTTCGTACTTCAGCCCAGAGGAACCACAGGCTACTGCCACAGGATCATCTGTGCCCAGGATTACAGCGCAGTCACTGCAGCCTGCATGATGGTGAAACGTACTGCTTTCGAAGAAGTGGGCGGACTTTCCGAGGAACTGCAGGTAGCCTTTAATGACATTGATTTCTGCATGAAATTAAGAAAAGCAGGATATCTGATCGTATACAATCCATATGCGGAACTGTATCATTACGAATCCAAATCCAGAGGTCTGGAAGATACGCCGGAAAAGGTGGCAAGGTTTAACCGTGAGATATCTGTCTTCGAGAAAAGATGGCCGGATATCCTCAGAAACGGTGATCCTTATTACAATCCGAACCTTACATTGAAGAGCCAGGACTTCTCCCTGAAGCGGATTTAGGAGGACGTGCATGAAAAAGGGTATGAAATTAAATAAAGAATCTCAAACAAGGCTGCTGCTTCTGGCAGCTTTGTTTGTCAGCTGCCTTTTTATTTTTCGAAGTTATCTGTTCGGGGATTCGGTGCTGGTGTTTGATGATGTAGGAGGAGATACCTGGCAGCAGTATACCATGCATTATGCTTCTATTGTGAACCATCTGCGGGCGGGGAATTTTTCCCTGTGGGATTTCACCAATGGAATGGGAACCAATATGTTTTCCCTGAGTCTTTTTGACCCGTCCCTGATCCTTCTGTACCTCATCGGCGTGGTGCTGGGACCGGCACATATGCTGTTCTATCTGGTCTGGCTGCAGGTTCTGAAAGTTCTGGCAGCAGGCTGGGTGTTTTATCTGTTCCTGTCTGAGTTTACATACAGCAGACAGGCGAAATTCCTGGCTGCTTTTGCCTATGGCATGAATGGATATCTGATGGTATGGGGACAGCATTACCAGTTTGGAATGGTAACCATCTATCTGCCGCTGATCCTTCTGTTCGAAGAGAAGTTCCTGAGAGGGGAAAAGGGAAAAGGATTTTTCCCTGTAGCTGTATTTTTAAGCGGGATCTACAGTGTGTATTTCTCCTATATGAGCCTGATCGCAGCAGGATTTTACCTGCTGTTTCGGATCGCCATGGAGGAAAAGTTAAGCTGGAAACAGCGTATGGGTAAATTTTTCGGCGGCTGTGGACAGATGCTTCTGGGGATCGGCATGAGTCTGGCTGCGTTTCTGCCTACAGCAGCGACACTGATGAATTCTTCCAGGATCACTTCCGGAGAAAACGGGATCGGTGCCCTGTTGAAGGCATGTTTTTCCCGCTACAGTATCGCTTATTATAAATGTCTGCTGATCCGTCCTTTCTCCACTAATCTGGAAAACCTTCAGACACTTGGAGACGGGAAATATGAGGGACTGGTGAATTATTACGAGGATCCGGTGTTGTTTTGCTCTACCCTGGCTGTGCTGGTGGCAGTGCAGTTCGTCTTTGTATTATGGAGAAGCCAGGAGAAAAAGCGTGTGAAGATTTCTCTTTATGCAGCCTGTGCCCTGACAGTGCTTCTGGTGCTTCTGCCGCTGGGAGGGACTGCGTTTAATGCCTTTACAGATCCTACCAACCGTTACACTTATATCCTGATGGTGCTGCTATTGCTGGTGACTGCCTGGATGTGGGATTATCTCAGGGCAGGAGGCAGGATCAGTATTCTCGCACTGGCTGTTACAGCGGTTCTGATGATGAGGGCTTATATGACAGGATATGAGCAGAGCATTTTTAAAGAATACAGGATCAACGCGCTGATCCTGGCAGTCACCGGCTGTGTGATGTTACTCTGCATCCTCTGCCTGGGATTTGTGAAAAATCAGTCCCCGCGCAGTCTTAAAGTGAGAAAGGTGGCAACAGGGTTTCTGGCAGCAGCGCTTCTGGCGAATGTGATATCTGAAGGCGGGATCACCTATGTAGATCGTGTGGTTTTGAAAAAGACAGACACACCTGCAGATCAGATTCCGGAGCAGATGGAGGTTTATGCAGCGGCTGCCCAGGCAGAAGATTCTGAGGAAAAGAGCAGAGCTGTTTTTTATAAGCCGCAGACCTATTTCACAGAGCTGTACAGACAGGATCTTCAGGATGCACTGAATTATCTGAAAGAGACAGATCCGGAATTTTACAGAGTGGAGAAAGATTATTCTTCTGCAACCTATACCATGGATTCCCTGGCACAGGGATACAGAGGAATCAGCACGTATAATTCCGTATTGAACGGGAATCTGAAAGAATTCGTAGATGTATGTTATCCGGAACTTTATTATATGGATCAGAACCGTTATGCGTTCTGGCCCAATGCAGAGGATAATTTCCTGGCGGCATTTACCGGTGTCCGCTACCTGCTTTCCAAGAGCGGGGATCTGGACAGCAGTAAATATGAGCTGATGCAGCAGTTCGGAGGGATTTACCTGTACAGGAATGTGCAGGAGGCGGCCACTGCCAGATTTTATGTAAATACCATTTCTGAGGATTCACTGAAAGAACTCTGTAATGAAGAAAACAGGGAAACACTTCTGGAGAATTCCCTGGCTCTGGAGGATGGAAGGGAGATAGAAGATCTGTCAGATCTGGAGGAAATTTCAGATGCACAGAAGAAGTCCTCCGTGGTGCTGAATGCACCGGAGAAAGATTCCTGCATTACAGGAACGGTATCTGCCCGGGCAGATGGCTATGTACTGTGCATGATCCCTTATGAAAACGGATGGACTGTTTCCGTGGACGGAGAAGAAGTGGAAACAGAGAAGGGGGATCTGGGATTTCTGGCATTCCCTGTTAAAGAGGGAGAACATCAGCTGACTATTACCTTCCATGCACCAGGCCTGAAAGCCGGTGTCGGAGCGAGCATTGTGTGCTGGATCATTTATTTCGGCATGCTTGGATATGGACGCAGAAGAAAGAGAAAGGCAGCGGTAAGCTGAGAGAGAAATTTATAGAGAATGGAATATAAAAACAGCCCGGAATGCAGGGGACGAGTTCAGAGATGCTCCCTGTATTTCAGGCTGTTTTTATGTTAGAAAAATTATGCTGCTGAAGCAATCTGCCACAGGTGGATAAACCTGCAAGCAGGATTTTTTCCTGTGTTACTTATGATTTTATCACCCGGATCATCAGAAACAGGAAGAACAGCAGGAATGCTGCGCCTATAGCTCCGATGATATAGTACGGTGCAGTTGTGTGGGAAACGGAGAAGTTCTGGGCTGCTTCCATATTCTTCTGGCCTGTTGCTGCAGCGTCATCTGTCTGCTGCTCTACATTCTCCAGGATTGCAGTACCTACCGGTGTACCTCCGAAATAGTACTGCCTGGTGATCTGGCCATCTGAAGAACTGTCCTCTGTGGTAAGGGCATCTGCTCCGGTTCCGGCAGGAACGATCACTGTACCGCCGGAAAGACGGTTGAAGTCATCATCCGGAAGTGTCAGAGGAGTGAAATTATCAAATCCGTAATTCAGAAGTGCAATAGCCTCGTCATCTGTCACGCCGGATGCACCGTTTAAGACGACACATACCAGCTTCATGTTGTTCTTGGAAGCTTCACATACCAGAGTACTTCCGGATGCTTCTGTGTAGCCTTCTTTTCCTCCGATACATGGCTCATAGTAGCTGTCACTTGAACTGTTAATCATGGTGAAATTATTGGTCAGTGCACGGTCACCGCCGGAAACATTGGTGGCAGGGATGGTATAGGAAGTGGTTTGAGCAATGGTACGGAAAGTATCGTTGGCCATGGCTGCTTCCATGATCAGTGCCATATCGTGTGCGGTAGTATGCTGATTCTCATCTGGAAGACCGGTAGGATTGGTAAAGACTGTATTGGTACACCCAAGCTCCTGGGCACGCGTATTCATGGCTGCTACGAAATCCTCTACAGAACCGCTGATATGCTCGGCTACCTGCAGGGCAATATCATTGGCGGATGCGACCATAATGGCGTAGAGACACTGTTCCATGGTGAATACTTCGTCCAGCTGTGCGGAGATATTGGCTCCTCCGTCTGTTACGCCGGATACGCCGGTAGCGGTCATGGTGACCTGGTCATCCAGACTGGAATTCTCCAGAGCCATCAGACAGGTCATAACCTTTACTGCACTGGCAGGATATAAGGCCTGGTCTGCGTTCTTGGAATAGAGAACTGTATTGGTGGAGGTTTCCATTACAATGGCAGCAGTGGAAGAAATGTCCGAAGCCTGAGGCCATCCCTGGATCCCGTTGGTAGTTACGATAGAAGGATCTGCTGTCTGTACTGCTGTGTCGGCAGCTGTATCTGCTGTTTTTTCAGCTGCACGGACCGGGAGCTGGGTGAATAAAGTGGCAGTACCAAGTCCCAGCACCAGAAGAGCCGCGCTGAATCGTTTCATTTTTTTCATGGTATTAAATACTCCTGTTTTCAGTCAGCCGATGTTAAGATCTCTGCTGACGATAAATATTATCATATATATGTATCATGTATGCAGATGCCGGATAATTGCAGTTTTTTTTGTCCAGGCATCAGCTTTAACATTATATCATATATTACAGCTTTCTTGCAAAAAATATCATACAATGTTAAAATAAAATATCTTTACATGGAAATTCGAGGTTACAATATGAGTAAACAGCAATCATCAGGGAGAAACATCCAGTGGACCAGAGTGTTAAAGAAGCTTTCTCCCTATACGATCCAGAAAGGATTCCGATATCTGAAACATTACGGACCGAAGGAATTCTGGATCCGGCTTCATGAGCGCTTCGAGCCGGAAGAGGTACCCTATGGCCCATGGTATGACGCCTATGTACCGGATGAGAAAACACTGGAGAAACAACGGACACATCAGTTTGCCTATGCACCCCAGATCAGTGTGGCAGTTCCTGCTTATCAGACCCCTACAGAGTTTCTGAAACAGATGATAGACAGTCTGATGGAACAGACTTATTCCAACTGGGAGCTCTGCATTGCCAATGCAAGCCCGGATAATGAAGAAATGCAGCGCGTCCTCGCAGATTATGCAGCCAGAGATCCCAGAGTGCGTTTCTGCAATCTGAAAGAGAATCTGGGGATCGCGGAGAACACCAACAGAGCATTTGACATGGCGAAAGGGGAATTCCTGGGACTTCTGGATCATGATGACCTTCTGGCACCCAATGCATTGTATGAGATCGTGAATATCCTGCAGGATCATCCTGAGGCGGACGCTGTCTACACAGACGAGGATAAAGTTACCACAGAGCTGGACGAGCATTTCCAGCCTCATCTGAAACCGGACTTTAATCTGGATCTTCTCCGCTCCAACAATTATATCTGCCATTTCTTCGTGGCGCGCAGATCAGTAGTGGAGCAGGTGGGCGGATTCAGAAAAGAATTCGACGGAGCCCAGGATTATGATTTTATTTTCCGCTGTACAGAAGAAGCCAGAGAAGTGGTGCATGTACCGGAGATCCTCTATCACTGGAGAACACATAAGGCATCCACGGCAGATAACCCGGCAAGCAAGATGTACGCCTTCGAAGCAGGGAAAAGAGCCATCGAAGCACATCTGGAGCGTACGAAGACACCGGGAACTGTGAGCCATACCCAGGATCTTGGCTTTTATCGTGTGCAGTATCCGGTGCAGGGTCAGCCCCTTGTTTCTGTGATCATCCCCAATAAAGATGAGAAAGAGACTTTGGAAACCTGCCTGGAATCTTTGAAAAAACATACGAACTATAAGAATTTTGAGATCATCATCGTAGAGAATAACAGCACAACAGATGAGATTTTCCAGTATTATAAAGAGCTGGCGAAGGATCCGCAGATCCATCTTCTCCGCTGGAAAAAAGAATTCAATTATTCTGCCATCAACAATTTCGGAGCAGCCCATGCGCAAGGAGAATACCTGCTGTTTCTGAACAATGATATCAAGGTGATCACACCGGAGTGGATGGATGAGATGCTTGGCGTGTGCCAGCGCCCGGAAGTAGGAGCTGTAGGCGTGAAGCTGATCTATCCGGACAATACCATCCAACATGCCGGTTGTGTAGTGGGAATGGGCGGTATCGCAGGGCATATGTTTGTAGATATGCCTGCAGAGCGCACCGGTTATCTCCACAAGGCATCCCTTCTTCAGGATATGAGTGCTGTAACAGCAGCCTGTATGATGATGAAGAAAGAAGCCTTTGACAGGGCTGGGGGATTTACCCAGGAGCTTGCAGTGGCATTTAATGACGTGGATCTCTGTCTGAAAGTACGGAAAGCAGGCTATCTGATCGTTTATGATCCCTATGCGAAGCTTTACCATATGGAATCCAAGACAAGAGGGGCAGAGGACAGCAAAGAGAAGGTGCGCCGTTTCCAGACGGAGATCGAATATATGCGCTGCCACTGGCTGAACATCCTGAAGAATGGGGATCCATATTATAACAAAAATCTTTCCCTTACCAAGTGGAACTATTCCCTGAAGCCTCTTCCGGGAATGGAGACGAAAGAGAAAAAGACAGCAGGAGGAGACCATGCCTGAAGTATCAGTGATAATTCCTAATTTCAACGGGATGGCATATCTGGACGGAGTTCTTTCCGGCCTGGAATGCCAGACTGTAAAGGACTTCGAGGTGATCCTGGTGGACAATGGTTCCAGGGACGGCAGCTGTGCGTTTGTAGCTGCGTCCTATCCATGGGTACATCTGATCGAACTGCCGGAGAACTTCGGTTTCTGCAGAGCAGTCAATGAGGGGATAAAGGCCTCCCGTTCACCCTATGTTCTGTTATTGAACAATGACATAGAAGTTACAGACAATTTTATAGAAGAGATGACAGCGGCCATCAGCCAGCACACAAATGCGTTTTCCTGTGCAGCCAGAATGATCCAGTTCCATGACAGGGACAAACTGGATGATGCGGGAAATTATTACTGTGCACTGGGATGGGCTTACGCCAGAGGCAAGGGCAAAGATATCCGGACTTATGAGAAAGAGGAGAAGATTTTTGCATCCTGTGCAGGTGCTGCCATATACAGACGTAAGATCTTCGACAAGATCGGTTACTTTGACGAGGAACATTTCGCTTATCTGGAGGATATGGATGTAGGTTACAGAGCCCGGATCAATGGATATGAGAACTGGTATGCACCGAAAGCCATGGTCTATCATGTGGGAAGCGGCACCAGCGGTTCCAGATACAATCAGTTTAAGATTCGCTACTCATCCAGAAACAATATTTACCTGATCTATAAGAACATGCCTCTTGTGCAGATCATTCTGAACCTTCCCTTCCTGATTGTGGGATTCGGGATCAAGATCCTGTTTTTTACCCTGAAAGGATTCGGAAGAGAGTATATTGCAGGGATCAAAAACGGCTTCCAGATCAGCAGACGGGACAGGAAAGTTGTATTTCACTTTAAGAATCTTCCTCATTATTTGAGAATACAGTTAGAACTCTGGGCAAATATGTTCAGACGCCTTAAGGGATAAAACAGAGAATTTCAAACAAATTTTATAAATTTCGGGAAAAAATTTTATTGCTTTTAAAATCCAACTATTATAATATAAAGGCAATGAAAAAAATGAGGTGACAAAAGATTGCTAAAGGACAATGAAAAGAATTTCAGTCGTCTCCATATGATTGTCGATGGAATTGTACTTGTGTTATCTTATTTCCTCGCATGGATGATACGTTTCGTGGGTCCTATGGCAGCTACTGCCGTAAGGACCAGAAGTTTCAGGCAGTATATGCTGATGCTGGTATTTATCGTACCGGTATATCTGCTGCTGTATCAGGCATTTACGCTGTATACTCCTATGCGGATGCAGGGACGCCGGCTTGTTTTGGCTAACATTGTGAAGGCCAATTCGCTGGGGCTCCTCATTCTCATGTTTACATTCTATATGGTGAATGAAGGAGATTATTCCCGTTCTACCTATATTATGTTCTATGTGATCAATATCGTGCTCCAATGGGGGGCGCGGATGCTGATCTTTGGCCTTCTCAAGGATATGCGGGAGAAGGGGATGAACCAGAGACAGCTGATCTGTGTAGGTTACAGCCGTGCTGCAGAGGAATATATTGACCGCGTGCTGGCGAATCCCCAGTGGGGATACGTGATCCGCGGGATACTGGATGACAATGTTCCGGCAGGAACCATGTACAAAGGGATCAAGGTACTTGGCAGGATCGCCAATCTGAATGTGATCCTTCCGGAGAACAAACTGGATGAGATTGCGATCACACTTGGTCTGAGTGAATACTATCGTCTGGAAGAGATCGTGGCACTCTGTGAGAAATCGGGAGTACACACGAAATTTATTCCGGATTATAATAAGATCATTCCCACCAAGCCTTATACAGAGGATATTCTGGGGCTTCCGGTCATCAATATCCGGTATGTACCTCTGAATAATACATTTAATGCAATGATAAAGCGTGCCATGGATATCGTGGGCTCCATATGTGGCATTATTGTAACATCTCCACTGATGCTGCTGATGTGCCTGCTGATCAAGTTGACATCGCCGGGACCGCTGATCTATAAGCAGGAGAGGGTAGGACTTCATAACCGGACTTTCCGCATGTATAAGTTCCGTTCCATGGAAATACAGCCGGAATCCGAAGAGAAGAAGGCATGGACAGTGAAAAATGATCCCAGGGTGACCGGGATCGGTAAATTTATGCGGCATACCAGCATAGACGAACTTCCACAGCTGTTCAATATACTGAAAGGCGATATGAGCCTTGTGGGACCCAGACCGGAACGCCCGTTTTTCGTGGAGAAATTCCGGGAAGAAATTCCAAGATACATGGTGAAGCACCAGGTACGTCCGGGACTGACCGGATGGGCGCAGGTAAATGGCTACCGCGGAGACACATCCATCAGGAAGCGTATCGAGTGTGACCTGTATTATATAGAGAACTGGAGCATTGGATTTGATGTGAAGATCATATTCCTCACATTTTTCAAGGGCTTTATAAACAAAAACGCATATTAAGATAAGGGGAAAAGTATGGCTAGACCAGGAAAAAAGAGAAAAGTACTGTTTGTACTGGAAATCATCGTGCTGTTGCTTTTTATCGGCGGTCTGTACGTATATGGACAGATCTCATCACGACTGGATAAGATCAAACAGCCGGAACTGAAGAAAGAAGAAATCGTTGTAAATCAGGAAGCTCCGAAAATGACAGGCTACAAGACCTATGTACTTTTCGGTATTGACAGTCGTGGAGAAGGTTCTAAATTTTCAGCACAGAACAGCGATACCATGATCATAGTCAGTGTAAACAATGACACGAAAGAAGTAAAAATGGCTTCTGTCTACAGAGATACACTGCTGAATATAGGAAATGATACGTATACCAAGGCAAATGCTGCCTACGCATACGGCGGACCGGAACAGGCGATCACCATGCTGAATACGAACCTGGACCTGGATATTTCCGATTATGCCACAGCGGATTTCTCAGCACTGGTAGAAGTGGTAGATGACCTGGGCGGCCTGGAGATTCCGTTATCCTATGCAGAAATCGAGCATATGAACAACTACTGTGTAGAGACTTCAGAACTGACTGGAAAGAGCTACACACCGATCGAGAAACCAGATCCGGCTCCGGAAGATCAGGAGGCAACAGTTGATACTTACCATCTGAATGGTGTACAGGTAACATCCTACTGCCGTATCCGTTATACAGCAAGTCTGGATATGGGACGTACAGAACGTCAGAGACGAGTACTGGGAATGCTCTTTGATAAGGCAAAGACAGCAGGCCTTTCTTCCATCTTCAAGATCATGGATGATGTATTCCCGATGGTACAGACTTCCCTTTCCAAACAGGATATCCTGGGCCTTCTGCCTACACTGATCGGATATAAATTTACAGACAGCACCGGTTTTCCGTCCAAGTTCAAATTCTCCAATATCAAGGGAAGCATTATCGTTCCTACAGATCTGGAGAGTACAGTTATCGAACTTCATAAGTTCTTATACAATGATGAGAATTATACCCCGTCCTCAGAGGTAAAAGCCCGCAGCGCGAAGATTATTGAGATTGTAGGTGGCGAGAGTTCTCTGGACGATGCAGCGAAGACACAGTCTGATGATACCACCAACACGACTGATACATTTGTATGGTCAGCTGACACATCCACAGATGATACAGATTACAGTTATGATAATTCTGGCAGTGATTATGATTATGACTACGATAACAGCGGCAGTGATTACGATTATGATAATGACGGCGGTGGTTATGATGATACTACCGGTGGTGACTATAGCAACGATGACAATGGTTATGATGATACTACCGGTGGTGACACTACCGGCGGAGATGATACTACAGGTGGTGATGATAACGGCGGCGGTGACGACTACAGTTATGATGATAATACCGGAGAAAGTGATTTCTCAGATGGAGACACAGATTCCGGAGTGACTGAATCAGAAGAATAAAGCATAGCAGATATAACAGACAATAAGAAGGACCATCCATCAGAAAGGATGGTCCTTTCACAATATTTATGAAACGTATGGAGGATTAATCATGGAGAAAAAAACAGTAGATGTGATCATTCCTGTGTACCGTCCGGGAAAAGAATTCGGAGAGCTTCTGCGTAGGCTGGAGAAACAGGAGCACAGACCGGAGAAGATCCTGGTTATGAATACAGGCAGGGAGAACTGGAATGCGGAGTGGGAGAAGTGCCCGATCCTGGAAGTCCACCATCTGGAACAGAAGGATTTCGACCATGGTGGAACCAGGAAGGCCGGCGCAGCACTTTCTGATGCAGATATTCTGGTATTCATGACTCAGGATGCACTTCCTGCAGATAAGAAACTGATCGGAAATCTGATCCGGCCGCTGGAAGAGGAAAAGACAGGCGCAGCCTATGCCAGACAGCTTCCGAAAGAAGACTGCCGCTTTCTGGAATGCTATACCCGCAGTTTCAATTATCCGTCAGAATCCCATATACGGACTGCTGCGGATATTCCTTCCTGTGGGATCAAGACATACTTCTGTTCCAATGTGTGTGCGGCCTATGACAGGGAAGTGTATGAGAAACTGGGGGGATTTGTGGATCATGCGATCTTTAATGAAGACATGATCTATGCCGGAAATCTGGTCAAAAAGGGATATGCCATTGCCTATGCAGCAGATGCGAAGGTATACCATTCCCACAATTATTCTGCGTTGCAGCAGTTTCACAGAAATTTTGACCTGGGTGTCTCTCAGGCAGAGCATCCGGAGATCTTTGCCAATGTACCATCTGAAGGAGAAGGAATCCGTCTGGTGAAAAAGAGTCTGGCCTATCTGGTTAAGACCGGCCATATCTGGCTGATCCCTCAGCTTGTGATCCAGAGCGGCGCCAAATATGCGGGCTATTTCCTGGGCAAAAGATACTGGAAACTTCCACACAGGCTGGTAATGGCATGCACCATGAGTCCGTGGTACTGGAAGCAGAAATAAACTCTGGAATACGCACGGTTCCTTCACGGCATTTTACGATAGTTGTCACATTTTGAACACAATTAATTGCTATACTGAAGCCATAATTCAGATAAAGAACAGAAGGGAGCCGATTACATGAATGATGAGAGAAACTGGGACGGAGGCCAGGATGATTCCGGACACCAGCCGCCCAGATATGAACATTATCAGTTCCATGAGGAACATAAAGAAACATTGATCACACCCGGTCCCTCCGAGCATAAAAAGAACCAGAATTCTTTTCAGAAGAAAGTGGGAACGACGGTAGCGCTGGCTGTTATTTTCGGTCTGGTGGCATCTGTCGTATTTCAGGCGCTGAATTTCACAGCGGATAAATATTTGAAGACGAAAACAGGAACTACACAGATTGGAACTACAGAGAGTGTATTTTTGCAGGAGGCGTCATCCCAGGAGAGCGAATCTGACCAGACTGCGGCTGATACTGCCTCCGGGAATGGAACGGTGGTAGCTGTAGCGCAGGCTTCCATGCCGTCTGTAGTAGCGATAACCACTGTAAGCGTCCAGGAGATCCCAAGCTTTTTCGGATATGGATCCAGACAGTATAAGAGTGCTGCCAGCGGTTCCGGTATCATTGTAGGTGATAATGATGATGAGCTGCTGATTGCTACCAATAATCATGTTGTGGAAGGTGCGACTACTTTAAGTGTTTGTTTTATCGGAGATGACGTGGCCAACGCAGAGACAGAGACGGTTAATGCAGGAGACAGCGGGGATTTAAATCTGGAGGATGCAGTAAGTGCGAAGATTAAGGGCACAGATGCAGACAATGACCTGGCTGTTGTGGCAGTCCGGAAGTCTGATATCCCGGAGGATACCCTGAACCAGATTAAGATCGCACAGATCGGAAGTTCAGATGACCTGGTAGTAGGACAGCAGGTGGTTGCCATTGGTAATGCACTTGGGTACGGACAGTCTGTTACTTCTGGATGGGTCAGTGCGCTGAACAGAACCATTTCCACAGAGGATGGAACGAATAGTACAGGACTGATCCAGACAGATGCAGCGATCAATCCTGGAAACAGCGGCGGTGCACTCCTGAATATGAAGGGTGAGCTGATTGGCATTAATTCAGCCAAATATGCGGACAGCTCAGTAGAAGGTATGGGCTATGCGATCCCCATCTCCAAGGCGAAACCGATCCTGGAGGATCTGATGAACCGTGAGACTAGGGAGAAAGTAGATACCAGCGAGAAAGGATATCTGGGAGTTGTACTTTCTAATCTGACGACAGAAGCTATTCAGATGTATAACATCCCGTCAGGAGCCTTCGTCAGGGGCGTAGATCAGGATTCCCCTGCAGAGAATGGAGGAATCTGTAAGGGTGATATCATCGTGAAATTCGACGGTCAGAAAGTCAGTGACGGAGATGATCTGCTGGATAAGCTCCAGTATTATAAATCCGGGGAGACTATTGAAGCAGTGGTTGCCAGGGCGGATAACGGTGAATATAAAGAGAGCACAGTGGAAGTTACTCTTGGCACCAGACCGGATAATAATTAGAAACAGAATAAGAATGAATGATAGAGAGAAGAGACATTGCGAAAACTGCAGTGTCTCTTTTCGAAATTAATAAAACTTTCATTTTGTGATAGACACAGAGTATGGTATAATTCATAGAAAGGCATCCCGTATATATCATATGGGAGGTAAGTATTGAGACAGAAAGGAGTCATTATGAGCGGAATTTATAATGATGATGAAATAATAGAAAAGGATACAGATACAGAGGAGAAGGAAGATAAAGCTGAGAAATTCTGTTTCCTCTGCCGCAGACCGGAGAGCAAGGCAGGCCCTATGATTGAGCTTCCGAATAACATACATATCTGTACAGACTGTATGCAGAAGAGTTTTAATTCCATGAATCAGCAGTTTAATGAAGGGAAATTCAATTATTCTGATCTGCTGAACATGCCCAATGTAAGCATGATCGATCTGAGTAGTTTCCAGAATCCTATGCAGCAGCCGAAGAAAGCGAAGAAGAAAAAGAAAGAAGAGAAGCCGGTTCTGGATCTGAAAAATATTCCGGCACCTCATAAGATCAAAGAGACTCTTGACCAGTATGTGATCGGCCAGGAGAAGGCGAAGAAAGTTATGTCTGTTGCTGTTTATAACCATTATAAACGAGTTGCTACAGATACCATGGATGAGATTGAGATTGAGAAATCCAATATGTTGATGATCGGACCTACAGGATGCGGTAAAACTTATCTGGTGAAAACCCTTGCGAAGCTTCTGGATGTGCCGCTTGCCATTGCAGATGCCACATCACTGACAGAAGCCGGTTATATCGGCGATGATATCGAGAGTGTTGTGTCCAAGCTTCTGGCAGCAGCGGATAATGATGTGGAGCGGGCGGAACATGGTATTATTTTCATCGATGAGATTGATAAGATTGCGAAGAAAAAGAACACCAATCAGAGAGATGTCAGCGGTGAGGCTGTACAACAGGGAATGCTGAAGCTTCTCGAAGGCAGTGAAGTGGAGGTTCCGGTAGGTGCGAACAGCAAGAACGCCATGGTGCCTCTTACTACAGTGAATACGAAGAATATTCTGTTTATCTGCGGAGGTGCTTTCCCGGATCTGGAGAATATCATTAAGGAGAGACTGAATAAACAGGCTTCTATCGGTTTCTATGCAGACCTGAAGGACAAGTATGACAATGATCCCCATCTCCTGGAGAAAGTAACCGTGGAGGATATCCGTAATTTCGGTATGATCCCGGAATTTATCGGACGTCTCCCTATTATCTTTACCCTGGATGGACTGACTGAGGACATGCTTGTGAAGATCCTGCAGGAGCCGAAGAATGCGATTTTGAAACAGTATCAGAAGCTTCTGGCACTGGATGAGGTGAAACTGGAATTCGAAGATGGCGCGCTTCATGCCATTGCTGCGAAGGCACTGAAAAAGGATACAGGTGCCAGAGCATTAAGAGCAATCCTGGAGGAGTACATGCTGGATATCATGTATGAGATTCCGAAGGATGACAGCATTGGCAAGGTTGTGATCACCAGAGAATATATAGAAGGTAACGGCGGACCGAGGATCCTGCTTCGTGGACAGGAACCGGCACTTATAGAAAGGGGATAATCATATGAGTACAGATTTTTTTGACGGACTGGTAAAGACTTTTTCAAAAACAACCAGGGAACTGGGAGCTCGTGCAGAGCAGACCATTGAGACTCAGAAGATCCGTAATAAGATTGCAGGTGAGGAGCGGATCATTGAGAAGATCAAAGTGGATATGGGGGATATTATTTACAGAAGACATGAGGCCGGGGATGGGATTGACAGTGAACTCAGCTCTTTATGTCAGGAGATTGACCAGCATCTGCTGAAGATCAGGGAGTTTAAGGATAATGCTGCGAATCTGAAGGGACAGAAGATATGTCCTTCCTGTGAGAGAGAAGTGGATATGAGTGTAAGTTTCTGTCCATATTGTGGTACTCCTTGTCCGAATCCGGAACCGACTGAGGTTGTGGAGGATGCTGAGGACGATGGGAGTCTGGAGCAGGAGAGTGAAGTTGCAGAGGAAACAGGAGATGCTGCAGAGCCAGATGGTGTACAGCAGGAAGAAGCTGTGGAGGAGGCAGAAAAGCAGCAGGTGGAAGAAGAGAAGGTAGAAGAATAACAAGAACAGACCGGAAGTCTAAGGCATCCCTCATCATCAGGCGAATAATCTGTCAATGAGGTGATATAGCCATCACAGACTATCCGGTCTGTTTTATAAGACAGGAAATCTTTTGCAAATATATAAGAAACAAAAAGCATGCCGGAGACATATAATAGAATAAAAAGTATGATATGAGGAAATAGGCTTTTGGAACAGCTTGTAAATTATGTGAAGCCGGAGCTGCTGATTGTGGCTGTGGTGCTGTATTTTATGGGGATCTTTTTGAAAGAGGCACAGCCTGTGAAGGATAAATACATTCCTTTGATACTGGGAGGAATCAGTGTGGTGGTCTGTGCGGTTTATGTGTTTGCTTCTTCGGAGTTTAAGAGTGTGCAGGACGCTGTCATGGGAATTTTTACTGCGTTTACCCAGGGAATTCTCACAGCAGGGCTTTCTACATACATTAATCAGGTGATCAAACAATTAAATAAGGAAGAATAAAATTTTAACTAAACTGCGGAGCAGATTGGAAATATCCGCTTGACTCAGAAGCCAGTGGACTGTGAATGTACAGAAAAGCAAAAGAAGTAATAAGATAAAAACAGCTCTGGAAATCAGTAATAATCTCTCAGAGCTGTTTTAAGGTAAAAAAATAATGCAGAAGATGGGACTTGAACCCACACGATATTGCTACCACAGGCACCTGAAGCCTGCGCGTCTGCCAATTCCGCCACTTCTGCATTTCGTATTTATCAATCGCTCTCTCGCGACTGCTCACTTATAATAACCGATGTATGGATAAAAGTCAATAGGTTTTTTGAATTTTTTTTATTTTTTTTACAGTATGCTCAAAATATACAATTTTGTATTTGAAAAGTACTGAATTGGCAATAGATTAGCAGTTTGTTACAGAACAGGATTGTAACACGATCCTGTCCTGAGAGCTTTTGACATCCTAGCAATATCACAGATTAGTTCTTTATAATACAAAAAAGTTTTTAATGACAACATAATTATTTTTAGCATCGCATAAGGTTGAAAAAAGCACTTCACTGTGATACAATCTTGAAGATTTAGGAAAAAATAAGTGATAGACACAATAAAGATAAGAAAGGGAGATTGTATGAAAGCATTTCTGATATTAGAAGATGGCCATGTGTTCAAAGGTACAAGCATTGGTTCAACAAGAGACGTTATCAGCGAAATCGTCTTTAATACTTCCATGACCGGTTATCTGGAGGTAATGACCGACCCTTCCTATGCAGGACAGGCAGTATGTATGACTTATCCCCTCATTGGGAATTACGGAATCTGTTATGATGACCAGGAGTCATCAAAGCCATGGGTGGACGGCTTTATTGTCCGCGAATTATCCCGTGTCCCAAGTAATTTCAGAAGCGTGGACACGATTCAGCATTTCTTAACAAAGCATGATATTCCAGGTATTGCCGGAATTGATACCAGAGCCTTAACGAAGATCCTTCGTGAGAAAGGTACCATGAACGGTATGATTACCGTCAATGAAAATTACGACTTAGATACAATTATCCCCCAGTTAAAAGCATATACAACAGGCAAGGTAGTAGAGAAAGTAACATGCCGTGAGAAAGAAATCTTAAAAGGTGATGGTCCGAAAGTAGCACTTCTTGACCTTGGTGCAAAGAGAAATATCGCACGTTCCCTCAATAAGAGAGGATGCCAGGTAACGATTTATCCTGCACTTACATCCGCAGAAGAGATTCTGAAGGATAATCCGGACGGCATCATGTTAAGTAACGGCCCTGGAGATCCGAAGGAATGTACTTCTATTATAAAGGAAATAAAAAAATTATATGATTCTGAAGTTCCGATCTTTGCAATCTGTCTTGGACATCAGCTCATGGCACTTGCAACAGGTGGAGATACCCATAAGATGAAATACGGACATAGAGGCGGAAACCATCCGGTCAAAGACCTTGCAACAGGACGTGTATATATTTCCTCACAGAACCATGGCTACGTCGTAGATGCCGAAGGACTTGAGGCAAAGAACATTGCGAAACCTGCATTCATCAATGTCAACGATGGAACAAACGAAGGTATGGCATACGAAGGAAAGAACATTTTCACTGTTCAGTTCCATCCGGAAGCATGCCCGGGACCGCAGGATTCCAGTTACCTGTTTGACAGATTTATGGATATGATGGGAGGAAATAAATAATGCCAAGAAATAAAGACATTAAAAAAGTACTTGTAATTGGTTCCGGCCCGATTATCATCGGCCAGGCAGCAGAGTTTGACTACGCAGGAACACAGGCTTGCCGTTCTCTGAAAGAAGAGGGCATCGAAGTTGTTCTTCTCAACTCCAACCCTGCAACCATCATGACAGATAAAGATATTGCTGACAGAGTTTACATCGAGCCTCTGACAGTAGAAGTAGTAGAGCAGCTGATCCTCAAAGAGAAACCGGACAGTGTCCTCCCTACACTGGGCGGTCAGGCAGGTCTGAACCTTGCCATGGAGCTGGATGAGAAAGGTTTCCTGAAAGAACACAATATAAGACTGATCGGTACTACGGCTCTGACCATCAAGAAGGCAGAGGACCGTCAGGAATTTAAAGATACCATGGAGAAGATCGGTGAGCCGATCGCAGCCTCCAAAGTCGTCACAACAGTAGAAGATGGTCTTGCATTTACAAACACCATCGGATATCCGGTAGTTCTTCGTCCTGCTTATACACTTGGTGGAAGCGGCGGCGGTATCGCACATAATGAATACGAACTTCGTGAGATCCTGGAAAACGGTCTCCGTCTTTCCCGTGTAGGTGAAGTACTGGTAGAGCGCTGCATCGCAGGATGGAAAGAGATTGAATACGAAGTAATGCGTGACAGTGCAGGAAACTGCATCACAGTCTGCAACATGGAGAACATTGACCCGGTTGGTGTCCATACAGGTGACTCCATCGTAGTTGCTCCGTCCCAGACACTTGGAGACAAAGAATACCAGATGCTCCGTACCTCAGCCCTGAACATCATCACAGAGCTTGGAATCACAGGCGGATGTAACGTTCAGTATGCTCTGAAACCGGACAGCTTTGAATACTGCGTGATCGAGGTTAACCCGCGTGTAAGCCGTTCTTCTGCACTTGCAAGTAAGGCAACCGGTTACCCAATCGCAAAAGTTGCTGCAAAGATCGCTCTGGGCTACACACTGGATGAGATCCCGAACGCGATCACAGGAAAAACATATGCAAGTTTCGAGCCAATGCTTGACTACTGCGTAGTTAAGATCCCAAGACTTCCATTCGATAAATTTATCACTGCAAAGAGAACCCTTACTACTCAGATGAAGGCAACAGGTGAGGTTATGAGTATCTGCCATAACTTCGAAGGTGCCCTGATGAAGGCCATCCGTTCTCTTGAGCAGCATGTAGACAGTCTGATGTCCTATGATTTCACACAGCTTACAGACGAGGAGCTTCTTGCAGAGCTGAAAATCGTAGATGACCGCAGAATCTGGAAGATCGCAGAAGCAATTCGCCGCGGTATGCCGCAGTCTATGCTTCACGACATCACACAGATTGACATCTGGTTCATCGACAAGATTGCAATTCTTGTAGGAATGGAAAATGCCCTCAAGACCAGAAAGCTCACAAAAGAACTTCTTCTTGAAGCAAAACGCATGGAATTCCCTGACTATATCGTTGCACGTCTGACAGGCAAAACAGAAGAAGAGATCAAAGCTCTCCGTGAAGAATATCAGATCAAAGCAGCATACAAGATGGTTGATACCTGCGCTGCAGAGTTTGCAGCAGCAACACCATATTACTATTCTGTATATGGCGATGAAGGTACAGAAAACGAAGCAGTATCAACACCGGATAAGAAGAAAATCCTGGTACTTGGTTCCGGCCCGATCCGTATCGGTCAGGGTATCGAGTTTGACTTCTGTTCCGTACACTGTACATGGGCATTTGCAAAAGAAGGCTATGAGACAATTATCATCAACAACAACCCGGAAACAGTAAGTACAGACTTCGATATCGCAGACAAACTGTATTTCGAGCCTCTGACACCGGAAGATGTTGAGAATGTAGTAAATATCGAGAAACCGGATGGAGCAGTTGTACAGTTCGGTGGACAGACAGCGATTAAACTGACAGAAGCACTTACAAAGATGGGCGTGAAGATTCTTGGAACATCTGCTGAGAACGTAGACGCAGCAGAGGACCGTGAGCTCTTTGACGAGATCCTTGAGCAGTGCCAGATCCCGAGACCAAAGGGACACACTGTATTTACAGCAGAGGAAGCAAAGAAAGCAGCCAATGAACTTGGTTATCCGGTTCTGGTTCGTCCTTCCTACGTACTTGGCGGCCAGGGTATGAGAATCGCTGTAAGTGACGAGGACGTAGAAGAGTACATCGGTGTGATCAACCAGATCGCACAGGAGCACCCGATCCTTGTAGATAAATACCTGATGGGTAAAGAAATCGAAGTCGATGCAGTATGCGACGGCGAAGACATCCTGATCCCTGGTATCATGGAGCATATCGAACGTGCCGGAATCCATTCCGGTGACAGTATCTCCGTATACCCGGCTAAGACTATCAGCACAAAAGCAAAAGAAACAATCGCAGAATACACCAGACGTCTTGCAAGAGCACTGCATGTGATTGGTATGATCAACATCCAGTTCATCGTTCTTGGAGATGATGTATATGTAATCGAAGTTAACCCACGTTCCAGCCGTACTGTACCGTACATCAGCAAGGTAACCGGAATCCCGATCGTTCCCCTTGCAACCAAAGTAATCCTTGGATACAAACTGAAAGACATGGGTTATGAACCAGGACTTCAGCCGGAAGCAAAACATTATGCGATCAAGATGCCGGTATTCTCTTTCGAGAAGATCCGCGGTGCTGATATCAGCCTTGGACCGGAAATGAAATCCACAGGTGAGTGCCTTGGTATCGCTGAGACATTCAACGAAGCACTTTACAAAGCATTCATCGGAGCTGGAATCCGTCTTCCGAAATACAAGAACATGATCATCACAGTTAAGGACGAAGACAAACAGGATATCATCCCGATCGCAAGAAGATTCGAAGCACTTGGCTACAGAATCTACGCTACATTAGGAACTGCCAAAGTTCTCAAGGAAAACGGAATCAAAGTAATCCGTACCAACAAACTGGAGCAGCCTGCACCGAACCTTATGGATCTTATCCTTGGTCATAAGATTGACGTTGTTATTGATACACCGCCGCAGGGTGTTGAGCATCAGAAAGATGGTTTCGTCATCAGACGTAACGCTATCGAGACAGGTGTCAATGTTCTTACTTCTCTGGATACAGCAGAAGCACTGGCAACCAGCCTTGAGAACACAGATCTGAATAAATTATCTCTGATCGACATTGCGACAATTGCAAGAAGATAATTTACCGGCCGGTAAATAGAAAATAATAAAGACAGCAGCCGTATTTTTCATTATGGAAAAGGCGGCTGCTTTTATCTTAATTTTACGTAGAATTAATATGAAAAATACAAATTACAGTTGTACCGGAGTGATAATGTGTAATATAATCATATAGGTAAAAAAACAGAAAGATGTAATAAGAAAGGAAAGAATATGGACTTTATTGAACTGTTAAAGGTCATTTTTCTTGGTATTGTAGAGGGAATTACAGAATGGCTCCCGATCAGCAGTACCGGACATATGATCCTTGTGGATGAGTTTCTCAAACTAAATGTAACAGAGGATTTTAAGAATCTGTTTTTCGTAGTGATCCAGCTCGGCGCGATCCTTGCGGTGGTTGTCCTCTATTGGAATAAGCTGTGGCCGTTTTACATCAGACCGATCTCAAAGAAGCAACAGGCGATCCTTAACAGACACGGTGCTGTGTCTAGAGGAATCCTCATTTTTGTAGAGAAGTTCTGTGACAAAGACAAATGGGTACTCTGGTTTAAGATTGTAGTAGCCTGTATCCCGACGATCGTCATAGCTCTTCCATTTAATGATATCATCGAAGAGAAATTCAATAACTATGTAGTCGTTGCCATTGCCCTGATCGTATATGGTATTCTCTTCATTATCATCGAGAATTATAACAAGAGAAGAAGACCAACCTGTACCAATCTGGAAGAACTGTCATTCAAGACTGCATTTATCATCGGTCTGTTCCAGGTACTCTCCGTAATTCCGGGTACTTCCCGTTCCGGTTCCACCATCATCGGCGGTATCCTTGCAGGAACCTCCCGTACAGTAGCAGCAGAATTTACCTTCTTCCTGGGAATTCCGGTTATGTTCGGAGCCAGCCTCCTGAAGATCCTGAAATTCGGTTTCTCCTTTACAGGAACAGAAGTGATCATCCTGATCGTAGGTATGGTAGTCGCTTTCGTAGTTTCCATTATCGCGATCAAGTTCCTGATGGGATACATAAAGAAACATGACTTCAAGGTATTCGGATGGTACAGGATCGTACTTGGTATTCTGGTACTTGGATACTTTATCGGTAAGACATTACTTGCCTGAATCGCTTTATAGGAATAAAAATGCCGCATCCTTTATGGGGAAGCGGCATTTTTTCTTATAAAAAAACTCCACACCATTTATTGTTATTTTTTATAACAACATGTACTAATAAAATTGACAGGCATACAAAGAATTTGTACTATAAATATAGTAATACATGCTGTTGCTTCTATTTCTGTTTAGAAGCGGCCGCATTCAGTTAATAACCCAAACAAAATATGAAAGGCGGCAAAAAACATGAGAAAGAAATTTATTGTAGCAATTATGGCAGGTGCATTAAGCGTAGGAATGCTCAGCACAGGAGTTTTTGCAACAGAAACATCTGATTTAAAGGGTGAAGTTAATACATTTATCGCAGCAAGCTTAAGCAATGCAATGGAAGAAATCCAGAAAGACTTCAACGAGACATATCCGGATGTTGAAATCTTTTACAACGCAGACAGCTCAGGTACATTACAGACACAGATCGAAGAAGGTGCACGCTGCGATATCTTCTTCTCAGCAGCTGATAAACAGATGGACGCTCTGGTAGACGAAGATCTGGCTAAGAAAGATACTGTAGAAGATATCCTTGAGAACAAAGTCGTTCTGATCAAACCTAAGGATGGAGAGACAAAAGTTACAGGATTCGAGAACATCACAGATGCAGCAAACATCGCACTTGCAGGTGACAGCGTTCCTGTTGGACAGTATTCCAGAGAAATCTTTGACAATCTTGGAATCACAGATGAAGTAAACAAGATGGAGATCAACGAAGGTAAGAATGTATCTGAAGTTCTTGCAGCAGTAAGTGAAAGAAGTAACGAGATCGGTATCGTTTACGCTACAGATGCAGCTTCCGTTGCTGACAAAGTAGACGTTATCGCAGAAGCTCCGGCAGAAGCACTCAACACACCGGTTCTTTATCCTGTAGGTATGATCGAAGACAAAGAAGCATCTGATGATGACACAGCAGCTGCAGAAGCATTCCTTGAGTATATCAAATCTGATGACGCTATGAAAGTATTCGAGAAATACGGATTTACAGCATACAAAGTAGACGATACTGAAGAAACAAAAGATGATGCTGATGCAACAGAAGAAGCAGATGATACAGAAGCTGATACTGAGACAGAAACAACAGAGGAAGCTAAATAAGAATGAGTGAATTTCTGGCAAAAATAAACTGGAGTCCTTTATGGATTTCGTTAAAGACAGGTTTCACCGCTACGATCATTGCATTCTTTCTTGGAATATTCTTTGCAAGACTGGTAATGAAGATGAAACCTGTTTCCAGAGGCATACTGGATGGTATCCTGACCATGCCTCTGGTACTTCCTCCGACAGTGGCCGGTTTCATTCTGCTTCTGATATTCAGTCTGAGACGTCCATTCGGAGCGTTTCTGCTGGATACTTTTGATATTAAGATCGTACAGACCTGGAAGGGGTGTGTTATCGCAGCTTCCGTGATCGCATTTCCGCTGATGTATCGAAATGCACGTGCAGCATTTGAGCAGGTGGATGTGAATCTGATCGCAGCAGGCAAGACCCTTGGTATGAGTGACAGAAGAATCTTCTGGACCGTTGTTATGCCGGCAGCAGGACCTGGAATCGCATCCGGTACTGTTCTTGCATTTGCCAGAGCAATCGGAGAGTATGGTGCCACATCCATGCTTGCAGGAAACATCCTTGGCAAGACCAGAACGGTTTCTGTTGCTATTGCCGCTGAGACCGCATCAGGAAACTATGGAATGGCCGGTTTCTGGGTAGTCGTGATCTTGATCATCTCATTTGTGATCGTTGCGGCGATCAATATCGTTTCCGGTAAGGGAATGAAGATGGGCAGGTGGATGTAATGGCAGTCAGTGTAGATATAGAGAAGAAACTTCACGGATTTACCCTGAGAGTGAAGCTGGAGAGCCATGGTTCTCCGATGGGGATCCTTGGAGCATCCGGAAGCGGAAAGAGTATGACTCTGCGCTGTATTGCAGGAATCCAGACACCGGACTCAGGAAGAATTGTCGTAAATGATAAGGTTCTTTTCGATTCAGAGAAGAAGATCAACCTGAAACCCCAGGAGAGAAAGGTTGGCTACCTTTTTCAGAATTATGCACTTTTTCCTACCATGACTGTAGAGAAGAACATTGCATGCGGATACAGAGGGGATAAGAGCCGGCTTCAGGCAAAAGTAGCAGATTACATAGCGAGATATCAGCTGGACGGACTGGAGAAGCGCTATCCGGCACAGCTTTCCGGAGGTCAGCAGCAGCGAGTTGCACTGGCGCGGATGATGATCGGAGAGCCGGAAGTGATTCTTCTGGATGAGCCGTTCTCCGCACTGGATGGATATTTGAAGGATATCATGCAGCGGGATATGCAGAATTTCCTGAAAGAGTATACAGGCGATATGATCCTGGTAACTCACAGCCGTGATGAGGCTTATAAGTTCTGCGGACATCTCACAATCCTGGACAGTGGTCAGGCACTTACGACAGGAGAAACAAAGAAACTCTTTGAGAGACCTGGTATTCTGCAGGCAGCCAGACTGACCGGATGTAAAAACTTTTCGGCTGTACAGAAGATGGGAGAACACAACATTTATGCGGTGGACTGGGATCTGATGCTGCAGACCAAAGATGTGGTACCGGATGACGTGACTCATGTGGGAATCCGCGGTCATTGGATGAAGGGTTCATCCGAGGGCGGTGAGAACCGTATGGAAGTGGAAGTCGTGGAATATATTGAAACAACTTTTGAACATCAGTATTTACTGAAGAATAAGAAAGGCGGAGACTGTCAGCCAGTGTGGTGGATGTGTCCGAAAGAAGACTTTGAGGAAGATCCTCATACGAAGGTTCCGAAATATATTCATTTCCCGGCAGAGCATCTGATGCTGCTGAAAGAAGCGAAATAAATCCATAATAAATGAAAAGCGTTATATTTCCGGCGGAGATTTCTGCTGAAATATAACGCTTTTTATGTCATAAAAATGATTCCGGAAAGTTCTGTTGATACAGAAATCCTTCCGTCAGGATCGCACTGCCGCAAAGAAGCCTGAAGGCAGAGTTTTTCTTGCGGTATTTATGATGGATGGTTCTTGGAATATTTAATATAATCCACAACCATCATCGCCAGTTTGAAAGTCAGTGCGTCTTCAAATGCACGGATATCCAGTCCGAATTTCCGCTGAAGTTTCTCGAAACGGTAAACCAGAGTATTTCTATGTACATAAAGCTGTCTGGAAGTCTCAGAGAGATTCAGGTTATTTTCGAAAAATGTACGGATGGTGATCAGGGTTTCTTCATCAATAGAGTCCAGATTTTCTTCGTTAAAAATCTCATCAATGAACATTTCGCAGATAGAAACCGGAAGCTGGTAGATCAGTCTGCCGATGCCCAGCTGGTTATAACCGAATACATTCTTCTCTGCATAGAAGATCTTGCCCACTTCAAGGGCTGTATGCGCCTCTTTATACGTATCAGGAAGCCTGGAAATGTCTTCGGCCAGGTTACTGTAAGCAACCCAGGCAGAAGTCATTGCTTCGGTGTTTAACATGTCTACAAGCATACAGGCGATGGAGTTCAGGTCTTCATAGGTTTCTGTGGACTGGAGCTCTCTGACGATAATGATCCCCGAGTCATCAATAGCTGTAATGAAATCTTTCGTTCTGGCGGAAAAAATATTCCGGATAGTGGCGAGAGCATTTTCATCTTTATTTTGTTTGGTTTCTACCAGAAAAACAGCACGCTGCACAGAGGTTGAGATGTGGAGCTTTTTGGCCCGGTTGAAAGCATCCACTTCAGAATAGGTTCCCAGGAGGAGATTCTGCATAAAGGTAGTTTTGTCGCTTTTTTCGGCATAGGCAGTGAGAAGACTCTGAACCTGGCAGACTGCCAGTTCGCCGATGGTGGAAGTGTTCTCACCTTTTCCCCATACTACCAGGATATAGGAAAGAGTATGGTTCTCCATGATCTTGTAAAGGCAACAGCTGGTATTTGACACACATAGAGCATCACTTTCGCGGAAATCGTTCAGTTTGGATTCAGCGGGAAGTTTTCTGTCGCAGGTGGAAACAAAGCTCCTGTTTTCCGAATCCAGGAGACAGAAATCAAGCTGGCTGATGTTTTTCCAGTCTGACAGGCATTTCTGGAGTATCTGTTGTATTTTCATATAAATAAAATCCTTTCACTCATTGAACAGAGAATGTGTTCAGGATGATTATAACATAAAAGACCCGGGGAAAAAATCCCCGGGCCTCCTGATGTTTAAAATTAGTTTGTGATAACAAGCTCTGTTTCTTTATCGAAGAAGTGAGCTTTTTCCATATCGAATGCGAATTTGATCGGATCGCCGGTCTTAGCTGTTGTACGAGGATCAACTCGTGCTGTAACCTGAGTTCCGTTTACATCGAAGTATAAGAATACTTCAGCACCGAGAAGCTCGTATACTTTAACTACGGAGCTCATTGGAGCGCTTGGAGCAGCTTCGATGAACATCTGAGAGTCATGGATATCTTCTGGACGGATACCAAGAACAACAGTTTTACCTACATAGCCGCCATCTTTAAGAGCTTTTGCTTTAGCAGCCGGAACAGCCAGTTCATGCTCGCCAACTGTAGCAACAACATTGCCGCCTTTTTCAGAGATAACAGCGTCAAGGAAGTTCATCTGCGGTGATCCCATGAATCCTGCAACGAATAAGTTGCCTGGTTTCTGATACAGGTTCTGTGGTGTATCTACCTGCTGAACAACACCATCTTTCATAACAACGATTCTGGTACCAAGAGTCATAGCCTCTGTCTGGTCATGTGTTACATAGATGATTGTAGCGCCCAGTCTCTGATGGATCTTGGAGATCTCGATACGCATCTGTACACGAAGTTTAGCATCCAGGTTGGAAAGAGGCTCATCCATAAGGAATACCTTAGGATTACGTACGATAGCACGTCCCATAGCAACACGCTGTCTCTGACCACCGGAAAGAGCTTTCGGTTTACGATCAAGAAGTTTCTCAAGGTCAAGGATTCTTGCAGCTTCACGAACTGCTTTGTCGATCTGGTCTTTCGGAACTTTACGAAGTTTCAGTCCGAATGCCATGTTATCATATACTGTCATATGAGGATACAGAGCGTAGTTCTGGAATACCATTGCGATATCACGATCTTTAGGCTCTACATCGTTCATAACTTTGTCGCCGATTTTTAATGTACCGCCGGAGATTTCTTCCAGACCTGCAATCATACGAAGTGTAGTAGATTTACCACATCCTGAAGGTCCTACGAAAATGATGAATTCTTTATCTTCGATCTCCAGGTTGAAATCTTTAACTGCCTGGAAACCATTTGGGTAAGTTTTGTTAATGTGCTGTAATGATAAGCTTGCCATGATTATTCCTCCAAATTACTTTTATGTTTTTGCTGATTACTTGCTTTTTTCATCTGTAGACAGTATAGCGAAAAGGAGGGGGGATGGCTAGGGAAGAATCATACAAAGATTTCGGAGGTTTCTTGTCAATCTGACGAAAAGCCGGAAAAGGAATAGACAGCTTCCGTCAAACTGTCAAAAGACATGGAAAAGCGCAGGGTAAAATGACGAAATCCTGCCTGCGCTTTTCAGAATTAGAGTCAGAATATGGTTCTTTTTATTATCTGTTACTATCAAGTATATACAAAGTGAGGGCTTAAAATCTTACAACTATTACAGGAGAATCAGAGAGTGGAAAACGTCAGGAAGCATTTTGCGCAAACTCTGTATTGACCAGTTCTGCGTAAGGTGTACGTTCATTCAGTTCTCCGGCACCTTCCAGGATATCCTGCAGCAGTTCAAATCCATCCTGACCGAATATCAGATTCTCTTTCCAGGTATCCTGATCATAATAACGCTTCACAATGGCAGTGACAGTGTCCAGATCTGTCTCCGGGAACTGTGGTTTGATCACTTCGGCAATTTCCTCCGGAGTATGGTTCTGGACGTAATCCATACCTTTCTGGAGAGCGTTGGTGAATTTTTGCATGATATCAGGATTCTTTTCCATATAACTGGTTTTGGCACTGTAAGAGGTGTATGGTACATAGCCGGAGTCAACACCAAGGGATGCAACAACAAACCCTGCCCCCTGTTTCTCGAGAGCAGTTGCAGACGGTTCAAACTCTACTGTGAAATCCGACGAATTATCCCCTGTAAAGGCTGCTGCAGTAGCACCGAAGTCGATACTCTGGTCAATAGACAGATCTTTCTGCGGGTCAAGACCATTCTGTTTCAGAATATACTCGAATACCATTTCAGGCATGCCACCCTTCCGGCCGCCAAGAACCTTTTTTCCCTTCAGATCTTCCCATTTAAAGTCCGGCATCTCTTCCCGTGCAACCAGGAAATTTCCCGCCCGCTGGGTCAGCTGTGCGAAATTCACAACAGGGTCGGTAGCCCCCTCCTGATAAGCATAAATAGAAGCCTCCGCTCCCATAAACCCAATATCCGCCTCACCGGAAATCACTGCAGTCATCGTCTTATCCGCTCCAAATCCGGTAACCAGCGTGAGATCCAGCCCCTCATCTTTAAAATATCCGTTCTCAATTGCCACATACTGTGGCGCATAGAAAATAGAATGAGCCACCTCATTTAAAGTAACCTTTACAAGTTTATCATCCGAAGAGTCCTTTTTCTTCGCAAATACTGTTACCGGCAGAGCTGTTACCGCAAGCACAACTGCAGCTGCCAGCGCAATCCATTTTTTATTTTTCATGCAGATACTCCTTTTGAAGACTTCTGCTGTTAGGATATGCAGAAAGCAGAAAAATCGTTCGCATTTATTATTGCGAGATCAGAAGAAAATTGATATGGAAATTATACATTTTTTCGCATAAAAAAAATCGAATTTTGTTGACAAGCCTGCACACATTTGATAAGATTTGTCAAGTAACTTAATATTCCATGAGGGAGTAGTTAGCGCGAAAGTGTGATTTGTCAACATTCTGATTATATTAGAGAGTATAATCTGGCAAATCTTAAATAATGAGACTCATGTATATCGATTAACAGCTTATGTATGATACATTGGCTTGTAATCGATATACATGGGTCTTTTTTATACCATAGAAAATTACCTCGCAAGGTTCTTGTGATATAAAAAAATCTGTTGGGAATACTCGTAATAGCAGATGTTTAGGCTGACAATCCTGTTATGGAGAAACAAAAGGAGGAAAATATGGAAAGATTTATTAACAATGCCCCATTTGCTCTTGTACTTGTATTTCTTGTAATCGGTTTTGTACTGCTTATCAAAGGTGCGGACTTTTTTGTAGAGGGAAGTTCAAGTGTGGCAAAGAGACTGCATGTTCCGTCTATCATTATCGGACTTACCATTGTTGCAATGGGAACATCACTTCCGGAGACAGCAGTCAGCGTATCAGCTTCACTTATCGGCAATAATGAACTTGCAGTAAGTAATGTAGTCGGCTCCAATATATTTAACCTGATGGTTGTTATTGGTGTGTGTGCAATGATTGCTACAGTAGATGTTGCAAAAGAAACAATAAAAAGAGATATCCCATTTTCACTTATCTGTGCAGGACTTTTATTGCTTTTGGGAATTGCAGGATTTGGTGACAAGGCAGGCATGACACTTGGACATCTTGACGGTGTGATATTCATTGGTTTCTTTGCCGGATATATTTTCTATATGATCAAGATTGCATTAAAGGCAAGCAAAGAAGGCAAAAAAGTTGAAATCGAAGGCGGATCAGATGAAGATATCAAGCTGATTTCAATCCCGCTCAGTATTGTGTTCATAATTGGCGGTGCTGCTGCAATTGCGCTCGGCGGAGACATAACGGTAGATGCTGCATCAAGAATAGCATCTGACCTTGGAATGAGCCAGACACTTATTGGACTTACCATTGTTTCAATAGGAACATCACTTCCGGAACTTGTGACTTCAATAGTTGCTGCCAGAAAGAAAGAAGTCGATATGGCACTTGGTAATGCGATCGGTTCCAATGTATTTAACATTCTTATGGTACTCGGTATTGCATCAACGATCAGTCCGATCAGCATCATTACTGAAAATATCATTGATCTGTGTGTACTTATTGCATTTACGATCTGTGTATGGATCTTTGCAGGAACAAAGAAGAAAATCGGAAAAATCGAAGGATTCGCTATGGTTGCATTTTATGCGGCATATGCAGTTTATATCATCATAAGATAAAGGAGATATCAGAAAAATGTTATTGTTTTTAAAGATATTTTTTACTGAATTCATAGCAGAGATGGGGGACAAAACCCAGCTCATGCTTATTGCTCTTACTCCTAAATATAAGTTAAAAGATATTATATTCGGAACCGCTGCAGCAATCCTTGTACTTAATGGACTGGCTGTTCTTGCAGGCGGACTTGTCAGCGAATTTATTCCGGACTGGCTCATCAAGACTGCAGCAGCACTTGCATTTCTTTACTTTGCTGCATCAACGATCGCCGGTGATGATGACGATGAAGAGGAAGAGGGCGGTAAATCAAAGATTAAGTTCGCTCCACTCGCAGTTTTCTGCACATTTTTCTTAGCAGAATTTGGAGATAAAACACAGCTTACTGCCATTACATTTGGTGCAAATGAAGGTATAGAATCAGCACTTATTGTATGGATCGGATGTTCACTTGGACTTTTTGCAGCAGATATTCTTGGAATGTTAGTCGGCTATCTTTTAAAGAGCAAGACTCCGGAAGGACTGCTTAATACACTTGCATTTGTGATCTTCTCTGTATTCGGTGTGTACACATTCTATCAGGGACTTAAACTTATCAGCACAGGTGTCTGTCCAATCCCGGTATGGCCGGTACTTATCGTGGTAACTGTTGCGTTTGCTGTTTTATGTGTCTGTCTTTTTGTGAGAAGAGAAAAAAAAGTTAAATAAATTGATAAAATCCCCCTGTCACATACAAAGCAAGGGGATTTTTGATCTCGTTTTATTTTAACGTACATTCTTACGTCCCTTTTGGATTTGATCTTATCTTCATACATATTCAGATCCGCTTCATTTAACTCTAAGACCATTAAATTTCAATATCATATCCCGGATCTTCTGGATCAGTTCCTCAGCTTCTTCTCTGCCGGAGATATTTTCCGCGATCACGATAAATTCATCTCCGCCGAATCGTCCCACAAAATAATTCAGTGGCACAACTTTTCGCAGCAGCTTGGCGAAGCTGATGGATATCTGATAGCCTGTATTGGAAATGTTCAAATGAGACAATGACTCGAATTCATTCCTGTATGCGTAATAGGTATCCGGGCTTATGAGAGAACAGGTTGCATTACCCGAAGAAACGGCATCCAGACAATCCTCAATGCTGTCACAAAGTACAAGCTCTGAATCCGGGAAATAACAGGAGGCGATGCAAAGATCAGGATCGCTATGATCAGTAAGATAAACATATTTGTGAGCATTGTCAAAGATGTAATAGTATTGTTATATACTGGTAAGAAAATCTGACAATTATAGAGATATGTGTTATAATAAAAAGCACAATTTATCAGAAAACATATAAAGATCAGGCACAGTGGACTACAGTTCTATTTGTTTGATATTGGTATTGGAGGAAAATGAAATGGCCAAAAATGAGAGATTTAAGAAAGGTTATTCTCAGGGTGCGATGACAGGAACTGAAATCTGGGTTGACAGAGAAACAGGCGTAAATTATGTATTTCATTTCAGCGGGTATGCAGGTGGATTGACACCGTTACTGGATAAGGATGGAAAACCGGTTGTTACTCCGATTGAGGATTAATTTTACCTGATAACTGAATGGCTTTAAGATTTTGCTTTCTGATTTTTAAAGTTTTTAAAGAGAAAAATATTATTAAAATTGGAGGATAGAAGTAGAATGGATATTAAAGAACAAATTCATGGATTAACAGAGGAAATGCTTGCAAACCTTGGCAGACTGGTAGCAATTGACTCCCAGCTTGGAACTCCTGCAGAGGGAATGCCGTTTGGTGAGGGACCTGCCAAAGCATTGGAAGAGGGACTGAAAATTGCCGAAGAACTTGGTTTCAAGACCGTAAATCTGGACAACTACTGCGGTTACGCAGAGATGGGTGAGGGTGAAGAAATCGTAGGTATTGCCGGACATCTTGACATTGTACCTGTAGGCGGCGACTGGAACTATGATCCATTTAAACTGACACGCGACGGTGATTACGTTTATGGACGTGGAACAACTGATGACAAAGGACCAGTTCTGGAGGCTCTTTATGCAATGAAACTTCTCCGTGACTCCGGCGTGAAATTGAACAAGAGAGTCCGTCTGATCATGGGATGCAACGAAGAAACCGGCTCCAAATGCATGGAACATTATAATGAAGTAGCAGAAGAACTATCCTGCGGCTTTACACCGGATGCCAGCTTCCCATGTATCCATGGTGAAAAAGGCCATATGGGAATGATGGCATATTCCAAGAATACAAAGATCATTTCTGCAGACGGTGGTTTCGTATCCAATGCAGTGTGCGATTCCTGCACCATTGTTGTTCCGGCAGAACCAGGACTGAAAGAAAAAATGGAAGCAGCACTTTCTGAAACAAAACTTCAGGAATACAAACTGACAGAAGAGAACGGACAGCTCAGCATCTATGCAAAAGGCGTTCCTGCACATGCCAGCACACCGACTCTCGGCGTGAATGCAGCAGGCGTTACTTTTGAATGCCTGGAGAAAGCAGGATTCGAAGATGATTTCGTGAAATTCTACAATACACATATCGGCACATCCTGCGATGGTTCAGAAATCGGACTGAAATTTGCAGATGAGTACGGAGATCTTACCTTATGTAACGGAATCATCAAGACTGAAAACGGCGTTGTTTCCTGTACCATCGATATCCGTGTTCCTGTCACATTAAAAGCAGGCGAAGTCCGCAAAATGTGTGCAGACAGACTGGAAGACGAAAACGGCCGTATGGAAATCCTGGAGATCGGTGATCCGTTATTCTTCCCAAGAGAATCACCACTTGTAAATGCTTTATACAAAGCATATACAGATGTAACAGGCGATACTGAGAACAAACCAATGGTAATCGGCGGCGGAACTTACGCAAAATCTCTCAAGAACATCATCGCATTCGGACCTGAGAAAATGGGAATCGACTACAGAATCCACAGCGCGGATGAATATATTCTTGTATCTGGAATGGAAGAAGCAGTTCTGATTTATATGGAGGCTATTAAGAATCTTCTGGCTATCTGATAAATGTGAAGTTGACTATAAAAATAGTGGAGCAGCATATCAAGAGGGATGTGCTGCCCCTTGTTATTTTGGGGTGAATAATTTGATTGAATCAAGTAAGCGTTGAAACTGGATGCGAATATTTACTTGGTTGTAGGAAAAAAATAGAAAAGGAGAGTATGCACAGGCAGAAAAACATAACCTTAAATGCCGCCAGGTTCTGTATACACATCTGAAATATACATACGATTTTAAACATGATGATGCAATTGTTTTTATCGGAACATCAGATCCGTGGAGCGTAGTTTCGGAAGTAGAGGAACTTTCCCAAAAACAGAAAGTACCAATGTATGTTTACGAAAATACAAATCACTCATTGGAAACAGAGGATACATTGGAAAATCTGAAAATTCTTCAGGATGTGATGATAAAGACAAGGGAATATTTAATTAAAAGGTGAATAAACATGGACTTACGAGTATTACGCTACTTCCTGACAGTAGCAAAAGAGCAAAGCTTTACAAAAGCCGCCGAACAACTTCATATTACCCAACCAACCCTTTCCCGTCAGCTTGCAGCCCTTGAAGAGGAACTGGAAACACCACTCTTTAAGCGCGGCGGCCATCATATCACACTCACGGACGAGGGCATTCTGCTGAAACGCAGAGCACTGGAAATCATAGACCTGGAAGAGCGTCTGATAGATGAGTTCAAAGGAAACAAGGAACTCATCGAGGGTACGATTACTATCGGATGTGGAGAATTCGCAGCAGTAGAGACTCTGGCGAAGATATGCAAACAGTTCAGACAAAAATATCCCATGGTACAGATTGCGCTTCACACAGCAACTGCCGACATCGTCAGCGAAATGATGAACAAGGGTCTGGTAGACATTGGAATGTTTCTGGAACCGGTAGATACAGAGGGCTTCGATTACGTCAGGATTAAAAGCAGCGACCACTGGGTAGTAGGAATGTGCCCCGACGATCCTCTTGCTGAAAAAGAATATATTACGAAAGAAGACCTGCTTGAAAAACCTCTGATTTTGCCGGAGCGCGTCAACATCCAGAGCGAACTTGCCAATTGGTTTGGAAAAGACTTCAAAAAACTCAATATCGCATTTACAAGCAACCTCGGAACCAATGCAGGAGTCATGGCAATGTATGGACTTGGTTATCCTGTTTCCATAGAGGGAGCGCCAAAGTACTGGAGAGAGGATCTGCTTGTCCAGCGGAAACTTTCCCCGGAAATTAAAACAAGCACCGTGATTGCATGGCGGAGACACATTCCGCATTCCCGTGCAGTAAATAAATTTATCAATGAAGTTAATGCTTTTGAGGCATAAAAAATAATTTAATATAAGTATTAGACATAATGATATTTACAGATTAAAATAGTGTGCAGGATATGAAGAAAGTATCCTGCACATTTTTTATAACTTTGAATCAGAAAAAATCCTGCTTTTATTTATTGAGATAGAAGTCAGGTGAACAATAGAAACTAATTTATTTTATCAAGGAGGAATTTTATCATGGCAAAAAAATTAGTAGCATATTTCAGTGCAAGCGGAACAACAAAGAAAGTAGCAGAAATGGTTGCCGAAGCAGCAGACGCAGACCTGTATGAAATCGAACCAACCGTACCATACACAAAAGCAGATTTAAACTGGATGGACAAGAATTCCAGAAGTAGCATAGAAATGAAAGACAAAACATCCAGACCGGAAATCAAACCAACAGATGCAAAAGTAGCAGACTACGATGAAATCCTCATCGGTTTTCCAATCTGGTGGTATGTAGCTCCGACCATCATCAACACATTCCTGGAAGCTTATGATTTCTCAGGAAAGAAGATCACACTCTTCGCAACATCCGGTGGAAGCGGATTCGGAAAAACAGTTCAGGAATTACAGCCATCCGCACCAGGCGCAGAGATCCGTGAGGGTAAACTCCTTAACGGTGGAAGCAAACAGGAAATTGAGACTTGGGTTAAATCCTTATAATAAAAAAATGAGGATTAGATTCTCGTGACAGAATTCCAGATTTTAATGAGTAAATAATAGTTTATATTTAGCTATTAAACATGAAATTTACAAACTGAAAATTAATAATTGCGAATGAAATAATCAGCAGAAATCACAACTCATAGCAGGAGAAAATTATTATGGCAAAGATTGTACAGACAGCAGGCAGAAATGCACTGGGAGAATTTGCTCCGGAATTTGCACATTTCAACGATGATGTACTCTTCGGAGAAAACTGGAATAACCAGGACATTGACGTAAAAACAAGAAGCATCATCACAGTAGTAGCATTAATGGCATCAGGAATCACAGATTCTTCCCTGAAATTCCATTTACAGAATGCAAAAGACCACGGCGTAACACAGAAAGAAATCGCAGCAATCATCACACACGTAGCATTCTACACAGGATGGCCCAAAGGATGGGCAGTATTTAACCTTGCAAAAGAAATCTGGCAGAACGGCGAGGGAGATCTTCCATACGAAGATGAAGCCATGAGAGCACATGCAAAATCCATGGTATTTCCGATTGGTGCACCAAACGATGCATTCGCTCAGTATTTCATCGGAAAGAGCTATCTGGCACCTGTATCCACAAGCCAGGTTGGAATCTTCAATGTAACATTTGAGCCTGGATGCCGAAATAACTGGCATATTCACCATGCAAAGAACGGCGGAGGACAGATCCTCGTATGTGTTGCAGGACGTGGATACTATCAGGAAGAGGGAAAAGAAGCCATCGAGCTGAAACCAGGTGACTGCATCAACATTCCTGCAGAAGTAAAACACTGGCACGGCGCAGCACCGGACAGCTGGTTCTCCCACCTTGCAGTTGAAGTTCCGGGAGAAGAAAGCTCCAATGAATGGTGCGAAGCAGTTTCAGATGAAGAATATGGTAAATTAAAATAAATATTTGACAGAATCAGGCAAGTTAACCGTTTCGATAGCAGAGAGCCACCTGATTCTATTAAAACAGGTAGCGGTACAAAGAATTTTATCTACCTGATATTAAGTAAATCCCCCTTAGATATCATTGTGAAAACAATCATTTATAAAGGGGGATTTTATTCTGTTTTATCAATGGATTCACAGGAGGCTTCGGTATCTGTCTCGGACAGAAATGCGGGGCAAAAGATGAAAAAGGAATGCGCAAGAGTGTTGCAGTTTCGACACTGTTGAGTATTGCATTTACAGTAGTTCTGACACTGATCTGCTGTCTGCTTGCACATCAGATCCTGCGCTGGATGCAGATTCCATCTGACATTTCCGGCGAAGCATATGACTATATGTTTGTAGTTTTATTCGTTACAGGTGCTACTGTTTTCTATAACATGATTTCCAACATGCTTCGTGCACTGGGAGACAGCAAGACACCATTGTATTTCCTGGTATTTTCATCAGTTTTGAACATTTTCCTTGATATTCTGTTTATTGTACCGTTACATATGGGCGTAGCAGGTGCTGCATGGGCAACTATCCTTTCTCAGTTCCTCTCAGCAGTTCTGAGCCTGATAGTAGGATTAAAGAATTTCTCGATCCTGCATCTGCGTAGAGAAGATTTTACAGATTTAAAAGATGCAGTAATCCTGCATTTAAAGACCGGATTTCCAATGGGATTTCAGATGTCAGTTATGTGCATCGGACAGCTTACCATGCAGACAGTTGTAAACTCACTGGGTACTGCAGCAGTCGCAGGATACACCGCCGCATCCAAGGCAGACCAGCTTTCTGTACTGGTAAATAATGCAATGATGACAGCAATCTCCAACTATGTAGCCCAGAACTTTGGAGCCGGCAGAACGGACGAGCACCGTTTGCTGCATGTATGATCGAACTTATAATGCGAATTGCTGCAACAGTAGGACTTTCTGGAGTGATTGGTTACACATCCGTATGTATTGCCAGCCCAATGGCATGGATCGGAGCCTGCTCACTGCTGATCCCGGTTTATTATAAGATGATGAAAACATCAAAAATGTCGGGTGCATCTGCAAAGGTAACTGCCTGAAAAATATTAAAAAACAGAAGCTATTGTACTGTGCAAAACTGTACATAACTTCTGTTTTTTGATGTCAAAATAAATCAGTGTAAAAAAGAAACATGATAGAAAAAGAAAGATGTCTGCTGTATAATATTCCCGGAGGCGAATTATGGAATTATTATTACTAGGAATATTTGCTGCAGTTCTTTTAGTATGCGTATTTACCGGAATTTCCATTATATATGCTATGCTCCTGGGACTGGTGCTGTTTTTTACATATGGTCTGATAAAAAAGAAAACCTGGAAACAGATGCTGATTTTTTCCTGGCAGGGAGTGAAGACTGCGAAGAATATTCTGCTGACTTTTATTCTGATCGGAATTATGACCGCAGTGTGGAGAGCGAGTGGTTCCATTGCATTTATTGTCTATTATGCATCGGGAATATGCGCACCGTCGATCATGCTGCTGGCATCATTTCTTTTATGTTCTCTGGTATCTTTTCTGACAGGAACTGCATTTGGAACAGCAGCTACCATGGGTGTGATCTGCATGACAATGGCGAAAAGCATGAATGTTTCAGATGTCCTGGCAGGAGGTGCAATTCTTGCGGGAATTTATTTTGGCGACAGATGTTCGCCGGTTTCTACCAGTGCACTGCTCGTAAGCGAACTGACGAAAACAGATTTATACGAAAACCTGAAAGGCATGGCGAAGGCTGCAATAGTGCCATTTGTTATTTCCTGTACGGTTTACTGGACTTTTGGACTGCGGACACATATAGGAACTGCAGATGGAGAAATCAGAACAGTACTGGGAGAATTCTATCATCTGTCAGCATGGACATTACTTCCTGTTGCAGTTGTGCTTGTTTTTTCTGCAATGCGTGTCAATGTAAAAAGAACTCTGGCAGCCAGTGCATTATGCGGAATTTTTGTCGCAGTCCTGATACAGAAATATCCGGTTTCTAAACTTCCTGCATTATGTGTTTCGGGATTTCAGCCGGATGATATGCAGATTAATCGACTGATGGGCGGAGGCGGAATCCTTTCCAATATGAAAGTCATTGCTATCGTAGGTGTTTCTTCCTGCTATTCCGGCATTTTCAAAGGAACAGATTTCCTTCACGGAATCAAAGATTTGATTAGAAAATTAAACAGCAAAATCACACCATTTGGAACAACTCTGCTGACCTCTGTTGTAACAGCAGCCGTATCCTGCAATCAGACCTTATCCATCATGCTGACCAATCAGCTCTGCGGAGAAAACAACCCAGATAAAAAAGAGTTTGCGCTTTCGTTGGAAAATTCGGCAGTTGTAGTGGCGCCTCTACTTCCCTGGTCAATTGCGTCAGCGGTACCGCTGGCGTTTATCGGTGCACCGACAATGAGTGTGTGCGCGGCAATTTATCTGTATCTGCTTCCGATATGGTATTTTATTTCTGTTAATTTTCGGAGAAAAAAGAAATAGAGGACACTTTACTTTACTAAAGGATTGTACTATAATATGCGAAAAGCAGAGACAAATAAAAAGTTATCTGATGCAGGAATTTACACTCTGAGGTGCCGGACTGCATACAGTACTTTCTGAAATTACTATAAAAGTAGATACGAGAGGAGTTAAGCTTATGAAAATTGGATTTATCGGATGTGGAAATATGGGTTCCGCAATGATCAGCGGTATGTTGAAAAAAGGACTCTATAAGAAAGACGAGATCATTGTTTCCAATCTTACAGAAGAGGGAAGTAAACGAAGCAAAGAGAAATTGGGTGTTGTGACAACTCTGGATAACTGTGAAGTAGTAAAAAATACAAAGTTGGTTTTCCTGGCAGTGAAGCCACAGTTCTATGAAGAAGTACTGAACGAAGTAAAAGACGAACTGACACCGGAACACACAGTCGTAGGCATTGCACCGGGGAAAACTCTTGCGTGGTTAGAGGAGAAATGTGGACAACCTCTGAAAGTAGTAAGAATGATGCCAAACACTCCTGCCCAGGTTGGCGAGGGTATGACAGGTGTATGCGCTAATGAAAAAGTATCAGCAGAAGAACTTGATCAGATCTGCGAGATCACGAACAGCTTCGGTCGTACAGAAGTAGTTCCGGAACGTCTGATGGACGCAGTAGGTGCTGTAAGCGGCTGCTCTCCGGCTTATGTATTCATGTTCGTGGAAGCGATGGCAGACGCAGCAGTAGCCCAGGGAATGCCAAGAAAACAGGCGTATCAGTTTGCTGCACAGTCTGTACTGGGAAGTGCGAAAATGGTACTGGAAACAGGGATGCATCCAGGCGAATTAAAAGATATGGTATGCTCTCCGGCAGGAACTACCATTGAAGGAGTACGAATCCTTGAACAGAACGGATTCAGAAGTGCTGTTTTTGAAGCTTTGAATGGAGCGGTTGAAAAAGGGAAAAAGATGTAATCTTGTTTGGATAAGAGGGACGCTCCGAAATATTGTTCTGTTGATATGTGGTTTCGGAATCTAGTAACTCTAAGATTCTGAAAATCCGCTAAAACCATAAAAAATCCGCCCAAACTCGCCTATGTGGCTCAGACAGTGGGTGGATTTTTTATAACGCGAATTTCCAGAACCTAAGAGTTATTACGATCCCTGCAAATGCATATCAACAGAACAATATTTCGGAGCTGTTTTTTCCAATAATTAATGTTATAAATTCTTTTGTTTATATTGTTTTGGGAAATGAGTTATAGATTTCCCTGACTCAGACGGCTGTTATGGTATTTACCGGAGTTGGTAACGTCTTCTCCGAACCATGCAGGTGGATTATAGCTGAGTGCCTGTTCTTCGGAAGAAAATTCTACTTCTGCGAGGTAAAGTCCTTCATATGGGACATCAAATACATCCAGTTCGATGGTAAGTCCGCCTTTTTCCGGAATAAGATAGCGTGTTTTGGAAATGAGGATTCCATCGGCTTTGGGACGCATGTGTTTGTAGGATTCTTTGGTAAGTGGAAGATTGTATTCTTCACGGGTCATAAGGCCTTTGGATTTATAAGTGAGATAGCAGTTATCATCCTCTTTGCGGATGCGGACTACAGGGGAGGTGGATAAGTAGCCCTGCTCTAGTTTGTGGTGTGGATAAGAATCCAGATTGGATGGCAGGTTTTCTTTGGATATTAAAAATTTACGTTCGATTTCCATGTGAGACTCCTTTACAATGTGTAATGTTTCAGACTGATATGGTAATGGATTTATAATAGCATTTTCATGAGAGAAAATCCAGTTCCTGTACAGGGGAATTGTTGTAAAAAGCGGGCATGGATGCTATAATCAGACCAGAAAAAGCAGACGCTGGGCATAATGCTGACAGCGGCAGATTACGGGAGGTAGTTGTTTTGAGTAAAAAAGTTTATATTTTTCTTGCAGATGGTTTTGAGGACATTGAAGGACTGACAGTGGTAGATCTGCTGAGACGTGCACAGATTGATATTAAAACTGTTTCCATTAAAGATACGAAAGAGGTACAGACTGCTCATGGAATTTCACTTTTGACAGACCTTCTCTTTGATGAGGTGGATTTTACAGACGCAGATATGCTGGTCCTTCCGGGAGGAATGCCGGGAACGAAGTATCTGGCAGGATCCAAACCGCTGACAGATCTGTTGACAGATTTCTATAATAAAGGAAAGAAAATTGCTGCGATCTGTGCAGCACCCAGTGTTTTCTCAGGACTTGGTTTCCTGAAGGGAAGAAAGGCAACTTCTTATCCATCCTTTATGGAAGTGATCGCTGGAGACGGTGCTGTGACAAGTGAGGACAGCGTGGTTGTGGACGGCAATGTGACTACAAGCAGAGGCCTTGGCACTGCAGTAGATTTTGCACTTTCTCTCATCACCCAGTTGGAGAATCAGGAAAAAGCAGAAGAAATCGCAGAATCTGTGGTATACAGACACTAAAAAATATGCCAAAAGCCTTATTTTATGCGAAAAAACACTGGCACTTTTCAATTTTTTGTGCTATACTGCTACAATGACTGTAAATATATATATAGAAAAAACGTCAAAATATAAAAATGATATAACCTGAAATTAAGGAGGAACACGAAACATGAGTTTACAGGTGGAGAAAATGGAGAAAAACATGGCGAAACTTACCATCGAAGTTTCCGCTGAGGATTTAGAGAAAGCTATGCAGAATGCATACCAGAAAGCAAAAGGCAGAATCACAATCCCAGGATTCCGTAAAGGAAAAGCTCCTAGAAAAATGATCGAGCAGATGTACGGAAAAGGAATCTTCCTTGAAGATGCTGTAAACGCTCTTATTCCGGAACACTATAGCAAAGCTATGGGAGAATCCGAACTTGAAATCGTTTCCCAGCCTAAGATCGACCTGGTACAGGCTGAGCCTGGTAAAGAACTGATCTTCACTGCAGAAGTTGCTGTGAAACCGGAAGTAACTTTAGGTGAGTATAAAGGTGTAGAAGTTCCGAAGTCTGACGTAACAGTAACAGACGAGGATGTTGATGCAGAAGTTAAGAAAGAGCAGGAGAAAAACTCCAGAACAATCACTGTAGAAGATCGTGCTGCTCAGTTAAACGATACAGTAACAATCGATTTCGAGGGTTCCGTAGATGGTGTTGCATTTGATGGCGGCACAGCTACAGAATATCCTCTGACACTTGGTTCCAACACATTTATCCCAGGATTCGAGGAGCAGCTTGTTGGTGCCAACACAGGTGATGATGTAGAAGTCAAAGTTACATTCCCAGAAGAATATCAGGCAAAAGAACTTGCTGGCAAAGAAGCAATCTTCAAATGTGCAGTTAAGAAGATTGAAGCAAAAGAACTTCCGGAACTGGATGATGATTTTGCAAAAGATGTTTCTGAGTTCGATACTCTTGCTGAGTACAAAGAACACGTTAAGACAAACCTTGAAGAAAGAAAAGTAAACGAAGCAAAACGTGCAAAAGAAGATGCAGCAGTAGATAAAGCAATCGAGAATGCACAGATGGATCTTCCGGATGCAATGGTTGAAACACAGTGCCAGCAGATGCTTGATGACTTCAGCAGAAGAATGCAGTCCCAGGGATTATCCATGGATCAGTACTTCCAGTTCACAGGCATGACAGCTGAGAAGATGATGGAAGACATGAAACCACAGGCAGTTAAGAGAATTCAGACAAGACTTGTTCTCGAGAAGATTGCAGAAGTTGAGAATATCCAGCCTACAGAAGAGGAAGTAAATGAAGAAATTTCCAAGATGGCTGAAACATATAAAATGGAAGCTGACAAGTTAAAAGAATTACTTGGAGAGCGTGAAATCGAGCAGATCAAGAAAGACATGGCTGTACAGAAAGCAGTTTCTCTTGTTGCAGACGCTGCAAAAGAAGTTTAATTTAACCAAATCAAGGAATTCCCGCTTGATTTTAAAAAGTCAGCCGAAAAGAAAAATGGAGGCGTTTATATGAGTTTAGTACCTTATGTCATTGAACAGACAAGCAGAGGGGAGAGAAGCTACGACATCTATTCAAGGCTTCTGAAAGACAGAATCATTTTTCTTGGCGAAGAAGTTAATGATGTGAGTGCAGGACTGATCGTATCACAGCTTCTTTTCCTGGAGGCAGAAGATCCTGGTAAAGATATCCAGCTGTATATCAACAGCCCGGGCGGCTCCGTAACAGCCGGCATGGCGATTTACGATACCATGCAGTATATCAAGTGTGATGTTTCTACAATCTGTCTGGGAATGGCTGCCAGTATGGGAGCATTTCTCCTTGCAGGCGGTGCAAAAGGTAAGAGATTTGCTCTTCCTCATTCCACCATCATGATCCATCAGCCGTCAGGCGGTGCACAGGGTCAGGCAACAGAGATTCAGATCGTAGCAGATCACATTGCACAGACGAAGAGAACTTTAAATGAATTATTGGCTGCAAATACCGGTCAGCCGATAGAAGTTGTTGAGCGTGATACAGACCGGGACAACTATATGACTGCTGAAGAAGCAAAGGCATATGGACTGATTGACGGTGTAGTCATGCATAAATAGTGCTGAAGATAAGACTCCTGTGGATCGTCACAGGAGTCTTCTTATCTTAAATGAAAGGCAGGTATGCATCAGCGTACCTGAATAGTTGAGATTAGAAAGGATAGACAAGATTCATGGCAGAAAAGATAAGAGAAGGAAAAGTCAGATGCTCATTTTGCCAGAAGACAGAAGATCAGGTGAGAAAATTGATCGCAGGTCCGGATGGTAAGACATTTATCTGTGATGAATGTATTGGAATTTGTTCAGAGATCATGGAAGAAGAATTGAATTCCTATGACGACGATATGATAGATTCTGATATTAACCTGCTGAAACCGGAGGAAATCCATGCAGTTCTGGACGATTATGTGATCGGACAGGATGAGGCCAAAAAGGCACTGGCTGTAGCTGTTTACAACCATTATAAGAGAATCCTGGCATCCCGTTCCTCTGATGTAGAGCTACAGAAAAGTAATATTCTCATGCTTGGCCCGACAGGTTCCGGTAAGACTCTGCTTGCTCAGACTCTCGCCAGAATGCTGAATGTACCTTTTGCCATTGCGGATGCTACCACATTGACAGAAGCAGGCTACGTAGGAGAAGATGTTGAAAATATTCTTCTGAAAATTATCCAGGCAGCAGATTACGATATCGAGCGTGCCCAGTATGGAATCATATATATAGATGAGATCGACAAGATCACAAGAAAGTCTGAAAATGCATCCATTACCCGTGATGTTTCCGGTGAGGGTGTACAGCAGGCATTATTAAAGATCCTGGAGGGAACAGTTGCAAGCGTACCGCCTCAGGGAGGCCGTAAACATCCACACCAGGAATTCATTCAGATTGATACTACGAATATTCTGTTCATCTGTGGTGGTGCTTTCGAAGGTATCGAGAAACTGATCGAAGCCAGAAAGGATACGAAATCCATTGGATTCGGTGCAGAAGTGGCAGTGAAGGAAGAACGGAATGTAGGAGAAGTTCTGAAAGAGGTTATGCCAGAGGACTTTATTAAATTCGGACTGATCCCTGAGTTTATCGGACGTGTGCCGGTAGTGGTAACTCTGGATGCACTGGATGAGAAAGCTCTCATCAGCATTCTGAAAGAGCCTAAGAACTCTCTGACCAAACAGTATCATAAACTGTTTGAACTGGACGGAGTAGAACTTGATTTCAATGATGATGCACTGGAACTGGTAGCGAAGAAATCTCTGGAACGTAAGACAGGAGCCAGAGGACTTCGTGCGATCATGGAAGGATCACTTATGGATCTTATGTATAAGATTCCATCAGATGATACCATCCGAAAGTGTACTATCACCAAAGATGTAGTGGAAGGCACCGGTGAGCCGGAAATTGTCAGGGGAGAAGCTCCTGCATCTGCAAAAACAGCAGGAACCAGACGGAAATCCCGCAGCCACAAAAAGGGAACACCGGAAACAGCCTGATGAAAGGGACTGAATAATCAATGACAAATCAAAATATTGTGCTGCCATCTATTGCGCTGCGTGGAACTACCATTCTTCCGGGAATGATCGTTCATTTCGATGTGAGCAGAGAACGTTCCATCAAGGCAATTGAGGCTGCCATGCTTCATGATCAGAAGATCTTTCTGGTCACACAGAAGGATCCGGAAGTAGAAACTCCGGATGTTTCCGGCGTTTATCAGGTGGGAACGATCGCTTATATTAAACAGGTAGTGAAGCTCCCGCAGAATCTTCTGCGCGTACTTGTAGAAGGTATCGGCAGAGGACTTTTGGTAAAGTTTGAACAGGAATTTCCGTTTCTGAGAAGTGAGATCACACCGGTAGATGAAGAAAGTATTCAGATGCCGGAAGCTTTGATGGAAGCTATGCACAGAAGTCTGAAAGAACTGTTCCACCGTTACTGTATGGAAAATGGCAAGATCAGCAAAGAGCTGGTAACACAGATTTTAAATATAGAACAGATTGAGGAACTGGTTGAGCAGATTGCTGTAAATCTTCCTCTGTCTTACCAGAATAAACAGAAGATCCTGGAAGCACTTACCCTGGAGGAACGCTATGAAGTTCTGGGTGCGATCTTAAGCAATGAGATCGAGATCATGCAGATCGGCAGGGATCTCCAGAAGAAAGTGAAAGCCAGAGTTGACAAAAACCAGAGGGAATACATTCTCAGAGAGCAGCTGAAACTGATCCGTGAGGAACTGGGGGAGGACAATACTGCAGATGAAGCAGATGAGTTTAAGAAGAAGCTTAAGGAGCTTCAGGCCAGCGACGAAGTAAAAGAGAAGATCAGCAAAGAGATTGAGAGATTTAAGAATACCAACAGCAATGTATCTGAGAATGCGGTACTCCGCGGTTATATCGAGACTATGCTGGCACTTCCGTGGGATAAGAGATCCACAGATTCCGATGATCTGAAAGAGGCATGGAAAGTGCTTCAGGAAGGGCATTATGGACTGAAAGATGTGAAAGAGCGCGTGATGGAATTCCTTTCTGTCCGTAAACTGACACACAAAGGCAAGAGCCCGATCCTTTGTCTGGTGGGACCTCCTGGAACAGGTAAAACATCTATCGCCAAGTCCATTGCAGAAGCTATGCACAAGAAATATGTGCGCATCTGTCTGGGCGGTGTGAGAGATGAAGCGGAGATCCGAGGCCACAGAAAGACTTATGTAGGAGCAATGCCTGGTAGAATTACTGCAGCATTACAGCAGGCAGGCGTATGCAACCCGCTGATGCTTCTGGATGAGATCGATAAGACCAGCAGTGACTATAAGGGTGATACTTCCGCAGCGCTTCTGGAAGTACTTGATCCGGAGCAGAACAGCAAATTTATGGATCATTATATAGAAGTACCGCAGGATCTTTCCGAAGTACTGTTTATTGCAACTGCAAACGATGTTCAGGGCATTCCGAGACCCCTTCTCGACCGTATGGAACTGATCGAGATCGCAGGCTACACAGAGAATGAGAAAGAGCACATTGCAAAGGAACACCTGATTCCGAAGCAGATGGAAGAGAACGGGATCGAGAAAGGCAAACTGACTATTCAGTCTGCAGCACTTAAGAAGATTATCAATAATTATACAAAAGAGGCCGGTGTTCGAAATCTGGAGAGAACCATCGGACAGATCTGCAGAAAAACTGCACGTCTGATCATGGAAGAAGATAAGAAGAAAGTTACCGTAACTTCCAAGAATCTGTCAGATTTTCTTGGAAAAGAACATTTCAACTATCTTATGGCAAATAAGAAAGATGAGATCGGTATTTCCCGTGGCCTTGCATGGACACAAGTTGGTGGTGACACCTTGCAGATCGAAGTCAATGTAATGCCTGGAAAAGGTGAGCTGATGCTTACCGGACAGCTTGGAGATGTGATGAAAGAGTCTGCACAGGCAGGTATTACTTATATCCGTTCCATTGCTGCTGACTATAAAGTTGGACCGGAATTTTTCCAGGAGAAAGATATTCATGTGCATATTCCGGAGGGAGCAGTACCAAAAGACGGACCGTCCGCAGGTATTACCATGGCAACTGCGATTCTTTCCGCAATTATTAAGAAGCCGGTAAGAGCAGATCTTGCAATGACCGGTGAGATTACACTGAGAGGAAGAGTCCTTCCGATCGGCGGTTTAAAAGAGAAACTTCTAGCAGCAAAATATGCGAAGATCAAAGAAGTATTAGTACCGGCAGAGAATAAACCGGATATTCAGGAATTAGACAAGGAAATCACAGACGGACTTACGGTCACATTTGTAAGTTCTATGAAAGAAGTACTGAATAAAGCACTTGTATCATAAAAAATGGTTACTGTTTATTCCATTCTCAGTAACATGGTTTACGATGTACAGGATTGATATTATGTTCATCGGAGTTTTACCAGGATGCAGTGTGACAGTAACAGAAAAGAATAAAGAGTCAGTCTGGATCTGGATTGACTCTTTGTTGTGAAAAAGAGAGGAAATCAATGGTTATCAAAAATGTATCATTAGATATCGTATGCGGTATCACCAGCAAACTCCCGGATACCAACAGACCGGAGGTTGCATTTGCAGGAAAATCAAATGTAGGAAAATCATCTCTGATCAACGGGCTGATGAACCGGAAATCTCTTGCCAGAACAAGTGCACAGCCGGGAAAAACACAGACTATTAATTTTTACAATATCAATGAAGCCATGTATCTGGTAGACCTCCCGGGCTATGGATACGCAAAGGTTTCACAGTCTGAGAAGGAAAAATGGGGCAAGATGATCGAGAGATATCTCCATACATCCCAAAACCTTAAGGCAGTTTTTCTTCTCATTGACATCCGTCATGATCCATCTGCAAATGATAAGATGATGTATGACTGGATCCTGAACAATGGTTATGAGCCGATCATCATAGCAACCAAGCTCGACAAGCTCAAACGAAGCCAGGTTCAGAAGAATATCAAAGCAATCAAAGAAGGGCTGAAGCTGAGCAAAAATGGTGTCATCATTCCTTTCTCCGCTGAGACGAAGCAGGGAAGAGATGAGATCTGGGCTCTGATCGATGAGTTGACCGGACTGGCAGCTACTGAAGAAGCCTGAGAAAATATACGAGGACAAAAATATTATGGGAATTATCAAGGCATTCAAGCTGGGATTTGACTATCTCAAGTATGATGAAGACGGCAACGTGCAGGATATGCAGCGTGCCGTCAATGATGTAAACCTGGACATTGAAGCCGGACAATTCGTGGCTGTTCTGGGACATAATGGTTCCGGAAAATCTACTCTTGCAAAACATTTGAATGCACTTTTGCTTCCGACAGAAGGTACATTATGGGTAGATGGGATTGACACGTCTAAAGAGCCGGAACTATGGAAAGTCCGCCAGAAAGCGGGCATGGTTTTTCAGAATCCTGACAATCAGATCATAGGAACTGTAGTAGAAGAAGACGTAGGTTTCGGACCGGAGAACATGGGCGTGCCTACAGAGAAAATCTGGGAACGTGTAGATGAGAGCCTGAAGAAAACAGGCATGACCTCCTACCGTTATCATTCTCCGAATAAACTTTCCGGCGGACAGAAGCAGAGGGTTGCTATTGCCGGTGTCATGGCAATGCGCCCGAAGTGCATCATCCTGGATGAGCCAACTGCCATGCTGGATCCGAATGGACGAAAGGAAGTTCTCGAGGCAGTCAGTGACCTTAATAAACAGGAGGGAGTAACAGTCATTCTGATTACACATTATATGGAAGAGGTTGTCCATGCAGACAAGGTTTATGTCATGGACAGCGGAGAAGTGGTGATGCAGGGAACACCAAGGGAGATATTTTCCCAGGTGGAAACTCTGAAAGAATACAGACTGGATGTGCCGCAGGTAACACTTCTGGCACACGAACTTCATAAAGCCGGAGTGGCTATTCCGGAGGGAATACTGACTACAGAGGAGCTGGTGAATGCCTTATGTCTATAGAATTAAAGAACGTAACCTATACCTACAGTCCGGGAACTGCCTATGAGATCCATGCGCTGAAAGATGTAAATCTCACTATTCCGGACGGACAGTTTATCGGAATCATCGGGCATACAGGAAGTGGAAAATCCACATTGATCCAGCATTTTAATGCGCTGATCCGACCGACTTCCGGTACTATTACCTATAACGGAGAGGATATCTGGGGTGAGAAATATGACCGCCGTGCTTTGCGAAGCGAGGTAGGTCTGGTGTTCCAGTATCCGGAGCATCAGCTTTTCGAGAATGATGTGCTCTCTGATGTCTGCTTTGGACCGATGAATCAGGGATTATCCAGAGAAGAGGCAGAAGTGGAAGCGAAGAAAGCGCTGGAGCATGTAGGTTTTAAAGAGGAAAATTACAGCAAATCTCCGTTTGAACTTTCCGGAGGACAGAAGAAACGAGTTGCCATTGCAGGAGTTCTGGCAATGAATCCGAAAATTCTCATCCTTGATGAACCGACAGCAGGTCTGGATCCGAAAGGACGTGATGACATCCTTGACCAGATCGCAGAGCTTCATAAAGTAAGAGGAATTACCATTATCCTTGTATCTCACAGCATGGAAGATATCGCGAAGTATGCAGAGAGACTGATCGTAGTCAATGATGGAGAGATTGCATACGATGACGTTCCGAAGGCGGTATTTGCCCATTACAGAGAACTGGAAGCCATGGGACTTGCAGCACCACAGATTACCTATATCATGCATGCACTGAAAGAAAAAGGGCTGGATGTGGATGTAACTGCGACTACGGTGGAGGAAGCGAAAGCGAATATTCTGGAAGTGTTGAGAAAAACAGCACCAGAGAAAATTAAGGGAGGACAGGAAGCATGATCCGAGATATTACATTAGGACAGTATTATCCTGCCAATTCCATTCTTCACAAGATGGACCCAAGAGCAAAACTGGTAGGCACAATGGTATTTATTATCTCCGTATTTGTATTCCATACATTTCCGGGATATGCAGTAGCAACGTTATTCCTGGCAGGTATGATCATAATTTCAAAAGTTCCGCCGAAATTCATGTTCAAGGGACTGAAGGCGATCGTAATGCTGCTTATGATCACAGTGATCTTTAATATTCTGCTGACTCCTGGAAAAGTCCTCTGGCAGTGGGGAATCCTGCATGTCACAGAAGAGGGTCTGAAACTGGCAGGAAGAATGGCAATCCGCCTGACTTATCTTGTGATCGGTTCCTCAATCATGACGCTGACAACAACACCAAATCAGCTCACAGACGGTCTGGAACGACTTCTCAGACCGCTGAATAAGCTTCATGTACCGATCCATGAGATTGCCATGATGATGTCCATCGCATTAAGATTCATCCCGATCCTGCTGGAAGAAACCGACAAGATCATGAAAGCACAGATCGCCCGCGGTGCAGATTTCGAAAACGGAAACCTGATCCAGAAGGCCAAGAATATGATCCCGCTTCTGGTGCCGCTGTTTATTTCAGCATTCCGAAGAGCCAACGATCTGGCAATGGCAATGGAGGCAAGATGCTACCACGGTGGCGATAACAGAACACAGATGAAGCCACTCCATTATGAATCCAGAGATTATATTGCATATGTGGTGATGTTTGCTTATCTGGCGATTGCGATTATATTCAGAATCGCAGGAATTTGATGAGATACGGAATAGTTACTGATTT